>Ga0208627_1000010_pt1 | contig 117211 bp, 113 predicted proteins | sample LakWasMet13_LOW5_2_FD_183861 | JGI IMG/M metagenome (GOLD analysis project Ga0208627, IMG submission 183861) | Freshwater sediment methanotrophic microbial communities from Lake Washington under simulated oxygen tension - Sediment Metagenome... | ecosystem: Environmental > Aquatic > Freshwater... | reverse complement strand
GATTGGATTTCTTTTTCTGTTAGCCAACGCGTGTCTGAAAAACCAAACTCCATTTTGTTTCTATAGAAGAACTGCTTTGCAGAACCCAATATTGGCTCGAAATCAGGCATTTCAATTTTCCCGATGCGTTTTAGGTTGTTATAAACTTCTTGGTTTTTGTAAAACAATTGCTTGTCATAGTTCATGTTTTGCCATTTGCAACCACCACAAGCACCAAAATGCTCACAAACAGGTTCAATTCTGTCTGTGGAATATTCGTGGAATTTAATGGCTTTCCCTTCATAATAGGATTTGCGTTTCTTTAAGGTTTGCACATCCACCACATCGCCAGGAACAACGTTGGGGATGAATATTACTTGTCCTTCGGGTGCTTTGGCTACAGAGACGCCTTTGGCACCAGCATCAAGAACGGTTATGTTTTCAAAGATGACTTTGTTGGTTACTTTTTTTCCCATGTGGCAAAAATAAGGGATTGATTAGATATTCTATAGTGTTAATCAAAAAATATATTGCGGTACTGAAAATTTATAAAAAGTAAATTAAATCTTTAATTTACTAAATATCGTAAATCATAATTATTATATTTACAACAAACGTCTCTATATGAATTTATACAACAATTTATCTTCTATTTCTTTTCTTAAGAAAAGTTATACGCTAAAGTTTTTTTTCGTGGCTTTCTTAGGAATTCATATTCCACTAATAGGTTTAATTTTTACGGTTGTTTTATCAAAAGACAATTTTTCATCTGGAACAATATTGCTCGCGACGTTACTTTTAACGCTAATTGCCACAGGAATTACGCTTTATGTAATCAATAAATTAATCAAGCCAATTGAATACGCTTCTAGGGCTTTGGTAAATTATAAAACCAATCGCGATGTTCCCAATTTGCCGATGCATTATGAAGATGAAGCAGGTTTGTTGCTATCCAATATCCAAGATACAATCAATGAAAACGAAAATTATCTTGTTCAAAAACAAGATTTGATTTATTTATTGACACACGATATTAAAAACTTTGCATCGCAACCTATATCCCTTGCCAATCTTATTTTGGAAGAAGATGATGCTGCATCAAGAAAAGAATATGCTAATTTAATTATTGACTCTTCCAGCAAGCAAGTTGATTTTCTGGAAGCGTTTATTTCGTTGCTAAAAGAAGAAGAAGAAATAGCCAAAACCGAAATTACGAAACGAAAAATCAGCATGAAATCGGTTATAGCCACTATTGAAGAACAATTGGAATTAAAGCTAACAGAGAAAGAAATTAAGCTCGATATAGACTGTAAATTGGATGAGGTTGTTTTATATATCAATGAGTTGTTGCTAACTAGAGTACTTTATAATTTAATTTCCAATGCTATCAAGTTTTCTCATCCTGAAAGTGAAATAAAAGTATCGATTAAAAAAGTGCAACATCAAATAGAAATCCATGTAGAAGACGCTGGAATTGGATTTGACAATTCGAAAAAAGCACTTTTGTTTGATAAATTTTCTTCGATGGGAAGAATGGGGACTGCCAAAGAAACTACTACCGGAATTGGATTATATTTGTGTAGTCAAATTGTGAAAAAGTTTCATGGAACGATTGACGCATCGAGTTTGGGAGAAAATAAAGGCGCTACTTTTAAAGTCGATTTTGAACTTTTTAATTAAAAACGGTAAACCAATACAATGAAAACACACTTGGCACTTCTTCGCGGCATTAATGTTTCGGGTCATAAAATGATTAAAATGGAAGCGTTAAAGAAAGCGCTGGAAGCTATTGGTTTTACGAATGTTACGACTTATATTCAGTCGGGGAATGTTTTTGTAACTACCGAAGAAGAAAGTCCTACCAAAGTTGGTTTTCTTATCAAACAAGAAATTGCTAAGACTTTTGGTCATGATGTTCCCGTAATTGTTATTGGCAAAGACGATTTGCAAGCGTGTTTGGACCGAAATTTATTTTTGAATGAAGCGGAAATCGATTTGAAAAAACTGTACGTTTCTTTCATTTCTTCGGAATTGCCTGAGAATATGATTACGCAACTCAATCTAAACTTCATCAAACCCGATGAAATTCAACTGGATGGTAAACGTATTTATTTAAAATATGATATTTCTCCCGCCAAAACCAGATTGGATAACAAGTGGATTGAGAAAAGTATGAATGTGGTTTGCACGACGCGCAATTGGAATACGGTGAATAAGTTGTTGGAAATGTTCCAAGAAAAAAAATAGTTATTTTACAAACGTCACCAAACGTTACTTTAAAAAAATCATCATGAATAAATTGAAGCGATTTTGGAAAATTCTTGGTCCTGGTTTAATAACAGGCGCAAGTGATGATGATCCTTCTGGAATTGCAACCTATTCACAAGCTGGAGCGGCTTATGGATTATCAACATTATGGACTTCGCTTATCGCATTTCCTCTTATGGCTGCGATTCAGCAAATGTGTGCGAAAATTGGCTTAGTTACTGAACAAGGATTGACGGGTGCACTTAAAAAAAATTATCCTCGGCCAGTTTTGTATTTAATGTTGGTTTTTAGTTTTCCAGCAATTATAATGAATATTGGAGCCGATATTGCAGGAATGGGAGCTGTTGGGAATTTGCTTTTTCCAAAAATTGATGCCATTTACTTTAGTATATTTTTTACGGCTGTTTTAATGGTTTTAATTGTTTATTTGCCCTATCAAAAAATTGCAGCTACCTTAAAATATTTATGTGTTGTGCTTTTAGTTTACTTAATTGTTCCTTTTTTATACAAGCAAGATTGGTTAGATATAGCTAAAAGCACTTTTATACCTTCCATTCAATTCAATAAAGAATTTATTAGTGTTTTAGTTGGAATTTTAGGTACTACTATCTCACCTTATTTATTTTTTTGGCAAGCTTCCATGGAAGTAGAAGAAATGGCACATAAAAAACGTCATTTAATGGTGAATAAAAAAATCATTCACGATATGAAACAAGATGTCGATTTTGGGATGACATTTTCTGGAGTAGTAATGTTTTTTATTATTCTAACTACAGGAACCGTTTTATATAAAAGTGGCATTCATCAAATTAATACTGTAGAACAAGCTGCTGCTGCCTTGAAGCCTTTAGCTGGAAATTTTGCTTATTTACTTTTTGCAATAGGAGTAATTGGTACTGGACTTTTGGCTATTCCTGTTTTGAGTGGCTCATTATCTTATATTATTACAGAAACGTTTGGCTGGAAACAAGGATTGGATAAAAAATTTCACGAAGCGAAAGCTTTTTATATTGTAATGGGTATTTCCTTAGTTTTGGGTTTGTCTTTAAATTATTTAGGGATTTCACCAGTAAAAGCTTTAATTTATACTGCAATTTTGTATGGAATGACTGCACCTGTCTTAATTTCAATTATTCTGCATATCTCCAATAATAAAAAAGTAATGGGAAATTATACGAATAGCAGATTTTCTAATATTCTAGGTTTTTCTGCATTAATTATAATGACCTTAGCTGCTATTGTTTTATTATACTTGCAATTAACGTAGAATTACGGTTTCTTCTTAATTTGCATTAAACAAATAACAAATACAAAATTCTTAAAAATCACTATTAAATTTTATACTTTTGCCAAAGTTTATGGATGATTTCTCTCCAAAAGAAGGAATTGATGTTTTAAAAATATCTGTAACGAGGTCAGATAAAAATTAGAAATTATGTCAGTTTTAGAAAAAATTAGTTCAGACGAGATTATTGCTTTAGAAAACAAGTACGGCGCCCACAATTATCATCCACTTCCAGTGGTTTTGAGCAAAGGGGATGGTGTTTATGTTTGGGATGTTGAAGGCAAAAAGTATTACGATTTTCTTTCAGCGTATTCGGCAGTTAATCAAGGGCATTGTCATCCGAAAATCATTGGCGCCATGATGGAACAAGCGCAAACTTTGACGCTTACATCTCGTGCTTTTTACAATGACAAATTGGGAGTTTACGAAGAGTACATCACAAAATATTTTGGTTTCGATAAAGTATTGCCAATGAATACGGGTGCAGAAGCGGTTGAAACAGCTTTGAAACTTTGTAGAAAATGGGCGTATGAGAAGAAAGGGATTTCAGAAAACGAAGCGCAAATTATCGTTTGCGATGGTAATTTCCACGGAAGAACGACTACGATTATTTCCTTTTCGAATGATGAAAATGCGAGAAAGAATTTTGGACCTTATACAGCAGGATTTATCAAAATTCCTTACGATGACATCGATGCGTTAGAAAACGCTATTAAATCTACTAAAAACATCGCTGGTTTCCTTGTAGAACCTATTCAAGGAGAAGCAGGAGTTTATGTTCCTGCCGATGATTATTTAGCGAAAGCGAAAGCCATTTGTACTGCAAACAATGTTTTATTCATTGCCGATGAGGTGCAAACAGGAATTGCCCGAACAGGGAAACTGTTGGCGGTTCATCATGAAAATGTACAACCTGATATTTTGATTTTAGGAAAAGCGATTTCTGGAGGTGTTTATCCAGTTTCTGCAGTTTTGGCCAATGACGCTATCATGAATGTTATTAAACCAGGACAACACGGTTCAACATTTGGTGGAAATCCAATTGCGGCAGCTGTTGCTATTGCTGCGCTTGAAGTTGTAAAAGACGAGAAACTGGCAGAAAATGCGGAGCGTTTAGGAAAAATTTTCCGTTCGGAATTGGCTAAATATATCGAAACCTCCAATATTGCGACTTTAGTTCGTGGAAAAGGATTGCTTAATGCGGTTGTTATCAACGATACGGAAGAAAGTGATACGGCTTGGAATATTTGCATGGCATTACGTGATAATGGCTTATTAGCGAAACCAACACACGGTAATATCATTCGTTTTGCGCCGCCATTGGTTATGAACGAAGCGCAATTGATGGATTGTGTTTCGATTATTATCAAAACGTTAAAGCAGTTTGAAAAATAAATAACAACCTTGTAACCAACTAAAACCCTTATAATTTATGGAAAATCAAAGCAATGAAATGAAGTTAAACGAATCTGCAATCGCATTTTTAAGAGAAAGTGCCAAATGGTCTATGTTTTTAGCTATACTAGGCTTTATAGGTATTGCTTTTATGGTAATAATGGGTCTTTTTATGGGTACAATATTATCAAGCTTTTCACAAATGGGAGGCGGAATGAATAATAGTCCATTTACAATGATGCCAGGATTAATGGCTGGATTTTATATTGTAATTGCTGTTTTGTATTTTTTTCCGATTTATTATCTTTTTAAATATGCTCAAAATACTAAAATAGCCTTGCAATCTGCGAATTCTGATTTGTTAGCAGACGCATTAGGTTATTTAAAATCGCATCATAAATTTTTAGGAATTATGATGATAGTTATGATTTCACTTTATATTTTGATAATTATTGGGGCAGTATTCATGTTTGCCGCTGCTGCAATGTAAATTTTGAATAATAATAAAAAAAACCATCTCTATTCGGGATGGTTTTTTTATTGCTTTTGCTTTTATATTAACTCTGGAAGTACTCTTGAAGGCGTTCACGCATCAATTCTTCGTCTTGCAAAGCGTCCATTCCAACGATGCTTATTACCCAAATAATCATTAGTATAAATAAAACACCTAGTATAATTCCAATAATGGCTAGTACGCGGCCAATGTTTACCGTTTGGTAATTGGTATAGACAACATCATTACTTCTGTCCAACTTCATGTCTTTTTGCGCCAAAACTAAAGCGATAATACCAAAGATTATCCCAAAAATACCATAACAAATACAAGTGATTACTGAAAGAATTCCTAAAACTAATACGACGTTGGCATTGGGTAATTTATTGTTTTCCATAATTGATTTATTGTTTGTTTAAAAATTAAGTAGTTTGTAAAAATAAGACACAACCATTATGACTGCGTTAAGAATGGCGATAAATATAACAATTTTATGATAGCTTCTATTTTTGTCGATGATGTGCAAACCTAAAAACAAAAAGAAGAGTAGGGTTGTGTAAATTGCTGGAAACATATGAAACGCTTTCGCAAAATCACCATGTAGTAGAAATAAAAAAGAGCGTTGGATTCCACATCCAAAACATTCCACACCGAATAGTTTTTTATTCAAACAAGGCAACATATATTCTTCCATAGCACAAAACCTATTTGGTAACAATTTTACAAATAAATTTTGAAACTAAACCCAACTGATTAAAGTTTCTTATTTTTGAATACTAAAAAAATCCACTATGAAGAAGTTGCTAATTCCGATTATGATTGTTGCCATCATAATTGCTTTTTATGAACAGGGTAAAGAGAAATCAAACATTTATATTATGATAATTGCCATCGTGATTTTCATGTATGGAATGATGCGATTGACTTCAAAAGTACCAAGTAAAGATGACGATAATTTAGACGAAGATGATAGCGAAAGGAGATAAGGTTTCCGTACTTGACGATGCTATTGATGGTATCGTTTTGGAAGTGAAAAATAAGGAAGTAACCATCGAAACTACCGAAGGTTTTACGATGACATATTTTGTCAATGAATTGGTTAAAATTATAGATTCCAACATTTTAGATAAAAATATCGGAAGTTATAATTTACATAAAATAAAATTGGAAAAAGAAATCCCAAAACCACGAAGTTTTGTAAAAGAAAAGAAATCCAAGCATGAAAATCCGGTTCCTGAATTTGATTTACACATCGAAAAATTGGTGAAAAATTATAAAGGGATGAACAATTATGAGATACTCACTTTGCAATCGGAAACGGCAAAAAAGCATATTGATTTTGCTATCAGAAATCGGATTTCCAAGATTGTTTTTATACATGGAGTTGGCGAAGGAATTTTAAAATCGGAGCTCGATTTTCTTTTAGGAAGATATGAAATGATTACTTTTCAAGATGCCAATTATCAAAAATATGGTCTTGGTGCCACCGAAGTTTACTTCAAACAAAATGTAAAATAAAAAAAATATCCCGTCTCATTTCAAAACAAGACGGGATATTTTTTTAAGGTTTGGGAGTTTACATACTCGTATCAAAACTGCCATAAAGGAAATCATCTCCCAAATAAAAATCACTATTTCCCTTTTTCAAAGTCACTTTTAATAAATGAACGGTGTGTCTGAAAGTATTGGGACCATTAGATGTTGTGGTTACTGAAATCGTTCCGTCAACGCTTTCTGTGCCATCAACAGCATCCCATTGTTGGTTTAATGTTGGTGTGGCTGGACTAGGCGATGTGCAGAAGTATGTGTCATTAACAGTACCATTGAATAATTTATACGTTAATTTTTTGGTAGCGCTAATTGTCGCTGTTCTTGGTGTTCCGTTCGTTTCTTCATTGGCAAAAAGAGTTGAGAAGTTATCAACGTCCAATACTAGCGATTCCCCTCCACTAATGCTATAAACTCTATCGTCGCAGCTGCTTTTAGTAACCGCTTCTTCATCAAATCCAAATGGTAAATTACTAGCACTTGTCGTATAATTTCCAAATACGAAGCTTTCATAAAGTTGATCGCCACTTGGCTTTTGAAAAGTTACATTCTTTAAAACAATATAATGCTTATAGCCAGTAATCTTTGTGGCATTGGTAGTTTGATCTGTTGATTTTATGGCTGTTGTTGTGATTTCTATATTTCCTGAAGTGGTAATCCATTCTTCTTTCACATTGGGCGTAGCACTAGGAACAGACGGACAAACATTATCAGCACTTGCTGTGGCGTTATAGAGTCTGTAAACGACACGTATTGTGGAACTTATAGGAATTATAGTTGGTACGCCTGACAATGTTTCATCATTCACAAAACTAGTGGAAGGAATTTCTAAATAAAGAATTTCTGAATCTTTTACTTTATAAATAACGTCTTTGCTAGTACATTTTACTGCTGTAACACTATCAAAATCAAGGGTGTCCACCGTTAAATTGCCATCATCACAGGCATTAATAAATAGTAATAAGCAAGCTAAACCTAAAAATCTTTTCATTGTTCTGAATTTTGAACAAAAATAAGTTTTTTATACCAATACTAGTTCTTTTGTGTTTTTTTTAGCACTAGTAATTTTATATTTGCACCATGAAAAAGATTTATCTCGATAATGCAGCCACAACCGCCATGCGTCAGGAAGTTATTGATGTGATGGTGGAAGTTATGCAAAATGATTTTGGAAACCCTTCGTCAACACACAGTTTTGGGCGAGGAGCGAAGGCAATTCTGGAAACTTCGAGAAAATCTATTGCTAAATTATTGCATTGCAATGCGCAGGAAATTGTTTTCACTTCTTCCGCTACAGAAGGTACCAATTGGATTTTAAAATCTGCTGTACATGATTTTGGAGTTAAACGGATTATTACTAGTAGGGTAGAGCATCATGCGACTTTATACACGATTCTTGCTTTGCAATCGGAGGCTAATATTCAAGTAGATTATGTTGCTATTTTACCTGATGGAACTATCGATTTTAGTCATTTAGAAAAATTACTTTCGCAAGATATAAAGACGTTGGTTTCCTTAATTCACGTCAATAACGAAACCGGAGTTATTACTGATATTGAAAAAGTTGGCAAACTATCTCATGTAGCTAATGCCTTATTTCATTGTGATACGGTGCAATCTGTTGGAAAAATGGAGCTTGATTTGTCAGTACTTCCCATTGATTTTTTAGTGGCAACGGCTCACAAATTCCATGGACCTAAAGGAGTTGGTTTTGCTTTTGTTCGAAAAGGTTTGGTTTTGCAACCTATGATTTTTGGTGGCGAGCAAGAAAAAGGCTGGCGTGCTGGTACCGAAGCGTTACATCAAATTGCGGGTATGGCAAAGGCTTTGGAATTGTCTTATCAAAATTTGGAAGTAGATAGCAGCTACATATCCGATTTAAAGGCTTACTGTTTGCAACAACTTATTGCAGCGTTTCCAGCTATAAAAGTTAATGGCGCTAATACATTATACAATATCATCAATATTTTACTGCCTTTTTCGGAAGAAAAAACGGCTATGATTTTATTCAATCTCGATATGAAAGGCATTGCAGTTTCCAGAGGAAGTGCTTGTCAAAGCGGTAGTATCAAGCCTTCGCATGTTTTGGCGGAAATGCTTTCCGAAGAGGATTTGAAAAAACCAAGCTTGCGTATTTCCTTCAGTCATTACAATACAAAAGAAGATATTGACGCATTAATTACAGAGCTGAAGGGAATCTAATTTATTTACTAGTTGTTTTGGCTTTTCGTGCTTTTTCTTTTTGCTTTTCCTTTTCTAGTTTTTTAAAGTAACCCCGAAGTAAAAAATTGTGTTTTAAAGCTTCCAAATTCTCGTTTAGTTTGTTGCTGGCTTGATTAATATTGGTCATAGTAGAATCTATTTGTTTCACAAGTTTTGGGTCATTGGACAAATAATTAATGGCGCCTTTACCTTCTTTAACATTGGTAATGGTGCTGTTTAAATTCACGACAACTTTATCAATTTGGTCACTTGATTTCTCTAAATTGGTTATTATTTTTTTGATGTTTCTTGCTACGGCAGTATCTTTTAAAACCCCAACGACACTGTTTTTATTATCCAATTGAGTAATTATCTTATTCAAATTATCTACTGATTCCGAAGTTCCTTTGCTAGTGATTTTTAAATAATAGATGGTTTTTTTGATGTCATCACTCAAAATAGAATCGTTTAGCAACATTCCAATTGTTCCGTTCCCACTGGTAATTTGATTGGTAATTTTAACTAAATTGGCGGTTACTACTTTGGTGTTATCACTTGTGGCGCTTAACGTTTTCATGATATCATCTGTCATTACTCTATTTTCAGATTGAATGAGATCACCGGCTTTTACGGGTTGATTGGATAGTTTTCCAGGGACAATATTCACAATCATGTTTCCTACCAAACCATCGGATCCTATTGAAGCAATAGCATCTTTTTTTATGTGAGAAATAATTTCTTCTTCTATCATCATTTCTACTCTAATTGTAGAGTCGTTGATGATTACAATATTTTTTACTGTTCCGACATTTATTCCGGAAAAGCGTACGTTATTTCCAAGTTGCAATCCGTTGATGTTTTTAAATTGGGCACTAATGGTTGCTGTTTTATTAAACATGTTTTGCTTATTGCCAATAAAATATATGATAGTTATAAAAAAGAAGGTGCCTAGAATAACAAATACTCCTAGGCGAATTTTTTGATTGGTGGTTTTTTCCATAGTTCTGTTTATTTAAAAAAGGCTTCTATTTTAGGGTCTTTTGATGCAGCTAATTCTTCGAAAGTTCCTTCGGCATAATTTACGCCATCTATTAATAATATCATCCGGTTGGCTATTACTCTTGCACAATCGATATCGTGTGTTATGATAATGGAAGAAGTCTTATATTTTTCCTGAATTGATTTCATCAGTAGTATAATTTCTTTGGAAGTTATAGGATCTAAACCCGTTGTAGGTTCGTCATATAAAATGATTTTGGGTTGCAAGATTAATGTTCTTGCCAGGGCTATTCTTCTTTTCATTCCTCCAGAGAGTTCATTGGGCATCAGATTAATACTGTTCTCTAAACCAACATTTCTTAAAGCCTCGATTACCATTGGAGTTGTATCTTCAATTTTGCCAAATTTCTTGGTGTGTCTTCGCAACGGAAATTCCAAATTTTCCCGAACCGACATAGAATCGTATAAGGCGCTACCTTGAAACAGAAAACCTACTTCTGTTCTAATCTCATCTAATTCTTCCTGATTTATTTTGGATACATTTTTATTCATTATGGTAATTGTACCGCTATCAAATTCTTCAAGGCCAATTAAACATTTAATCATAACCGATTTTCCGGAACCTGATTTTCCCATGACTACCAAGTTTTCACCTTCATATAACTGCAAATGGAAACCGTCTAAAACGTGATTTTTTCCAAAGGACTTATTTAGGCCTTTGATTTCGATTATTGGTTTTAGATTGGTTTTTGGTATCATAAATCGTAAAAAATATTAGTTACAAAAACCGCTACAAAATCTATAATAAACAATAACATAGAGGTGTAAACTACGGCGGCATTGGCAGCTTTACCAACTCCTGCTGTTCCTTTTTTGCAATTATAACCTTTAAAACAACCAACCAAACCTATGGCAAAACCAAAAAAGAAACTTTTGATAGTGGAAGGGATTACATCGCTAAACTCTAAAATATTAATCACTTTATTCATATACAGCACAAACGAAACATCTCCTTTTACGTATTCTACTAAGAAGGAGCCGTAAATTGCAATAACATCACCAAAAAAAACTAGAATGGGAAGCATTAAGGTGGTGGCCATAATTCGGGTGACAACTAAGTATTTATAAGGATTTGTTCCAGATACTTCCATGGCGTCAATTTGTTCTGTAACGCGCATAGAACCTAATTCGGCTCCAATTCCAGAACCTATTCTTCCAGCACATATTAAAGCTGTTATGATGGGGCCAATTTCTCGTATTATGGATACACTAACCATGGCAGGAATCCATGATGCTGCACCAAAATTTTCTAATGTAGGGCGTGATTGTAAGGTGAAAACTAAACCAATAATAAATCCTGTTACGCCAACCAATAATAACGAGCGGTTGCCCATATAAAAACATTGGCGAAGAAATTCTTTGAATTCAAATGGACGTTTAAAGACTTCTTTGAAAAACTTTCCTGCAAAATAAGCTAATTCGCCAATTTCAATAAAGAAAGGCTTAACCAATTCTGGTAGTTTAAAGTTAATCATCAATTTTTGAGATATTGGTTTCAAAATGAAACGATTACTCAAATTTACGATTATTTATTCATTTTAAACCGTATATTTTTTAAAATGATGCGGTAAATATTTTTAAAACTTAACGTTCACGGTTTTCGATTCTCCGTTTCTTATAAAGGTCACAGGAATTTCATCGCCAGAATTTATTTTCCCCAAACATTCCATATATGTGTACACTTCTTTGACATCACAAGTGCCAATTTTAGTGATCACATCTCCTTCTTTAATTCCGGCTAAATCGGCAGGTCTTCCTTCGGTAACGCCATCTAGATGCAATCCATCTCCGTGGTCAGTATAATCAGGCATTACGCCTAAAGTTACTTTGTATTTTGCACGGGTTTTTTCCGCATTTATTTTGGTTTTTGTAAACGCAACATTGTCTTGATTACTGATATCACTTAGAATTCTAAAAGCATAATCCGTACAGTTTTTCACGCCAAAATAATTGATTTTATCTTCATCATCGGAAGGTTTGTGATAATCCGAATGTGTTCCAGTGAAGAAGAATAAAACCGGAATGTCCTTTAAATAAAAAGAGGTATGGTCAGAAGGTCCAACGCCGCTTGGATCCAGCGTGATATTAAATCCGGCAGGTTTATCTTTTTCTGCCAAATCAGGAAATATTGGACTTGTGCCTGTACCTCCAACGGTCATTTCTTTTTTATCGTTCAATCGGCCAATCATGTCCATATTGAGCATGGCAACTACGTTTAGATATTTTGTTTTTACGATTTCTGCTAATTTTTTAGAACCAATTAATCCGTCTTCTTCTCCAGAGAATAAAGCGAAAACATAATTGGCTTTTTCAACTGTTTTATTCTGTGAAAACATTCTGGCTAATTCCAAAACACCAGCCACACCCGAAGCATTATCGTCGGCGCCATTGTGAATTTCCCCTTTTGAATTGGCCTTAGTAGAGTTGTTGTGTTCATTTAAACCTAAATGATCATAGTGGGCACCAACAACAATTGTTTTGGATGCTTTATTATCAAGGAAGGCAATTACATTGTGTCCTGTATTATCGCTAACTTCCAACGAATCATGTGGATTTAATTTTACTTTATAGGTAAAAGCCTGAAGGTAATTGTCTTTTTCAAAAGGTTGTAATTTTAATGCTTTCAATTGTTTTACCAAGTAATCGGAAGCTATTTTTTCTTCTTTGGAACCTGTTAATCTTCCTTTTAGATCATCGGAAGCCAAAAAGGAAAGATGTTTTTTTAATTCTGTTGGTTTTGAATATTCGGCATCATCCGAATCTACCCAATCCGCAATAAAAACATTGGTTTCTCTTGCTTTCTCTTGCTGGCGATTACTTGAAAACACCAATTTTTTTCCATCAGGAGAAAACATTGGAAAGGCATTGAATTCACTTTGATAGGTAATTTGTTTTAGGTTTTCGCCATTCAAATCAATCGTGTACAATTGGAAATCGTAGCCACGAGTAGAATGATGATTGGAAGAAAAGATAATTTTTTTGCCAGAAGGCAGGAAGTAAGGCGCCCAATTGGCTTTGCCTAAATGGGTTATTTGTTTCAAATCACTTCCGTCAATATTGCAGGTGTAAATTTCCATTTCGGTTGGCGCCACAACATTGTCTTTTAAAAGCGCTTTGTAATCCGCTATTTCGGCTTCTGTTTTTGGACGAGAAGAACGAAATACTAACTTTTTGCTGTCGGGTGAAAAGAAACTTCCACCATCATAACCCAATCCATTGGTGATTTGCTTTACATTACTTCCGTCAATATCCATGGTGTACAATTCTAAATCGCCACTTCGGATACTAGTAAAAGCTATTTTTTTTCCGTCAGGCGAAACGACTGCTTCGGCATCATAACCTGGAGAATCCGTTAGTTTTTTGACAATTTTTCCGTTTAAGTCGGCGACATAAATATCAAATTCTGGGTAAACAGCCCAAAGGTATTTTCCATCATGAGGTTTTGGTGGAGGAGGGCAGGCTTCATTTCCTTCAAAGGTTGAAGCGTATAAAATGTGTTTTCCATCGGGCATATAGTAGGAGCATGTGGTTCTTCCTTTACCGTTGGAAATGGGTTTCAAACTAGCAGTTGTAATCTCTTTTTCCTGAAGATCCAGCATGTAAATTTGGTCGCAATGCATACCCATGGCTGGGTTATTAACCTGCAAGGTTAAATGATTTCCATCTGGACTGAAATATGCTTCCGCATTATCACCACCGAAGGTTAGTTTTTTTATGTTTTTCAGATTGCTTTCTTGTGCTACAGCAACGAATGATACTATTGATAATAGAAATGAGAATTTGCTAATTGGGTTCATGCAGTTATAAATTTGAAGTGCAAAAGTAGTGATTTTTTTAGCTTTTATTTGACCAATATGTCATAACCCCAAGGTTGTAATGTTAGAACATCTTTTCCATTCAGCGTTACTTTTTCATTGGTAAAATAATTGGTGTAATTTCCTTTTTGATATTTGGTATCCAGAGTTACAGTTACTGCTTCTGGGGAATAATTCATAAAAACAATTATCTGGTCGTTTTCTTTTGTTCTTGAAAATGAAATTACCTTATCCATTTTATCGCTAAAAATACGAATCATGTGTCCGCCATAATCACCATTCCACAACGCTTTGTTTTTATGTTTGAGCGCAAAAAGTTTGGTGTATAAATCGGTAAACGGATGTGCTTTCCAAACAATTTCATCCTTATCGAAAAACTTCAGGGAACGGTCTAAACCAACTTCCTGACCGCCATATACCAAGGGCATTCCATTTACAACCGAACAAAACACCATGCAAGTTTCCAATCCTTTTCCAAAGTTGGAAAACTGATTTCCTTCCCAGGAATTTTTATCATGGTTCTCTGTAAAAGTCATTCGGTACGCCGCTTTTGGAAACGTACTTTCATCGTGTGCCAAATATTCTACAAGTCCGCCAATTCCTTTATTGTTGGTAGTGGCATCTTTCATTTTGTCCCACAAACTCCAGGAATACGTCATGTCAAATGCTTTTTTGTGTAAGTCGCGCGATTCCCATTCGGCTAGCATAAAGACAGGTTTAATAGCATCCAATTCAGCACGGGCATTATCCCAAAAATCGGTTGGTAAAAAGCCCGCTGTATCGCAACGGTAACCATCAATATCACATTCCTTTACCCAATATTTCAAGGCTCCAGTCATGTATTTTCGCAATTCAGGATTGTTATAATCAAAGTCGATGATATCACCCCAATCGTACCATGGAGTTGGTTGGAAATTGCCTTCGGGTGTTTTGGTATACCAATCGGGATGGTCTTTTACCAATTGATTATCCCATGAAGAATGATTAGCAACCCAATCTATTATTACATGCATTCCCATACGGTGGATTTTGTCCACCAATGCCTCAAAATCTTCTTTGGTTCCAAACTCAGGATTTACGCCATAGTAATCTTTCACCGAATATTCGCTGCCCAAAGTTCCTTTTCGTTTTTCCACCCCAATCGGATTGATGGGCATTAACCAAATAATATCAATTCCCATAGCTTTTAATCTTGGTAAATGGGATTCAAAAGCTTTAAAAGTTCCTTCGGGTGTAAACTGCCGAATGTTGGCTTCATAAATAGTAGCATTCTTGGACCATTCGGGATGTTTAAGCTCTACATATTCCTTGGGTTGGTAACGATTATCGGAAGTGGTTTCTGATTTTTTACAGCTTAGTAATACGGTTAACAATGAAAACAGAATGATTTTTTTCATAAGAAATAGATTTACTCAAATATAAAAAAAATCCGTCTTGCTTTCACAAAACGGATTTTCTATATTTAAAAACCTCGTATTTCGTACCTCGTAGTTTATAAATGGATTACTTCGCCATAAGCATCGGCAACCGCTTCCATCACCGCCTCACTCATCGTTGGATGTGGATGAATCGCTTTTAGGATTTCATGTCCAGTGGTTTCCAGTTTACGCGCTACAACTGCTTCTGCAATCATATCCGTAACACCAGCACCAATCATGTGACAACCTAACCATTCACCATATTTAGCGTCAAAAATTACTTTCACGAATCCGTCCGGAGTTCCAGCAGCTTTTGCTTTCCCAGATGCTGAGAATGGAAATTTACCAATTTTTAGTTCGTATCCTTTTTCTTTAGCTTGTTTTTCGGTAAGACCTACGGAAGCAATTTCGGGAGTAGCATACGTACAGCCCGGAACATTTCCGTAATCAATTGGATCAACATGTAAACCTTTAATTTTTTCAACACAATTAATTCCTTCAGCCGAAGCAACGTGTGCCAATGCTTGTCCTGGAGTTACATCGCCAATAGCATAATATCCTGGGATATTGGTTTGGTTGTATTCGTTTACTAAAATTTTATCTTTATCAACAGCAATTCCAACCTCTTCCAATCCAATATTTTCGATGTTGGTTTTAATTCCCACAGCTGATAATAAAATCTCTGCTTCTAAAACTTCTTCACCTTTAGCAGTTTTTACAAATGCTTTTACACCAGAACCTGAAGTGTCAATTCTTTCTACCGAAGAACTCGTCATGATTTTTATTCCTGCTTTTTTCAAGGAACGCTCGAATTGTTTTGAGATGTCTTCATCTTCAACCGGTACTACATTTGGCATAAATTCTACGATGGTAACATCGGTTCCCATAGCGTTGTAGAAATGCGCAAACTCAACTCCAATTGCACCCGAACCTACGATAATCATAGATTTTGGTTGTGATGGTAAAGTCATCGCTTGACGGTATCCAATTACTTTCACACCATCTTGAGGAAGATTTGGTAATTCGCGAGAACGCGCACCAGTGGCAATAATAATGTGGTCTGCGGAATATTCGGTTACTTTTTTGGCAGCGTCTGTTACGTCCACTTTTTTTCCAGCTTTCAATTTTCCAAAACCTTCGATAACATCGATTTTATTTTTTTTCATAAGAAATTGAACTCCTTTGCTCATTCCGTCCGCTACAGAGCGACTACGATTGACAACGGCTCCAAAATCTTTATCAAAAGAGGATACGGTTAATCCATAATCGGAAGCATGTTTTAGGTAATCAAAAACTTGAGCTGATTTTAATAAAGCTTTCGTTGGAATACAACCCCAATTTAAGCACACACCGCCTAAGTTTTCTTTTTCTATAACGGCTACTTTAAAACCTAATTGTGATGCTCTAATGGCTGTAACATATCCACCTGGACCACTTCCTAAAACAATAATATCGTATTTCATTTTATGCGTGTTTATTTGTTATTTGTATAAAATGCAGTCGGCAAAGCCTCGTGTCATTTTCGTGTCATTTTCTAAATTAATTGAGACTGCGAATTTAAGGATTTATTTTAAAATAAAGTTGAGAAGTTAATAGAGATTAAGATGTTTTATTTTCCGTTTACATTCCAAACTTTTTTTACAATCGTTACAATGGTTGTTGCAATTATGGAGCCTATAAAGGCTAGGAAAATATCTTTTTGGGCATCCCAAACATCACCTTGCGTTCCTAAATAAGCATCGCCTTGTGCTTTGAAAAAGACATCGGCAACAGCCCATTCTATCAATTCATAAAAGGCACTAACGGAAAGTGTAATTTCTATTGGTAAAGTCCAAGCCACCCATGCTGGGAATTTTAGCCATTTCAAAAACATTTCACGCATTGGATACGCCAATAAAAATCCGAAACTAAAGTGCACAATTCGGTCGTAATGATTTCTAGATAAATCAAGGGCGTCTTTTAGCCAATAGCCAAATGGATTTTCGGCGTACGTGTATTTGGAACCATAAACATGAAGACATAGATAAACGCAAATCAGCAGATAACTTAAATCACTAAATTGGAATTTTCTATAACTAAAACCCATAAAACCCAGAAACAAAAACACCAAAGTATTTTCTAAAAACCAATTGGCTGTATCGGTGTTTCCAACGTAAGAGTTTACCCAATTGACCAGAAAAAAGGCTATATAAATTTTAAGCCAAATGTTGTTCTTTAAAGGAGTACGATTTTCGGATATTGCTATTGTAAATGCCATTTAAAAGTGATTAAATTAAATATTGCTATTATTATTTTCTACTGCAAATTGGGAATCATATAATTTTTTATAAAAACCTTCCGTTTTGTTAACTAATTCCTGATGTGTTCCTTGTTCTACAATTTGTCCTTTGTCCATTACGATAATTTTATTGGCATTCATGATAGTTGCCAAGCGATGCGCTATGACAATCGAAGTTCTGCCTTCTGTAATGGTTTCTGTGGCGCGTTGGATAAGTTCTTCGCTATAGGTATCAATAGAAGAAGTGGCTTCGTCCAAAATTAAAATACTTGGATTACTGACATACGCTCTAAGAAAAGCAATGAGCTGTCGTTGTCCAGAAGATAACATTACGCCACGTTCTTTTACATCAAAATCATAACCGTCAGGCAAACTCATTATGAAATCGTGCACGCCAATTTTCTTTGCAGCTGCAATAACGGTTTCTCTTGAAATTTCAGCATTATTGAGCGTGATGTTATTATAAATAGTATCTGCAAACAGAAAGACATCTTGTAAAACGATGGCAATTTGTCTGCGAAGACTATCTAGTTTGAAGTCGTTTATGTTTTGGTCGTCAATATAAATGGAACCCGAATTAATTTCGTAAAAGCGATTTAAGAGATTGATGATTGTTGATTTTCCGGCACCCGTTGCGCCAACAATTGCAATCGTTTCGCCAGCATTAACGTTTAGATTAATGCCTTTCAAAACCTCTTCATTTTGAATATAGCCGAAACGAACATTATCAAAACGAAGATCACCTTTGAAATGACTCGCTTCTTTTGTACCGTTATCCTGCACATCTTCATTGGTGTCCAAAATATCAAAAACACGATTGGCTGCAATCATACCCATTTGCATTTCGTTGAATTTATCCGCAATCTGACGCAACGGATTGAACAGCATTCCGATGAACATGGTATAGGAAATCATTTGACCAATAGTTGTAAATGGATTTCCGTTAAGAATTTGAAAACCACCGTATAAAATTATAACACCTAGAGTTATAGAAGAAATAATATCGGCAATAGGGAAGAAGATGGAGTTATAAAGAATGTTTTTAATCCAAGCGTTATTGTGTTTCTGATTGATCTCTTTGAACTTTTCAAATTCAATATCTTCACGGTTAAAAAGCTGCACAATTTTCATTCCGGTTACGCGTTCCTGAACAAAAACATTCATGTTATTTACTTGTGTTCTCACTTCTTCAAAAGCAACCTGCATTTTTCGCTGAAAAATTTTCGTCATATAAAGCAATATTGGCATTGCAAAAATAACAATCATGGAAAGATGCCAATTCATCCAGAACATTACAACAAGGCAAACGATCATTTTAAGTAAATCACTAAAAATCATGAATAATCCTTGACTGAAGATACGTGCGATTTGCTCAATGTCGGAAACAGACCTTGTTACCAGCATTCCAACAGGTGAATTATCGAAATATTTCATTCTGAAAGTAAGGATGTGTTTGAATAATTTAGTTCGTATGTCTTTGATGATGTCTTGCCCGAGCCAGTTTGCCCAATACACAAAGTAAAGTTGCGATAAGGTTTCCAATAGCAGCATCGCACCCATAATAAGAACGTAGGTTAAAAGACCAGATTTGCTAGCTGTTTTGATATAACGATCAACGGTTATTTCTAATAGGAATGGTCTTAAAGAAGCAAATAAGGCCAATGAAAAAGCAAATAAAATCACACCATAATACCTCATTTTATAAGGCTTGGTGTATTTTAAAATACGTTTGAATAGATTGGTGTCAAATGCTTTTGCCTGCATGTTTTTTTTAGCTTTAAGCAGTAAGCGATAAGCTTTATGCTTTATTTTTTTGCCTAATGCCTATGGCTTATTGCCTACAGCATCAAGAAATTTGTATTCAATTTTTGTTAAATATAAACCGTGTGCAGGCACTGAAAATCCAGCCTGACTTCTATCTTTACTTTCAAGAATGGTTTGAAAATCTTGTAAAGTTATTTTTCCTAATCCAATATTGATCATTGTGCCAACGATTGCCCTAACCATATTGCGTAAAAACCTGTCGGCAGCAATAGTGAAAATTAGTTTGTCTCTGTTTTGTTGCCAATGCGCCTCCATAATTTTGCAATTAAAGGTATTGACATCGGTGTTGACTTTGGAGAAACATTCAAAATCAGTATGCGTAAATAATAATTGCGTAGCGGCATTCATCGTTTCAATATCCAATTGCGATGGATGATACCAACTGTTTTCGTTTTCAAAAACATTTTTCTGTGTATTAATATGATATTCGTAGGTTCTTTTTGTGGCGTCAAATCGGGCATGAGCCGTATCAGAAACTTTGTGAATATTTATAATCGCGATGTCTTTGGGTAAAAAAGAATTCAGTTTATGAATATAAAAAGGAGCATCCATTTCGGTATCGAAATCAAAATGAGCAAACATTTGTTTGGCATGAACTCCAGTATCTGTGCGTCCAGCACCCACAACATCAATGGTTGTTTTTAAAATTGTGGACAAAGCCGTGTTTAAAGTTTCCTGAACAGAAGCAGCATTGGGTTGGTATTGCCAACCGTGATAGTTTGTTCCGTTATAGGCTAGTTCGATAAAATATCTCAAGTTTAGTGTTCAGTGTTCAGTAATTAGTGTTCAGTCATAATGCTGCAAAACTCCTTAATGAACGGGTTTATTTGTTCACAAAGTTACAAAGTTTTTGGATTGAGATAAGCTTAAAAGTTACTCGGTTTGCACTTTCTTTTTCTTAGTCATTATTTTAAATACAATCGGAAACACCATCATCCATAACATGGAAAGTGATTTTAATTCGGGTATGTCAATGATGTTGTAGGTTATCATAATTAAAACTGCTGAAATAGAAAAACCAATGACAGCAATTTTTCTTTTTTGTAACTCTGCATTGTGTTCAGTCATATCGGTATTTAAGCGAATTGAAGTGGTTTTTACGATGTAACTGTATAAAACATATTGAGCGATAACGCAGAACAAAATCATAAACAGATACATAAAAAACGGAATCATCTGACCTTTGGCCCTTGTAATCATTGTGGCGCTAAACGGAAACAAACCAATAAAAAACAATAAAAACATGTTGCGTACCACTAGCCCTTTATCATAGTCTTTGAGGAGACTGAACATTTTAAGATGCTGATACCAAACGGTTCCAATAAATCCGAAACTCACAATATAGGCAAGTAGGGTTGGTAAAAGATGCATCATTTCTTTAGATAAGTTCTCAGCTGTAAGTTCTACCGATTCAGGGATTTTTATTTCAATTGCCATAAGTGTGATTACGATGGCGAATACAGCATCACTAAACAAAATCATTCTTTCCAGTTGAAATTCTTTTTTGATTTCTTCTCTTGTAATTTCTTCGTTTTCGTTTTCTTGCATGGAAAGTGATTTGTTGGTTTAGTACTCAAATCTATAAAAAATTTTTTAATCGATGAAAATGAATTAAACGAAACCCTTTTTACTTTGTAACTTTGAGCAAATTTAGATACTGAAACAAGTTCAGCATAAATGAAAAAAATTCTTTTACTTTCCGATACGCACAGTCATCTTGATGATACTATTTTGAAATATGTTCATCAAGCCGATGAAGTTTGGCATGCTGGCGATATTGGCGATTTAAATGTTACAGATACATTAAAAAAACTAAAACCATTGCGTGCCGTTTATGGCAATATTGATGACGATAAAGCCCGAATGGAATTTCCGTTAAACAATCGTTTTTTATGCGAAGATGTTGATGTTTTGATAACGCATATTGGTGGTTATCCTGGAAAATACAATCAGGCGATAAGAGCGGAATTACAAACCAATCCGCCCAAACTTTTTATCTGTGGGCATTCGCATATTTTGAAAGTGCAGTTTGATAAAAAGTTGAATTTATTACATATGAATCCGGGCGCAGCAGGTATTCATGGATTTCATCAAGTGCGCACGATGTTGCGTTTTGAAATTGATGGCGAAAAAATTCAGCAACTTGAAATTATAGAATTAGGCAATCGCGGTTGATGGTTTTTCAAGAATAGGCACTTGAATTGCTACAGTTGTTCCTTTCCCTTTTGCAGAAGTAATGTCTAGTTTTCCTTTGAGGTTGTTTATTCTAGCTCTGATTTGGGTTATCCCAAAACCTTCGTTGCTTTTGTCTTTGGAAACTTCAAAACCTTGACCGTTATCGTTAACTGTAATTACTAAATTTTCATTTTCTTTAGTAATGATTACGGTAGCTTGACTAGCATTACTGTGTTTTAAAACGTTGTTGATGATCTCTGAAATAATAAAATAAAGTTTCATTTCATAGTCTTCCTCAAAGCGTGTTTTCGTATTCAAATTGGTTGTAAAATCAAAGGTAATCTTCGAATTGCTATTCTTTTCACATAGATCTTCCAATGCGTAAATCAAACCAAATTTTGCCAATAAAGTAGGAACTAATTGATGTGACAAATCTCTAACTTTATCATGAGCTTCCTTAATAATAGCACTGGCTTTTGTAATTTCTTCCGATTTTGCAGTGTGCGATGCCGAGAAAGCCATGAGTTGCAATCCTGCCGAAGATAACAACGCACTCACGTTGTCATGAAGCACTGTTGCTACATTCTTACGCTCGGTTTCTTGCCCGTCAATAGTGGCGTTGATGAGGTTTTCTTTAAGGTTGCTTTCTATGGAGTTGAGTTTGTTTTTTTGTTTTAATTTATGGAATTGGAATAAAACGGCTATCAATAAGAGTAACATAATAAGTCCAACAATAACTATGATGTAGAACAGTTGTCGTTTTTTTTGCGCATCTTTTAAACGCTGTTCTTTTGCTTCGAATTCGTCAGCTTTTTTTTGAACTTTATAGCGCGTTTCAACCTGATTAATTTGACTATTGATTTCGGAATTAGAAACCGCGATTGAATTTATTCTGTATTTATTAAGATATAAATTGGCCGATTTATAATCTTTCATTTGCTCATAGACATAAGAAAGATTTTCATAAACCGTAGTTACATTGTCATTTAAAGTGTCATTGCCATAAGATTTTAATTGTTCCAGATAGGCAATTTCTGCTTTTTTCTGATTCTTTTCTACAACCGTGTAATAATAGGCTTGGGCTCCCAAAACACCAATGATAGTTTTTTTGTTTTTAGACAAATTAGCATACACGCTACTTGAATCAAGGTATTTTTTAAAAACATCATATTTTTGAGACAATGCATAACAACCAGCCATAGTTTTATAGGCATTTGCTTTCTGGGTATAGGTTCCTTTTGCTTTGTATAGAGGCAACATTTTTTTAGCATTGGGATATGCCATTTCAAAATCTTGAATTTCTAAATGGAAACGGCATAAGCCATAATAAATTCCGGCAGTTAATGTGTCATTATATATCGGCTTTGCTATTTGTAGCGCTTTTTCATAGTAGGCAACGCTTTCCACTCTTTTCTCAGATAAATAATAATAATCACCAATTTTTTTATTCAGGAATACTTTTTCCAATGGTAATGGTTTCTTTTCAATGATTTTATAGGCATCGAAAAGTACTTGTAAACCTTTGGTATAATCTTTTAATTTGGTATACAAATTGGCTTTGCGCGAAGCGACTTCACAATATTGTTCGTAGTTTTTTTGTTTTAAATAGAGTTTTGCTTTTTTATCGGCATAGGATAATGCCTTTATGATTTCTTCTTTATTTTGATAATAGGTAATAGAATCTACCACTGCTTTGTTTTGCGACCAAGCAGTGATAGAAAATAAATAAAGTAAGATTAATTTTTTTTTCAAGAATTATTATTATGTAATAGAATATTTTGGTTTTATTATGGTGCCACCACCTTGCGTTTGTTTAAACTGTACATTCAGGCAGCCGTCTGTAGTAATATAGTCTTCTGTGTATCCCGTAAAAGTTGGAGATGGAATAGTCTGTCCAGAATTTAACTGAATGTTGATGTAATTAATTTTCCCAACAGCGGTAAGATTGTAATTACAATTGATAGGGATTTCAAAATCGACTGTAAAAGTTAAAGAGTCATCGCTAGAAACGCTATAGTGTCCTAATAGTGCCATAATAATTGAGTTTTAATTGGTTATTAATTTGTGTTTGATTGCATAGGTTACTAATCCAATAGGGGATTTAACACCCAGTTTTCGGATTAAATTTTTACGATGGGTATTCACTGTGTTTACACTGATGAACAAGGCTTCGCTAATTTCTTCTGTACTGTATTCTAAAGCAATAAGTTTTAGAATTTCCAATTCCCTTGCGGAAATATTTTTGTCATTAGTATAATCATTAGAAGAAGTGGTAGCAGGGTTTTTTTTTGTAAAAGTGCTGAAGATTTTTGTTCTAACCGTTTCACAGAAATATTCTTCGCCATCGCTCACCACCTGAATGGCTTCGAGAATATTTTCACCAGCACATTGTTTGGTTAAATACCCTTTGGCTCCCAATTTCATCACTTCTTTTATGAGTTTCAAATCATCATAACTAGAAAGCACAATGATATCAAAAGGAGGTTTTTTTTCGGCAAATTCTTTGAGCACTTCCAAGCCATCCACATTAGGCATGTTAATATCCATTACGAGGATTCCTGCTTTTTCTTTCTGAACTTTCTCAATTAACTGAGTGCCATCAAGGGAACATCCAGATATTTCATAATTGGGATGGGTTGTAATCAAATTACGAAGCCCATCAAGCAATACTTGGTGGTCATCGGCAAGATGAATTTTAATTTTTCGGCTCATAGAAATATTAACTTTCCCAAAGCTAAATAAAAATTGCGATTAATGATAGTATTCTTCCTAAAATAAATAAAAAAAACCCGAACATAACATTCGGGTTTTTCAGCACTAAATAAACTAAGTTTATAGGTTTATCGCAATCGATCCACAGATTTTACGAGATCTTCGTCCTTCTTGATAGCTTTGTTGGCCAAAACTATTAAAACGATAGAAACAATAGGTAAGAACATCCCAATACCTTTCTCAGAAACAGTAGCTGTCCCTCCAGATAAATTTAGCGTTCGATACACAAACAATCCTAATAAAATTAAATTAAATATCATATTCAATCTGCCTAAAACAAATTGGTGTTGTCTTTTTTTGAAAGATAAGATGCTCAACAAAGAAGCGCTCATGCTCAATCCAAATAACGTTACGTAAGTCATATCCATCATGAAAAAGTAATCTTTCCCGTCCATTGCCTTCCATAAAGGAAATACAAATGGCAAAACGCCCGAAACCACTAGCGCTAAGATGAGATAAACCGTTTGAATTCTTTGTAACATTATTTTAAATTTGTTGCACAAAAATATAATTTCTTTTTTAAAATACTATTGCGTGATTAAATTTTATTCGTATTATTGCATAACAAATCCGTAAGTACTTCATCCTTCGGAACATTCCAAGAAAAAAAATCTACCACAATCACATTGTTTTCACATTCATTAAAAAATAATATACTAAACATTTATGTTTGATATTTCTGCCCTCAAAGAAATGAAGCTTTCTGAGCTTCAAGAAATAGCTAAATTAGCTAAAACCATCAAGACAACAGGCGTTAAAAAAGAAGCTCTTATCGAGTTAATTTTAGCAGAACAAACTAAAGCTGCTCCACCAAAAGCAGCCGAAAAACCTGCGAAACCTGTTGCCGAAGACAAGCCAAAAAGAGCAAGGATTTTGCCCGAAAAGAAGGTTGCCGAAAGCAAAGTTCAAAACGACTTATTTGCCAACGAAACCATAGAAGTAACTCCGGCAGCACCTGCACCGCTTTCCATTGCTGAGAAACATCTCAATAAAACATTGAAGTTTAAAAAACCAGCTATTGTTCCTAAAAGCGATACTGAACAACCAACCGAAACGACCGAAATACCTTCTGAAGATAATACAGAAACGCCTCCAACAGAAGAACAACCTCAAGCCAAAATAAACCAAAACCCAAATCAAAAGCATAAAAACCAAAACCCGAATGCCAATCAAAACGGGAATGGAAATCAAAATGGGAATGGGAACAATGGCAATCAAAACCCCAATTTTAAAGGTAAGAAAAACAACTTCCGTGATTCCGATTATGAATTTGACGGTATCATAGAAAGTGAAGGTGTTTTGGAAATGATGCCCGATGGTTATGGATTTTTGCGTTCTTCCGATTATAATTATTTGGCTTCGCCAGATGATATTTATCTATCCACTTCTCAAATCAGATTGTTTGGTTTGAAAACAGGAGATACTGTAAAAGGAGTTGTTCGTCCACCCAAAGAAGGTGAGAAGTTTTTTCCATTGGTTCGTGTTTTAAAAATCAACGGACATGATCCACAAGTGGTGCGTGACCGAGTTTCTTTTGAACACTTAACACCCGTATTCCCAACAGAAAAATTCAAATTGGCAGAAAGAGGAAGTTCCATTTCGGCTCGTATTATAGATTTATTTTCCCCAATTGGAAAAGGACAACGTGGTATGATTGTGGCACAACCAAAAACTGGTAAAACCATGTTGTTAAAAGACATCGCCAATGCCATTGCAGCTAATCATCCCGAAGTATATTTAATCGTATTGCTAATAGACGAACGTCCAGAGGAAGTTACCGACATGCAGCGTAGTGTTCGCGGCGAAGTAATTGCTTCCACGTTTGACAGAGAACCACAAGAACACGTTAAGATTGCCAATATCGTATTGGAAAAAGCAAAACGATTGGTAGAATGTGGTCACGATGTGGTTATCCTTTTGGATTCCATTACGCGTTTGGCAAGAGCTTACAACACAGTACAACCGGCTTCCGGAAAAGTATTGAGTGGTGGTGTAGATGCCAATGCGTTACAAAAACCAAAACGTTTCTTTGGTGCGGCACGTAATGTTGAAAATGGCGGATCGCTGAGTATCATTGCTACGGCATTAACCGAAACAGGTTCCAAAATGGACGAAGTTATCTTTGAAGAATTCAAAGGAACGGGTAACATGGAATTGCAATTGGACAGAAAAATTGCCAACAAACGTATTTTCCCTGCTATCGATTTGACGTCTTCCAGTACGCGTCGTGATGACTTATTATTGGATGAAAAAACAATTAAACGAATGTGGATTATGCGCAAGTATCTTGCCGACATGAACCCAGTTGAAGCGATGGATTTCATTAACGACCGCTTTAAGAAAACCCGAAACAACGAAGAGTTTTTAATATCTATGAATGATTAAAAAAAATCCCATCGAGAAGATGGGATTTTTTTTGGTTTTAAGCACAGTTCTTTTTTAGTGGTTTATTTTCTTAATTTGAATGAATCTTTTTCCTGTCCATATATATTGTTCTGGATATGGAACCCAACGATTTTTAGGATAATAATTTGTTGAATCTGGCGGATTTACAATTAATATTTTACTGTCTTTTTCAAATTTATAACCAACGGCTGATGGTAATCCATTATACACAATTCCTGTTTTCATATCAACTACAGCGCTAACTTGACAAGGCGAACCACAACCCCAAGAAACGAAACAAAAACTACCAGCAAAATTTACCCCATCCTCTTTAACACCATCTTTAGTAACTGTAATAAACATTTTTTTATACTCGTAATTACTAAAATCCAGCTCTTTTTTTAATTCTATATTTTTTATTTCTACTTTGAATTTTTTATTATCAAGCTCCGAATGAAATAAAAACAAAGTATCGATTGACTTTCGCCTTTTTATTACAATCATATTTTTGTCTTTGTAGATTGTGTCATGCTTGTCAATTTTTTCGACTTTTGTTTTCAGTTCAGTAGTCTTTTTAACAACTTTGACATTTTCTTTTTTGCAAGACATTGAAAGAACTATGACTGAAAATAGAAAAGCTAATTTTTTCATTGGGATTTTTTTTAGTTATTGAATTACATTGGTTATAAGCAGCTGTTGTGTGCTGTTTATCACTCAAATTTAATTACTCAAAATGGCTGGTTCCAGAGTAAAGCCCACATTAAAAAAGAAAAAACTAACGCCGTTAAAAAAATAACTAATAAAGTAATTTTTGCAGCTTTAATATTTCGGTTTTTTGAATTTGATTTTTCTTTTGGTAAAAAATATTTAGTAGTTAAAAAAATAAAAATAATGACGAAGTAAATGTAGATAGGAATTGATGTAACGAAGTTTAGAAGCTTAGATAAAAAATACAATAGTCTTTCCATTTTAAATTGCTAACATAAATACGCTATCAATACAATTTGTATGATAAAGCTAAAACAGTAATAGATATTACAACTTGTGCATATTTTGCACCAACGTTTCTATAAATTTACTGATAGGACCTTTAATCATCATCGCCATCATGGCGTTGAATTCGCCTTCAAAATGAAGTTGTACTTCGGAAGAAGTTGGAGAAAGTTCTTTAATATCGGCCGTTAAGTTAAAAGGTAATTTATCACTTGCAGCGCCCAGCACAACTTTGCTAAAGGCTACTTTGTCTTTCATTTTTAATTTTATTTCGGGCATTCCTTTCAATCCAAAAACAAAAATATCTTCTCCCAATACTTCAAATTTGGCAATGTTTTCGGGCATTAGTTTTTCAAAATTCTTTACATCACTCAATGCATTGAATACATATTCTGCCGATTTTTCGAGTGTTTCTTTGGGACTTTCTAAATTCATTTTATTTGAGTTTAATCTGAACTTGTTTCAGATTCTGTTGATATTAATTCTATTGTTATTAATTATTCTGAAAACTGAGACTGAAAACTGCGACTATTCTATACACTCCAAGTCGAAGGACTAATGCGCCAATCTTCCAGCGTCATCAATTCTTCTTCGTTGATGTATTGTTTGTGAACGGCTAGTCTTAAAAGGTTTTCGTAATTCCCCAAGGTGTATAATTCCACGTGGGCTTTCTTAAAGTTTTCTTCGGCAACGGCAAAGCCATAAGTAAAAATCGCCACCATGCCTTTAACATTAGCACCCGCTTCTTTCAAAGCTTCCACCGCTAGTAAACTACTGTTTCCCGTGCTGATTAAATCTTCAACAACAATTACGTTTTGCCCTTTTTGTAGAAAACCTTCCACTTGATTTTGTTTGCCATGTTTTTTTGGTTCGGGACGCACGTATACAAACGGTAATCCCATGCATTCCGCTACCAACATTCCAATACCAATGGCGCCTGTAGCAACTCCAGCAATCACATCGGGTTTTCCAAACTGTTTCTCAATATGCTTAGCAAATTCATCGCGAATGTAATTTCTAATCAGTGGGAACGACAGTATTAATCGGTTGTCGCAATAAATTGGCGACTGCCAACCCGATGCCCATGTAAAAGGATTTTTGGAATTTAATTTAATTGCGTTTATTTGTAAAAGCAATTCGGCTGTTTTTTCGGCTGTTTCTTTATTAAAAATCATAATACAAATGTATAAAGTTTTTGTCAACGATAAGCCACTTTTTTTAACAAATGAAATCGCCAAAGAAACCGATTTTCAGATGTTTTTATTAGAAAGTATTGATATAGAACAGCTCATCATCAAAATTTACCAAAACAAAGTGCAAAAAGCGTATTTGTTTTATCCTGATGAAAAAGAAATGCTTAAGAAGTTCAAAGAAAAAATTCCCGTTTGCAAAGCCGGTGGAGGATTTGTCTTTAACAAGAAAAGAGAAATACTTTTTATTTTCAGAAATGGAAAGTGGGACCTTCCGAAAGGCGGAATTGAAAAAGGAGAGGACATCCGAGACACCGCAGTCCGTGAAGTTGAAGAGGAAACGGGTGTTAATAATTTGGTGATAACTAAAAAACTCCAAAAAACCTATCATGTCTTCAAACGCAACGGCAAATACAAACTAAAAATCACACACTGGTTTGAGATGGAAACCGACTTCGAAGGTACGCCATTACCACAAGCCGACGAAGGCATCGATAAAGCTGTTTGGCTCAATCCAGAGCAAGTAAAAGAGGCCATGAAAAACTCCTATGAAAACATTAAGTTGCTATTTAAAGAGGAGAATTTCCTAAAATAAGTTTTCTGAATACGCTTTTATAACAGCAAACTGTGCATCGATTACCTATCTTTGCCAAATGAAAAATAAGCACCATTCCAACAATATCCTTTTGAATTTAGGCATTGAAAGCCTGAACGAAATGCAGATTGCCGCACAAGAAACCATCCTTAACGATGCGAATGTGTTGTTGCTTTCGCCAACAGGTTCGGGGAAAACTCTCGCCTTTTTATTACCCATTTTTGAAACATTGGAACCCGAAATTACAGGCGTACAATGTCTAATTTTGGTGCCATCAAGAGAATTGGGTTTGCAGATTGAGCAGGTTTGGAAAAAAATGGGCACCGATTATAAAGTAAATGTTTGCTACGGCGGACATTCCATTGATACAGAAATTAAGAATTTGAGTAATCCACCTGCCGTTTTAATTGGAACGCCAGGAAGAATTGCCGATCATATTGACAGAGACACTTTCAAAACCGATAAAATTCAAACCTTGATATTGGACGAATTTGATAAATCATTGCAATTGGGTTTCCATGAGCAGATGTCTTTTATCATTTCGAGATTAGACAAAGTAAATAAGCGAGTTTTGGTTTCGGCGACTTCGGGAATTGAAATTCCAAAATACACGCGTGTTGTGAATCCAACCGTTTTGGATTTTATTCCGAGTGAAGAAGAGAAAGTGAATCTGACTATGAAAATGGTTGTTTCCAAAGAGAAAGATAAGATAGGAAGTCTGTTTAATTTGATTTGCTCATTGAAATCCCAATCGGCTTTGATTTTTTGTAATCACAGAGATGCTGCAGAACGTATCAGCGATACACTTAATGAAAAAGGAATTTACGCCACGTATTATCACGGAGGTATGGACCAGGATGAACGGGAACGCGCTTTGATTCAGTTTAGAAATGGCAGTGTGAGTTATTTAATCACTACCGATTTGGCGGCACGTGGATTGGATATTCCCGAAATGAAGCACGTTATTCATTATCATCTGCCATCCAAAGAAGATGAATTCACGCATAGGAATGGACGAACTGCCCGTATGTTGGCATCTGGAACGGCTTATGTATTAATTCATGAAAGTGAAAAAAAGCTAGATTATATTGATTACAATATGCCAGTTTTAAAAGTAGATACGGCAACGACTTTACCAAAACCACCTGAATTTCAAACCATTTATATCAGTGGGGGAAAGAAAAACAAACTCAATAAAATAGACATCGTAGGCTTCTTTTCTCAAAAAGGCAAACTCGAAAAAGGGGATTTGGGATTGATAGAAGTAAAAGATTTTATTTCTTTTGCAGCCGTTAAATCCAAAAAAGTTAAAGACTTACTTTCTGCCATTCGGGATGAAAAAATGAAAGGGAAAAAGTTTAAAATTGAGGTTGCCCGAAAAGTGATTAAGAAAGTAGAGGAGTAAAGATTAGTCGCAGTTTTCAGTCTCAGTGAACAGCCAACTGCGACTGAATATTATATTTTCTTAACATATTGTGTAATAATAACAATGGTTTGTCCGTCTACTTTTCCTTCAATGTATTCGGCATTTTCATGGTCAAGCCTAATGTTTCTCACAGAAGTTCCTTGTTTGGCAACCATACTTGAACCTTTTACTTTCAAGTCTTTGATTAACACAACCGAATCACCTGTTGCCAGAATAACACCATTTACATCACGATGCACCACTTTGTTTTCATCGCCTTCGCCTTCGCCAGTTGCTTGTGCCCAAGCCAGCGTTTCGTCATCAAAATACATTTGATCTAACAATTCTTGAGGCCAGCCCGCAGCACGTAAACGGCTTAACATTCGCCAGGAAACTACTTGCACCGGAATATTCTCGTTCCACATGCTGTCATTCAAACAGCGCCAGTGGTTTAAATCTACGTTATCTGGGTTTTCAATTTGGTCGATACACGTTGCACACGCCAATATACTTTCGTCAACACCTCCTTTTTTTGTTGGTAGTACAACATATTCATTTAAATTTTCTTCGCTTGCACAAAGTTCACATTTGGAACCGCTGCGTTTATTCAATTCTCTTTCGAAACTCATTTTTATTTTGTTTGTTTTGTTTTTATTTTTTAATGACCACACTTTCAGGTACCAAAACCGTGTAATCACCGCCATTTCGAATCACATCTCGTACAATGCTCGAACTGATATAGGAAGTTTTGGAAGCTGTTAGTAAAAAGACCGTTTCAATTTTTGATAATCTTCGGTTGGTGTGTGCGATGGCTTTTTCAAATTCAAAATCGGCTGGATTGCGAAGTCCACGTAAGATGAAATTGGCTTTGAGTTTTTTGCATAAATCAATGGTCAGTCCTTCATAAACCACAACAGAAATACTTGGTTCATCTGCAAAAGCTTCTTCTATAAAACGTTTTCTCTCTTCTAGAGAGAACATGTATTTTTTTTCTGCATTCACACCAATCGCCACTACAATTTCATCAAATAAAGGAATACTCCTTTTGATAATATCATAATGTCCTAGCGTAATGGGATCAAAGGAACCTGGAAATATGGCTTTTCTCATGATTAATCATTTTTAATTTTACTTTCGATTCTTTTATCGGGAACTATCCATATCAATGCCACAGCAATGTAAAGAAACCCCGAAATCCAAGTGGAAACAAAAGCTAAAGGTATTGCTAATAAATAAAACACGAGTGATATTTTTCCTTTTTTATCATTGTTAATGGCTTGCTTTAAAACAGATTCTTTCCCGTGTAAATGAATTAGTTTGTTTTGTAAAAGGGTATAGGAAACAGCACACATGAGTAATATAAATCCATAAAGACTCATGGGAACTGCTGCAAAATGTTGTTCGCCAATCCAGCTTGTCGCAAAAGGAATCATGGAAAGCCAAAACAGCAAATGCATATTGGCCCACATTACGGCGCCACTTATGGTTTTGGAAGCTTGTAACATGTGATGGTGATTGTTCCAGTAAATTCCAATAAAAATAAAACTCAAAACGTAGCTCAGAAAGATGGGAAGTAAAGGCTGCAAAGCTTCCAATGTAGCTTCGTGTGGTGCTCTTATTTCCAATATCATAATGGTGATTATAATGGCTAAAACACCATCGCTAAAGGCTTCGAGTCTGGTTTTATTCATATTTTATTTTTTTAAAGCCAATTCAATTGCATTGGTAAACAAATCCTCTAAGGAAATTCCCGCTGCTTTGGCTTGTTGTGGAATTAAACTTTCGGTGGTTAAACCCGGAATGGTATTCATTTCCAACATATGCGGTTCGTCATTGACAATGATAAATTCGCTTCTTGAAAACCCTGACATTTTTAAAATTTCGTAAGCTTTTTTAGCAACAGCATTTACTTTGGCTGTCATTTCATCCGAAATTCTAGCGGGTGTAATTTCCTGTGACTTGCCTAAATACTTGGCTTCATAATCGAAGAAGTCGTTTTCGGACACAATTTCTGTAATGGGTAAAACGGTAATTGTTCCTTTGTAATTGATAACGCCAACGGAAACTTCGGTGCCATCAAGGAAACTTTCAATGATGAGTTCGTTGTCTTCTTTGTAGGCATTGGCAATGGCAAAAAGCAATTCATCTTTGGTTTTTACTTTTGTAATTCCAAAACTAGAACCCGATTTGTTTGGCTTTACAAAACAAGGAAGTCCAACTGTTTTCAGAATAGCTTCTTGATTTATTTCGTCGCCAAGATTTAGATAATAAGAAGTGGCAGTTTTAATTCCGTAGGGTTTTAAAACAGAAAGTAAATCCCGTTTGTTAAACGTTAACGCCGCTTGATAATAATCGCAGGAACTTTGTGGAATGTTTAGTAATTCGAAATAGGCTTGCATCAAACCGTCTTCGCCTGGCGTTCCATGAATAGCATTGAAAACACAATCGAAGGTGATTTTTGTACCATCAACCGTTACTGAAAAATCATTTTTATCGATGGGGAATTCTTGGTCTTTATCGTTTACATAAACCCATTTTTCTTTAAAAATGTGAATGCGGAAACCGTTGTATTTTGTTTTGTCGAGGAATTGGTAGACTACGTTTCCGCTGGTCAATGAGATTTTGTACTCGCTGGAATAACCGCCCATGATGATGGCAATGTTTTTCATTTTAAATGCAGGTTTGTTGTTAGTTTTATACTTAGCCCTAGCCCCGATAGTAGTGGAAATCCTCGAAGAGATTGAAACGGATAGCGGGAAATAGCTCCTGAAATAAATTCAGGATAAATCTAAATAATTATTAAACAAAATTATCATTTTTTTTCAAACGATTAACCTTTATGTTTTTTATATCTTTGCTCAAATTATTTTTTTATGAGTTTGCGTAAATATTTAACGAGCGGAGTTTTCTTGGCACAAATTTTAGCTGCTATGGCAATCATTGCCGCTATATCTTATTTGTTTTTTCATTGGATAACGTATACAACGCATCATGGCGAGGAGATTACTGTTCCCGATTTGAGTAGATTGAGCGCAGAACAAGCCGAAGAAAAACTGGATGAATTGGATTTGGATTTTACGATATTGGACACGGTTGATTTTAAAGCGGAATTTCCAAAGCTTACCGTTGTGGACCAAGAGCCGAAACCCGGCGCAAAAGTAAAAAGCGGTAGAAAAATTTATTTAAAAATAAATGCCTCTAAATTCACGATGGTTTCCGTACCGGATTTGGTTGAAAAAACGTATCGTCAAGCGGTGCCAACATTGGAAGCTGTTGGGTTGTTGGAAGGAACGATAACGTATAAACCTTATTTAGGAAAAGATATGGTTTTGGAAATGAGAATGAATGGAAAGAAAATAAAAGCGGGAGATAAAGTTTTGAAATCTTCTAAAATCGATTTGGTTTTGGGTGATGGAAAAGTCGTTTTTGATGATTCAGAAGTGGACAGTTTGGCTGTCGATACTACACAAATTGCACCTGTTGATGGACAATAACAATGATAGCCCAGAGCTTGAAGAAGAATTATTTGAGCATTTTAAAATTGAAGTCCCTAAAGGCCAAGCTTTTTTAAGAATAGATAAATTCCTTATGGGATTTATTCAAAATGCTACGCGAAACAAAATTCAGAATGCCGCCACCAATGGCGATATTTATGTCAACGATGTGGCTGTAAAATCCAATTATAAAGTAAAACCTTTTGATGTCATCCGATTGATGCTAACCCATCCGCCGTTTGACAATACGGTTTTGCCTGAAGATATTCCTTTGGATATCGTTTATGAAGATGATGCATTGTTGCTAATCAACAAACCACCCGGTTTTGTGGTGCATCCAGGACACGGAAATTATACGGGAACTTTGGTTAACGCCTTGGCATTTCATTTTGACAATCTGCCGATGAATTCAAGCGAGCGACCAGGATTGGTGCATCGTATTGATAAAGATACTTCGGGATTATTGGTTATTGCCAAAACGGAACAAGCCATGACTTTTTTGGCCAAACAATTTGAAGACAAAACTTCCGATAGGGAATATATCGCTCTTGTTTGGGGCAATGTAAAAGAAGATGAAGGTACTGTGGAAGGTAATATTGGACGTCATGTGAAAGACAGAATGCAAATGGCTGTTTTTCCAGAAGGCGATCAAGGGAAGCCTGCGGTTACACATTATAAAGTATTGGAACGTTTGGGCTATGTAACTTTGATTTCTTGTAAATTGGAAACGGGGAGAACGCACCAAATCAGGGTTCATATGAAATATATTGGACATACCATTTTCAATGATGCACGTTATGGCGGTGATTTGATATTGAAAGGAACTACGTTTACGAAATACAAACAGTTTGTGGACAATTGTTTTAAAACCTTACCACGACAAGCATTGCATGCCAAAACATTAGGTTTTCAACATCCTACTACGAAAGAGTTTATGAGCTTTGATACCGAATTGCCACAAGACATGAAAGATTGTATTGAGAAATGGCGCAATTATTCGAAGTCGATTAGCACAGAAGAAGAATAAAAAAAGTCCCGATAAGGGACTTTTTTATTGAATATAAGTTGAATTATTTTGTACAGTTTAGTCCGTCAACTGTAAAAGTAAAATCTTTTGTGCTCGTTTTTACAATAGCAGGGTTTTTACGGTCTGGTTTATAAGCGGCACCTGTTCCTATGTCAATTAAACTAAATATTCCCCAACTTACAACACTTAAAATAAAGTTTCCTGTTCGGAATGATGTACCGAAGGTTTGAGTTTTGGTTTCACATCCAGGTTCTTTTAGATCCACTATTAAATTTTTCTCTCTTGGCAGGAGTGTTACCACTTGACCATTTCCCATTTTTTTCCCATTCACATAGATTTCGGCATTGGGATGATCTTTGGCAATAATGGTTGCTTGATATTTACTACCACCAAACATTACGCCGCAACTACTTAATAAAACGGACATGGATACTAGCACGAGGACAATTGAAATACTTCTTTTCATGATTGAATAATTTAAATGTTATAAAGGTTGTTTTTGTTTTTACAAACATAACCTTATTAACAAAAAAATCATCATTTTCTTGCATTTATTTTGAAGTAAATCTAATGTATCTTAATACATTGTTGGAAATTCATTTGGTTTTGCTTCATGCATAATAGCATAAACTTTTTCATAAACATCTTCTATAGAAGGTTTTGAAAGATAATCACCATCCGTTCCATAAGCTGGTCGGTGTTCTTTGGATGTTAATGTTTGTGGTTTGCTATCCAAATAATCATATCCGTTTTGAACTTCAAGAATTTGTTGTAGTAAATAAGCTGAAGCTCCACCAGGAACATCTTCATCAACCACTAAAAGGCGATTGGTTTTTGCAAGACTTTTTACAACATCTTTATTGATATCAAAAGGAAGCAAAGATTGCGCGTCGATAATTTCTACATCGATACCAATTTCCAATAATTCTTTGGCTGCTTGTTCCACAATTCGGAGCGTAGAACCATAGGAAACTATCGTAATATCTTTTCCTGTTTTTATGGTTTCCACAACACCAATTGGCGTTTTGAATGCCCCTAAATTATTAGGCATTTTTTCTTTTAATCGATAACCATTTAAACATTCAACCACTAAGGCAGGCTCATCGGTTTCTAATAAAGTATTATAAAAACCAGCCGCTTTAGTCATGTTTCTTGGCACTAAAACGTGAATTCCACGAATGGCGTTGATAATCATTCCCATTGGCGAACCAGCATGCCAGATACCTTCCAATCGGTGGCCACGCGTACGAATAATTAGTGGTGCTTTTTGATGACCGTGTGTTCTGTATTGTAATGTTGCTAAGTCGTCACTCATAATTTGAATGGCGTAAAGCAAATAATCTAAATATTGTATTTCGGCGATGGGACGTAAACCACGCATTGCCATACCAATTCCTTGTCCTAAAATTGTAGCTTCACGAATTCCAACATCGGCGACACGCAATTCACCGTATTTCTCTTGCATACCTTCCAATCCTTGGTTCACATCGCCAATGTTTCCAGCATCTTCACCAAAAACTAAAGCTTCTGGATATTTTGCAAAAATAGCATCGAAGTTATCGCGTAAAACTACACGAGCGTCAACATCTTCTGCATTATCGTCAAAAGTTGGTAAAACCTCTTTGGCATTAAGAACATTATGAGCAGATTGTGAATATAAATGCGAACTGAATTTAGGTTGTATTTTAGTAAAATAATTGGTTATCCACGTTGCTAATTGCCCTTTGCTATCTTCAGTTACAATCAATCGCAATGCTTTTCTAGCCGTTGTGAAAATTTCTTTTCGGATAGGTTCTTTTATAGCTGCTAAATCGGTGGCTAGTTTTTCAATTGAAGATTTATTAGCACTTGAATTGGCTATACTTTTCAACAACGCAACTAATTCTTGTTGCTCTTCTTTCATTGGAGAAACAAAGGCATTCCAAGCTGCTTTTTTCCCTTCCATGACTTCTTTTTTGCAGTCATTTTCAAGGTTGTCTAATTCTTCGGCAGTTGCTAAATCGTTATCCAATAACCAAATTCTCATTTGCGCCAAACAATCAAATTTAGCTTCCCATTCTAATCGCTCTGCATTTTTATAGCGTTCATGACTTCCCGATGTGGAATGTCCTTGAGGTTGCGTTAATTCGCTGACGTGTATTAAGACAGGGACATGCTCTTCACGTGCAATAGCTCCCGCTTTTTCATATGTCGCAACTAAAGCCGGATAATCCCAACCTTTGACGCGAAGAATTTCGTAACCATTATTTTTGTCATCACGTTGGAAACCTTTTAAGATTTCCGAAATATTCTCTTTGGTGGTTTGATGTCTCGCATGTACAGAAATTCCATATTCATCATCCCAAACACTCATTACCATTGGAACTTGTAAAACGCCGGCAGCATTAATCGTTTCAAAAAACAATCCTTCTGAAGTAGATGCATTTCCTATGGTTCCCCAAGCTACTTCGTTTCCTTTGTTGGAAAAATTCATGTTGCTTTCTAGTCCTGCAACGTTTCTATAAATTTTGGATGCTTGTGCCAATCCTAATAAACGTGGCATTTGCCCAGCAGTTGGAGAAATATCGGCGCTTGAATTTTTTTGTTGTGTTAAGTTTTTCCATTTTCCGTTTTCGTCAAGCGAATGTGTGGTAAAATGGCCACCCATTTGACGACCAGCACTCATGGTATCAAAAGCAATATCGGTGTGACCGTATAAACCTGCGAAAAATTGCAGAATAGACAATTCGCCAATAGCCATCATAAAAGTTTGGTCGCGATAATATCCAGAACGGAAATCACCGTTTTGAAATGCTTTCGCCAAAGCCAATTGCGGCACTTCTTTTCCGTCACCAAAAATCCCAAATTTTGCCTTTCCAGTCAAGACTTCACGCCTTCCAAGAAGACTACATTCTCTACTAATCACTGCGATTTTATAATCTTCAAGTACTTCCAATTTAAAATCTTCAAAGGTAATTTCGGTTTTATTCTGAGTTTGGATCATAGTTAAAAAGCTTACTTAAGGAAACAAATTTAAATAAAAAGATGCAAAGTTTTATATTCTTTGAAAGAAATATAATTCAAGGATTAACAGATTCAAAAGGGTTTAAACAACATTGACTGCGAAATATGCAACAAAAATATTCGATATTCAAGAAATCTTCAAATGAAGCTTGTTTTTCTTAATGGTTAGAACCACTTTCTTGCAAAAAGATTGATTAAGGTTTCTGGATTGAAAGTGATAATAAACCTAATTTTTTGTCCATAATTGGGTTGCGAAGTTTCCCAGCCATTATTGGAATAAACGGGGAAAAATAATTCAAAATAATCGGCAACTAAATTAAAACGAATACCATTATCATAAACGAATTGTTCCTTGGTATTTTTGTTCTTAATCATCCCGATATCACCATAAAAATCAATCCAATTCCAAAGGGTTACACTTGCATTTGTTGTAAGCATCCATTGATTGGCAAAGCGTGTTTCCAATTTGGATTTAAAAAATCCATCCGCAACAATAGACTGCTGACTAAACAATCCTTGCGATTCGGAACGACCAAGGTAATCACTTTCAAAAAGATAATCGGTTGGGCGGTCCAAACCAAAATCAAAGTAAGTTGACTTCGTGCGATTGTACATAAATGTTCCAGCAAAAAAGCGAAGATTGATTTGTCTTTTGTTGTCAAATAGTTTTCTGTATTGGAATTCGGCAGATAATTTTCCGAAAGTCTTTTCTACCTCAATGTCGGAGAGGAAACTATAATGATGGGTAACTTCGGTTTTTCCGTTGAAATATTTTAAAGTAAAGACGGAATAATTCTCGGTATTTTCCCCAATTAGAAAGGCAGATTTTTCTTTATTGACAAAAAATTGCTTGATGACAATAGCTTCCTTTTTGTTATCTCTTAAATCATCAGGTCTAAATCTAAAGGCAATGGAAGGCGCCAAATTGGTATAGTAAGCATCGGGAGCATAATGTAAATAATGCCCAGTTAATTGATATCGAATAAAATATAAATTGCTGTCTCTATTGTATTGATTGACATAAAAAGCGGCTTTCCCCGAAAGATTATTCGTCTTTGTAGATAGCGTTGGATTGATGTCAAAAACAAAAGGTTTGTCTAGAATGGTTTTGTTATGAAAACGCATTCCTGGATAAAAACCATCGTATAAATTGTACTCCAATGTGGGAATATAAACGATTTGATTATAGTTGGGATCTTCTAAATCCTTAAAGAAAATAAATTTAATGGGACGATTGTTAAAACGAATTCCTCTGAGCGATTGCCAATTATTTCTCAAATTAAACTCGGGAACTTCGTTTTTATAATTGATGACAATTTTGTCGGCATTATTTCTTGGAATGGTATAAACGCTATCTTTTTTTATGTTGTCATACCAATATTTAAATACCACATTTTTATTTTTTAGACCATAAACTGGAATGGGCAAATTGGTTGTTGTTTTGTTTTTTATGCTAAAGGAAATGCTGTCTTTTGTTCGGGATACGTTGCTGAATTTATAATCTATAATATCACGGGAATCAATGATTTTGTCAAAAAACCAATCTATTTTTTTCGGTGAATTAGTAGTCAAAATAGTTTCAAAATCCTTTCGGGTAGTTTGCTGCGTTTTATTCAAAGAGAAGAATTGTTGAATACTATTTGGCACCGCATTATTGCCTAAATAGCTGTCCAAATATTTCAAACTCAATCCAGCTCGGTATTTGGAGGCAATTTTTTCATTAAATTTTATCAAAGTGTTTTTCGGACTTCCCAAAGGTTGATCCAAATTTTTACGTGCCATAAGCATATAAAAATAACTGTATTGTCCATTAAAATCAAGGCTTACCAAGTTATAAGCCCTTAGTATTCTGAGCTTGGCAACATTTCCCATCATCTTACTGTCGGGATGAAATTCATCTATGTATTTCATCATGATGTACACTTGAATTCCATCAAAAATCCAACTGTCTTTTCGCGGGTCAAGACGTAAAGTGTTTTTCAGATAATTATTCAAATAGGTTTTTAGGAATTTAACCTCAAACATAAATTCATCCGGAAACGGACTTACAAAATTGGGCAATTGGTTCAAACCATAAAATGGATTTCGCTCATAATCGGCTTGAGAAACGGTTAGTTTTTCGAAAGGATAAGTACCTAAATTTTCGGCAACATAATTCACCACTTTATCAACAACAAGGGCTTTTTGAATGTCGTTTAAACGGTCGTCTTTTATATTGGAAACGACTTCAAGGGCACTGTTTTTATAAATGGAAAATTCACTTCTTTTATCTAAAAACAAACCAAAATCAATTCGGTTTTTACCAGTTAATGTATACGTTGTAAAGTTGTTTTCTTTTAATTTGGTTACTTCATTTAAGTCGGTGCTTAAATCGAGTTGACTAGGGATTTTTATCTCCAAATCAAAATTGGAAACCGCATTGGCATTGTCTTCTAAATTGACATTGCTATATTTAATAAACTCGTGATTCTCATAAAGACTCGGCGTTAGATACCAATTCTTAAGATTCATTTTTCCGTCTTTGCCATAACCAAACTTTGTGAATCGGTCATTTGGAATTTTTACAAGATAGGTGAGTGTAAGTGTGATTTTTTGTTGGGGAGCCAGCTTATTTCGAAGACGAACTTGTACAACATCGGGATAATTTTCATCTCTTTCCCATGTCAAACCTGATTTGTTTTCATCAAGGATAACAATGTCTTTGGTTCGACCGCGTTCATTTTCATCGGCTAAATGAAAGCTTCTTTCAAACTCATCCGAAAAGCGTAATGCCATTGGCGTGTTCCTATCGGTATAAGCATTATTCCAATCATTCAAAACAATACTCGCCAGTGTATCATTAGATTCATTGAAATAAGTAAGTTCTTGAACCACTGTCAAAACTTTTTTCTCAGCATCAACATTCACTACCATTTTGGAATGATGTTGCGCCATTTGTTTTATTGGAAAAAATAAAACAAGGAAGAAAAATAAAATTTTACAGTTAGGTTTCAATGCCTTTTAATTTGGGTATTAGTATTAAACTATACGTTAGAAATTTGGACTTAGATTGAATTTTTTATAGAAATTATCTAATGCTTCCACTACTTCGTCTTCAGTATCTACTATCTTGATTAGCTTCATATCGTCGGCGCTAACGGTTTTTTCTTTTTCAATTAAAACGGCTTTTACCCAATCCAATAGTCCTGACCAAAAATCTTTTCCTACTAGAATTATTGGGAATTTTCCAATTTTCTTGGTTTGAATTAAAGTGATAGCTTCAAACAATTCGTCCAAAGTTCCGAAACCACCAGGCATAACCACAAATCCTTGGGAGTATTTAACGAACATCACTTTGCGCACAAAGAAATAATCGAAATTCAGGTTTTTATCTTTGTCGATATAGGGATTGTAATGTTGCTCAAATGGCAACTCGATGTTCAAACCTACGGATGTCCCGCCGCCATTGTGAGCACCTTTGTTTCCGGCTTCCATAATTCCAGGACCACCACCAGTAATAACACCATAACCGGCTTTACTGATTTTATAAGCTATTTTTTCGGCTAGTAAATAATATTTATCATCTGGTTTTGTTCTTGCCGAACCAAAAATGGAAACGCAAGGGCCAATTCTAGCCATGCTTTCGTAACCGTTTACAAACTCAGACATGATTTTAAAAATCGCCCATGAGTCGTTGGTTCTTATTTCATTCCAAGTTTTTTGTTTTAATTTATCTTGGATTTTATCATCTTCATTTTCAAAATCGTCTATTCTCATTTTCTTGTTTTTATGCTTAATTTATTTTTTTATTATCTTTTGTATTTGCAATCGGTGTCTTAATATATGCACAATAGCATGTTCAATAATGGCTTCTAAATCATAGGTTGTCCATGATGTTTTGATAATGGCTTTCATCATTTCATCATCGGTCATAAGCCATTTGTTTTCATATGTGGCAATGTGATAGAGAAACATTTTATCCAATTCTGACAAACAATCTTCCACAGCATTGACTTCAATTTTTACGGAAGTAACTTCATTGCCAAACCATTTTCTAACATAATTGGAATAGGCATAACCCGAACGAATCATGTGCAACGTGATGTTTCTGATAGATTTGAAATCGTCTTCTTTTGCATCCAATTCTTTTAAAAAAGTTGCATCGGGAATTGAAATTAAAACCGCTTTTAATTCGGTAAGCGCTTTTTCATATTCGTCCGTCATGGCACCAATTGCTCCTAATCTGTACTCCATTGCTTTTTAATTTTCAAACGTGCTAAAGTAATTCTTTTTTTAGATTCGAAGTTATAAATTTAGTTGCGTTGTTGTTTCTCCCATTCCCATTTAAGTAAGGAATAGCAATCAGAGTCTTCATTTTTTCCATCAACAACATAATCTTCTCGCATAGTTCCTTCTTTAGAAAAACCAAAACGAAGTAATAATTTTAGAGAAGGTTCATTTTCTGCGGCTATTAATGCTTCTATTCTATGGAGATTTAATTCGGTAAACCCGAATTTTAAAACAGTTTCTAAAGCCTCGGTCATAAGTCCTTTTTGCTTATGGCTGTCGTCTCTCATACTGTAAAAAACTTCAGCGCGATTGTGAGAAGCTGTCCAAGTATGAAAACCACATTCTCCAATAGGCAAGCCAGTTTCTTTATCTATAAGCAAAAAGAAAAACGAAGAAATTCGGTGGGTTACCATTCCTTTTTCGTGCATGTCTTTATAATGCTCAAATGCAGCGTCATCAAATTCGAAATAGCTGATAATTTCTTCTTTTGATTTGGTGTTGAAAAGCTCGTGAATCAAATCAGGAGTAATGCTCTTGAGAATCAGTCGCGGTGTTATAATTTCAATTTGGTTGGTCATTTTGAATAGGTATTATTGTTCCAATTCTTTTTTCAAAAACGGAGCGGTATAGCTTTTTTTATTTTTTGCGACTTCTTCGGGTGTTCCTACGGCAACAACTTGTCCTCCACCTTTTCCACCTTCAGGACCAATATCAATAATGTAATCTGCCAGTTTGATTACGTCCATATTGTGTTCAATAATCAAAATGGTATTGCCTTTATCCACCAATTTATTTATCACGTCCATCAGCACTCGAATGTCCTCGAAATGCAATCCAGTCGTAGGTTCATCCATAATGTAAATGGTATTTCCTGTATCTTTTTTAGATAATTCGGTAGACAATTTAATACGTTGTGCTTCACCGCCAGAAAGCGTTGTACTTTGTTGTCCCAAGGTGATATAACCCAAACCAACATCTTGGATGGTTTTTACTTTTCGATATATTTTCGGAATGTTTTCGAAGAAATCTACGGCTTCATCAACTGTCATATTCAAAACATCGGATATCGATTTTCCTTTGTATCGAATTTCCAATGTTTCTCTGTTAAATCGTTTGCCAAGACAGGTTTCACATTCTACATAAACATCCGGAAGAAAACTCATTTCGATAGTTCTAACTCCCGATCCTTCACAGGTTTCACATCTTCCGCCTTTTACATTAAAACTAAATCTTCCAGCTTTGTAACCGCGAATCATAGCTTCTGGAGTTAGTGTAAACAAACTTCTGATTTCCGAAAAAACATCGGTATACGTAGCTGGATTGCTTCTTGGTGTTCTTCCAATTGGGCTTTGATCGATGTCAATCACTTTATCCAAATGTTCCAAACCTTCAATTTTTTTATAAGGCTGTGGTTTCTTGACACCGTTAAAATAATACGCATTCAAAATTGGATATAACGTTTCATTTATCAAAGTTGATTTCCCACTTCCTGAAACTCCGGTAACGCAAATTAATTTTCCTAGAGGCAGTTCGATGGCAACATTTTTTAAGTTATTTCCTGTTGCACCTGTGAGTTTTAAAAACTTTCCGTTGCCTTCACGACGCTTTTTTGGAACTTCAATTTTGAGTTCTCCATTCAAATAGGAAGCCGTTAAAGTGTGTTCTTTAAGTAATTCTTTTGGAGTTCCTTTGCTGATGATTTCTCCGCCAAATTTTCCAGCTTTCGGACCAATATCGATTACATAATCGGCGCGTTCAATCATATCCTTGTCATGTTCCACCACAATAATAGAATTACCAATATCACGCAATTGTTCTAATGAATGGATTAGTTTTTCGTTGTCTCTTTGGTGCAAACCAATACTTGGCTCATCCAAAATATACAATACGCCAACCAACTGCGAACCAATTTGTGTCGCCAATCGGATGCGTTGCGCTTCACCACCAGAAAGAGATTTGGAACTACGACTAATGGATAAATAATTTAATCCAACGTTGACCAAAAAGCGCAATCTATCTTTGATTTCTTTTACCACTTCGGTGGCAATTATTTTTTGTTTATCCGATAAATGCTTGTCCAATTCTTCAAACCAAATGCTCAAATCCGAAATATCCATTTGTGATAAATCACCAATATTTTTATCGTTGATTTTAAAATACATGGATTCTTTTTTCAATCGGGAGCCTTCGCAAACTGGACATGGAATTTCGTCCATAAATTCTTTTGCCCAACGTTTTATGGAGGTGGAGCCACTTTCATCGTATTGATTTTTGATAAAATTTGAAATTCCTTCAAACTCTATTTTGTATTCTTTGGTGATGCCTAATGTTTTAGAAGCTACCGAGAATTTATCTTTTCCACCATCCAAAATCATTTGCATAGCTTCTTCTGAAATGGTTTCAATGGGGTCAGAAATGGTAAATCCAAATTTCTCTCCAATGGTTTCCAATTGCTTGAAAATCCAAGAACTTTTGTATTCTCCCAAGGGAACAAAACCGCCATTTCTAATGGATAATTTTGGGTTTGGGATAATCTTTTTCAGGTTGATTTCATGAACAGTTCCCAGTCCGTTGCAATTTTCGCAAGCTCCTTTCGGTGAATTAAAGGAAAACAAATTCGGTTCTGGATTTTGATAAGAAATCCCAGAAGTGGGACACATTAAGTTTCTACTAAAATAACGCACTTCATTGCTGTCCTGATCTAAAATCATCAATACATTTTCACCGTGATGCATGGCAGTATTAATGCTTTCGGATAAACGTTTTTCATTGTCTTCATTGTTCTCAATCACCATTCTGTCTATGACAATTTCGATATCATGGGTTTTGTAACGATCTAATTTCATTCCGGTTACCAAATCTTTTACTTCGCCATTCACGCGAACTTTGAGGAAACCTTGTTTGGAAATTTGTTGGAATAATTCGGCATAATGTCCTTTTCTCGCTCGGATTATTGGTGCTAAAATATTGATGCGTTTGCCTGTGAAATTTTGAATAATCAGGTTTTTGATTTGTTCGTCGCTATAACTCACCATTTTTTCTCCCGTCACATAACTGTAGGCTTCTCCAGCTCTTGCAAAAAGCAATCGGAGGAAATCATAAATTTCTGTGATAGTTCCAACAGTAGAACGTGGGCTTTTGCTGGTGGTCTTTTGTTCGATGGCAATTACGGGTGAGAGACCGTCAATTTTATCCACATCGGGACGCTCCAATCCGCCAAGGAATTGACGCGCATAGGCAGAAAAAGTTTCGATATAACGACGTTGCCCTTCGGCATAAATAGTATCAAAAGCCAAAGAGGATTTTCCCGAACCAGAAAGTCCTGTAATAACCACCAATTTTTCTCTGGGAATAGAAATATCTATGTTTTTAAGATTGTGCACTCGGGCACCAAGAACCTCAATAGTATTGTCCGTTTCTAACATAATTTTCGCAAAACGCAAAGGTACAATTTTGAATGGTAATTTCGATAAGAGATAGGAGAAGTTATTGTTAAAAAAGCCTAATCAATAATCATCTCTTTCAAACGCTGACGGTAATTTTCGAGGATGTCAATTTTGGAAAGAAAACCAAAGTATTTCCCCTTTTGAATTACAGGAAGGATTGTACTGTTGGATGATTCAAACTGTTTCATTATTTTTTCGGGTTTGTCTTCCAATAGAATTATAGTTTCAGGTTGCGTAATGATTTCACTGATTGACATAAATTTTACTGTAAGCGGATTAAAAATAACCGCTTTAACAGCTTCAAAATCGATGACGCCAATTAAGTTTTTCTCTTCATCAACAATTGGGATTATTTTTTGTTCTGTAGTGGAAAAAATCTTTACGGCACTTTCTGCAGTATTATCAAGCGATAATGTTTTATATTTTTTTCGCACGAGCATATAAATATCAATACTTTGCAAAATGTTTTTGTCTTTGTCGCTGGTTAAAACTTCGCCTTTAGCAGCTAGTGCTTTTACTTCCATGGAATGTTTCTCAAATTGTTTGGAAACGGCATAACTCACAGAAGAAACAATCATCAATGGAACCATTAAATCATAACCACCCGTAATTTCACCAATAAGGAAAATTGCTGTCAATGGAGCATGGAACAAACCACTTAGGATTCCGGCCATACCAACAATAGTAAAATTGGCAATGGGTAAATGATGCGTAAAGTTCAGCAGATTTACAATTTTAGCAACAAAAAAACCAAGATAGGAACCTACGAAAAGGGAAGGAGCAAAGTTACCCCCATTTCCGCCGCTACCCAAAGTTAATCCGGTTGCGAATGCTTTTAACAACATCGTTACTCCAACAAAACCTAACAGAACCCATTCACTTTTGAATTGTTCGAGCATGGTATTATCTAATAAAACTTCAGGATTTTTGGAAGCTAATAATTTGATGCTTTCGTATCCTTCACCAAACAATGTTGGAAAAAAGAAAATCAGGACTGCCAAAATAGAAGCACCAAATAAAGCTCTGCGATACCCTTTGTTTCTAAAAGTTCCAAAAAACTTTTCTACTTTCTGAAAATTTCGCGCGTGATAAATGGATGCCAAACCAGCCAAAACTCCCAATAAAATATAAAATGGTGTATTGTGATAATCAAATTTTAATGTCTGCTCAAAATTCAGAAGTGTATCTGAGCTTAAAGATACTTTTGAAATCAAAGCACCCGTTGCTGCCGAAATCATAATCGGTATAAAAGCCGAAATAGAGACATCGGTCAAAACCACTTCGATTGCGAATAATACTCCAGCAATAGGCGCATTAAATGCTGCCGAAATTCCGGCCGCAACACCGCATGCCAGTAGTAATATCCTATCTTTTTGAGAGAGATGGTATTTCTGTGCGAAGTTGGAACCAAATGCCGCACCAGTAATCACAATTGGGCTTTCTAATCCAGCAGATCCTCCAAGTCCAACGGTTAGGGAACTCGTAACAATTTGCGCATACATTTGTTTTTTGGGAACAATTCCACCTTTTCTTGCAACGGCATATAAGATTTTTGAACTCCCTTTTTCCAGACTATTTCCCAAGAAATTCCGAATCACAAATACAGTCAGTAAAATTCCGGCTATAGGAAGCAAACTATTGATATAGGGCAATTTTAGAAATCCGTTGATGTCATTGGCCCAAAGAAAAATATTGTGGGCGAAACTTTTAAGGATAATTACAGCAATGGAGCATGTAATAGCAACAAGAACACTTGCGAGATATATAAAATTCCGCTCGCTAAGTTTGTCTTTCAGAAGGAAAATTAAATTTTCGGCTCTTCTGAAAATACTTCTGAAAATAATTTTAAAACTAGATGCTTTACTCGTTGGCATTTATTCAAATCTTTGAAACCGCTAAAATACTTCATATAAGCAGTATTTAACAACATTCATCCATAAAATTAAGATAAATTTAAAATCCAGCCGCTTTATCATCACCTCGAAAATCGGCTCCGCCTTCCATTTTTGCATTGGGTAAGATTAAAATAGCGTCCACTTTTCCTAGAATTGCGGGTTCGTTTTCGTTGATTTTATATCCTTTTGATTTTAAATTGTCTAGTGTAGTATTGGAAAAAGCAGTGGGCTCAAAAAGCACTTCGTCGGGCAACCATTGATGATGAAAGCGCGGTGCATTTACGGCTTCCTGCATGCTCATTTTAAATTCGGTGACATTTAAAATTGTTTGCAATACCGAAGTAATAATCCTTGAACCGCCGGGCGAACCTAATAGCATTAAAAGTTTTCCATTTTTTTCTACTATGGTTGGTGTCATCGAACTCAACATCCTTTTTTGCGGCGCTATGCTATTAGCTTCGGCACCAATAAGTCCATAGGAATTGGGAACTCCGGGTTTGCTGCTAAAATCATCCATTTGATTGTTTAAAAAGAAACCCAATTCGTCACAATACAATTTGGAACCATAAGCACCATTAAGCGTTGTAGTAACAGCAACAGCGTTTCCTTCTGCATCCACAATGGAGTAATGAGTGGTTTCATCACTTTCGGAAACGGTGATATTTCCATGACTAACTTCGGAAGAAGGCGTTGCTTTTTCGAATGAAAAAGTTTTCATTCTATTTTTTAAATAATCATCATTAAGCAGCTGTTTTTTAGGAATTTTAACGAAGTCGGGGTCGCCAAGAAAATAATTCCTGTCGGCGTAAGCTCTGCGTTCTGCCTCAACCAAAAGTTGGATGTATTTTTCTGAATTGTGACCATACGATTGTAACGGAAACGGTTCAATCATTTTCATAATTTGGGACAAAGTAATACCACCACTTGAAGGAGGTGCCATCGTAATTATTTTCAAATCCTTATAATTAGAAACATTGGGCTTGCGCCAAACTACTTTATAATTGGCTAAATCTTTCATGGAAATAATGCCTCCTTTCTTTTGAAGAAATGCCACTAATTTTTTAGCTGTTTTTCCTTTGTAGAATTCCTTTTCGCCATTCTTTAGGATTTGTTCTAAGGTATTGGCTAGTGCTAAATATTTGATAGTATCACCAATCTGAAATGTTTTATTGTACAGAGTTTTGTCACCGCTATACTGAACAATAATGGTTTTATATTCATCCAGTTTTGCCTTTTCTTTTGGCGTTACCACAATTCCTTTTCGGGCTAAGGCAATAACAGGTTTGAAAATTTCGGAGAGTTTTAATTTGCAAAACTTTCTATGAACTTCATATATTCCAGCAATAGTTCCAGGCACGCCAACCGACAGTGCGCCATCTTCACTTAATTTTGGAATGACATTTCCGTTTTTATCTTGATACATATTTTTTGTAGCTGCCAAAGGTGCTTTTTCTCGAAAATCCAACGAGCCAATATCGCGATTACTTTTTCGGTAAACCATAAATCCTCCGCCAGAAATATTCCCTGCATACGGATAAGCAACTGCCAATGCCAACTGCGTTGCAATCATAGCATCGAATGCATTACCTCCTTTTTTTAGGATGGCAACACCAATTTTGGAAGCTTCTTCACGCGCCGAAACAACCATAGCGTTCGATGTAACCAAACCAGTTGGCTTTACTTGTTCTTGAGCATAAATGGTAAGGGAAAGAAAGCTTAAAAGAAAATAGAATCTTTTCATAGGGTTGCTAATTTTTCTATGCAATGCGCTCTCAATTCTTCAAAAAACAAAGTGAATTCATTTTCAAATTCCGTGTAGTAGATTTGTAACTCTTTGGTAGCAGTTTGCATATGACCTTGATTTTTGGTACGATGATCCATTTGAAACAAAATCTTGCCAATTCCCGCAATGGTAGCGTAGGTAACCAACCAATTATGTTCGATCATATAAGGCATCATCCCTCGGGTTCTATCGGTGGTAATTTCATAATGGGTTTCTAAGCTTTTATAAAAATTAGCTGCAAATTCTTCTAAAGGTTCATCCGAATACGTTGCCCAATTTTTGGCTAGGAAATGATCATAAAAAATATCCATAACTACTCCCGAATAATGACCGTAATTCTCATGCAAGCGATGTTTGCTTTGGCGAAAAATGGGATGCGCATCCGTAAAGGTATCAATAGCGCGATGCAACAGAACCCCTTTGATAACGTCTTTTGGTAAATCTAAATAATCGTGACCGCGAATTCCATCCGCCATGAAATTCCCGATTTTAATTAAATCGTTGTCGCCAGAAAGATAGATGTGTGCTAGGAAATTCATGTGCCTAAATTAGGAATTTTAAATTAGAAATTTTGAATTTTAAATTAGAATTGAAAAATCACATTCTCTATATTTGTAAACATTTAAAATTTAACATTCAAAATTCATAATAGTAAATATGACTTTAATAAAATCAATCTCAGGAATTCGCGGCACTATTGGCGGTAAAGTAGGCGATAATCTAACGCCAGTAGATGCTGTAAAATTTGCTTCGGCTTATGGAACTTTTCTAAAACAAAATTCTTCCAAAGCTAAATTAAAAGTGGTTATAGGTAGAGATGCCCGAATTTCAGGACCTATGATTCACAATTTAGTTATGAATACGTTGTTGGGATTAGGAATTGACGTTATCGATTTGGGTTTGTCCACAACACCAACGGTGGAAGTCGCCGTTCCAATGGAAAAAGCGGATGGCGGTATTATTTTAACGGCTTCCCACAATCCAAAACAATGGAATGCCTTGAAATTATTAAACGAAAAAGGCGAATTTTTGAGTGGTGCGAATGGCGAAAAGATTCTTGAAATTGCCGAAGCCGAAGCTTTTGATTTTTCAGAAGTGGATGATTTGGGAGAAATTACTATCAACGATTCCTACATGGACATTCACATTGACGAAGTATTGGAATTGCCTTTAGTAGATGCTGAGGCTGTTGCCAAACGAAAATTCAAAGTTGTAGTTGACGGTGTGAATTCTTCGGGAGGGATTATTATTCCTAATCTTTTGGAGCAAATGGGTGTTGAAGTAGTAAAATTATATTGTGAACCGAACGGACATTTTCCGCATAATCCAGAGCCTTTAAAGGAACATTTGGGAGACATTTGCAAATTGGTTTTGGAAGAAAATGCCGATTTCGGAATTGTGGTTGACCCCGATGTGGACCGATTGGCTTTCATTTCTAACGATGGCGAAATGTTTGGCGAAGAATATACACTGGTAGCTTGCGCTGATTATGTATTGAGCAAAACACCAGGAAATACAGTTTCCAATATGTCGTCTTCCCGTGCTTTGCGTGATATTACCAATAAACACAATGGAAGTTACCAAGCGAGTGCTGTTGGTGAAGTAAATGTTGTTGAATTGATGAAAAAAACCAACGCTATTATTGGTGGCGAAGGGAATGGAGGAATCATATATCCTGAATTGCATTATGGAAGAGATAGTTTGGTTGGCGTGGCGTTGTTTTTAACTTATTTGGCTAACCAAGATAAAACGGTAGCCGAATTGCGCGCTTCGTATCCACAATATTATATGAGCAAAAACAAAATTGAACTAACACCACAAATTGATGTGGATGCCATTTTAGTTGCCATGACAGAGAAATATAAAAACGAAGATATTACTACAATTGACGGAGTGAAAATTGACTTCGCTGAAAATTGGGTTCATTTGAGAAAATCGAATACAGAACCAATTATTCGAATTTATACTGAAGCACAAACGCAGCAGTTAGCTGATGATTTGGCGTTGAGAATAATAGATGAAATTAAAGCTGTAGCTGGAATTTAACTGAACTAGTTTCGGCTTTAAAAAGAAAACCCTTTCAAGAAATTGAAAGGGTTTTGTTTATATTATTGTTTAGGAGTTTCATCAAAATTGACCATCCAACTAATACCAAATTTATCGGTGAACATTCCAAAATAGGCTCCCCAAAAGGTATCTTGCATTGCCATGATTACCTTCCCACCAGCTGAAAGTCCATTGAAGAGTTTGTCGGATTCTGCTCTGCTATCGGCATTAATAGAAATAGAAATGTTTGTTCCAATGATTACATCACCACTTTGCGAGGTGCTATCGCTTCCCATTAAAACGGTGTCTTTACCTATTGGTAGCGAAACGTGCATTACTCTGTTCGCATCTGCTTCTGATGGAGGTGGACAATTTGGATCATCAGATGGCGGCATGTCACTGAATTTTCCCATATAAGGAAACTCGCCACCAAAAACGGATTGATAAAATAGGAACGCTGCTTCACAATCTCCGTTGAAAATTAAATAAGGATTTACTGTTGCCATAATTTTATTTTTCTATGTATTTTTTAAAGTTATCTAAAATTGTTTGCCAACCACCACGTTGTAATTCGAGAGAATTTACATTTTCTGGTTCAAAAATTTCGGTAACTGTTACTTCTCCGTTGGAACTCACAAAAGTGATTGTTACCTTTCTTCCGTCTTCTATGGTATAAATAATTTTTTCATGAGGAATAATTTCCGAATAGTTTCCAACGAAATCAAAACTCATTTTGCCGTCTTTGGAAGCCATGGTATATTTAAAATGACTACCCACTTTCAAATCATTTTCTGCAAAAGGACAATGCCAATCATCGGAAGCAAAATTCCAATTGACAACATGTTCCGGTTGATTGAAACAATTCCAAACTTTTTCTAGACTTTGGTGAGTGGTTATGGATACGGTTATCATACTATTATTAAGAAGGGATTTTGCTCATATCCATATACAATATATTCCAGCGATGTCCATCTAAATCGGCGAAACCACTTCCATACATCCAGCCCTGAATTTCTTCTGGTTCGGAATAAATATATCCACCAGCCGCAGCTGCTTTGGCGGTTAAGGCGTCTAAATCTTCGCGACTTTCTGCATCAATAGAAATTAAGAATTGAGAAGTTGTACTCGTATCATTAATTTCGCTTTTTGAAAAATGTTTGATACTATCTTCAGGAAAAAGCATTACTACAAAATTGCTATCGCCAACCAGCATGCATTGTGCGGTGTTGTCGTTTTCATCATGTCTTGGATTAAAGGTAAAGCCAAGTTGCTCATAAAAGGCTCTCGATTTCAACACGTCTTTCACTGGTAGGTTGAGCCATATTTGTTTAGTTGCCATATTTTTTTGAAAATTAAATTAGTCTTATTACAAGATTTTATGCCATTCTTTTTTGTCTTTCAACAATAGCTCTCTCATAATTTGAATAGGAGGCATACCGTTATCCAACATGGCGTCGTTGAATTTTTGCAAGCTGTAACTTCCGCCTTCTTGTTTTTTATAATCTTCACGTAGTTTTAGGATTTGTAATTTTCCTAAAGTATAGAATAAATACCCTGGATCATACGTACCGCGAAGCGCTTCTTGTCGAGATGGTTTGTCACCTTGGTACCAATTGTCCATGAAGAATTTGGTTGCTTCATCCACATTCATACCTTGGCAATGTGTTTTAATAGAAACACACAAACGACAAATACGCAATAAAGCGTCACCCGATTGTGCCAAGCGGTATTTTGCCGCTTTGATTGGATCACCCGAATTTCCATAACCAGCATCAATCAACATTTTTTCGGTGTAATGTGCATAACCTTCTATGAAAGCGTAACTACCAAAAATCTTTTGAATTTTAGAAGCATCGGATGCATTTAAATGTAAAAATTGAGTGTAATGTCCAGGATAAGCTTCGTGAATAGAAACTACATCTGTAGTGTAAAAATTAAATTGAGCCAACCAATCTTCTTGTTGTTTTGGAGTCCATTTTGGATCAACAGGAGTGATGTAATAATAGGCTTCGGTAGCTTTGGTTTCAAAAGGACCAGGCGTATCCATAGAGGCGGTGCTGGTTGCGCGAGCATAAGCAGGAGTTTCTTCCACTTTCACACGTACTTCAGAAGGCATTGTTACAATTTTATTATCTATCAAAAATTGACGAATAGCTTCTAGATTCTTTTTAGCATCTGGAATTAAACTTTGCGCTGTCGGATGTTCTTTTTGCACGTCGTTATAAACATCAATTGGTTTTTTATTTGGGTTGATAATTTTTGCAGCAGCATTGAAAGAAGCTTGTTCTTTTTGCAATTCTTTCATTCCGATAGCCAAAATTTCATCAGCAGTCATGGTAATGTCTTCACCGTAAAGCAACATTTTTTGATAATTATCTTTTCCAATAGCATAATTGTTTTTGGCTTTTGGTAATTTTTCTTTCTCTAAATAAGTAGCATAATCATTGATGGCATCTATCGCTTTTTTATTGGCAGCGTTAAATTCTTTCATCAAAGATTCGTTCTTTACATCTTTTAAAGCTACTAATAAATCGTTTCCAAGGAAAGAAGCCGAACCTCTTGCAATGTCAATAGCCAATTGGGTATGTGGAATTGCCAAAGTGTCCTGTAAATTTGCTTTAGCATCTTCATACATCTTAGGCACTTTATTTTCAATAGCTATTATCGATTTTATTTGTTGTTCTAATGGCGCAAAATTACGTTTGATATAAATATTTACATCCACAACTCCCGCATAAGTCATAGGGTTTTTGGTGTAAGGTTTCAAATCTTCAAAAGAAAATATTTCATTTTTGATGCTTGAACGTAGCATTTTCCAGTCGTAATATTTCTTGGTACTTAAAGAAGCCGAGTCTATTTCAGAAAGTTTTTTATCATACTCTTTTAATCGTGCCAATTCTTTGTCAAGCGAAGCCTTACTATAATCAGGTAATTTTCCATCATATTCATGTAATCCAAGTGAAACACCACTTTGTGGACGCCAATCTAAATATCCTTTGATATAATCTTCCGATACTTTATCAAAAGTACTATCGCCAGATGCATCAGCACTCTGTTCAGTTTTTTTGCAACTAGCTACTATAAAAGTTAAAACGAATAAGGAAAGGATTATTTTTTTCATTAGTTTACGGTTTTTAAAAAATTAGATTTCAAATTTAGTTAAAAATACTTCTAAATCCACAAATTGATAAATCTAGAAAAACCTTTAATTCAAATTTTCAATTCCTCAAATTAAATCTTACTTTAGCATTTCAATTTGTAGCTATGATTTCAGAAAAACAATTCCAAAAGGAACTGGATATAATTATACAAAACGGCATCCGTGAGGATATTGGACCAGGTGATTACAGCTCATTGGCCTGCATTCCCGATGCTGCAATTGGTAAAGCAAAACTACTAGTAAAAGATCATGGTATTATTGCTGGTGTAACTTTTGCCAAAATGATTTTTGAAAATGTAGACCCAACATTAGAAGTCACAACTTTTATTGAAGATGGTGAAAAAGTGAAGCATGGTGACGTTGTTTTTCATGTTTCTGGAAGCTCGCAATCCATTCTGAAAGCCGAGCGATTGGTCTTGAATTCCATGCAACGCATGTCGGCCATTGCTACAAAAACCAACCATTATGTGCAACTTCTCGAAGGAACCAACACTACAATTTTAGACACTAGAAAAACGACTCCAGGTTTTCGTGCTTGCGAGAAATGGGCAGTTAAAATTGGTGGTGGTGAAAATCACCGTTTTGCCTTGTATGATATGGTTATGTTAAAAGACAATCACAATGATTTTGCTGGCGGAATTACAGCAGCTATAAATAAAACTAAGGAATATTTAAGACTACATCAGTTGGATTTAAAGATAATTGTTGAGGCAAGAACTTTGGATGAGATCAAAGAGATTCTTCAAAGTGAAGGCGTTTACCGAATTTTAATTGACAATTTTAATTTTGAGGATACTGAAAAAGCAGTGACGCTAATTGGAAACAAATGTCTTACCGAATCATCTGGGAATATCAACGAAAATACAATAAGACAATATGCCGAATGTGGAGTTAATTACATATCTTCCGGCGCGTTGACCCATTCTGTTTACAATATGGATTTAAGTTTAAAAGCCGTTTAAAATAATTATGTCAGTAGAAACAGAAGAAAAAACCAGTAAAATCCCCGGCGTAAAGCAACTTGTTTCTTTGCTAAAGAAAATAAAATTGCCTTGGCTTCACGGATTGTCTTTATATGATTTACTCGATTTGTATTTTATTGGAGTTATTGAAGGCGCTATTTCCTATCGTGCTTCCGCTATTGCATGGAGTTTCTTTATGGCTTTGTTTCCTTTTATGCTTTTCATATTTAATCTCATTCCGTATATTCCGATTGAAGGTTTTCAGGAGGATTTTTTAGGGTTTGTTCAGCAAAGTGTGCCTCCAACAACTTATGATGCGATTTATAAAATCATCAATGATATTTTGCATAATAGTCATTCAGGTTTGATTTCTACTGGATTTTTGATGGCTATTTTATTGATGACCAATGGTATAAATGCTATTCTTGGAGGGTTTGAAAGTGGACATCACGTGAATGTTACGTCGAAGCGAAAATTCTTCAGGCAATATTTTGTAGCGTTGGCATTGTCAATTATTTTGTCTTTTGTTTTAATAATAACGGTTGCTGTGATTGTAATCTTTGAGGTTTTTATTCAGAAAACAAAAATTCAAGATGTGTTGTCAGACAATATTCCGTTGATAGAAATGGGAAGATATGCCTTCGTTATTTTGATGATATTAATAACAACTTCCTTATTGTTTAAGTTTGGAATTAAGCACGATAAAAAAAGAGCATTTATCTCTATAGGCTCTGTTTTTACTACGATTTTGATTATTATTTCTTCTTATTTCTTTGGAATTTGGGTTGTTAAATTTTCAAAATACAATGAACTTTATGGCTCAATTGGGACTTTATTAATCGTTATGTTTTACATTTGGATTAATTGTATGGTGCTGCTTTTAGGTTTTGATTTAAATGCTTCCATCAATCATATAAAAAATGAAAAACAAAAAGAATTAGATACCCAATGAAACTAAAGACGCTCCTTATTTTTGTATTGTTTTTTTGCCAAATGAGTTTTTCACAAACTATTTTTGGTAAATGGAAAACGATTGATGATGTCACCGGAAAAGAGAAAGGAGTTGTCGAAATTTATGAATTCAAAGGTAAAGTTTACGGAAAAATAATAGAAATTTTCGAACCTGAAAAGAAGCACTTAAAATGCGAATTGTGTGATGGCGATGATAAAAACAAACCTTTATTGGGAATGAATATCATCAAAGGATTAAAAAAAGACGGAGACGAATATAATTCCGGGAAAGTCCTCGATCCAAAAAATGGCAAGCTTTATAAATGCTACATCACTCTTGAAGAAAAAGACAAACTCAAAATACGTGGTTTTATTGGGATTTCCCTCTTTGGAAGAACCCAATTTTGGTATCGAATGAAATAATTCAATATCAATTCAACATCAAATCAAAATAGCTAAATGCCATTCTTTATTGAAGTAATTTTACCGCTTTCGCTTCCGCAGACTTTTACCTACAGCGTTTCGGAAGCCGAATACAACTACATTCAAAAAGGGATGCGAGTGGCTGTACCTTTTGGGAAGAGCAAGATTTACACGGCATTGGTAATTGAATTGCATCAAAACAGTCCTGTTTTATATGAAGCCAAAGAAATACACGAAATTTTAGACATCAAACCAATCGTCAATGAATTTCAAATTAATCATTGGCAATGGATTTCCAATTATTATATGTGTGCTATTGGCGATGTTTATCGCGGAGCTTTACCATCGGCACTTTTGCTGGAAAGCGAAACCATAATAGCGCTAAAAAACGAAACCTTTGTTGATGAAACAACACTTGCCGACGATGAGTTTTTAGTTTATCAAGCCTTGCAACAGCAGAGTTCCTTGAAAATGCACGATATTATTTCGATATTGAATAAAAAAAATATCTTTCCTGTTATTCAAAAAATGATCAATAAAAACATTCTTTTTCTTCAGGAAGAAATGTTGGAAGAATACAAACCAAAACTCATTAAGTATATTCGTTTGGATCTTCATTATCAAACCAAAGAAGGTTTAATGATGTTGTTAGAAAGTTTGAAAGGTGCCAATAAACAAAAAGAAGCTGTGCTTTGTTTTTTCCAATTGCAAGCACAGGAAAGAAAACCAATTTCGGTAAAGCAACTTACAGAAACAGCCAATTCATCCACTGCAGTTGTCAAAGCATTAGTTGATAAGCAAATTTTTGAGGAATATTATATTCAGGAAGACCGAGTAAATTTTGATAAAAACAAAATCGAAAATGAGCTTCATTTGAGTAATGCACAGCAAACCGCCTTTGAGGAAATTAAGGAAAGTTTTATCGAAAAAGAAGTTTGCCTTTTACACGGTGTGACCTCGAGTGGTAAAACTGAAATTTACACCAAACTCATTGAAGAATATATTGCTCAAGGAAAACAAGTGTTGTATTTGCTGCCAGAAATTGCATTAACCACGCAGTTGGTTTCTCGCTTGACGGAACATTTTGGAAATCAAGTGGCGGTTTTTCATTCGAAATATAGTAATAACGAGCGTGTTGAGGTTTGGAATCAGGTTTTGAACAGTTCGGAGAAATCGCAAATTGTAATAGGAGCAAGGTCGGCTTTGTTTTTGCCTTTTTCCAATTTGGGATTAATCATTGTTGATGAAGAGCATGAGCAGACTTTCAAGCAACAAGATCCAGCTCCAAGATATCATGCTCGCGATGCTGCAATTGTTTTGGCGAACGCACATCAATCTAAGGTTTTATTAGGTTCGGCTACACCGAGTATTGAAACTTATTTCAATGCGCAATCCGATAAATATGGTTTAGTATCTCTCACGGAACGATTTGGTAAAGTGCAAATGCCAGAAGTAGAATTGGTCGATTTGAAAGACAGCTATTTCCGAAAACGCATGAATGGACATTTTAGCAATACACTGATTGATGCTATTGCTGAGGCTTTTTCTTTAGGAGAACAAGTGATTTTATTTCAAAATAGAAGAGGATTTTCGCCAGTTTTGGAATGCATGACTTGTGGTCACGTACCGCAATGTCAGCAGTGTGACGTCAGTTTGACATATCATAAATTTAAAAACCAATTGCGTTGTCATTATTGTGGTTATGCTATGGCAAAACCAACCAATTGTCATAGTTGCTCCAGTGTTCATCTAACCACAAAAGGTTTTGGAACGGAACAAATTGAATTGGAATTAGCGGAATTGTTTCCATCAAAGAATATCAAAAGAATGGACCAAGACACCACTCGAGGTAAATATAGTTTTGAAAAATTGATTGATAGTTTTAAAAATAGAGAAATTCATGTTTTGGTTGGGACACAAATGTTGGCCAAAGGATTGGATTTCGATAATGTATCTCTAGTAGGCATCATGAATGCCGATAACATGTTATATCATCCTGATTTTAGAGCTTTTGAGAGAAGCTTTCAAATGATGACGCAAGTTTCGGGAAGAGCTGGAAGATCAGAAAAACGAGGAAAAGTCATTATTCAAACTTACAACCCAGTTCATAATGTAATTCAGCAAGTGACCAATAATGATTATGAAGGAATGTATAAGGAACAATTGTATGAAAGACAAATTTATCATTATCCGCCGTATTTCAGATTGGTAAAACTTACTTTAAAGCATCGTGATTTTGAAAAACTAAAAGAAGGAACATTATGGTTGTATCAAGTGTTGAAACAAAGTTTGAATATTCCAATTCTTGGACCGGAAGAACCAGCTATTAATAGGATTCGAAATGAATACATTCGGACAATAATGGTAAAAATCCCGAGTAATCAGCCATTACAACCCACAAAAAAAACTATCCAGAAAGCTCTGAATAGTTTTAGTTTGGTTGCGCAATACAGACCGATTAAAGTTACTGTAAACGTGGACTTTTATTAAGCAATAGCCAATGCTTTGATTAAATCTTCTTTCTTGTTTCGGCTCAAAGGAATTTTGGTCACGCCAATTTCCGCGAACTTACTATTGAAGCGTTCCACTTTATCAATATTAATGATAAAGGACTTGTGGACTCGAATGAATTTTTCTTTTGATAGATCTGCTTCAAAAGATTTCATTGTAGACAGCACTAAGTTGCTATCTTCTTCGGTAACTACTTTTACATAATCACCATACGCTTCAATCCATTTGATTTTGTTGGTGAAAATTTTCAGTTTTTTAAGATTGCTCTTAATAAAAATGTGTTCACCTTCTTCTTCTTGATTTTCTTTTTTAAGCAAATGGAAATCCATCGCACGTTTAACGGAAGCATTGAAACGGTCAAGAGCAATCGGTTTTTGTAGGTAATCCGTTGCATCATAATCGAACGCTTTCATAGCGTATTCCGCCTTTGACGTGATAAAAATAATTTGCGGTTTAACTTTTAAACCGTCAAGAAAATCAAACCCACTGATGACTGGCATCTCGATATCGAGAAAAATTAAGTCAACAGTGTGTACCGACATGCAATTTTTTGCTTCAATTGCATTAGAAAAATCCCCAATTAAATGTAAATTTGGGTGATTATTCACTAACTTTGCCATGATCATCCGCTGGATGGAACTATCATCGACAACTACACAATTTAGTTTCATAATGTTACTTATTATAGATTTGGAATGACGAATATAGAAACTTTTTTCCAACCAACCTAATGTTTATCGGCTTTTTTTGCGTTTAAACGAATAAAGTTGCTTTTTGTTTGGATATTAAAATTAAATTACTATTTTTGCAAAAATTAACAAATAAATACAAATTTTTATGAATCATTATGAAACTGTTTTCATTTTAAATCCCGTTTTATCTGAAGTTCAGGTAAAGGAAACAGTGAGCAAATTCGAAGAATTTCTTACGTCCAGAGGAGCAGAAATGATATCAAAAGAGGATTGGGGTCTGAAAAAGATGGCTTACGAAATCCAAAACAAGAAAAGTGGTTTTTACCATTTATTCGAATTCAAGGTTGCAGGAGAAGTTTTAATTGCTTTTGAAACTGAATTTAGACGTGACGAGAGAGTTATGCGTTTCTTAACTGTAAGTTTAGATAAACACGCAATTTCTTGGGCAGAAAGAAGAAGAACTAAATTAAAAGCAGCAAAAGCGTAATTATCATGGCAAACTTACAACAATCCGCTTCAGGAAAAAAAGATGGAGATATCAGATATCTTACACCTTTGAACATTGAAATCAACAAAACTAAAAAGTATTGTCGTTTCAAAAAATCTGGAATCAAATACATTGATTATAAAGATGCAGACTTTTTATTGAAATTCGTAAACGAGCAAGGTAAAATTTTACCACGTCGTTTAACAGGAACTTCATTGAAATACCAAAGAAAAGTGTCAGTAGCTGTAAAAAGAGCTAGACATTTAGCTTTAATGCCATACGTGGCCGATTTATTAAAATAATATAAACTCAGTTGTTGGTTTCCCAAGCGGAACCTAACTTCTATAATAAGGACAACAACATGGAATTGATCTTAAAACAAGACGTTCAAAATTTAGGCTTTAAAGACGATGTAGTAACTGTAAAAAACGGTTATGGTCGTAATTTTTTAATTCCTCAAGGACATGCTCAATTAGCAACACCTTCTGCGAAAAAAGTTTTAGCTGAAAATTTAAAACAAAGAGCACACAAAGAAGCTAAAGTTGTAAACGATGCAAAAGCATTGGCTGAAGCTTTAAAAGCTATCGAAATCAGAATCGTTGCAAAAGCTGGCGGTGAAAAATTATTTGGTTCTATCACGAATATTGACATTGCTGCGGCTTTGGAAAAAGGTGGTCAAACTATCGAAAGAAAATTTATCACTAGTGGTGTTGTAAAAAGATTAGGTAAATATACTGCATCAGTGAGACTTCACAGAGATGTAATAGTTGAATTAGATTATGAAATTATCGCTGACCAAGCATAATCTCTAATTTTTATCTTTAAATCCCGTCTCGTTCTAAAAAACGGTTCGGGATTTTTTTTTAATCTGAACTCGGTTCAGATTCTTTTTAAATTATTATAGCATCTTAATTATAGATGCTGAAACAAGTTCAGCATAAATGAAATATAAAAGACTAACCAAAGAGCAGTTTGAAGCTTTGCATCAGGAGTTTATCACTTTTTTAGCTACTCAATCCATTGATAAAGCCGAATGGAATAAAATCAAAGAGCAAAAACCAGAAGTGGCCGAACAGGAATTAGATGTTTTCTCCGATTTAATTTGGGAAGGTGTTTTAACCAATGCTAATTATTTGGAGCACTTTTCTAAAAACCATATTTTTCTTTTCCATTGTCAGGAAAAATTAATTCAATCCATTGTATTGAAATCATTAGATACTGAAGTTGATTTTATGCAAAGAGAAGGTTTGCAATGGTTAAGTGATAATATGTTTACCGATGCTGTAGAAATGCACCTCGGTAAAAAAGATTACGACGAAGAACGAAACAAATCCATTTTTGATTTGATTTCTCAAGGCGCCATTTTAAGCGACGGACAATTATACCTTCAAATCAACGGAATAATTCAAAAGTAATTTTCCAATGAAATTTCAAAATTATTGGCTATTTTAGTACTCTATTTCTAGAACTAAAATAGCCAATTTCTTTTATGGAAGATTATGAAATTTTTTTAAATGAACAATTAGAACTTTATCAAACGGAAGGTGATTTGTTTTTAGAACATGAAGCTATTGATTTTGATAAGCTTAATGTTAATAGTAAAAGCAAGATTATAATATCAGAAATTTTAAAATCTAAAAATGTAACACTAAATAAAGTTAAAATAGTTACAAAAGGATTGAGACAAAGTTTAAAAGAACATAACTATAATTATTACGAAAGAGGGATTAATAAAATTTCGGATTATAAGTATGATATTTTAATGAAGATATTAAAAGATTTAGAAGAATTAATAGGTGAAAATGTACCGACGAGTATTACTAAGTCAATCGGGATTAATCCATTAAAAAAAGATACTTCTAAAGCTAAATACAAAACATCGTCAAAATATTTTCAAACATTTGAACATGTGTTCAAAATGTACTCTTTAGATAATTCTTATTCGGAAGAAGATATTCAAGAATGGGAAAAAAGAAATCAAAAAATAACTGGAAATATAGATTTTCAGTATACTTGTGAATTAAAGTATGACGGAGCATCAATCAGTTTACATTATTTAAATGGAGAATTGGTTCAGGCTTTGACAAGAGGTGATGGTTCGAATGGAGAAGATATTACTGAAAATGTTAAAACTATACAATCTGTTCCTAAATTTTTGAAAGAAGACTATCCTATTGATTTATTTGCAAGAGGTGAAATTATTCTACCATTAAAAGGATTTGAAGAAATGAATTTGGAAAGAGTTGAAATTGGTGAAGAACCATATTCCAATCCAAGAAATACAGCTGCTGGGAGTCTAAAACTAAAAGATAGTAACGAAACTGCAAAACGACCTCTAGAGTGTTTTATTTATTCCGCTATGGTAAACTATGAAGAACCATTCGCTCCATTTGACAACCATTATCACAGTCTTCAAAAGACTAGAAATTGGGGCTTTGAAGTTCCAACAGATTCTAAATTAGCAAAAAATCTCGAAGAAGTTTTTGATTACATTAAATATTGGAATGTGCATCGTCATAACTTACCATATGAAACGGATGGAGTAGTCATTAAAGTAAATGATTTTCACCAGCAAGATGAATTGGGTTATACGGCTAAATCGCCTCGTTGGGCAATGGCTTATAAATTCAAATCGGAGCAAGTGGCTACGAAATTAAATTCCATTTCGTATCAAGTGGGAAGAACCGGTTCTATAACTCCGGTGGCGAATTTAGTCCCCGTGCAATTAGCGGGAACTATTGTAAAACGTGCTTCATTGCATAATGCCGATCAAATTGAAAAATTAGATATTAGAATTAACGATACCGTTTTTGTTGAAAAAGGAGGAGAAATTATTCCTAAGATTATTGCCGTTGATTTATCTCAAAGACCCGCTAATTCCGAAGTCACAACATACATTACTCATTGTCCCGAATGTCAAACGGAATTGGTAAGAATAGCTGGAGAAGCCAATCATTATTGTCCTAATTTTTACGGTTGTCCGCCACAGATTATTGGCAGAATTCAGCATTACATTTCGCGCAAAGCGATGGATATTGAAGGACTTGGTGGAGAAACGGTGGCGTTGCTATTCAATAACGGATTGGTTCAAAATTATGCTGATTTATATGAGTTGACAGTTGATCAAATTCTTCCTTTGGAAAGAATGGCTCAGAAATCGGCAGAGAATTTAGTTAATGGTGTTCAGAAATCTAAAGAAATTCCTTTTGAAAGAGTTTTGTATGCTTTGGGAATTCGATTTGTCGGAGAAACGGTGGCGAAAAAATTAGCCAAACATTATAAAAACATTGATGCTTTGCGAGACGCCTCGCTGATGGATTTAATTCTTGTAGATGAAATAGGAGAGAAGATTGCGCAAAGCGTAATTGCCTTTTTTGAAAATCAAGAGAATACTATTATAATTCATAGATTAAAGGATTATGGAATTCAATTAGAATTGGTCGAAAAATTTAATCCCAATGCAACGGATAAACTTGCAGGGAAAACCTTTGTCGTTTCAGGTGTTTTTGAAAAATTTTCCCGTGATGATTTAAAGAAAGCTATTGAAGATAATGGTGGAAAAGTAGGTAGTTCTATTTCTGCAAAAACTGATTTTGTTGTGGCTGGCGATAACATGGGACCCGCAAAATTAGAAAAAGCAAATCAACTGAAAATTCCTATAATTACCGAGGATGATTTTTTGATTTTATTGGAAAACTAATTTTTAATTCTGAATTTAAATTGTTTGTGTTAAAAAAATCGATAAATTCACAATGAATTAGAATTATAGATTTTAAAATCAGAACTATATTGATTAATTTAAAGTCATTTTTACTATGGTTAAAGGTCAATATCTGACGAAAAATAAGTTTAATAATTTGCTAATTTGGGCCTATTTTATAATTGCCTTCATTGAAATTATAGCTGAGTTTTTTAAAGACAATCAATTTATATGGTTGACAAAACCGTTAATCATTCCCTTATTAGCCCTCTTTTATTGGAGAACGTCAAAGCATCCCAATACAATTTTCTTAATTGCATTATTGTTTAATTGGATTGCCAACATGTTCTTTATCACACAAGATTATCACCATACTGTAATTGGTGCTTATTTATTTTTAGTATATCGAGTTGCTATTATTTATTTGGTATTAAAAATGGTTAAGTTTCCTGGTATTATGCCAATCTTTATTGGTTCGTTACCGTTTTTATTGGCCTATTTGTATTTTATAAATTTAACGTATGAAAGTTTAGGAGATGGAATTTATATTTTTGTTATACAAGGAATTTTGATAGTTTTTTTGGCAGCATTTGCGTTAGGAAATTATATTTTCAAACCCAATTCAGCAAGTATATTGTTGCTTATTAGTACTGTTTTTTTTACTGTAACTCAGTTTATACTTGTGCTTAAATATTGTTATATATCCTTAAATATTTTTCAGACTTTAGCGATGTTTTTATTTGTTTTAGGGCAATATGTTTTAGTTAAATTTTTATTGCTTTTGGAAAAAAGACCCGTTAAATACGGGATTATCAATAACGTTAAATCAAAGGAACCATAACGTTTTTCATCTTTTAATCTAATAAACGATGAGTATTAGAGACAATATCATTGAAAAAAGAATAAGTATTTTATACTTTGTAGTTGCTTTTGCGGAAGTTGCTGCCGAGTATTTTACTTATAAGCCAATGATTTGTTATCTAAAACCAATACTACCAATCATATTGATAGTATTGTATTTGCTGACTTCAAATTTCAAAAAAAAGATTTTTATAGCAGCATTGCTTTTTTCAGTTCTTACGAATATTTTTTTTATTACTAATACACCAGAAATGCTTTATTATGGAGTTATTGCCAATACTTTTCATAGAATTTTAGCCATAATTTTGGTGCTTCAAATAGTAAAGATTAAGGATTTTATTCCTTTTGCAATTGCTTCAATTCCGTTTCTATTGATTTTTTTCTATTTGTTTTTTGAGACTAGTAACATACCAGAAAATAGTTATGTGCTATTGATTTTTCAAAATTTACTCATATCAATGTATGCTGGAATTGCTTTGTCGTGTTATGTGATGAATGACAATAAAGTAAATTCTATTTTGCTAATTAGCACCTTATTGTTTGTCATGCTTCATTTTGTAGTTTTTATAGAAAGATATTATCTATCCGATGAGTATATCTCATTCTTCAGACCAACAGCAATGACATTCAATGCGCTGGCATTTTACTCTTTATATAAATTTGTAATTACGGCTGAGCGATTAAACAATAATGGATCTTCCAATCCCTGATTTTGATTTGTCATTATCAAAATAAAAATCGATTCTTCCCAAGTTAACACCATAACATCCAACCTGATTCACCAAAACTTCTTTGTTATCAAGGTTTTTAATTATGGTTGGTTTGTCCAAAAAAGTATGCGTGTGACCGCCGATAATTAAATCAATGTCACGCGTTTTTGCTGCCAAGATAGTATCACAAATTTTATTCGGCTCGTCTTTGTATTTATAACCAATGTGAGAAAGGCAAATAACCAAATCGCATTTGTGTTCCTGTTTTAGAATTCTCGTCATGTCTTGAGAAATTTCCAAAGGATCATTATAGATAGTTTCTTTGGAGTTTTTTTTGTCTACCAATCCTTCCAATCCAACACCAAGTCCAAAAACACCGACTTTAATTCCGTTCTTATTCAGAATTTTATAAGGTTTAACATGACCGTCCATAACGGTATTTTTGAAATCATAATTAGCGGAAACAAATTCAAAACTTGCATTAGGAAGCTGTGCATACAATCCGTCAATACCATTGTCAAAATCATGGTTGCCAATCGTTGCCAATTCATACTGCATCATGCTCATTAATTTAAATTCCAATTCACCGCCATAGTAATTAAAATAAGGCGTTCCCTGAAAAATATCACCTGCATCCAACAATAAAACATTGGGGTTTTCTTTTCGAATACTTTCAATCAAAGCCGCACGTCGAGCAACGCCACCCATGTTTGGATTTTTTGGATGAGTAGGAGGAAACGGATCTATATAGCTGTGAACATCATTGGTGTGAAGTATCGTCAATTGCTTAATGTCATTCGATGTAAAACTACTCAATGATAAACCACCAAGTCCTAAAAGCGCAGAACTCGCAGCTGTTTTTTGGATAAAATCTCTTCTTTTCATGCTTGTGCTGAATTTAGTTCAGTATTATTCTTTTGTAATTCTTATATCCGATTTTGCCTCGATGATTTTGTTCTCTTTGAAATAATCAATAATGATATTCCGAAGTTTATAATTCAAATCAAAACTCTGAACTCCTTTTTTGAAGAAAAGCATATTATCGCCACCATTGTATAAATAATCCGAAGTTACCACATAATAGATTTTATCATTTTCCAATGGTTTTCCTTGTACTAAAATAGCTTTAGCAGTATTATTTTTATCAATTGTAAAAGTCAGACCAGCCAATGGATGTGGTTTCTTTTCGGTAATGATGTAATTGATCATTTCAAGAATTTGTTCTCCTTTTAACGCAACAACATATGCACTGTTTTCAAAAGGCATGATTTCAAAAGCAGTTCGGGCAGTAACATTTCCTTTTGGAATAATGGAGCGAATACCACCGTGATTCATCATACAGATATCTATGGATTTTTTTTCGCGAGATTGAAAAACAACATTTGATTTTTCTAAAGTAATATCGGCAAGAAAATTTCCCATTGGAGTTTGCCACTCGCCACTTTTGTCCAATGTCTGTGGAGCATTGGATAAAACCGCATTCAAATCTTTATCAATATTCTCTCGATAGGGTTTTATAAAGTTTTCAATGTTAGCTACTTCGGTATTCTTATCGGTAATACCAATTTCTTTTCCTTCAACTTTGGTTACATAGTATTTTTGTTGACCGCAGGAGACAACGAAAAGAAATGTTAAGAATAAAACAAAATGTTTCAAAACAACGTTATAGTTTTTTAGATTTACCACCTGAAATATGACTTATTTTAATAAATTTGTAATACAAGCAAAAGTATATGTTTTTTAATTACTTAAAGGATTTAGCAACAAAAAAAATAGTTAAACAAAGCTTGTCAAATGTCAAGCATGTTGCTTCTGATAAGAGAATAAAAACAGTAGGGATTATATTTGACGAAAGCTATTTTTACGAAAGAGAAGCTCTAGTTCAGGAGTTAATTTCAAACGGAATACAAGAGAAGGATATTAAGTTCATAGTTTTCAAAAATAAAATCAAAAAGAACGAAGTCTTTGATTTCCCAGTCTTTAGTTTTAAAGATTTAACATGGATTGCAACAATTGCCAATCCTAAAGTTAATGATTTCGTAAAAGAACCATTTGATTTATTAATCAATTATTATGATACCGAAAAAACGACTTTGTTGTTGGCTTCGCATTTGTCAAAGGCCAATTTTAAAGTTGGATTTTCATTAATTGACAATAGATTAAATCATTTTATGATTAATACCAATGCCGAAAATTATAAAATTTTCATGGACGAATTATTTAAATATTTAAAAATACTTAACAAAATATAACATGCAATCACTTATAGGAACTGGAGTTGCCCTTGTTACACCTTTCGGTACAGATTTTTCGGTAGATGTAGAAGCCTTAAAAAGAATTGTCAATTTCCAAATTGATAACGGAATCGATTATCTAGTTGTTTTGGGAACTACTGCCGAAAACGCTACTTTATCACAAGAAGAAAAAGAATTGGTAATCCAAACAGTTATTGATGCCAATAAGGAAAGATTACCTTTGGTTCTTGGTATTGGTGGAAACAATACAAAAGAAGTTGTGGACGAATTAAAAACAAGAGATTTGTCGGCTTTTGTAGCGGTGCTTTCCGTTTCGCCTTACTATAATAAACCAACACAAGAAGGAATTTACCAACATTTCAAAGCCATTTCAGAAGCATCACCAATTCCAGTTATTTTATATAATGTGCCTGGTAGAACTTCTAGTAATATGTTGCCTGCAACGGTTTTGAGATTGGCAAACGATTTTAAAAATATTGTTGCTATTAAAGAAGCAGCTGGCGATATTGTACAAGCCATGAAATTAATTAAAGGCAAACCGAAAGATTTCCTAGTGATTTCTGGTGATGATATGATTACACTTCCTATGATTTTAGCGGGTGGTTCTGGCGTTATTTCGGTGATTGGGGAAGGTTTTCCAAAACAATTTTCAGAAATGGTACATCTTGGTTTAAACAAAAGAGCCGACGAAGCCTATAAACTGCATTATCTTTTAGCCGATAGTATCGATATGATTTTTGAACAAGGAAATCCTGCCGGTATAAAAGAAGTCTTTAAATCATTGGGCTTGTCCGAAAACACAGTGCGATTACCTTTGGTAAGTGTGGATGAGAATTTGGCCAAAAGGCTTCATGAATTTACAAATTATGTCTCAAAATTGTAGTTTGTTTTTATTCAAAAAAAATATTTTGTATTCTCTAATTAATAACTAAATTTGCAGTTGCTTTTTAAGACGTTGAAAGCGTTTAAAATCAGCTGTACAAAACAAAAAAATGAAGAAATTTTTAGCCCTAGTTGCATTCGTTGTATTCTTTTCGTCATGTAGCGATTACCAAAAAGCATTAAAATCGGAAGATGTTGCTGTTAAATTTGTGCAAGCAAGCAAGATGTATGATGCTGGAAAGTATTCCAAAGCGATTCGTCTTTATGAGCAAATGGCACCAACATTTAGAGGAAAACCTCAAGCAGAAAAAATGTTTTATGAGTATTCACAATCGCTATATAAAACAAAACAATATTATTTAGCTGGATATCAATTTGAAAGTTTTGCTTCCAGTTATCCAAAAAGTGAAAAAATACAAGAAGCTTCTTTTTTAGGAGCAAAATGTTTTACACAATTATCGCCAACATATAGCTTGGATCAAACAGATACCTATAAAGCAATTGATAAATTGCAAACGTTTATTGATAGATATCCTGAATCAACCTATTTGCCAGAAGCGAATGTAATGGTAAAAGCATTGAGAGAAAAAATCGAAAAGAAATTCTTTGAAATTGCTAAACAATACAATACCATCGCGGATTACAAAGCATCATTAATTGCTTTGGATAATTTTATTATCAATTATCCAGGAACACCGTATAAAGAACAAGCATTATATTATAAATTAGATTCATCCTATAAACTAGCCATTAACAGTATTCCTTCAAAAGTGGAAGAGCGTTTGAATGTGGCAAAAGTTGCCTATAATAGTTTGATGAAATTTAATGCGAATTCAGAATACAAAAAACAAGCTGATGAAATGTTGGCTCGAATTGATAACGATTTAAAACAATTTTCTAAATAATAAAGTCATGGATTTAAAAAAGACGAATGCACCAGTAAACACAATCACTTATAACAAAAGTGAGATTGAAGAGCGTACTGGCAATGTTTATGAAGCAATAACAATTATGGCTAAAAGAGCAAACCAAATTAACTCTGAAATTAAAAAAGAGTTGACAGATAAATTGGAAGAGTTTGCTACTTATAATGACAGTTTGGAAGAAGTTTTTGAAAACAAAGAGCAAATCGAAGTTTCAAAATTCTACGAAAAATTGCCAAAACCTCATGCACTTGCAGTTCAAGAGTGGATGGATGACAAAATTTACTACAGAGATACTACTAAAGACTAATTAAGATGTCTGTTTTAAGCGGTAAAAAAATAATACTAGGAGTTTCTGGTGGTATAGCCGCATACAAAACAGCTACATTGGTTAGACTATTTATAAAAGCAGGTGCGCATGTCCAAGTGATAATGACACCTGCTTCTAAGGATTTTGTAACACCGCTAACCTTATCCACACTTTCCAAAAATCCAGTTCATTCTTCCTTTTATAACGAGGAAGATGAGAATGCACAATGGAACAATCACGTTGAATTAGGGCTTTGGGCCGATTTGATGGTCATTGCTCCAGGAACCGCCAATACGTTATCTAAAATGGCGAATGGCAACTGTGATAACTTGTTAATTGCAACTTATTTATCGGCGAAATGCCCCGTTTATTTTGCGCCAGCCATGGATTTGGATATGTACAAACATCCTTCCACAATCGCTAGTTTTGATTCATTAAGTAAATTTGGAAACATCATAATTCCAGCGGAATCAGGTGAATTAGCTAGCGGACTTTCCGGAGAAGGAAGAATGGCAGAACCGGAGAATATTATTGCTTTTTTGGAAGCCGATTTGGAAAGTAAATTGCCTCTTAAAGGAAAAAAAATATTAATTACTGCCGGACCAACATACGAATCTATAGACCCTGTGCGTTTTATAGGAAATCATTCTTCAGGGAAAATGGGTTTTGATATTGCCAAAAGTGCTGCAAGTCTTGGTGCTTCGGTGACTTTAGTTTCTGGACCAACTCATTTGCAAATGGAAAATGATTTGGTTAATTTAATACGAGTAACTTCGGCTGAAGAAATGTACAATGCCTGTCATCAGTATTTTGAAGCTACCGATGTTGCAATTTGTGCTGCGGCTGTTGCCGATTACAAACCAAAAAATGTTGCTGCACAAAAAATAAAAAAATCGGAAAGTGAATTGTCTATCGAATTAGAAAAGACAAAAGATATCTTGGCTTCTTTGGGAAAAATCAAGAAAAATCAATTCTTAATTGGATTTGCATTAGAAACCGAAAATGAAATTGAAAATGCCAAGTTGAAAATTCAGAAAAAAAACCTAGATTTGATTGTTTTAAATTCGCTTCAAGATGAAGGAGCTGGTTTTGGGAAACCAACCAACAAAATTACATTCATTGATAAGCATTTTGTTGTTGAACCAATGGATTTAAAATCGAAAGAATTAGTGGCAACAGATATCATTAATAAAGTAATTGTTCATTATGAAAAAAATAGTTAGTTTTCTTTTTTTGTTTTTTATTGGATTGACTCAAGCACAACAACTGAATTGTACTGTGAAAGTTAATGGTGAGAAAGTTACCACCGCCAATTCACAAATATTTAAAACATTGGAGACAGCTCTTAACGAGTTTGTAAACAAAACCGATTGGACAGGGCAAGAATACAAGCGTAATGAACTTATTAATTGCTCGATGGTAGTAAATGTTAGTGGATATGATTCTAACAATTTTACGGCTACCATTCAAGTACAATCATCACGAGCTGTTTTTAATTCTGCTTATTCCTCACCTGTTTTTAATTTTAACGATAAGGATTTTAGTTTTAGATACGTGGAATTTGAAACTATGAATTTTAATCCGTCCAGTTTTGAATCCAATCTTATTTCGGTGCTATCCTTTTATAGTTATATGATTATTGGTATGGATGCCGATACTTTTGCGCTGAATGGTGGAGATAAATGGTTTGGAACAGCACAGGAAATTGCATCAGTAGCACAGCAAAGTGGTGCTAAAGGATGGAGTCAATCCGATGGGAATCAAAACCGATATTTTTTAGTTAATGACATGTTATCAACTACTTATGCTCCTTTTAGAGAAGCTATGTATGAATATCACATGGGTGCTATGGACAAGATGAATGCCGATTTAAAATCTTCAAAAGAAAATGTTATAGCGGCTGTAAATACACTATCAAAATTATATTCGGTGCGTCCTAATGCATTTCTAACAAGAGTATTTTTTGATGCCAAAGCCGACGAAATTGTTTCTATTTTTTCAGGCGGACCAAGTATTCCAGTTTCAGATTTAATGGATACATTGGGTAAACTTTCCCCAATCAATTCAAGTAAATGGGCTAATATTAAGTTATAATTAGTACTTTTATTTTTTTTAACTTTTTCAGCATTCCCAGAACATGATAACGTCATTGTCTATCGAAAATTTTGCTTTGATTGAAAAATTGTCTATCGATTTTTCAAGCGGATTTTCAATAATTACAGGGGAAACAGGTGCCGGAAAATCAATACTTCTAGGTGCTTTAGGATTGGTTCTTGGAAAAAGAGCCGATTTAACTTCATTAAAAAATAAAGAAGAAAAATGCATTGTCGAAGCAAATTTTGCCATTGCTAAATACAATCTTCAGGATTTTTTTGAAGCCAACGATTTGGATTACGAATCGGAAACCATCATTAGAAGAGAAATATTGCCTTCGGGCAAATCCAGAGCCTTTGTAAATGATAGTCCAGTAAATTTACAGCAACTTCAAGACTTAGGTTTTTATTTAATTGATGTGCATTCGCAACATCAAACTTTAGAATTATCCGAAGAAAATTTTCAGTTTCAAATTATAGACGCTATTGCAAAGAATCAAGAGGTTTTGCAAGACTTTCAATCGGAATTAAAAAAATACCGTGCTGTAAAAGCTTCTTTGGCCACAAAAAAAGAGGAACTGTTAACCAATTTAAAAGAAAAAGATTATCACGCTTTTTTGTTTGAAGAATTAGAAGCTGCCAACTTAAAATCGGGGGAACAAGAAGAACTTGAAAAAACCTATGAAGCATTAAATAATGTTGAATTCATAAAAGAAAACCTTGATAAACTTATTGTAATTGCCAACGAAGAACAGTTTGGTATTCTGCAAAATCTTAAAGAATTCAAAGGAACGCTTCAAAAAAATAGTAATTTTTCAGATGAATATCAATCACTTTTTGAGCGTGTCAATAGTATTTTAATTGAGTTTGATGATGTTGTGAAAGAACTTAATAAAGAAGCAGAAAACGTATTCAGTGATCCAGAAAAACTAGAATTAATCAACCAAAAATTGCAGGTTATTTACAATCTTCAAAAGAAGCATCAAGTAGCAAGTGTTGAAGAATTGATAACGATCAAAAATGAGTTAGAAAGCAAAGTTGTTTCATTACTCACTATAGAAAATGAAATTCTAGAACTTGAAAATCAAATCGTTGATTTAGAAATAAATTTAGATAAATTGGCCAAATTAATTCATGATAGTAGAGTAGAAGCAATTCCTGTTTTAACCGAGAAATTAATTTTTATTCTGAACCAATTAGGTATGCCTAATGTTCGTTTTAAATTGGATATTTCCTTGACAGATTCTTATCATACTAATGGGAAAAACACCATGCAATTTCTTTTTTCAGCCAACAAAGGAACTGATTTTGGATTGCTAAAAAAGGTAGCTTCTGGTGGTGAAATGTCTAGAATTATGTTGGCTGTAAAATCTATTTTAGCACAGTATTCAAAATTACCAACCATTATTTTTGACGAGATTGACACCGGTGTTTCTGGTGAAATTGCTAATAAAATGGGTGAAATAATGTATGAAATGAGTGGTCAAGTGCAGGTTTTTGCTATTACGCATTTACCACAAATTGCGGCTAAGGGAAATCAACATTTCAAGGTTTTCAAAACCGTTTTAGGAGACAACACGGTTTCGGAATTGAAGTTGTTGAACAACGAAGAAAGAATAATTGAAATTGCAGAAATGCTATCTGGAAAAGATATTTCAGATTCTGCTCTAAATCACGCTAAGGCATTGTTGAACTAATATATTTAATTTATATTTGTTTCACATTTTAACATTGATTTTTTAAAAATATATCACATAAAATTAAACTAAGAATTATGATTATAGAACCAAGAATGAGAGGGTTTATTTGCACAACTGCACATCCAAAAGGGTGTGAGCAAAGTGTAAAAAATCAAATTGAGTACATCAAATCAAAAGGCCCAATTAATGGTGCCAAAAGAGTTTTAGTTATTGGTGCTTCAACTGGATTTGGATTGGCTTCTAGAATCACAAGTGCTTTTGGATCCAATGCTTCGACTATTGGTGTATTTTTCGAAAAACCACCAGCAGAAGGAAAAACAGCATCACCAGGTTGGTACAATTCGGCTGCTTTTGAAACGGAAGCACATAAAGCAGGTTTGTACGCAAAAAGTATTAATGGGGATGCATTTTCAAATGAAATTAAAGGGCAAACTTTAGACTTAATCAAAAAGGATTTAGGACAGATAGATTTAATCATTTACAGTTTGGCTTCGCCAGTTCGTTTGCATCCAACAACGGGAGTTTTGCATCGTTCGGTTTTAAAACCGATTGGTCAAAAATACACCAATAAAACTGTTGATTTTCACTCTGGAAATGTAACGGAAGTTTCAATAGAGCCTGCTAATGAAGAGGATATCGAAAATACAGTTGCGGTAATGGGAGGTGAAGATTGGTCGATGTGGATAGCCGCTTTGAAAAAAGAAAATTTATTGGCTGACGGTGCAACGACTGTAGCTTATTCCTATATTGGACCTTCATTGACGGAGGCAGTTTATAGAAAAGGAACTATTGGACGTGCAAAAGACCATCTTGAAGCTACAGCTTTTTCGATTACAGATAGCTTAGCGGATATTCATGGTAAAGCTTATGTTTCTGTAAATAAAGCTTTGGTAACCCAGGCTAGTTCTGCCATTCCTGTAATTCCTTTATACATTTCATTGTTGTATAAAATTATGAAAGCAGAAGGAACTCATGAAGGTTGTATAGAGCAAATTCAAAGGTTATATGCGCAAAGATTGTTCACAGGAAAAGATATTCTGTTGGATGATAAAGGAAGGATTAGAATTGATGATTTAGAAATGGATGCCAGTGTTCAAGATCAAATTGCTGAATTATGGTTGGAAGCCACTACAGAAAACTTACCTCAATTGGGGGATTTGGAAGGGTACAGAAATGATTTTCATAATCTTTTTGGGTTTGGTTTTAATGAAATAGATTATAAAGCTGATGTTGACGAAATCGTTTTAGTAGATAGTATTTAAGATTAAAAGTTATTAAAAAAAGCACTTTAAATTTGGGAGTTAAATTCTTAAATTGTCAGTAAAAAAGGATAGTAAGATGTAAAAAGATCATTAAAGATTTGTTGATAAAAAACCTCGCAAAATTATTGTGAGGTTTTTTATTTTTAGCTACTTTTATAAAATATTAATTTAACTAGATATAAAACATGAAAAAAATTACTTTATTATTAATGCTTCTGGTCACTTTTTCAGGGTTTGCACAGTTTCCTTTACCCTATTGTGGTCCAATGACTTTTACAAGCAACGTTGAACCAATAACATTGGTTGATTTTGCGGGTATCAATAATTCTAGTTCTGCATTAGTAGGACAAGATAACGGCACAACAATTATAGCACATGAAGATTATACTGCTATTATTGGGAATGTAACCGCGGGATCTACTTATCCAATTACTCTGAAAGGGAATACAGATGGTGCTTTTACCACAAGACTTAGAGTATATATTGATTGGAATCAGAACAATGATTTTACAGATGCAGGAGAGTCTTATGATATTGGAAATATTGTAAATTCTACAGGTGTTGATGCAATTCAATTAGTTGGAAGCATAACTGCTCCAAGTACTGCTTTAGCTGGAAATACAAGAATGAGAGTTATTAAAAGATTTAATGTTTTTGGAACTTCTTGTCAAACAGGAACTGGATACGGTCAAACAGAAGATTATACATTAACGGTTACTATTCCAACTTGTTTAGCACCTTCAGCAGGTTTAAGTACAGTTACTTCATCTACAACAGCTGATTTAAGTTGGACATCAGGTGGTGCTTCGGATGCAGAAGTTGTTGTTCAATTAGCAGGAACTGGTTTACCAGCATTAGCGGATAATACAGGTACTAATGTAGCTGGGACTACTTATTCTGCAACTTTATTACTTCCACAAACCGCTTATGAATTTTATGTAAGAGATGAATGTGCGTTAGGTTCAAGTTTTAGTACATGGTCAGGACCATTTCTTTTTAATACTACTCAAATACCTGATTGTGCAACTAATTTAACTCCAGTAGATGGTGCTACCAATGTAACTCCTGGTACAGTTACTTTTTCATGGAACGCCCCTGCAACTGGCGATCCTGCTACCTCTTATGATTTATACTATGGTTTGACTGCAGGTAATGCAACTATTTTAGTTGGAAATTATTTAACTACAACAACACCAATAAATATCACAGGATTTAATACAACTTTTTATTGGAAAATTGTACCTAAAAATGTTGCTGGAAGCGCAACAGGATGTGTCGAATGGAGTTTTACAACAGGAGCAGCTCCGGGGTATTGTCTTTCTTCGCCTAATGGACAATGGCCAGGAGCAGCATATACACCAGCAACTTGTGATGGTTTAACTTCTAATTCAATTACAACTGCTGGATTTGCAGGAGAGTATTCAGTAGTTAATGTTACTTCAGGACAAACATATACATTTGCTAGTTCCATTGCAACCGATTTGATTACTATTAGTGCTGACGGTGGAGTTACTGCTGCTGCCTATGGTACAACACCAGTAACTTGGGTATCAACACTTACGGGAGCAATTAGATTTTATACTCATGTTGACGATCAATGTGGTTCCAATACCACTAGTAGAACTAGAAGTTTAATATGCGGTGTCGCATCAACAGATTCTCCAGATTATGTAAACTTACAATGGCCACCAACAGCAACCATTTCACAAGGCGGAAGTGTTACAGTCTATGGTAGAGTTTATGAAGGAGGTTTAACGGATACAACTTCGGGACAAGCACCTGGTATTTTGGCTTGGGTTGGAATTAGCCCAATTGGTTCAAACACAAATCCAAATACTTGGACAACATGGATTCCAGCTACATTTAATTTGGAAACTGACGGAGGTAATAATGATGAATATATGGCTTCTATTGGTGCTACTTTAGCACCAGGGACTTACTATTATGCAACTAGATTTAATTTAAATAATGGTGCTTATGTTTACGGAGGAATTAACGCTACTAATGATGGTAATTTCTGGGATGGAACTACATTTAATAGTGGTGTTTTAACTGTAAATCCACCACCTGCACCAGCTAATGATGAGTGTTTGGGTGCTATTGCAATAACAGTTGATGATACATTCTGTGATGGAATAAATACCAATGGAACTAATTTAGGTGCTACTGATTCAGGAGAAGTATTGGCAGCTTGTTTTAATTATGGTGAAAATGATGTATGGTTTTCATTTGTAGCTCCATTAGATACTGCTACAGTTGACATTTCAACTGACTTTTTAGGAGGTACTCTATTTGATACTGAAATTGCTCTATATTCAGGAGCTTGTGGTGCATTAACAGAATTGGATTGTGGTCAAGATGAAGGTGTAGTTGTTCAACCAAATGGTTTTACATGGATGTCATTAATTACTAATACAGCAGTTACTGCGGGTGAGACTTATTATGTTAGAGTTTCTGGATATTCAGATACTAATATTGGTAGTTTCTGTTTAAGTGTTTCAAGAAATACATTAGCTAATGCAACTTTTAACGAAGGTAACTTTACTTACTATCCTAACCCAGTTAAAAACGTGTTGAATTTATCATCGACTGAAAATATTTCAGGTGTTCAAATATTCAACCTATTGGGTCAACAAGTTATGACTAAAGCTATGAATACAAATCAATCTCAAGTTGATATGTCTTCTTTAGCTACAGGAGCTTATCTTGTGAAAGTAACTGCAGATAATCAGGTTAAGACTATTAAAGTTATTAAAGAATAATTATTTATTATATTCAATTATTGAAAGCCACGCATTAGCGTGGCTTTTTTTATTGCATGTCAAGAACTTATACGAGTTTTGTGTTACAATTCTATTTATATTTTTTGGCTAAAACTTTTTTTTATAGTAAATTCACAACCTAAATTAACTAAACAATTAAATTTATGAAAAAAATTACATTTTTACTTTTTCTCATGCTTGCGTCATTTACTGTCAGTTATGGACAAGTTAATGCTTATTCATTTGCGGAATCGACCGAAACTTACACCCCTGTTGTAGGAACAGCTTCTACAGTGCTTGGTGATGATGGTATTCAAGACATGGTGCCAATTGGTTTTACTTTCACTTTTGATGGTATAGCCTATACTGATTTTGGTATAAGCACAAACGGATGGATTAAAATGGGAACTGTGGCAATTGGTGGTGGAAGCTGGACAAATGCATTAGGTAATGCAGCAGTTCACAGACCATTAATTGCTCCATTTTGGGATGACCACAATATGTCTACCGGAAACATTCAGTATTCATTAAGTGGTTCTGCTCCAAATCAAGTATTAGAAGTGGGTTGGGACAATGTTAGTATTAGTAATGGAGGAACTGCAAGCACAACAGTATTTGGTTCTTTCAAATTAAGATTATATGAAACTACTAATGTTATTGAATTTGTATATGGCCCGTCTATTGTTTCAGCAGGAGCTATAACAGCTTCAATTGGTATAAACGGGGCTTCAACATTTTTAAGTGTAACTCCAGGAGCTACTTCAACAGTATCATCAGCAACTGCAAATAATGCAATAGCTGCTTCAACAAATGTAGTTGGGAAAAAATATACTTTTACTCCGCCAAATCCTTGTACGGGAACACCAACACCAGGAGCAACTATATCAAGTAATAGTGAAGCTTGTTCAGGTGTAAATTTCACACTTTCGTTAGAGAATCAAACATCAGGTTCAGGAGTTACTTATGTTTGGCAAACTTCTCCTGATGGAAGTTCATGGTCAGATACAGCAGGAACATCAAATGCATTTACAACTTCACAAACGGCTTTAACATATTACCAATGTGTAGTTTCTTGTACTGCTACTTCTTCAACTACTGTTAGTACACCTATTATGATTGGAATGAGTAACCTTTGTTATTGTACTCCAACGTATACAACTGGAAAAACTGATGGAGATTTAATTTCTAATATTGTAATAGCTGGAACTACTTTGGCTAATAATTCAGGAACAGCTCCTGTAAATCCTTCTTATACATTCTTTTCAGGACAACCTAATTATACAGCAACTTTACAAGCTGGGTCTAGCTATAACATTACCGTATCTATTGGTACTTTTGGTGGTCAAAATGTAGCTGTTTGGATTGATTATGATGATGATGGTGTATTTGCAACTACTGAGAGAGTAGGTTTTACTGGAGCAAGTATTGCTGCTAATGGAACTGCTACTTTTTCAATAGCATTAGCATGTAATCCTGCATTAGGTTTACATAGAATGAGAGTTAGAGATGTTTGGAATACAACAGGTAATGCAATTGATCCTTGTATTAATTATGGATGGGGAGAAACTGAAGATTACGATATCACTATTTCTACAGCTCTTCCTTGTCCTCAACCTAGTGCATTAGCTGTAGATGCAATTACTTCTGATTCGGCTAATTTACTTTGGAATATTGGTTGTGCTGAAACAGCTTGGGATTTACATTTGACAACAGCAGGTGGTGGAGCACCAAGTGGAGCACCATCAAATCCAGGAGTATCTAGCCCATTCGCTGCGACATCTTTATCACCATCAACAGCATATGAATTTTATGTAAGAGCTGATTGTGCAGGTGATGGAACAAGTCTTTGGACTGGTCCATTCCCTTTTACAACAAATGCATTACCTCCTTTAAATGACGAATGTACAGGTGCTTATCCAGTTACTGTAAATCCAGATTTTTCATGTGCATCTGTAACTTCAGGAACTGTTAATGCAGCTACTGCATCTTCAACTGATAACTCTGTATGTTTTGGAGAGGCTGATGACGATGTTTGGTTTTCATTCGTTGCAACAGCTACAACACATCAAATTAGTTTGAATAATGTTAATGGTTCAACTACTGATTTATATCATTCATTATGGAGCGGAACAGATTGTTCAAGTTTAAATTTAGTTGCAGATTCTTGTTCTGACGCTAATTTAAGTACTCCAACTGGACTTAATATTGGTGATACCTATTACATAAGAGTTTATACTTATACAAATATTGTTGGACAAGATACTACTTTTGATGTTTGTGTTGGAACATTTCCTCCAACACCAGCAAATGATGATTGTTCGGGTGCTATTCCAGTTACAGTTAATCCAGATTTAAATTGTGGTAGTGTAACAGCTGGTTCTATTGCTTCAGCTACTGCTTCATCTGTTAATGATACTGTTTGTGGTGGTACAGAAGATGACGATGTTTGGTTTTCATTTGTTGCAACAGATGTAACGCAAACGATTAGTTTAAATAATGTTGCAGGTTCTACAACTGATTTATATCATTCATTATGGACAGGAGCTGATTGTTCTAGTTTATCACTTGTAGCAAATAGCTGTTCAGATGCTAATTCAAGTACGCCAACAGGATTAACACCTGGTGAGACTTATTATATAAGAGTTTATACTTGGACCGATTTACCAAATCAAACTTCTACATTTGATGTTTGCGTAGGAACATTACCTCCGCCTCCAGTAAATGATGATTGTTCAGGTGCTATTGCGTTAACTAACGGTGGTGTTTTTGCAGATAATCCAATTGTTGGAACAAATGCATCTGCTACAGATTCTGGTGGACCAGCGCCTGGTTGTGCACAATATTTAGGTGGTGATGTATGGTATACTGTTACTGTTCCTGATTCAGGAAATTTAACAATTGAAACCGGAACAGGAACCATAACAGATACAGGTATGGCTGTTTATTCTGGGGATTGTAATGGTTTAACATTAGTTGATTGTGATGATGACTCATCTTTAAATGGAAATTATTCATTAATTTCTTTAACAGGAAGAACTCCTGGTGAAGTATTATATGTTTCTGTTTGGGAATATTTTAATGATTTTCTTGGTGCTTTCCAAATTTCAGCTTATGATGGTTCATTAGCAAATCATTCTTTTGACAATGCAAATTTTGTTTACTATCCTAACCCAGTTAAAAACATGTTGAATTTATCATACACTCAAAATATTTCAGATGTTCAAATATTCAACTTATTGGGTCAGCAGGTAATGACTAAAGCTATAAATGCAAATCAATCACAAATTGATATGTCATCTTTAGCTACTGGAGCTTACTTAGTAAAAGTAACTGCCGACAATCAAGTTAAAACTATAAAAGTTTTCAAAGAATAAAGATTTAATTATAATTCAATTGTAAAAGCCACGCCAAAAGCGTGGCTTTTATTTTTTAGAAAACTTATCTTTGTTAAAATTTTAGCTATGTATTTTTCTATTGTCATTCCTGTTTATAATCGTCCCGATGAAGTTAGAGAGCTTTTGGAGAGTTTATTAGAGACCGATTATAATGACCAATACGAAATTGTGATTGTAGAAGATGGATCAACAATTAACTGTAAAGAAGTTGTTGAATTGTTCTCGGAAAAATTAAATATTTCTTACTACTATAAAGATAATTCAGGGCCTGGAGATTCTAGAAATTTTGGAATGAAAAAGGCAAAAGGGGATTACTTTCTTATTTTCGATTCCGATTGTATAATACCAAAACACTATTTATCCGAAGTTAAAAAGGAATTGTCAACTTTATATGTTGATTGTTTTGGTGGACCAGATAATGCATTAGATTCTTTCTCAGATATACAAAAAGCAATCAATTTTGCGATGACATCTTTCTTAACTACAGGAGGAATTCGTGGTGGCTCAGAAAAAATAAATAAGTTCCAACCTAGAAGTTTCAACATGGGAATTTCAAAAGTTGCTTTCGAAAAATCAAATGGATTTGGAAATATTCATCCAGGAGAAGATCCAGATTTATCTATAAGACTGTGGAATTTAGGTTTTGAAACCCGACTTTTTCCAAATGCTTTCGTTTATCATAAGAGAAGAATTGACTGGGATAAATTTTCAATTCAAGTTAATAAATTTGGGAAAGCCCGACCAATATTAAACAGTTGGTATCCAAAATATAATAAACTCACGTATTTCTTTCCTTCTGTTTTTATTATTGGATTACTTCTTTCAATAACTTTATTCTTGTTTAGTTTTAAGTGGCCTCTCTTTTTATATGGTTTCTATTTTGTTTTAATCTTCCTTACAGCCACACTTCAAAGTAATAGTCTTAAAATTGGATTGCTTTCCATTATTGCCGTTTGGAAACAATTTTATGGATATGGCATTGGATTTATAAAGTCTTATATTCAAATAATTCTTTTGAAGAAAAAGCCACAAGAGGCATTTCCGGAATTATTTTTTACTATAAAATCATGACAAAAATTATTGGTTTAACAGGAGGAATTGGCAGTGGAAAAACTACGATAGCAAATTATTTTAAATCGTTAGGAGTCCCTGTGTATATAGCGGATGATGCAGCGAAAGAGGTAATGAAACTTCCTGAAATTGTAGCTTCTTTGAAAGTAGCCTTTGGAGAAGATATATTTAATGGCAATATTTTGAATAGCGAAAAATTAGCAAAAATTGTTTTCAATAATCCTGAGAAATTAAATCTACTTAATAAAATTGTTCATCCAGCTGTTAAAATTCATTTTGATCAATGGCTGTTGGCCCATAAAAAGTCTCCCTTTGTCATAAAAGAAGCCGCTATATTATTTGAAAGCGGAAGTTATAAATATTGCGATAAGATTATAACGGTTGTCGCTCCTTTAGAAACCAGAATCAAAAGAGTAATAGAGCGCGATAAAACTACACGAGAAGCCGTTTTAAAACGAATTGAGAATCAGTGGAGTGATGAACAAAAAATTTCCAAAAGCGATTTTGTTATCCATAATTCTTCATTTGAAGCCGCTGAGAGTCAAGTTAATGAAATCCACAATTTACTGATAATTCAATAAAAACAAATTCAGATGTTAATGTTTGGTTAATGTATTTATTGTTTAAATGTTAAAATGCTAAATTTGTTGTGATGAATAAATTGTTTTTCCGATTACTTGTAGTTTTAATGAGTTTATCCTTGATAGGAATAATACTTGTACAAGTATATTGGTTTGATACTTCTTTTAAAAATAATGAAGAGCAATTCAAGTTTCATGTTAAGCAGGTTCTTGGGAATGTAGCTGAAAAATTGCAGGAACAAGAAAAGTATGCATTTTTTGAAAAGTACAATCAATTAAAAGACAGTACAGGTAAAGTTCCTCAGAAAAGTGATTTTTTAGAATTTCGTTATTATCAAAGAGATTCTAGAACCAATGAAACCATTATTTATTCAAACAGCATAATTTCTGAAGATTTTGATATTTCTTCAACGTTCTTTGATAAAAAAAATGATAGTGCGAGATTGAAAAATTTCACATCTAACAGAAAAACAGAAGTTTATAAAAATAATATTGATAATTCAAGCGTTCGTTCCAATATTACGCCCGATGTAAAAATTGAGAAATCTGGGAAGCTAGATATATTAGAAAGTGCACAATTTGAAATTTCGTATAAAGATATTGAGTCTTTAAAATTAATTCAAGATAGAGTTTCAAAAGAAATGCTGAATTCACTTTTGAAAAATGAATTAAACGAATATGGAGTTAAAACGCCTTTCGAATTCAATGTTTATAGCAATGGATTGGCAACAAAAATTAAATCGGAACGATTTAAATATGATAAAGATGAAACGTATTCCATTCCCATATTTATAGATAATGATGGAAATAACAAATACCAGTTATTAATAACGTTTCCACAGAAAAAGAAATTTTTGTTTTCGGAATTAGTAGGAATTACACTGTTATCAATAATTTTCACTCTAATTATAATAATTGCCTATACAAGTGCGTTAAATCAATTAATAAAACAACGTCTTATTTCTGAAATCAAAACCGATTTTATTAATAACATGACACATGAGTTTAAAACACCTATTGCTACCATAAATTTAGCTTTAGATGCGATAAAAAACCCTAAGATAATTGACGATAAAGAGAAAGTACTTAAGTACTTGCAGATGATTAAGGATGAAAATAAAAGGATGCATGCTCAAGTAGAAAACGTTTTGCGTATTTCGAAATTAGAAAAGAAAGAACTGGATATTAGTAAAGAAAATAACAATATTCACGAAATAATTGAAGAAGCTATTGAACACGTTAATTTGATTATAGAAGACAGAAACGGGACTATTACAACACATTTTAATGCCAATAGAACCACTGCTTTGTTAAACGATGTACATTTTACAAATGTTATTGTAAACATTTTAGATAATGCCATAAAATATTCTCCAGAGAACCCTGTTATAGATATATATACCGAAAACATTAATGATTTTGTCATAGTAAGAATAAAAGATAATGGTGCCGGAATGAGTAAAACCGCTCAAAAGAGAATATTTGAAAAATTTTACCGCGAACACACGGGTGATTTGCACAATGTTAAAGGTCATGGTTTAGGCTTGGCCTACGTTAAAAGAATTATAGAAGACCATAATGGTCAGATTTTCGTGGAAAGCGAAAAAGGAAAAGGAAGTACATTTATTATAAAAGTCCCACTCATAAATTAAAATACCTATGGAAGTAGAAAACAAAAAAATCCTTTTGGTCGAAGATGATCAAAATTTTGGAGCAATTTTAAAAGATTATTTATCGTTAAATGATTTCGATGTTACGTTGGCTAAAAACGGAATGGAAGGATTTGAAAAGTTTAAAAAAGGCAATTATGATTTGTGTATTTTGGATGTGATGATGCCTTACAAAGACGGTTATACATTAGCAAAAGAAATTAGAGAAAAAAATAAAGAAGTGCCAATCGTATTCCTAACTGCAAAATCTATGAAAGAAGATGTGCTAAAAGGATATAAAGTTGGTGCCGATGATTATCTAAACAAACCGTTTGATTCGGAAGTTTTATTGTTTAAAATCAAAGCAATTTTGCAACGTAAAGCTACAGATACTAAAAATGAACACCTTAATTTCGAATTTCAAATTGGGAAATTTCATTTAAATTCTAAGCTGCGTTTCTTAACTTTTGAAAAAACGGAACCTATAAAATTATCGCCAAAAGAAAACGAGCTTTTAAAAATGCTTGCGATATATGAAAATGATTTAATGCCAAGAGAGTTAGCTTTAACCAAAATTTGGAGAGATGACAACTATTTCACATCAAGAAGTATGGATGTTTATATCGCTAAATTGAGAAAGTATTTAAAATTAGATGAAGATGTTGAAATACTAAATATTCATGGCGAAGGATTTAGACTTGTTGTAAAAAATAAAGTCTTATCATAAATAATAAAAAAAGCTCCAAGAAATTGGAGCTTTTTTATTTTAAATTGAGTTGTAATGCAAAACATGTCTTGTCATCTTTGGTGATATTAAAAACATACTCTTTTTCAACTTGAGTTTCATGAATCACAACTTTATCTTTCAACGATAATTCCTTTAAAAAATTCATTTCCAAACTTTGGATATTCTGATTTAGGATTAAGGTTTCATCCACATGATCCAAACACCATTCCAAGTATTTTACATTATTGACATGATTTACAATATCCAAATCGGATAAAAGAACCACTTTTTCAAAAACCATTTCTTTGCTTTCGGGGATGTTTATTTTTGAAAAGGATTTTTCTGTTGCTTTGATTTCTGGATACAATTCAAAATGCTCATAAGGCAAAGCCAAAGCTTCTGGGCGACGCATTTTGGTATTAAAAACCGCCCAAAATGTTTCAGAACCAATCATTTTCTTTCCGTTGACATACATTTCAAAAGCACGAACCGAACGCGAATTTTCTAAAGTATTTATCCACGTTTTCACCGTCACAATATCTTTCCATTTAGGTAGTGCATTAATTTCCAATCGCATTCTACTCATAACCCACGCCTGATTAAAGGCCTGCATGTCCACAAAACTTATTCCACCAATTTCGGAATGTGTTGCTGCGGTTAATTGCAGCATGTTACACAAATCGACGTATTTTAAATAGCCATTTGGTGTGCATTGCGTAAAATTTATTTCCCAATCTTTAGAAAAAATGGAAGTAAAGTCTTTTGATATTGGCATTTTAAATAGTGATGTTGCTAATTATTTTTTCTCTATCCGTTAAATAATCATACCAAATGGCATTATCAGTTCGTTTGAACCAAGTCATTTGTCGTTTGGCAAATCTACGTGTGTTTTTCTTGATTTCTTCTATGGCAAAATCTAAAGGAATTTCCCCATCAAAATAATCAAACAATTCCCGGTAGCCAACCGTTTGTAATGCATTCAGTTGTTTGTTTGGAAATAAGCTTTTAGCTTCCTCTAGCAAACCTTCACGCATCATAATGTCCACTCTTTGATTGATGCGGTCATACATTACGTCTCTTTGGGCTTCCAAACCAATTATAATAGGAGTGAAGTTGCGCTCTTTTTTTACTTGATTAAGAAAGGATGAATAAGGTTTTCCAGTACCAATACAAACTTCCACAAAGCGCATCATACGATGTGGATTTTCTAGCGTTTGAGGATTTTCTGTTGTTAGTTTTTCATAATAGAATGAATCCAGTTTTTGAAGTTCTTGTTGCAAATAAGCAATGCCTTTTTGTTCATAACGGTTTCTTATTTCCTCACGAATTCCAACTCCAATATCAGGAAAATTATCCAATCCTTTTAAAACAGCATCCACATATAATCCCGAACCACCAACCATGATTTGCACATTATTTTTGGTAAACAATTGGTCAAGTTTGGTAATTGCATCGCGTTCAAAATCACCAACATTATACTCTTCAAAGATGGATTTGTTTTGAATAAAATGATGGGTAATTGCTGCTAATTCTTCGGCATTGGGAACAGCAGTTCCAATGGTCATTTCTTTGAAAAACTGTCGGCTGTCACACGATATAATTTCACAACCAAAATGTTGTGCCAAGGCAATGCTCAAGGAAGTTTTTCCTATTGCTGTTGGTCCAATTATAGTGATTAGGTAATTCATTTGTCATTACTAGCACGAGGCAATTTCATTAAAACTTCACAATCTTCATTACTTTATTCTTCCTCAAATAACTGTGAATGATGTTTCGTGTATCACGATTATTTTGCATAGGAATTATAATGTTTTTAAGGATTTCAATGTTGTTAATTTGGTAGTTTAAATCATAAAAACAATAGCCTTTATAAATACCGTTTTCTATCAATATGGCGCTTCGTTCTTGCAAACTTCTGCCTCTATCAATGATAACCATATTGTCGTTTTCGAACTGATTTTTATGCATGAATGCTGTAACACGCTCGTTATAAACTTCGGGCGAAATTTTCCCAATGCAAGCGCCATCACATTCTTTGATTTTGTATTGAAAACATTCCTCTTTTGCGATGTATAAACCCGTATATTTTTGGCACAATTTAAAATCAGAAGTAATTCGAAACAGCGCATTTTTACCTTCTTGCAAGGAAGCAAAAGCCGTTATTTCTTTTTTACGACCATCCGCTTTTAAAAGCTTTAAATTCAAATATCCTTTAGCATCTTTTTCAGAGTACAATGCCCATTGAAAGATGCTTTTGGTTTGCGCTCGATTGTATCTTGGTTTGTTGATTTTAATTTCTTCGCTCTCTTTTAAAAGCCCAATTAATTCACTTCCCGTTTCTTCAAAAGTTACGGCAAATACTTCCAATTGTATTTTCAAACACTTTCTTGAAGTCCCTGAAAAATGCTGATTGACACGCTTTTTAATGTTTTTGCTTTTGCCAATATAAATCAAATCGCCATTTTCATTATGAATGTAATAGACACCCGTTTTTGTTGGTAATTGCTCCACAATATCCAAAAGTTTTGGTGACAATCCACTTTTAACTTCCGTTTTGATTAAGCTTTTTAGGATTTCTTTTTCTACATCTTTTGACAATAGCATCTTGAACAATTTCACAGTAGCCATGGCATCACCACTTGCTCTGTGTCTGTCTGTTACTGGGATTCCAAGAGCACGAACCAATTTTCCTAAACTATAAGAAAGTTGATCGGGAATTAATTTTTTGGAAAGTTCTACAGTGCACAGCGTTTCTTTTTCAAAATCATAACCCAATCGGCTAAATTCTGTGCGTAAAATTCGATAATCAAAGGAAGAATTGTGGGCAACAAGAATGCAGCCTTCCATTATTTCTATGATGCGTTTGGCAACTTCATAAAACTTGGGTGCTGAGCGCAACATCGCGTTGTTGATTCCGGTAAGATTTACAACAAAGGGTTGGATGGGTTTTTCGGGATTGACCAAACTGATAAATTGATCCACAATTTCATGACCATCAAATTTATAAATGGCAATTTCAGTAATTCCTTCTTCGTTAAATTGACCTCCAGTCGTTTCTATGTCGAGTATTGCGTACAAATTGTAGTGTTCAGTGTTCAGTTTTTAGTGTTCAGTCGTAATCTTTAAAATAGGACTAAATCATTTTCAAATTTTCAAATTGGCACATTTTCAAATTATCTTCCGCCAAAGATACTACTTCCAATCCGAACCATAGTACTTCCACAATCTATTGCGAGTTGATAATCGCCGGACATACCCATGGAAATAGTGTTCAGTTGGCAGTGTTCAGTGTTCAGTGATTGATATTTATCAAAGATCGATTTCAAATGTTGAAACTCTTTTTTGATTTGATTTTGATTATCAGTAAATGTTGCCATTCCCATTAAACCAACGATTCTTATGTTTTGCATTCCGTTCTTGTAATTCTGAACGAAGTGAAGAATCTCCTCTAATTCATTTTCATCCAAACCAAATTTACTTTCCTCTTCTGCAATATACATTTGAAGCAAACAATCAATAACCCGATTGTGTTTTGCTGCTTGTTTGTTGATTTCCTCCAATAATTTCAAACTATCCACACCATGAATTAAACTCACATATTCCGCCATGAATTTCACTTTGTTGGTTTGAACATGTCCAATCATGTGCCACTGAATGTCTTTGGGCATTTGTTCCCATTTCTCGGTCATTTCCTGGATTTTGTTTTCACCAAAAATGCGTTGACCTACATTATAAGCTTCCATCAAATCGGGAATAGGTTTGGTTTTAGAAACCGCAACCAATGTCACATGCGATGGGAGAGAGGATTGTATTTGAAGGAGGTTAGTTTTTATGGACATTTTCAAATTGGCATATTTTCAAATTAGAGCTCGTAGACAATCAAGCCGCTTCGAAACTTCGGTTCTATGTAAGTACTTTTTGGTGGCATAATTAAATTGTTATCCGCCAAGTCTTTGATTTCTGAAATATCGGAAGGAAACAACATGAATCCTACTTCAAATTCGCCTTCGTCCACCAATTCTTTTATGGTTAAGATGGATTGCTTTCCGGGAATGTATTCGATGCGTTCGTCGTTGCGCAAATCTCCAATGCCTAATAAGGGTTGCAACACTTTATCATATAAAATCTGGGCATCTAAATTTTCTAAAATGGAAGGATGTTCATTCTCCTGTTTGTAAAACAAAGCATAAAAATCGCCATCCAAATACATTCCAAATTCAAACTTACTTTGTGGTTTCCAAAGCTCTTGGTCTTTTACTTTAAGGATAAAATGTTCGGATAATTTTTCGAGGAATTCTTCTTTTGAAAAACCATTCAAATCGCGAATGATACGATTGTATTCATATATTTTCACATTGCTTTCGGCAATTAAAAAACTCATAAAATAATTCAGGTTTTGATTCCCTAAATGGTTGTCCTCATCATACAACAATTCCGCTGATGCAGAGCGATGGTGTCCATCAGCAATATACAATTCAGGGATATTTTCAAATTGATTTTGCAACCATTGAATTTCTTTCTCAGTGGCTATTTTCCAAAGCGTATGGGTTTCTTTATTGGTTGTCGAAAAGTGGTAAATAGGTTGTTCCTTTTTCTTTTCGGCAATCCAATTTTCGATAACTGCATTATCAGGATAGGTTATTAAAACAGGCTCCGTGTTGAAACCGGTTTGGTGTAAATAATCCTTGAAATATTCCACTCGATATTGCAACGTATCTTCGTGTTTTTTGATGATATTATTTTTGTAATCTTCGATGGAAGTTCCCGCAACAATCCCAATGTAAGATTGCGTTTTGGTTTGAATTTGATATAAAAAGAAAACAGCTTTGTCTTCTTCCATAAACACACCATCATTTTTAAAATCTTGATATTTATGAGCAACACCTTTAAATCGTTTTTCCAAAGTAATTTTTTGAGAATGAGCATAAGCAGGATTCACAACATGCAAAAACGAATACGGATTAAAGTCCAACCAAGAAGCTAACTCGGTAGCACTATAATCGTCATAATTTCTACAGGAAACCAACGCCACTTTATCTGGTGTTGGACGAACTGCTTTGAAAGGTATTATTTTGCTCATATATAATTAAGTGTTCAGTGTTCAGCAATTAGTGTTCAGTTACTTTCTGCAAACTGAGCACTGATAACTGACCACTATAAAAATTGCTTTGCAATTTTCTCTGCTTTTTTGCTTTCAGAATAATCGTAAAAACCTTCCCCCGATTTTACGCCCAGTTTCCCGGCCATCACCATATTTACCAATAACGGACAAGGTGCATATTTTGGATTTTTAAAACCGTCGTACATTACATTTAAAATAGAAAGACAAACGTCAAGTCCAATAAAATCGGCTAGTTGTAACGGTCCCATTGGATGTGCCATCCCTAGTTTCATAACCGTATCAATTTCGCTAACGCCAGCAACACCATTGTATAATGTTTCAATGGATTCGTTAATCATGGGCATTAAAATTCTATTAGCAACAAAACCTGGATAATCGTTTACTTCAGTTGGCGTTTTTCCTAATTTTTCGGAAAGCGTCATGATAATTTTAGTCACTTCATCCGAAGTTGAATAACCTCGAATGATTTCAACCAATTTCATAATCGGCACCGGATTCATAAAATGCATTCCAATAACACGTTCTGGATGAACAACCTGCGCAGCAATTTGTGTAATAGAAATGGAAGACGTATTGGTAGCTAAAATTACATTATGCTCACAAACATCGCTCAATTGTTTGAAGATTTGAAGTTTTAATCCAAGATTTTCTGTTGCTGCTTCTACAACCAAATCGGTTCCAACGACACCATCTTTTATGTCGGTGTAAGTAATTATGTTTGAAATTGTTTTGTGTTTGTCCTCCTCGGTGATGGTTCCTTTGGTTACCATTCGGTCAAGGTTTGAGGCAATTGTTGCCATTCCTTTTTCGAGAGATTTTTCGGAAACGTCAATTAATTTTACGGTAAAACCGCTTTGTGCAAAGGTATGAGCAATTCCGTTGCCCATAGTTCCTGCGCCTATTACAGCTATTGTTTTCATTATGTTGGGTTGTAAATTTTATTTATTAAAGCAATCAATTATTTGATAGGCAACTCGCAAAGCTTCTGTTCCATCTTCTAGCGTTACAATTGGAGTTGTATTGTTATTAATTGCATCTGCAAAAGTGTCTAATTCATCCAGAATGGCATTGTTAGGTTCAACCTCTGGATTGGCAAAATAGATTTGCTTTTTATCGCCTTCAGCATTTTGTAAAATCATGTCAAAATCACCAGGATTTTCAGGAGCTTCTTTCATTTTTACGACTTCACAAACTTTGTCCAAATAATCAACAGAGATATAAGCATCTTTTTGGAAAAAGCGCGATTTACGCATATTCTTCATTGAAATTCGGCTCGATGTGATATTGGCAACACAGCCGTTTTCAAACTCGATACGGGCATTGGCAATATCGGGAGATTGACTCAAAACCGAAATTCCGCTGGCATGAACCGCTTTTACTTTGGATTTTACAACGCTCAAAATAGCATCAATATCGTGAATCATTAAATCTAAAACTACTGGAACATCAGTACCACGCGGATTAAATTCTGCTAAACGATGTGTCTCGATAAACATAGGGTTATCAATCATATCTTTCACAGCAATGAACGCGGGATTGAATCTTTCCACATGACCAACTTGACCTTTTACGTTGAATTCTTTTGCCAAAGCAATTATTTCTTCGGCTTCTTCAACTGTGGTAGCAATAGGTTTTTCTATAAAAACGTGTTTCCCCGATTTGATTGCCACTTTAGCACATTTATAATGCGAAAGTGTAGGAGTTACAATATCAATAACATCTACAGCATGAATTAATCTGGCAATGGTGTCAAATTGTTTATAGCCAAATTCGGCTTCTATTTTTGCTCCATTTTCATGATTTTCATCATAAAAACCAACTAACTCATATTTCTCTGATTGTTGTAATAATCGCAAGTGTATTTTTCCGAGGTGACCTGCACCAAGAACGCCAACTTTTAACATAAGAATGTATTTTGAACAAAAATAACAATAATTGATAATTGTAGATTGATAATTGATAATTTGTTTTCTATTTTTACGAAATAAATTACATCCCAAATTGAAAGATACAAGCAAACACGAAGGACTTCGAAATCAATTAGCAAAACAATTAGCAGAAAAAGGAATTACCGATAAAAAAGTGTTGGAAGCCATTAAACAAATTCCAAGACATTTATTTTTAGATTCCAGTTTTGGCGATTTTGCTTATCAGGATAAAGCGTTTCCTATTGGTGCTGGACAAACCATTTCTCAGCCTTATACTGTTGCTTTTCAAACCCAATTATTAGAAGTAAAAAAAGATCAAAAAATTTTGGAGATAGGTACTGGAAGCGGTTATCAAACGGCAGTTTTATGTTTGTTGGGTGCCAAAGTATATTCAGTAGAAAGACAAAATGAATTGTTTAAAACCACATCACATTTATTGCCAAAACTAGGTATTCGTCCAAAGCATTTATCGTTTGGCGATGGTTATAAAGGGTTGCCAAATCATGCACCATTTGATAGTATAATCGTTACGGCTGGTGCGCCAATTATTCCAAAAGCGTTGATGGCTCAGTTAAAAATAGGAGGTAAGTTGGTAATTCCTTTAGGAGATAAAGAGCAAGTAATGACGATGCTTATTCGTAAAAACGAAACTCAATTTGAAAAACATGAGTTTGGTGATTTTAAATTCGTTCCTTTATTGGAAAATAAAAACTAAAACCAAAACCCATTCAAATTAACGAATGGGTTTTTTATTGACCAACAATACTCAAATAACGTTCTAAACTTTCTTTCTCAACTTGAGCAATAAACAAAAGAAAATCTTCTTTGTTATTGGAGGTTTGTGCAGTTTCGAGTGCTTGATAATACTGCATTCGAGTATCATAACCCCCTTTAATGTTGCCAATTACAAAGCCATTTTGCAGCAGAATTAAATTCATAATTAAGCGCGACGTTCTGCCGTTTCCATCAATAAAAGGATGAATAGTAACCAAGCGTTCGTGCATTTCGGCAGCCAAAATAATGGGATGCACTTTAGTCTTATTGGCTTCGTACCAAAGAAAATAATCTTCCATTTCTTTGGCAACCATAAACGGTTGTGGAGGCATGTGAGTACTTCCTTTAATCATAACTTGAACTCGACGATAACGACCAGCATCCTCAGGAATAATCCCTCGAAGAATGAGATTGTGAATCGTTAATAGTTCTCTTTCATTCAGAGAAAAATTACGTTCCATCAACTGTTTTATATAACCAATGGCTTCCTGATGATTGATAGCTTCCAAGTGTTCGCGCATGCTTTTTCCTGAAATGGTCAAACCTTCGTTGATAACCAAATCAGTTTCGCGAAGCGTTAACGTATTGCCTTCAATTCGATTGCTCTCAAAAGTATATTCCAGTTCTAAAGCTTGGGAAATTCTAAAACTATCAAGAGTTCTAAAACCATCTAATTTTTTCTTTAAACCATCAATTTCGTCAAGCAAAGATTGTAGATTTTTGGAAATGGATTTTCTTGTAAAATTGGCGTTGTATCTTATTTGTTCTTCGGCTAAAGCCATAGCTTTTAATGCAAATTCATCATCTCCAATTTCATAAAGTATTCTTTCTTTAAGCCAAGAAACAAGTAAGGTTTCATAATCTATTTCTAATAAAGTTGCCAATTTTGCAACTTGCTCGCGAGTTGGTTTTCTTGTGCCACTTTCAAATTTGCTAATAAGAGCTTGGTCGATTCCTAGCAATTGTGCTACTTCCCGAGTTTTTAAGTTCTTTTGCTCTCTAGCATTTTTGAGTAATGTTTTCACGACTACAAGGTTTGTTTTTAATTGTCTTGACAAATTTAGTCATAAATTTAAGAAAAAAAAGCTTTCCTTAAAAGTTTTTCTTAATTCGGTCAATATCTCTTTTAGTATCTTGTTCTTTTAGCGATTCGCGTTTGTCATAGGTTTTCTTTCCTCTGCACAATGCAATGTCCAATTTTGCCATTCCTTTTTCGTTGGTATGCAATTTTATAGGAACAATGGTCAATCCTTTTGCCTGACTGTTTTTAAATAAAACTTTCAACTCTCTCTTATTCAACAAAAGTTTTCTTTCGCTTCTTGCTTTATGGTTGAATTGATTTCCAAAAGCATATTCTTCAATATAGGTATTTATGGCAAAAAGTTCATTGTTGTTAAACTCGCAAAAACTTTCAGTGATATTGGCTTTTCCTAATCTGATTGACTTGATTTCTGTCCCAGTCAAAACAATTCCAGCAGTATACGTATCGATTATTTCGTAATCGAATTTGGCTCTTTTGTTAAGTATGTTGACTGTTTTTAGCATAGGTTGGCAAATGTATAATAAAATGTCATTCTTTGATAGAAATCAGAGTCCAAAAAGTATTAAAAATAATAATTAAACTATGATATAAATCATTTTTTAGGGTCATTGTTGATAATAAATTTGTCCTATAATTTTTAACAGAAAACTAATAATTTAAAACAAAACAAAATGAAAAAAATTTTATTACTAGCAGGAATAACTTTATTTGGTTTAAGTTCTTACGCACAAGAAAAAGAAAGTAAAGGATTAGAAGGAGCTTGGTTTGCTACTTCACAAGTTGGTTATCAACAAACTAAAACAGGGGATACTAAAAGCACAAATTTAACAGTTTTACCAATCGTGGGTTATTTTATATCTCCTTCAGTAGCAGTAGCGGCTGGTGTTGGTTATATTAATATTAAATCGGAAACAGGTTCTACAACGAATGCAAATACGGGATTAATTGTGGTTGAGCCTTTGATAAGAAAATATTATAATGTTGCAGGAAATTTATATTTCTTCGGACAATTAGCTGCTCCAATTATGTCAGGAAAAGAGAAAGAAAGTGAATTGAAAGTTACTCAATTTGGTTTAGCAGCATCAGGAGGATTTGATTTTTTTGTATCCAAACATTTTTCAGTAGAGTTCTCATATGATTTAGCGAATTTTACTTCAACAACTTTAGATCCTAAAACTGGTGATAAAACAACAGTAACTAATTTTTCTTTAGCTCATGTTGCTAGCGCTGATCCAGTTTATATTGATGCCTTAGGAGGAAGTATGCCAAACTTAACTACTCCATTATCTTTTGGTTTCAAATTTGTTTTCTAATATTATTAGATTTAGTTATTAACTATTGGATTAGTTTATTAAAGCTTTTATTCTTAATTGAATAAAAGCTTTTTTATTTTTATGTTAAAAATCATTATATTCGTTAAACCAACCAATAAAATTTTAAGTATGAAAAAAAGAATTTTAAAACTACTTGTTCTTACAATCCTCGTTTTTTCCTCTTGTTCTAAAGAGGATTCAGTTCAAGGAAACGACATTGTTATTGATGCAGCTCAAAAAGACCCTTTGACACCACAACAAATTAATGCTAAAATTGATGAAACTCTTCAATCTACTGGAACTTTTAATTGGAAAGATGCGTCCAATCACTTGCTTTGGAGTGCTGCTTTTCGTGGTAGTAATATTGTTACTATAGGTTTTGGAACTTCTAAAAATGATTTTGAAAGAGCAAAATCTTCAAATAATGCTAAAATTCAAAAAGAATTATTGGACATTATTATAAAATATGAAGAAGCAACTTTAGACAAAATTTTAATTACGGCTGATACTGATTTAAATTTGATGGATGTTATTATTTATAAACAGGAGACAATCATTGCATTGAGACAATCAAAATATATCAGATATGTTGAACCAGCAGATTATAAATACTTAGACGTTCAAAATTCTCTAAACCGTTCAAGTGCTGGAACGAGCTCAGGTTGTGGATATGACTCAGAAGCTTTAGCTGCAGCTGATTATACTACAATAACACCAAATGCTAAAGTGCCGTGGACATTCACACAACATAATATTCCAAATGCATGGAGTTTGAGTACGGGAAGTGGTGTCACTATAGGGATTATTGACACTGGAGTTTCGCCAAATCAATCCTTGTTAGGATCCAATTTTAACAATGGTCTTTCATCAGGAAGAACTATTCAAAAAAATGGTGTTTACGTAGATTCTATTTGGCCTTGGAGCACAACAACCGATGGTGTAAACGATTTATGCGGACATGGAACAAGTATGGCATCCATTGCAACCGCACCAAGAAATGACAAAGGTCTACCAGTTGGAGTTGCTTATAATGCAAATCTTATTATGTATCGTGCAGCATATAATGTAGTTATTGATGGGTACCAAGAGCAGGAAGCTGTTAAAAAAGCATTTACAGCCTTAGGAAATAATGCTAATGTGAAAATTATTTCAATGTCATTGGGTTGGATTTTCTCTGTTGGTAAAATTGAAGATGCTATTAAATTGGCTTATGGAAAAGGAAAACTAATCTTTTGCGCAGCCGGAACTTCAACAAGTTTTACAACTTTTGTAGGAGTGATTTTTCCAGCATGGATGCCAGAAACTGTTGCTGTGACTGGAGTTAAAGAAGGGGCAACTTATCAAGCTTGCAGTGATTGCCATACAGGAAGTAAGGTAGAATTTACTGTTGCTATGCAAAGAGCTTCTTCCGGAAATACAGTCCCTGTTGCTAGCTATTATGAAAATCAAAACGATTATATTGGAGGTTCTTCGGTTGCAACGGCAACAACAGCAGGAATTGCAGTTTTAGTTTGGTCAAAAAATCCAAGTTGGACGAGAGCACAAGTTTTAACCAAAATGCGCCAATCAGCAAGCCTTTATCCAAATAAGAACGCCGAATATGGATATGGAAATATCAACGCCTACTTGGCAGTTCAGTAATTAAAATTTATATACGCAAAAACCATCTCGCTTTAACGGGATGGTTTTTTTTATGAATTCAAATTACTATTTTTACCACATGGAAAATAAAAACCCACTTCATGGTATTACGCTTCAAAAAATGTTAGAGCAGTTGGTTGCCTATTATGGTTTTGATACTTTGGGAGAATTGATAAAAATAAAATGTTTTACAGTTAATCCAACCATAAAATCAAGTTTAACTTTTTTAAGAAAAACCGATTGGGCAAGAACAAAAGTGGAAGAATTGTATTTAAAAACGTTACCTAAATTTCCTAAAAAGTGACTATTCCTTGAAATTTCTTTTTAGCAAAGAATAAATAACGGTGTCTAAAAATTTTCCATCATAGAATCCGTTTTCTAGAATATGTGCTTCTTTCACAAAACCATTTTTTTGCAAGACAATTTCGGAGGCACTATTTCCAGGATCAATTATAGCTTCGATTGAATGCAATTGCAATTGCTCAAAACCATATTTTAGTATTGTTTTAACGGCTTCGGTGGCGATTCCTTTGCCTTTATATTGGGGTAGAATCATATAGCCAATTTCAGAACGATAATTCTCAAGTTGGATTTTATAATGACCAATTATTCCAATCATTTTGGGACTTTCTTTCAAAGTTATGGCCCAATTTATCCCAATATTGTTCACTACTTTATCATCAATTAGCGCAATATGTGCCAATGCATCTTCCTTAGATGTTATTAATGGTCTGGGAACATATTTCATGTTTTCGGGATTGCCGCGCAGTTCTAAAACTTCGTTAACATCGTCACTATTCAAACGGCGCAAGAGCAATCGTTCGCTTTCTAGATTTGGAAAAGGATGGAAATTAATGGTGAGCATTGCTTTTTTTTGTGAAAATAAACAATTTCCAAATTAAAACTACAATCAAATGATAAATAGTTGACGATAAAAAAATTAGCATTTATTTATTATATGTTGAACCAATAAATAGTTTAATTTGCATAACATTTTATTGATTTTAGTGTAACAAAAAAGTTGCATCTGGCACCAATAGCTTAATTAAAAATCAATCAAATAAAACTAACCAATCAAATTATGAAAAACAATTTTTTAAAAGTAATCACAGTTGTTACTTTATTATTGGGATTTTCTTCTGCTTTTGCACAAGAAACTCCAGCCAAACCTACATCTAATTATAGTTATTATGATGCTTTTGCATCAGGGTTTTATACAAAAAGTGCTACCGAAACTCGTTCGGCTAGTGGCCAACCGGGACCAAAATATTGGCAAAACCGTGCGGATTATCAATTAACAGCTAATTTGAATGAAGCTAACAACGAGATAACGGGAACGGAAGTTTTAACGTACACCAACAATAGTCCAGATAAATTAAGTTTTTTATGGCTGACTTTGGACCAAAATGCTGTTATTCCTTTGGAAGGTAGTAGAAACGGTGCTGACGGTCAAGATTTTGACGGTGGGCATAAAATTAAATCGGTAAAAGTTGTTTCGTTAGTAAATGGAAAACAAGTTGAAAAAGAAGCAAAATTCACCATTGTTGATACAAGAATGCAAATTGATTTGCCTCAAGAGTTAAAAGCAAATGGAGCTATTGTGAAATTAAAAATTGACTTTACATTCGTTTCTCCTCTTTATGGTTCAGATAGAATGGGAGTTGTCCAAACAAAAAATGGGAAGATATTTGCGGTGGCACAATGGTATCCAAGAATGTGTGTTTATGATGATGTCAATGGTTGGAACACCTTGCCTTATCTTGGTGCAGGTGAATTCTATTTAGAATATGGTGATTTTGACGTTGCTATTACAGTTCCTGCTAGCCATATTGTTGTATGTTCTGGAGAATTGCAAAATCCTTCCGAAGTATATACAGCAGAACAACAAAAGCGTTGGGCAGCTGCAAAGTTGAGTGACAAGACTGTTGTTATTCGTTCGGAAGAAGAAATTACAAATCCAAGTTCACGTCCAACTGGGAAAGCAACATTAACATGGAAATTCAAAATAAAAAATTCTCGTGATATGTCATGGGCATCTTCAGCAGCATTTATGGTAGATGCTGCCAAAATTAATTTACCAAGTGGTAAAAAATCATTGGCAATTTCTGTTTATCCTTCAGAAAGTAATGGAAGTACTGCATGGGGAAGATCTACTGAATTTACTAAGGCGGTAATTGAAAATTATTCAAAACGTTGGTTTGAATATCCTTATCCAAATGCTATAAACGTGGCTAGTAATGTAAGCGGAATGGAATATCCGGGTATTGTTTTTTGTAGTTATGAAGATAAAGGTAGAAGTTTATGGGGTGTTACAGACCACGAGTTTGGACACATTTGGTTTCCAATGATTGTAGGTTCCAACGAAAGATTATTTGCTTGGATGGATGAAGGTTTCAATACGTTTATCAATTCATTAAGCGGACAAGATTTTAATAATGGTGAGTTTAAAGGAAGAGCTTCAAATTTGAATAGATCAGCAGAAATGCTTACTAATCCTAAATTAGAACCCGTAATTACATCGCCAGATGTTATGAAAGAAAGAAACAACGGAATGCTTGCTTATTTTAAACCAGGAGCAGGATTGACTTTGTTGCGGGAACAAATATTGGGACAAGAACGTTTTGATAAAGCTTTTAGAACTTATATTGATCGTTGGGCTTTTAAACATCCACAGCCAGATGATTTTTTCAGAACGATGGAAAACGTTTCAGGTGAAAATTTGAGTTGGTTTTGGAGAGGTTGGATTATGAACAATTGGAGATTGGATCAAGCTATTACTAACGTAAAGTATAATAATGGAGATGCAAAAAATGGAGCAACTATTACTGTTGCCAATCTTGAAAAAATGCCAATGCCATTAGTAGTTGAAATAAAAACGAAAAGTGGAGCAGTATCTAGAATAAAATTACCTGTTGAAGTATGGCAACGCAATACTGAGTGGACATTCAAATCAAATACTACCGAAGAATTGGAATCGGTAACTTTAGATCCTGACCATGCTTTTCCTGATGTGAATATTAAAAACAATGTTTGGACAAGTACTGATTTAGCTAATGCTCCAGTAGAAAAAGCAGTGAATCTGGATGCTTATTTAGGAAACTATTCAACTACTGGTGCTCCAATCAAAATAAACTTCACAAAAGATAATGATAATTTAGTTATGAAAGCTACTGGTCAACCATCAACTCCATTGGCTAATGAAGGTAATGGAAAATTTACATTAGAGCAAGTTGGTCTTATTGTTCAGTTTCATGAGGGTAAAAGTGGTTTCACATTAACTTATGGTGGACAAAATTTTGAGTATACAAAAGATTTATAATACTTAATTTACTATATAGAAACTCCAATCGAAAGGTTGGAGTTTTTTGTTTATTGAAAAAATTGAAATACTAATAAAATTATTGCAACTTTGTAATTCAAGATAGAAAAATGAAAATCATCGCCGTTATTCCCGCTCGTTATGCCTCTACACGTTTTCCTGCCAAACTCATGCAAGACTTAGGTGGAAAGACCGTCATCACTCGTACTTATGAAGCTGCTGTAAACACGCAGTTGTTTGATGATGTTTTTGTAGTAACGGATTCCAGTTTAATATTTGATGAGATTACAAATGCTGGCGGTAAAGCAATTATGAGCATCAAGGAACACGAAAGTGGTAGCGACAGAATTGCCGAAGCTGTTGAACATCTTAATGTAGATATCGTTATCAATGTGCAGGGAGACGAACCATTTATCAATGCTGCTCCTTTGGCAAAAGTGATTGAGGTTTTTCGGAATGATTTGGATAACAAAGTGGATTTGGCTTCGCTAATGCGTGAAATTACCAATGAGGACGAAATCAATAATCCCAATAATGTGAAAGTGGTGGTTGACCAAAGTGGTTTTGCGTTGTACTTTTCTCGTTCGGTGATTCCATATCCGAGAGAGAAAAATGTTGGCGTTCGCTATTTTCAGCACGTGGGGATTTATGCTTTCCGCAAAGAAGCTTTAATGGCTTTTTATAAATTGCCAATGACTACTTTGGAAGCTTCCGAGAAATTGGAACAATTGCGTTATTTGGAATATGGAAAGCGTATCAAAATGGTTGAAACCACTGATGTCAGCATTGGAATTGATACACTTGAAGATTTAGAAAAGGCAAGAAAAATGCTTTAATTAGTTATTTAAAACTCTTCACTTTCTTGGTCAAAATAACCTTTGCTTTTAACTTTATTGGTAAAGAAATTTAAAAATAAAACCACAAACGATAGGAAGAATAAAGCTTGAACACTTACCAAAAATTTGGCGTAAGCCGTAACAGGAACAAAATCTCCAAATCCTATAGAAGAAGACGTTACCATGCTAAAATAGATGGGGTCATACCAAGTTTTGAATGGAATATTCATATTATCGCCACAAGAATATAAAACTCCAAAAGTGATAACAATTTCAATATAATTGAAAAATAATAATAGCATAGAACGCTTGTAAGAACGAGGTCTTGAGAGCATATCGGAAGCAAAAATTAATGTGGGAATATACAAGACTGTTTCTAGTAAGAGATAAACCATCAACCAAATAATGATTTTATATTCTTGCCAGCCGTTGATTAAAATCAAAAAAGGGAACGCTACTTTGGCTAAAACATAAATATCCATTGCCAAATCTTGATAACCAAAGCCTCTTCTTTCTGCTAAATATTTTATGTAAACACCTGGGAAAAGTAACTGTGAAATAGAGAGTACTAACCGCACAATTTTTTCTATGCCATTATCATCTTGATGATCATTATTCCAAATGGCGCGAATGTTCAAAATCCTTTTTTGAATGGGATTTAAATTGAATCGAACTTTATCTTTATGGGATATTTTACCAAGTAATAATTTTTTCAGAAATTGCTTCATTCGGCTAGTTTTTTAATGGTAAACAATTCGTTGTGGACTTCAACTTTTGGGTACATTCTCAAGGAATAATTACCTTTAAACTTGGTTTTATAATTTAAATTCCGAGCTTTATTTTCTTCATTAATGACCATTGTGTTAAATAGAATAAAGCCATTGACATTCAGTAAAAAGTTAATTCTATTGATGAAAAAATCTTCAAATAAAAAGTTAGGCATCGTGGTATCTTGAAAAATGTCAATGATGATTAAATCATATTTTGATTTGGTTTTCAGCATAAATTCAAAAGCGTCATCAATTACAATTTCAAGGTTTTTAATTTTATCTAATTCAAAATACTGGTTGGCTATTTCAATTACTGCAGCATCAATTTCAACTCCAGTAATTTTTCCTTTAAACTTGATTTCATCTACCAATGTTTTTATAACGCTCCCGCCAGCCACACCAAGAACCAAAACACTTTCAAAGTTTCGAATGCGTTCAAAACCTATATATTTCAATCCTTTTCTTAAAATGCGTTGCAAACTGCCATACGAATAATTCGTATTCTTACTATCAAGAACCAATTCACCATTGTTCCAAGTAACTTCAAGCGATTGGCTCGTCACAGAGTTTTTTTTGTAAATAATGATAGGAATAAAATAGCTAAGTAGTTTTTGGAGCATGTAAAAAATATTTTCTCAAAAATAAGAGATTAATACTAAATTTACGAAAAATAAACCAAATGCGACAAAAACTGTATCAATTTATTTTCCTTCGATTATTGGGATGGAAAATTACTGGAACCATACATGCCGAAGTTAAAAAATGTGTTTTGATGGTGATGCCTCACACATGTAACTTTGATTTTTTTCTTGGCATTTTTACAAGAGGAATTATCAATTTGGAGATGAATTTTGTTGGAAAAAAAGAACTCTTTGTATTTCCATTTGGATACTATTTTAGAAGTATTGGCGGTGCCGCTTTGGACAGAAGCGGTGGAAAAAACAATGTTGAAGCTACTGCCGAATTATTTAAGAACAGAGACGTTTTTAGACTAGCAATTGCTCCAGAAGGCACGAGAAAGAAAGTAACCGAATTGCGCTCAGGGTTTTATTATATTGCCTTAAAAGCAAATGTACCCATTATTCCTGTGGCTTTTGATTACAGCAAAAAAGAAGTTAAAATTGGAGAACCATTTCAGGTAACGGGAGATTATGAAGAAGATATGAAATTAATTTTATTGCATTTTAAAGGCGTCAATGGAAAATATCCTGAAAGACAATTTCAAGTTTAAAAACAAAAAAATGGATTATTTAAAATACCACGATACTTATAAAGAAAAAGCACTCTTTGGGAGATATATCACACTTGATGATATTGAACTGTTGCTCTTAAAATATAATGTAGAAGTTGTTGGGGAATCCGTTCTTGGAAAACCCATTTATAAATATCAAATCGGAACTGGGAAAACTAGAATATTAATGTGGTCCCAAATGCACGGTAACGAAAGCACGACAACCAAAGCGTTATTTGATTTTATCAATGTTTTAAACTCCAATTCGGAAGAAAGTAGAAAACTTCTAACGACTTTCACTTTTTGTATGTTGCCCATGCTCAATCCCGATGGTGCTAAATTATACACGCGTGAAAATGCCAATAGTATTGATTTAAATAGAGATGCGCAAAATTTATCACAGCCAGAGAGTAAAATCTTGAGAAAGGTTTTTGAGGAATTTCAACCCAATTATTGTTATAATCTTCACGATCAACGTACTATTTACGGTGTTGAAAACACAGGGAAACCAGCAACTGTTTCTTTTTTAGCACCAGCCTATAATGAAAACAGGGATGTGAATGAGGTACGAATAAAAGCCATGAATGTTATTGTTGCTATGAATAAAACCTTGCAACACTATATTCCAAATCAAGTGGGAAGGTTTGATGATTCGTTTAATTTGAATTGTGTTGGAGATACTTTTCAATATATGAGGGTGCCAACAATACTTTTTGAAGCGGGTCATTTTGCTGATGATTACGATAGAGAAGTAACGAGAAAATATATTTTTATAGCGCTATTGTCAAGTTTTGAATATTTACACGAAAACGTTATAGTTAGCAACGAAAATGAAGAATACCTGAAAATTCCGCAAAATAAAGTCGTTTTTTATGATTTTGTTTATAAAAATGTTAAATTAAATTATGATGGTATTGAAAAAATCAGCAACTTTGCAGCACAATATGAAGAAGCTCTTAAAAACAATAAAATAATATTTGAAGCTAAGATTATTCAAATAGAAAATTTAGAAAATTGTTTCGGACATGTAACCTTTGACGCCAAAGGCGAAAAATACACTGATGACGATGATAATTTTCCAAATATTGAAAGTAAGGCCAATTTTTATATAGGAACACAAAACAAATTTGTTAACGGGTTACTATCTAAATAATCACATATTGATTAAGTAATAATAAATACATTTTTTATGAGTAAGTACCGTTTAGACGAAGTTGACCACCAAATTTTGGACATGCTGATTGATAATACCAGAATTCCATTTACCGACATTGCAAAAAAACTATTAATTTCTGCAGGAACAGTTCACGTGAGAGTAAAAAAAATGGAAGAAAGCGGTATAATAATGGGTTCTTCACTGACTTTGGATTATGAAAAATTAGGGTATTCATTCATTGCTTATGTTGGTGTTTTCCTTAATAATACCTCTCAAACTAAATTTGTATTGCAACGAATTAACGAGATTCCTTTCGTAACGGTTGCCCATATAACAACAGGAAAATTTAATATTTTCTGTAAAATAAGAGCTAAAGATACTAAACATGCTAAAGATGTAATCTTCATGATTGATGATATCGAAGGTGTTTACAGAACTGAAACAATGATTTCATTAGAAGAAAGTATCAACGATAAAAAACGTTTGATGCACACTATTTTTCAAGAATTAGACTAAAAAAACGTTCTAAAATATATTGTAAACCTCATTTGCTACGGCTAATGAGGTTTTTTTTATTAACTTAATGCCAAAATTATTGCAACATGTACACCTTACCGAAAATTGAGCGTTTCAATCAAAATGTATTATCAAAATATCACATTTATAACAGCGTTTTTATAACACTACCATTCGATGCGATTGACAATACAGGTGTTATGTTGCCATTGTTTGCCGAAGTTTGTGACAACGGATTTAAAAATAATTGGTCACCAAAACAAATAGTTGATTTTTTTGCTGCCAAATATTTAGATCATGCTTCCGAGAATGAAAAAATCAGTTTGATGTTTCGTTTTATTCAATATGTGGAACGCCAAATTGTCCTTTTTGATGCTATTGAAGATGCCGCTTTTCCTGTTGTGAATAACATGGAAGGAAGAGGTTCGCTACGTGATATTAAAGAAAAATCAGAAGCGAAAGACAAGAGGGAAGAGTTGATTTATTTTTTAGAAAATTTCAGTGTTCGTACGGTATTAACAGCTCATCCAACGCAATTTTATCCTGGTTCTGTTCTTGGAATCATAACCGATTTAACCGAAGCTATTCGCTTAAATGATTTAATTAAAATCAAACAATTATTAGCACAATTGGGTAAAACGCCTTTTATCAAAAAAGAAAAACCATCACCTTTTGATGAAGCGGTAAGTCTGATTTGGTATCTCGAAAATGTATTCTACACGACTATTGGTGAGATGATGCAGTACTTGCAAAAAAATATTTTTTATGACAATCCGATTGAAAACCCAATCATCAATTTAGGTTTTTGGCCAGGTGGCGATAGAGACGGAAACCCATTTGTAACTACTGAAATTACCGAAAAAGTTGCGAATAGATTAAGAACTTCCATTCTTAAATGTTATTATTTTGACATCAGAACACTAAGAAGAAAATTGACTTTCAACGAAGTCGATACGATTATTGCTAACTTGGAATTCAAATTGTATCGCTCCGTTTTTTATTCACAAGGAGAACTTTTTATTTCCTTAGAAGAGCTGATTAACGAACTCAATATTGTAAAACAAATTATCATCAACGAGCATCAATCGCTTTATTTGGATGAAGTTAATATGTTGTTGCTGAAAATTAATCAGTTTGGATTTCACTTTGCAGCACTAGATATTCGACAAAATAGCCACATTCACGATCAGGTTTTTGCGGACATTATTTATCTTCTGAAAAGAGAAAAATCAATGTATTTTCCCGAAGATTTTGACACGCAGTCCGAAGAAAACAAAATGGAAGTTATCTCCAATCTTACTTTTGATTTGAATAATCATTTCTTTGAAAATGAAATCACACGTTCTACGCTCGACACAATAAAGTTGATGCGTGAAATTCAAAATAGAAACGGAGAAATGAGTTGCAATCGCTACATTATTAGCAATAATGAAAGTGCTCTAAATGTCATTGAAACCTTTGCCATGTTCCGGTTATTGGATTGGGAAAACCCAACAGTAGATATTGTGCCGCTTTTTGAATCGGTGGAAGATTTGCAAAAGGCGCATGAAATTATGGAGCAATTGTATCAAAATGTTGCTTATAGAAATCATATAAAACAACGAAAAGACAAACAAACTGTTATGCTTGGTTTTTCAGATGGAACCAAAGACGGTGGTTATTTAATGGCAAATTGGAGCATCTTCAAAGCGAAAGAAATGATTACTGAAGTGTCGAGAAAATATGATATTAAAGTAATTTTCTTTGATGGTCGCGGAGGACCGCCAGCTAGAGGAGGAGGGAAGACGCACAAATTCTACGCATCTTTGGGTTCCACTATTGAAAACCAAGAAATACAAGTTACGGTTCAAGGGCAAACGATTAGTTCCAATTTCGGAACCATAGATTCGTGTCGTTATAATTTAGAAAATTTATTAAGCGCAGGTGTTGCCAATCAAATTTTTAATAAAAACGAAAATGATTTATCTCCAACGGATAAAGAAATCATAGATACATTGGCAAATTTGGGTTATGAAAAGTATAGCAATTTCAAAAACCATCCCAAGTTTTTGCCTTATTTGGAGCAAATGAGTACACTGAAATATTATTCTAAAACCAATATTGGAAGCCGTCCTTCCAAACGAAATACGGATGGTAAGTTGAATTTCTCCGATTTGCGAGCTATTCCTTTTGTGAGTTCGTGGAGCCAATTGAAACAAAACGTTCCTGGGTTTTTTGGAGTTGGAAGTGCCTTAAAACATTTCGAAGAAAACGAACAATGGGAAAAAGTACAATGGCTTTATGATGATTCGTTATTTTTCAGAACATTATTGGAAAATAGTATGATGTCCTTGGCAAAATGTTACTTTCCTTTAACGGCTTATATGAGAGAAGACAAAGAGTTTGGTGCTTTTTGGCAAATTATTTATGATGAATTCCTAGAAACCAAAAGGCTCTTGCTTAAAATTGCCGGACATACAGAACTCATGGAAAATTACCCAGATGGGAAAGCTTCTATAGCCATGCGCGAGCAAATTGTATTGCCACTTTTGACCATACAACAATATGCATCATCTCAAATCATTGAAATGAAAAAGCAGAAAACGATAGATGAAAAATTACTAAGTGTTTATGAAAAACTGGTAATGCGTTCGCTTTTTGGAAATACAAATGCGAGTCGGAATTCGGCTTAGTGACGGATTGTGAATCTGCGCTACTAGTTGAAAAGACTGCTGTTAGCGGTAGTGCGTTACTTTCTAATTTCCCTAATTAATAATCCAATTCCAATGATAACTAACATAATTCCAGCATTTTGAAGTCTAAAAGACACGGATTGTTTTTCTTTTTTTCCTTCCCTATAAAGCATTATAATTAGAATCCCAAAAAGGATACAAAGCAAACCTGTTAAAATATTAATTATTGATTCGATTTGAAAGTTCATATTAATTCTTTTTTATAATCTGGGGAAGCATTACCGCTAACTCATAAATAAACGTAAGTCTCTTTTATAATCGCTTATATTAATTTATAGTTCACATTGCTAATATACAAAAAATGTCAACCTTTGTATAAATCATCTAACATCCATCAACTAACATCAATCTATGAAACCATCCGATTTAAAACCAGAAGAATTCGCAGGGCATTTTGCCACTTACATTAACCAAGTTTCTAGCGAATATACACTTGTCGAAGAACTTGAAATATCGGTGCACCGTTTAATTAAGTTTGTGCAAAATATCCCAATGGATAAATTTGATTACCGTTACGCGGAAGGGAAGTGGACAATCAAAGACATTCTGCAACACTTAATTGATGCCGAGAGAATTTTTGCGTATCGCGCTTTGCGTTTTGCCAGAAATGATCAAACGGCTTTGCCTGGTTTTGATGAGAACGAATATGTTGAGGCAACAAATGCTAACAAAAGAAGCATTCAGGATTTGCTGACTGAATTGGCGGTAGTTAGACAAGCAACGCTATCATTATTCAAATCTTTTTCAGAAGAAGAGCTGCTACGAAAAGGAATAGCTTCCAACAATCCTATGTCGGTGAGAGCTTCAGGCTTTGTGATTATTGGTCACCAAAATCATCATCAGCGCGTATTTGAAGAAAGGTATTTATAAGTACGAGGTACGAGGTTTGAAGTACGAGAACTTATTTGAAATAAAAAAAAATCCCAAATTCTGAATATATCTGAATTTGGGATTTTTCACTTCGTACTTCGTAAATTGTACCTCGTACTTATATTTTATTCTTCGTCGTCATCGTCGTCATTATTGTCGGAATCTTCGAAGTCGTCATCATCGTCATCGTCGTCATCTCCATCATCCGAACCGCCTTTGTCTTTCAGTAAATCTTCTTCTTCATCTTCATCTGCATCCGAAGGAGCATCCTCATCATCGTCCAAACCTTTAATTGGGCTGATTGGCTCTATTACAGAATCAATGTCTTCTTCTTCATCGTATTTTTCCATACGACTCGCCAATTTTGTACTTACTTTAACTAAGTAAATGGTGTCTTCAGTTCTTACTTCAACAGCTTCAATCAATTCGTTTTGCGCATTTCTAAAACGAATAATATCCGAGTCGTCGTATCCTTCTGGAAATTTATCAACCAATAGGTTTAAAATATCACCAGTTAGTTTAGCATAATCTACAATAATTCTTCTCATAAAAAAATGTTTTATAAATCTAAAATGTAAGCAAAAAATAATGGAGCTACAATGGTAGCGTCTGATTCTATAATGAACTTAGGCGTTTTGATATCTAATTTACCCCAAGTAATTTTTTCATTTGGCACAGCCCCAGAATAGGAACCGTAACTTGTTGTTGAGTCGGAAATTTGGCAAAAATAACTCCAGAAAGGGACATCATGCATTTCCATATCTTGATATAACATTGGTACCACACATATTGGAAAATCTCCTGCAATTCCACCACCAATTTGGAAAAATCCAATTCCTTTTCCGCTGCAATTTTTTGGATACCAATCGGCCAACCACATCATGTATTCAATACCACTTTTCATGGTTGTGGCTTTGAATTCTCCTTTGATACAATAGGAAGCAAAAATATTTCCCATGGTACTATCTTCCCAACCTGGTACAATAATAGGTAAATTTTTCTCTGCTGCTGCAACCATCCACGAATCTTTTGGGTCAATTTCGTAGTATTGTTCCAAAACACCCGAATTTATCATCTGATACATGAATTCATGCGGTAAATATCGTTCTCCAGCTTTGTCGGCTTTGTTCCAAATATGAAATAAATGCGATTGTAATCTTCTAAAAGCTTCTTCTTCAGGAATACAAGTATCGGTAACTCTGTTATAGTGATTTTCTAATAAATCCCATTCATCTTCCGGACTCAAATCACGATAATTAGGCACACGCTTATAAGAATTGTGCGCAACCAAATTCATAATATCTTCTTCAAGATTGGCTCCCGTACAAGAAATAATATGCACTTTATCCTGACGAATCATTTCGGCAAGTGATTTACCCAACTCCGCTGTACTCATTGCTCCAGCTAGTGTAATCATCATTTTACCATTATCAAGCAAGTGCTCTTCATACCCTTTTGCGGCATCAACAAGTGCGGCTGCATTAAAATGCAAATAATGTTTTTCGATAAACTGACTTATAGGACCTTTGCTCATTTTGTAATTTTTAATCTGTCCCGACACTTCGGGATTGTTTCAGATTGTAGTTTGTAATTTGCTGTTCAAAGAAAATCTATTTTTTTAAAACATCAAACTGTTTTCACAATTTAATTTTGTTAAAAATAGTCGACAAACAGCCGTAAATTTTAATATTATTTTTTCTCGTATCCTAATATTCTTAGGACATCGTCAGAAGTTTGTTGTTCTGAGAAAACCTCAGTTGCCAAAATTCCGTTTTCGTCTCTATCAATTAAAATATGCTTTGGTTGTGGAATCAAACAGTGATGCAATCCGCCAAAACCACCAATGGTTTCTTGATAAGCTCCTGTGTTGAAGAAACCAATATATAAAGGCTTTTCTTTGTTGTATTTTGGCAAGTAGATGGCATTCATATTCTGCTCAGAGTTGTAATAGTCATCGCTGTCGCAAGTCATTCCACCCAATAAAACTCTTTCATAAGTATCGTTCCAACGGTTTACTGCTAACATGATAAAGCGTTTATTGATTGCCCAAGTATCCGGTAAAGTGGTGATAAAGGAACTGTCAATCATGTTCCAGGCTTCTCTGTCATTTTGTTGTTTCTGATATAAAACCTGATAAATTGCTCCACCTGATTCTCCAACAGTAAACGAACCAAATTCAGTAAAGATATTTGGAACATCAACTTCCTCTTCCTCACAGGCAATTTTAATCTGATTGATGATTTCGTCAATCATATATTGATAATCAAATTCAAATGCCAATGAATTTTTGATTGGAAAGCCTCCGCCAATATTTAATCCATCAAGTGATGGACATTCTTTTTTAAGCTGAATGTAAACCTTTATACATTTTACCAATTCGTTCCAATAATAGGCAGTATCATTGATTCCGGTATTGATAAAGAAGTGTAGCATCTTCAACTCCAATTTATCATTTTCCTGAATTTGTTTTTTATAAAAGTTTAAGATGTTTTTATATCCAATTCCAAGTCTTGACGTGTAGAACTCAAATTTTGGTTCTTCCTCGGCAGCGATTCGGATTCCGATTTTAAACTTCCCTTTGATTTGCTCTTGTAATAAATCCAATTCCTCAAAATTATCAATAATAGGAATAGTATTTTTATGACCATGATTAATCAAACGGGCGATGTTTTCAATATATTGGTCGCGTTTGAAACCATTACATATAATGTAGGTACTTTTGTTGATTTTTCCGTTTTCCAATAAATTCTCTACAATATTGATATCGAAGGCAGAAGACGTTTCAATGTGAATGTTATTCTTGAAAGCTTCATTCATGATGTATTGAAAATGAGAGCTTTTGGTACAATAGCAATAATAATATTTTGCTTCGTATTTATTTTTTTCCATCGCATTTCTGAACCAGTTTTTGGCTCTTTTAATGTTATTGGAAATTTGTGGCAAATAGGTAAACTTTAAAGGAGTGCCATATTGTTCCACTAATTTCATCAAATCAATATTGTGAAATTGTAGCTGGCTATCTTTGTTTAAAGTAAATTCTTCTTGAGGGAAGTAATAGGTTTGATTAATTAAGTCGAAATATTTTGTATTCATTAGGTAGTAGAGAATTAAAGATTAAATCATTTTTTAAAAACAAAGTAATCTAGAATTCAAACTCTAATATTAGCATAAATAATAGGAAGCTTTTCCTGAAATAAAAATGTGATTGGAGAACAAAGCTCAATAGAATTAGCTTTCAACTTTGATAAACGATTAGCATCGGCAAAGAAATTAAAGCTATATTCTTGGCTGTAAGTTGAATAAAAAGAGCTATTTTTATTTTTGTTCATTAGGGCAAATGTAAAAAAATATATTTCCCAATTGCAAGAAATAGTATTAAAAAAAAATTAAGTTTTGTAATCCTCAAAAGCAGCGTTAATCATTTCATTATCTGTATGTTGGTTTATTATTATTTTCCCAATACCGTCTAGTAATGCAAATTGAATTTTACCATACTCATTTTTCTTGTCATGAATAAGTAAATCGAGTATAGGTTGGAGGTCTTTTTCTTCAAAAATAACAGCGTCGTAAATGGATTGTATGCTGTTTTTAATTTCGACGTATTCGGCTTTTGAAATCAGGTTTTTTTGCAGAGAAATATGGCTTTCTAAAATCATTCCGATGGCAACAGCTTCGCCATGAAGCAAGGTTTTTTTAGTATCACTTTCAAGAAAATAACTTTCAATGGCGTGCCCTAATGTATGTCCAAAATTCAATGCTTTTCGGATGCCATTTTCGGTTGGATCCTGCATAACGATTTCGTTTTTTATTTCTACAGAACGATAAATCAAAGCGTCAAAATCGGCAAAATCAATAGCTTTCAAATCTAAAAATTGTTTCCAATAGACGCTATCGAATATCAATCCGTGTTTTAGCATTTCTGCCAATCCCGAACGCATTTCCGATTGCGGCAATGTTTCAAGATATTGGGAATCAATAAGTACCATTTTAGGAACATTAATCACCCCAATTTGATTTTTTAAATTCCCTAAATCCACACCGTTTTTTCCTCCAATTGAAGCATCGACCATTCCCAGAAGTGTAGTTGGAATATGAATAAAATCAATACCTCGTTTAAAAGTAGAAGCCACAAATCCTCCAATATCCGTAATAACTCCGCCGCCAACATTGATAATGATACTTTTTCTATCGCCACTAAGTTCGGTTAATGCGGACCAAATTTCAACACAAGTTGTAATATTCTTTTCGCTTTCGCCCGATTCAATTTCAATAATTTCAATTGTTTTCTGAGTGGCTAATGAAGGTAAAAATATAGGTAAACAAAACGCATTGGTTTTATCATCAACAAGGATAAAAATATTGGAATAGTTATTTTCCTCAATAAAATTGGAAAGAATTTCATATCCTTTTTCACCGAAATATATTGGATAACCGTTGGCTTGAATGGGTTGCATCATTGTCAAATAAGTATTCAGCAAAATAAGGGATTTTTTTTCTAAAAATAGAATAAGATTTCTGTTGCTATAATTACGATATTTTGTTTCGTTGAATAATAAATAAATTGTAATTTTGTTTAACTTTATTTAAAAAATAATAAACAAAAATGCCGATAAGTATAAAATTAGAACTTGACGATATTGCCATTGACCGGATAATAGAAATGGCTTGGGAAGATCGGACTCCTTTTGATGCCATACAGTTTCAGTTCGGACTTTCAGAAGCGGATGTGAAAGTGTTGATGAAAAAAGAGCTCAAATTCAGCAGCTACAAACTCTGGAGAAAACGTGTTGAAAATTGCAAAACGAAGCATTTAGCAAAAAGAGTTGAAGGCATTGATAGATTCAAATGCAATTTGCAAAGAGCCATTTCTAATAATAAAATTTCTAAGCGATAACATAGATAATGAAAAAAGATAAACCTGATAATATAGTATATTCTGAAGAGCAAGGATACAATGCAAGTCTGTTGCCTTATGCCACAAGTGTTGGTGCTCCTGTAATTAAAGTAGATGATTTAGTTTCATGGAAAAGCAGAGGAATTACGAACGTAAACAAAGAATTTGAAAGTAAGTTCAACGAGCTTAAAATGCAGTATCAAAATCTAATAGAAGAGTTTGAATGGAACGAATTGGTTTATGGCGCTAGATTTTCATTTGAACCTGTTGTTGGAGAAATTTATCATTTGTATCAAGGCGATGATGGAATCAATTTTCTGTCGTTAATTTCTCCGAAAGAATGGAATAAAGAGCACATTGGTACTTTCAAACTTAACAGTGATAAAAAATGGATTGTGCTAAACCAAAAGGATAGCTTTTTCTCTTAAACTAAAACAAATCATGCAAAAATATTTTTCTTCCGATGATATCATGGCTATGGAAAAGCAACTGAGGGTACATTTTATAAATAGTATCGGCGGGTTTAAAAGCGTTTCATTGATAGGAACTGTTGATAAAAACGGAAAAACAAACTTAGCTGTTTTCAGTTCTTTAGTTCATATTGGTGCCAATCCTGCATTAGTAGCTCTTATTTTTAGACCATCTCCGCCCGAGCGAAACACTTTGAATAATCTGCTTGAAACCGGTTTTTACACTGTGAATCATATTAATGAAACTATTTATAAGGAGGCGCATCAAACTTCGGCACGTTATGATGCAGCAATCTCGGAGTTTGACGAAACAGGTTTAACACCAATTTATAAGAATGATTTTAAAGCACCATTTGTAGGCGAAAGTTTAGTCCAAATCGGAATCGAATTCAGAGAAAAAATTGACATTCAAATCAACGGAACTATTATGGTTATTGGCGAAATTGTTCAGGTTTATTTTCCCGAAAATTGCTTGAGTAATGATGGTTTTTTAGATTTGGAAAAAGCAAATACTATCACTTGTTCGGGTTTGGATAGTTATCATATTACGCAAAGGTTGGACAGACTCAGTTATGCTAAACCCAATCTTGAAATCACCAGTATTCTATCCGATTATTTTTAATAAAATATTCAATGCGCGGTATAAAAAAGCAAAACCTGCCCAGTAAAAACTGCGTCGTTTGTAATCGCTCTTTTACTTGGCGCAAAAAATGGGAGAAGGTTTGGGACCAAGTTAAGTATTGTAGCGATAAATGCCGAGCTAATAAAATATATTGAGCTATGAAAAGAGCAGTAGTTTGGTTTAAAACCGATTTGCGGTTGCATGATAATGAAACGTTGGTAAAAGCTATTGCTAAAAGTGATGAAATTATTCCAGTTTATTGTTTTGATGAAAGTCAATTTGAAATTACTTCGTTTGGCTTTCAAAAAACAGGAAGTTTCAGAGCACAATTTCTATTGGAAACAGTTGTCGATTTAGACAAAAATCTTCGAGCATTAGGTTCCGGTTTAATTATCGTTAAAGGAAAGCCAGAAATTGAAATTCCTAAAATTGTTCAACAATATAAAGCTACCAAAGTTTTTGCAAAAAGAGAAGTTTGCTATGAAGAGAAACAAACAGAAGGTCTGGTCGTAAACGAGCTTTTCAAACTGGGATGTGAATTCGAAACGCTTAGCACAAGCACTTTATATCACGCCGAAGATTTGCCATTTGCTGTAAAAGATATTCCGGATGTGTTTACTAATTTCAGAAAAAGAACCGAGAAGGATGCAACAATCAGAACTGTTTTTCAGAAACCTGCAAGCATAAATTCTCCTGAAATCCCAACAATCATTTTACCTACTTTAAAAGAGTTAGGATTAAAAACAACTAAACCCGATTCAAGAGCTGCCATTCAATTTAAAGGCGGAGAAACAGAAGGCTTGAAAAGGATGCAGCATTATTTTTTTGAAACAAAAGCCATATCCAATTATAAAGAAACCCGTAACGGAATGATCGGTGAGAATTATTCTTCAAAGTTTTCGGCATGGCTCGCTTTGGGAAGTTTATCACCAAGAGAAATTTACTTTGAACTCAAAAAATATGAAGCACAATTTGGTGCAAACGAATCTACTTATTGGTTGGTTTTCGAATTACTTTGGCGCGATTATTTTAGGTTTATGATGAAGAAATATTCGAATAAATTTTTTCAACAGAATGGCATTCAGGATAAAGGAACTACGGTAAACAAACACAATGTTCAGCAATTGCAAAATTGGATTAATGGCAATACCGGAATTGATTTCATAGATGCTAATATGATAGAACTCAAACTAACCGGATTCATGAGCAATCGTGGTCGGCAGAATGTGGCGAGTTATTTATGCAATGATTTAAAACTAGACTGGCGCTATGGTGCTACTTATTTTGAACAACAATTGATTGATTATGATGTGTGCAGCAATTGGGGGAATTGGGCCTACTTAGCAGGAGTTGGCAATGATCCAAGAGGGAATCGTTATTTTAATATCGAAAAACAGGCTCAAGATTATGACAATAAAAGGGAATACAGAAATTTATGGTTGAAAAATTCGCAATTTAGTTAATAGCCCTAGTAATGCCACATCAAAGTAGTTTTTTAAATAGAATAATTCATAAAACTCTTTTATATTTGTGTCCTTATTATATACAATGGAAAATATATTCAACAATACCCAAGTTGCCTTTGCTTTAAAAAGCGATACTGAATTAGATAGAGCTTATTTTTTATTCAAAATGATTGATAATGAACCTTTGGTTCGTATTGGAACTGCGGTTACCAATTTTGCATTAAAAGCACATTTACCAGTTGAAGGCTTAATCAGAGCTTCCGTTTTTGACCATTTTTGTGGAGGTGTTAATGAAGAAGATTGTTTGACGGTTGTTGATAAAATGTACACCAAAGGCGTTTCGTCCGTTTTGGATTATTCTGTGGAAGGGAAAGAGGAAGAAGCACAGTTTGATGCTGCT
>Ga0208627_1000004_pt1 | contig 200740 bp, 180 predicted proteins | sample LakWasMet13_LOW5_2_FD_183861 | JGI IMG/M metagenome (GOLD analysis project Ga0208627, IMG submission 183861) | Freshwater sediment methanotrophic microbial communities from Lake Washington under simulated oxygen tension - Sediment Metagenome... | ecosystem: Environmental > Aquatic > Freshwater... | reverse complement strand
ATTGTCAAAGGGGCGATTGGCATTTACAAAAATAATAAACTGATTTCCACCCTGCGAGTCGGACGCACTTTCGGCGAAATGTCGGTCATTGATACACAACCCCGATCAGCAACCGCCCGTGCAGAAAGGGATACGACTTTCTTGTCATTGGACAAATCGAGCATGCTGATTTTGGCTGACAAGCATCCTTCTTTGGCGTTCAAAATTATCTGGAACATTTCCCGTGCCCTGAGCCAGCGGCTCAGGCTTACCAGTGGTCAATTGTCGGAGTTTCTGGACTCCATGTGATCTGATTGCGTGGGCCGTACCCTAGACATGGCTGATCTGAGTCAGCTGTGTTGATTTAATTTGTTTGGGCGGGCCGATTCATCGCTAGCACAAACAACGTTTTTATCGCCCATCAAGCCAAGGTACGAAGTTTTTACTTCGGCTTTCTTCGTATGCGTTCCCATGCTGCGCCTTATGGCAGATTCTAGAGCGATTCAAAGTCAATCCAAATATCTCATTATTAGATATGTGCATCTAATAATGTCGTTTTATTAAATATCAAATCCTCTTTAAACTTTCTTCCAACTTAAACAAGTTGGTTTGCTTTAGACAGTAATGGCCTTCAGGAGCATTGGCATGGCGCTTAAATTAGAAAAGACCCACAGAGAACCGAGAATGTCGGAGATTGCAACCAAGATCTCAGACATTTTACAAGACATCAGGTTTGGCTCGATTGAAATCATTATTCACGAAGGCAAGGTTGTACAAATCGAGCGTAAGGAGAAATTACGCTTCGATAATAAAAAATAATTATAAATTTCTACCGTAAAAAAACGGCGAAGACATTACTACAACATAAATACAAGCCGACCGGATCACCGGAAGTTACTGTAACTGACAGAGATAATAAAACTTTAGGTGAATATATGAAGCGTCATTTCGTAAATATCGTGTCAGCAACCGGGGCTATGAGCCTGTTGCTGGCATGGCCTGGCTTGGCTAGCGCCGAGGATTACTATGTTGCAACCAAAGGTTATCGCGTCGAGCCTGCTACCGACCCGCCGGCTTATGTGCGTAACTTGAGCAAGACTCAGTTCAAGCAATTCCGCGATGTGGAATGGCTGGATGTGGGGCTGGATTTTCGTACTCGTTATGAGTATCGGGAAAACGATTTGCGGCGCAGGAATGACCCTACAACCGGCGCAACGCTAAATACTTTTCGTAACGATCCCGACAATTTATGGCTGTTGAGAACTCGGGCCTATGTCGGAGTAAAAGATATTCTCGACCCTTTACGTTTTGCGGTGGAGCTTGAAGATGCCCGCAGTTACAACGGCCTGTATGAAAGAACCGACTCCGATATCAACGAATTTGAATTGATTCAGGGCTACGCCGAGTTGTATTTCGACAATGCTCTCGGTCATAACCGGCCGCTAAGCATCCGTGCCGGCCGCCAGCATTTGGAATTGCTGGATCGACGCTTAGTGGGTAACAACGAATTCCGTAACACCACCAACAATTTCGAGGGTTACCGCGTCCACTTTGGAAAAAAGCAAAACAACTGGGATCTTGATACCTTCGCTTTTCAACCAGTTGAGCGCTTGAAATACGACTTCGACCGACCCGATGAAGACACTTGGTTTTATGGCGGCGTGTTGAGTTTGCGGCAGTGGTCGGAATTTATCACTATCCAGCCGTACTTTCTGGGCCGAAAAACTAATGGCGATCCTTATAACCGGGTTGCCGCCAATCGCAAGAACGATATGGATATTTATGCGCCGGGTTTGCGGGTTTACGGTTTGTTAGGTAGCAGCGGCTTTGATTTCGATGCCGACATCAACAAACAGTTTGGCCGGTTCGGCTACACCAGAACGGGCGTACCGACACAACTTAATCTTCAGCATGATGCACTGGCATACTCGTTGGAGCTCGGCTATAGCTTCGACCATGACTGGAAGCCCAGAGCCAGTTTGTATTACGGCTTCGGTACCGGCGACAAGGATCCCAACAGAAACGCATCCAGCGGATCGAACGAAAAATTCGATGCTTTTTACGGCTTCAACCAGCCGTGGTCGCGCAACGATTATTTCTCCTGGGATAACGTACATGCACCTAAAGCCAGGCTGGAATTCACCCCGTATAAAGATGTTCGCATCGATACCGGTTATAACGCCTACTGGCTGGAAAGCGAAACCGAGGCATGGAACAGGGCTAACCTGAGAGATACATCGGGCAGAAGCGGCAGTTTCCTGGGCCACGAATTCGACATTCGCATGCGGCATAAGCTCAACGCTTATGCGGACTGGAGCTTGAGCTATGCCCGCTTTACGCCGGGTGACTTTACTAAGTCTCAGGCGAGAGTAAACGGCCCCTATACTACAGAGCCCAGCAACTTTTTCTATTTCGAAGTATCGCTGAATGCGTTTGGCGACGGTAAGCCCAAGTAAAGGATTGCAGGGCAAAATCCACCTAACTAGAAAATAGATGCCAAGTTGAGAATTGCCCCTGCAAATCGTGTAACCATTTGTAGTACTCAAGCGCATAAAGGGCGATCGGCCGGTCGTCCTTTATGCTGATTTCTTAGCAAGTTTATATATCTTATTTTTAGATAACCCTATCTAAATATATCGTTTTTATTGGTTAAGTAGTTTGGTTACCATAATTGCCATGCGGATCGGTATGACACTTAGATTAAAGCGATGCGGCAAAATAAATTACACATCTTCCATTAAGGAGAAACCATGAAATTCACCCAAGCATTAAAACACCTGTTGTTCACGCTAACCCTGCTGCTAAGCGGTACGGTTCTGGCGGACAGAACCATTCTAAATGTTTCATACGACCCAACCAGAGAGCTGTATCAAGACTTCAACAAGGAGTTCATTAAATACTGGAAAGACAAAACCGGAGAAGATATCGGTGTTCAGCAATCCCACGGTGGAGGCGGTAAACAGACCAGAGCGGTAATCGATGGCTTGGAAGCGGACGTAGTCACTTTGGCGTTGTCATACGATATCGACCAAATTGCCGAACGAGCTCGGGTGCTGCCTACAGATTGGCAAAGCCGGTTGCCCAATAACAGCTTGCCTTACACGTCCACCATTGTGTTTTTGGTGCGCCAAGGCAATCCCAAGGGCATTAAAAACTGGGATGATCTGGCCAAAGAAGGTGTTTCGGTCATTACTCCCAATCCTAAAACCTCTGGCGGCGCGCGTTATAACTATCTGGCGGCTTGGGCATTTGGAGAAAAGAAATACGGCAGCAAGGATGCCGCCAAGGAATTTGTGAAGAAAATTTACAAGAATGCGCCGGTTTTGGATTCCGGTGCGCGCGGCTCTACCACAACCTTTACTCAACGCGGTATCGGCGATGTACTGATCACCTGGGAAAACGAAGCGTTTTTGGCGGTTAACGAAGAGGAAGCCGGAAAATTCGAGATAGTGGTGCCGCCAGTCAGTATAAAAGCGGAAACGCCGGTAGCGGTGGTCGATAAAGTCACCAAAAAGAACGGTAACCAGGATTTGGCGGAAGCCTATCTGCAATACCTGTATTCGCCGATTGGACAAAAACTGGCGGCGAAACATTATTACCGTCCATACCAACCGGAACATGCCAATCCTGAAGACTTAAAACGCTTTCCGAAATTGGAGCTGTTTACTGTCAATGAAAAATTTGGTAGCTGGGCACAAGTGCAAAAAGAACATTTCGATGACGGCGCCGCTTTCGATCAAATCTACGCGCCTTAAATTTTAAGGCAGAAAAAAACACGGATGACGCTGATAAATACATGAATGAGTTTAATCCGTGTTCCATTATGAAATTAACCCTGCCGAGTAGCTACCATGCCGCAAAGTAACATCATGCCGGGATTTCGCCCGGCCATTGGCTTTACCCTATTCTATCTGGCCTTGATCGTGCTGATTCCGCTCAGCGCAATGCTGCTGAAAACGTTCCAGCTGAGCTTTGACGAGTACTGGGCGATACTGACCGATCAGCGTGTGCAGGCTTCGTTCCGGCTCAGCTTCGGCGCGTCGCTGATTGCCGCCGCTGTGGCTGCGGTGTTCGGCTTTATCATCGCCTGGTCGCTGGTGCGCTATACGTTTCCCGGCAAGCGTCTGTTCGACGCGCTGATCGATCTGCCGTTTGCCTTGCCGACCGCCGTGGCCGGTATCGTGCTGGCCGCTATCTACGAACCCAATGGCTGGATCGGCAAGCTGGTGATGGACGGCACCGGAGTGCAAATCGCCTACAAGCCGCTGGGCATCGTCTTCGCTTTAATCTTTATCGGCTTGCCGTTTGTGGTGCGCACCATCGAGCCGGTGCTGCAGGAATTCGATACCGCGATGGAAGAAGCCGCCGCCAGCCTCGGCGCGACGCGCTTGCAAGCGTTTGTCAAAGTCATCTTGCCCAATATCCTGCCCGCCGCCATTACCGGCTTTGCGCTGGCATTTGCGCGCGGCGTCGGCGAATACGGATCGGTGATTTTCATTGCCGGTAATATGCCTTATATCTCGGAAATCGTGCCGCTTTTAATTATCACCAAGCTGGAACAATACGATTATCCGGGGGCAACCGCGATCGGCTTGACCATGCTGATTTTGTCGTTTCTGTTGCTGTTACTGATTAACGGACTGCAATGGTGGGTACGCCGCCGTTCGGGACAACTATGAGAGGTTTGTGATGAATGCCATTTCCGCGCCTTCTTTTATCGCTTCAAAAAAGCTCACGCTGACCGATCCAGACTGGGTTCGATACGTCTTGATCGGACTCACGCTGGGTATTATCGGCTTGTTTCTGGTGTTGCCGCTGTTGACCGTGCTGGTTGAGGCTTTTGCCAAGGGCTGGACGGCCTACAGCTCCAGCCTGATGCAGCCCGACGCGCTGGCCGCGATGAGGCTGACGCTGTTGATTGCATCAATCACGGTGCCGCTGACCACCGTGTTTGGCGTTTCCGCCGCCTGGGCGATAGCCCGTTTCGACTTTCGCGGCAAAAGCCTGCTGATCACGCTGATCGATCTGCCGTTTTCGGTATCGCCGGTGATTGCCGGTTTGATTTATGTGCTGATTTTCGGGGCGCAAGGCTGGTTGGGGCCTTGGTTTTCCGAGCATGACATCAAGATCATTTTCGCAGTGCCGGGGATTATCCTGGCGACCTTGTTCGTGACTTTCCCGTTTGTTGCCAGGGAGCTGATTCCGCTGATGCAGGAAATCGGCCATGAAGAAGAGGAAGCGGCGCTGTCGCTGGGCGCCGGCGGCTGGCAAACTTTTTTCAAAGTCACATTGCCGAACGTCAAATGGGGCCTGCTGAACGGCGTGCTGCTGTGCAACGCCAGAGCGATGGGCGAGTTCGGTGCAGTCTCGGTGGTGTCCGGCCATATTCGCGGACTGACCAACACGTTGCCGCTGCATGTCGAAGTCAGTTACAACGAATACGATTTCGTCGGTTCCTTCGCCGGAGCTTCGCTGTTGGCAGCCTTGGCCGTGGTGACGCTGGTGTTTAAGACCGTGCTGGAATGGAAGCAAAATCAAGATAAAAGGCTAAAGGCTAAAGGCTAAAGGCTAAAGGGTGAGCGGGACAGGGAATGTTTTCCTCTTTCGCCTTTAGCTTTGTGTCTTTCATCGTTCAACTGAATTTAAAATATTTAGAGAAATCCCATGAGCATTAGCGTAAACCACCTCAGTAAACATTTTGGCGCGTTTGCCGCGCTGGACAATATCAATCTTGATATTCCGGAAGGCGAACTGGTCGCCTTATTGGGGCCTTCCGGCTGCGGCAAAACCACCTTGCTGCGCATCATTGCCGGTCTGGAACAGGCCGATCAGGGCGACGTCTTCTTGAAAGGCGATAAGGTCACCGATCAACCGGTCAAAAACCGCCAGATCGGCTTTGTGTTTCAGCATTACGCCTTGTTCCGGCATATGAGCGTATTTGAGAACGTGGCGTTCGGTTTAAGAGTCAAGCCTAGACGGGAGAGGCTCAGTGATGCGGACATAACAAAAAAAGTCCATGCGTTATTGGAACTGGTGCAGCTGGACTGGCTGCATGACCGTTATCCCGATCAACTGTCCGGCGGCCAGCGTCAGCGTATTGCCTTGGCTCGCGCCTTGGCGGTGGAACCCTCGGTGCTGTTGCTGGATGAACCGTTCGGTGCGCTGGATGCCAGCGTGCGCAAAGATCTGCGGCAATGGCTGCGCAACCTGCACCACGACCTGAACGTCACCAGCATTTTCGTCACCCATGACCAGGAAGAAGCCATGGAAGTCGCCAGCCAGGTCGTGGTGCTCAATCACGGGCGCATCGAACAGCAAGGCTCGCCCAGCGATATCTATGATCACCCGGCTAATGCGTTCGTGTCCCGTTTTATCGGGCAGACCAATATTTTTTATCTGGAAGAGCAGGACGTCGATTGGCTGCAAACAGCAGGATTGTCGATTGCGCACCAGCAAGGCAAGATCGCCCATGTCCGCCCTCATGATATTGTCATTGAAAAGTCAGTAGCCGATAGCGACGCGTTTGTAATCTTGAAAGACTGGCAACATTTGGGCGCCCTGATCCGTATCGAGCTGGTCAAGAATCGCTCCAATGGTCAAGCAACCAGCGTTTTTGCAGAAATGCCCAATGACCAGTTCAAACGCTTGCATCTAAGCAAAGGCGACAAAGTTGATTTGCGCATACGCCATGCGCACTGGTTTCATTAGTCGAGGTTGACGGGGTACACTACGCATCAGCATAGGCTGAAAGCCGGGCAGGGTATGAGTGCTACCCGATACTTTAGACAAGGAACATCCAGAACATGAATTTAAGCCAGATTGAATTGCTCCGCATTCTTCAGGAAAATGATTTCAGCCTTTCAAAAGCGGCGGAAAAGATGCACATCGTGCAGTCGGCAGTCAGCCGGCAGTTGCAGTTGTTTGAGGAGGAGCTGGGTTCGCCGATCTATGAAAGGCAGGGTAAGAGATTGATTGGCTTGACTTCGTTGGGACAGCGCATCATGGAAGAAGTCGCAACCATCAACATGGCTAAAAACAATATCCAGACCATTGCGGCCGATTACATCGACAGCAATCAGGGCGTTCTGCATATTGCGACCACGCACACCCAAGCCAAATATTTTTTGCCTAAACCTATCCTGCGCTTTAGGGAAAAATATCCCGGCGTCAGGATTTATATGATTGAAGCGTCGCCCGAGCAGCTGATTGATAAACTGCACACCCGGAAAGCGGATATTGCTATCTGCACCGAGAAGGTCGGAGAGGATGCCGACCTGGTCGTCAAACCCTGCTATGAATGGCATCACGCGGCGGTAGTGCCGCAAAACCATCCGTTGAGCGAAGGCGGCATTTCGCTAAAACGGCTCGCCTCCTATCCGGTGCTCACCTACAGTTTCGGTTTTACCGGCCGCTCGAATATCGAGATCGCATTTAAAAATACCGACATGGAGCTGGACATTATCCTGGCCGCCGCCGATACTGACGTGATCAAAACTTATGTCCGTCTGGGGATGGGGATCGGCATTATCGCCGGCATGGCCTATGATCCGGCAATGGACCAGGATTTGGTCGCGCGGGATTTGTCGCATCTGATTCCCAGTTCAAAAACCAAGATCGCTTATCTGAAAAACAACTATTTGCCTTTATACACGCAGCACTTTATCGACGAACTGCTGATTGCAGCTAAAGAACTTAATATCCATTAACAAGAAGACCATGGAACGACCACAACCTATCAGTTTCGGCGAAGCTTTCCGTTTCTGGCTCAAACTCGGCTTCATCAGCTTCGGCGGCCCTGCCGGGCAAATCGCCATCATGCATCAGGAATTGGTCGAGCGGCGTCGCTGGATTTCAGAAAAGCGCTTCCTGCATGCGTTGAATTACTGCATGTTACTGCCGGGGCCTGAAGCACAGCAGTTAGCAACCTATCTCGGTTGGCTGATGCACCGCACTTGGGGTGGTGTGATTGCAGGACTCTTGTTTATCCTGCCGTCGCTGTTTCTGCTGATTTTGCTTAGCTGGATTTACCTGAGTTTCGGCCAGGTTCCTGCGGTGGCCGGCATACTTTACGGCATCAAGCCCGCGGTGACCGCCATCGTGCTGTTCGCAGCGTACCGCATCGGCTCGCGGGCCTTGAAAAATAGCCTGCTATGGACTTTAGCGGCGCTGGCTTTCGTTGCGATTTTCGCATTGGATGCGCCGTTCCCGTTGATCGTATTGATTGCAGCCTGTCTCGGCGCTATCGGCGGACGTCTCGTCCCTGATAAATTCGCCGTTGGCGGCGGACATGGCTCTGCCAAACAAAGCTACGGCCCCGCACTGATCGATGACGATACGCCAGTGCCGGAGCATGCCCGGTTCCGTTGGCTGCACTTGGTTAAAGTCGCTATAACAGGGTTGATGTTGTGGGGCGGCGTGATGGGCTTGCTGTGCGGACAGTACGGCTGGAACGGCGCGCTGACGCAAATGGGCTGGTTTTTCACTAAGGCGGCGCTGCTGACTTTCGGCGGCGCCTATGCGGTATTGCCGTATGTGTACCAGGGCGCGGTGGAGCATTTCCACTGGCTAAGCGCTACGCAGATGATCGACGGTCTGGCGCTCGGCGAAACCACGCCCGGTCCGCTGATCATGGTCGTCACTTTTGTCGGGTTTCTGGGCGGCTGGAGCCAATTGCCGTTCGGTTCGGATGCGTTATTAATGGCTGGCGTGGTCGCAGCGGTCGTGGTCACTTATTTCACTTTTCTGCCCAGCTTTTTGTTTATCCTGGCAGGCGGCCCTTTGGTTGAATCGACCCACGGCAATCTAAAATTTACCGCGCCGCTGTCGGCGATAACCGCCGCCGTGGTTGGCGTGATTCTGAATCTTGCGGTGTTTTTCGCCTGGCATGTGTTCTGGCCGCATGGCTTTGCAGGCCGTTTCGACGGCATTGCCGCACTGATCGGGGCAGGCGCCTTGCTGGCATTGTTCCGTTACAAGTTAGGCGTCGTTCCGGTCATCGCAGTTTGCGGCGCGGCGGGTCTGGCGCTGATGTCCGTCAAACCCTGGTTTGCGTATCAGGGTATTTTATTATGACTGCGTTGGTTTTTTGCGATCATATAGTGCACGTTGCATATACGGCGTGAATCCCTCCATCAGTTTATAAGCATTTATTTTTCTTTCTATTAGCGAACGCTGCTTGTTGTCAGTAAAATGAGCGTGATTGCCGACTTACCAGGTAGGTATTTCCGCAGTCTATTTTGGCTCTTTCCCTGGCTGTAACTCTATTTATTAAAGCAATGTATCGACTATCCATTTTTTTATTATTTTTTTGTGCCGCTCTTCCCGTCCATGCTTCCGAACTGGCTCCAACGCTCGGACAGACTAATTCGATAATCGGCATTCTTTGTCTGGCAATATTTATTATTTCTTACGGCTTTGTCATGACCGAAGAGTTTACGGGTCTAAGAAAATCCAAGCCGGTGATCATGGCTGCAGGGTTTATCTGGATATTGGCCGCTTACCTGGCGATACAAAACGGCTACGGCCGTGAAGAGATCAGAGGACGGTTAATGCATGATTTGATGGATTATGCTGAGCTGTTATTGTTTTTGCTGGTATCGATGACCTACACCAATGCGATGACGGAGAGAAATGTCTTCGAAGTATTGCGCAGTTGGTTAAGCAAAAAACACTTCAGCTACCGGCAGCTGTTCTGGATTTCCGGCATCATCGCTTTTTTCCTGTCCTCTTTCGCCAACAATATGACCACGGCATTATTGGTCGGGGCGGTGGTGATGGCATTCGCCGATAAAGACGCTAAAAGTTTCGTAAACCTGAGCTTCATCAATATTGTCGTAGCGGCCAATGCCGGCGGCGCATTCAGCCCATTCGGCGATATCACCACGCTGATGGTCTGGCAATCGGGCCACGTCCCTTTCATCGAATTTTTCCAGCTATTTGTTCCTGCTTTGCTGAATTTCGTCGTACCGGCGGTGTGCATGCAATTTTTTGTGCCTAACACCATGCCGCCCGTTAACGAACAGGCTGACGACGTTAAGCTTAAAACCGGCGCTAAACGTATCAGTGCTTTGTTTGTCGTGACCATTGTTTTAGCGATTCTCGGGGAGCAATATTTATATATTCCGCCTTTTATGGGCATGATGGTGGGACTGTCATTCTTAATGATGCTGAGCTATCACTTTCAAATATCGACTGCATTTGAAGGCCATTACGACATTTTCAATTGCGTACGCGATTCGGAGTGGGACACCTTGCTGTTTTTTTTCGGGGTGGTATTCGCCGTCGGCGGACTTCAATTCATTGGCTACCTCGAGCTGATGTCGCATATGCTGTACGTCGATATGAGCCCGACCAAGGCCAATATCATCTTAGGCATCCTATCTTCCGTTATCGATAACATACCGGTTATGTTCTCAGTGCTCAGCATGCACCCCGAAATGAGCATCGCCCAATGGCAGTTGATTACGCTGACCACCGGCGTCGGCGGTTCGTTGCTGTCGGTCGGCTCGGCCGCCGGCGTTGCGTTAATGGGTCAAGGCAAAGGGTTCTATACTTTCGTAGGCCATCTCAAGTGGATGCCCGCTATCATGCTGGGCTATATCGTCAGCATTTATGCTCATTTACTGATCAATGGGTAAGGTGCCCCTTTTTTAATCACAAAGTCGGTTCTGTGAGTATCCAAAGCCCGCTTTGGACTCCATAAAGTGTGCTATCGGAGTTCAAAGCCGGCTTTGAACATTATAGGAGTGAGCACCAGTCGGCTGAATAGCTACATAATTTTTTTATACTCTCCGGCTATGTTCCCACATAGCCGTTGTTAATTTGCAGGATTGAAATGCTCTTTTTATCGAAAAAACAGGACTGGCTCGGCAACATTCGAGGCGATGTGTTGGCCGGTCTGGTCGTTGCCCTTGCGCTAATTCCCGAAGCCATTGCCTTTTCCATCATCGCCGGAGTCGATCCCAAAGTCGGGCTCTATGCCTCGTTCTGTATTGCGGTGATTACCGCGTTTGTCGGCGGCAGGCCGGGCATGATCTCGGCGGCGACCGGGGCGATGGCGCTGCTGATGGTGACTTTGGTCAAGGAGCACGGCCTGCAATATTTACTGGCGGCAACGCTGCTGACCGGCGTTTTGCAAATCATCGCCGGTTACCTGAAGCTCGGCAGCCTGATGAGTTTTGTGTCGCGTTCGGTAGTCACCGGTTTCGTCAATGCTTTGGCGATATTGATTTTTATGGCGCAGCTGCCGGAACTGACTAATGTGACCTGGCATGTCTACGCAATGACCGCTGGCGGGTTGGCGATCATTTACCTGTTTCCGTATATTCCGGTGATCGGCAAATCCCTGCCTTCACCGCTGGTCTGCATTATCGTTTTGACGTGCATCGCCATTTATTGGCAACTGGACATCCGCACGGTCGGCGACATGGGCGAGTTGCCCGACACGCTGCCGGTGTTTTTATGGCCCGAAGTGCCGTTGACTCTGGAAACCTTAAAAATTATTGCGCCTTACTCGATTCCGCTGGCCGTCGTCGGCATGCTGGAATCGTTGATGACCGCCACCATCATTGATGATTTGACCGATACCACCAGCGACAAGAACCGCGAATGCAAAGGCCAGGGGCTTGCCAATATCGGCGCCGGATTGCTCGGCGGCATGGCCGGTTGCGCGATGATCGGGCAGTCCGTTATCAATATTAAGTCCGGCGGGCGCGGCCGCTTGTCCACCTTCATCGCCGGCAGCGTTCTGTTGATCATGGTGGTGTTCTTGGACGAATGGATTTCCAGGATACCGATGGCCGCGTTGGTCTCGGTGATGATCATGGTATCGATCGGCACGTTCAGCTGGAGTTCTATCGTCAACCTGAAACAGCACCCGCTGTCGACCAATGTGGTGATGGTGGCGACCGTGATTGTGGTGGTCTGGACGCATAATCTGGCGTTCGGCGTTTTCGTCGGCGTACTGCTGGCGTCGTTGTTCTTCGCCAACAAAATCAGCCATTTCATGTATGTCGAGTCGGAGCTGGACGAAGCGAACAGTACCCGGACTTATCGCGTTATCGGGCAAATCTTCTTTAACTCGTCGGGCAAGTTCATCGAGGCCTTCGATTTCAAGGAAGCCGTCGATAAAGTGGTGATCGATCTGCACCGCGCGCACTTCTGGGACATCACCTCGGTGACCGCCTTGGACAAAGCCGTGATCAAGTTCCGCCGCGAAGGCGCGGATGTGGAATTGATCGACATGAACGAAGCCACCGCCACTATTGTCGACCGTTTCGGCATCCACGATAAGCCGGAAGAAATTGAAAAAGTCATGGGAGGCCATTAATGAACACTAATACCAATAGAGTGCTGGCGTGTATCGACGGTTCGTCACTGACAGAAGCCGTTTGCGATTATGCCGCCTGGATAGCGCAACGCGTCGATGCGCCGTTAAAGCTATTGCATGCCATCGATCACCATCCCGAAACCGCCGCAACCTTGGATTTGTCCGGCAACATCGGCTTGGGCAGCCAGGAACATTTGCTCGAAGAACTGACCGCCGTCGAACAGCAGCACAGCAAACTGCGGCTACAGCAAGGCAAGTTGTTGCTACAGGCTGCCAAAGACCGAGTTATCCAGGCCGGTATTGCTAATCCTGATACCAACCAGCGCCACGGTAGCTTGGTTGAATCGCTGGTCGAGCTTGAAGAAAGTATTCGTGTCCTGGTCATCGGCATCCGGGGCAAAGTGCATGAAAACCGGCCGGACAAAATAGGCGCAAAACTTGAGTCCATCATCCGCTCATTGCATAAGCCTATCCTGGTGGTCAATGAGGCGTTCAAAGCGCCGCAGAGCATCATGATTGCCTATGACGGCAGTAAAGCGGCGGACAAAGCTATCGACATGGTCGCTACCAGCCCGCTTTATAAAGGCCTGACCTGCCATCTGGTTTATGTCAGCAAAGACGCGACAGCGACCGAACAATTACTTCAGCCGTTTGCCGACAAACTGACAAACGCCGGCGGCATTGAAGTGATCAGCAAAATATTACTGGGCAAGCCCGACCAACTGCTTTGTGAATATCAGGACAAACACGCTATCGATATGGTCGTGATGGGTGCCTTCAGTCACACCCGCCTTCATGACCTGCTGCTGGGCAGTTTTACCGCCAGGATGCTGACGACCACCAAAAAGCCTCTGCTTTTGCTGCGCTGAGTCGAGCGACGCAGGGAGCGGTTGCCGACGACTGCATGCGTTGCGACACTGCTATTAAAGTTAAGCCGAAATGGAGTGCAAGGCTTGCCTTGCACTCCAACCGCTGGATGCGCAACCATTAACTTGATAGTAATAACCTGGCGCGTGGGGGCGAAACAAATCCGGGTCAAACCAATCCGCTCATATTTCCGTTAACCAATAAAATTGATAAGCCTGCAAAACGATCCGGCGATCGTACTGGGCGGGACTTCTGCCGCTGTACAAATCGACAAACTGACCGTAAAGATTAATACCCCGGCCACTGATGACATCCAGGTCAAGATACTGGGGATTGGCGTCGAAATTGGCGACCACCAGGACTCTTTCCGACGGCCGCAAATGATTGAAGCGGATAAAACAGAGCAAATGCTCATTATCGACGTCAAGTAATTCGCGGTTGTTGAAATCGGCGAACGCCGAGGTTTCCTTGCGGATGGCGATCATTTTTTTCAATGCGCTGAACAGACTGTATTCCACCGTGCCTTGTTTTTTTCGCAATTCGGCTCTTTCCCAATTGATCTTGGGCCGGTGAATCCAGCGGTTGTCGCCGCTTTTACTGAGGTCGTCGCGATAACTGTAGTCGTTGACGACGCCCAGCGCATCGCCGTTGTAAAGCAGCGGAATGCCGCCGAAAGACAGAATCACGCTATGCAGCAACAGGATTTTATTGACCGCGGCTAATATCAGGGCCGAATCGCCGCTTTCCGCTGCCGCTTCCAGTCCCGCCAAGGACGCCAGCGAACCGCAAATGCGCGCGTCTCCGGTTGCGTCGTTGCGCATGAACACCATCCCCCTGGCCGGCGAAGCTTCGAATTGGCCGGTGAAATAATCGACCAGGAATTTCCGGTGCGAGAAAGGCTCGTAACCGGCCGCCCGGACATCGTTGTCATCGAAACCGAAGCCGATGTCGTCATGGCAGCGCACATAATTCAGCCAGGTTGCCCGTTCCAGTTTGGCGGGCAGATTTTGCAGTCCTTGATAAAGCAGTTTGGCGTTTTTGGTGGCAATGCCGTCCCACAGCAACGCCATCAATGTGGCGTTGTAGGCGATTTCGCATTCCTTGGCGATAATGGCGTCTTCGCCGAAATACTTGATGACCTCAACCGGCGCGACGATCGCTTCGGCAATAAACAACACGCCGGGAGCGCTCACTTGGCAGCAGTCCTTCATCAATTGAAGAATCAGATGCGCATTGCGCTCGTTCTGGCAGGAGCTGCCGATTTTTTTCCACAGGAAAGCGACGGCGTCGAGACGCAGCACATCGACGCCCTGATTGGCCCAAAACAGGATAATGTCGAGCATTTCAATAAATACTTCGGGATTGCTGTAATTCAAATCCCACTGGTAATCATGGAAGACGGTCATCACCCATTTTTGCAGGTCGGCATTCCAGGTGAAATTGCCCGGCGCGCTTTCGGGAAAAATTTCCGGCATGCTTTGTTCGAACATATCGGGTATTTCCCGGTTATCGAACATGAAGTAATAATCCTGATAGCGTCGCTCTCCGGTGACCGCCTTTTGGGCCCATTCATGCTCGTCGGAGGTATGATTGAGCACGATGTCCAGGACCAGCAGAATATCGCGTTTCCTGAATTCCTCGGCCACCCGGCGTAAATCGTTAATGTCGCCAAGCCTGTCGTCGATTTTCCGAAAGTCGCTGATCGCATAACCGCCGTCGCTTTTACCGGCCGGGCACATCAAAATCGGCATGATATGCACCATGTTGATGCCCAGCTCCTGGAAATAAGGCGTTTTATCGGCCAAATCGTCCAGGTTTTCGGCAAAACCGTTGGTGTAAAGCGCCATGCCGACCCATTTTTGCGCCAGGAACCAGTTATGGTCCTGTTCGCGCGCGATGTCGACGCTTTCCAGTTCCGCGGAGCGGTTGATATAGCCTTTGGCCATGGTTTCCACCAGACGCTGCATTTGCGGCTTAAAGTCCTTGCGGTGTCCGTAGAGGTTAAAAAACAGCGAGTAAATGGCATAAAAATTAGCGCCCAGCCGGGTATAAAAATGCCGTAAATCCTGCCTGCTGATTTCCGGTTTTAAGTCGTCCAGAATGGCATTCAACAGCGAGTGGGAAACTTGTTCGTACATATATCGTTATCCTGGGCGTGTATGTTCGCCCCAATGATTTTTGAAAAAATTTGTCCACGAAAGACATGAAATAAATTCACTATGCTCAATTGCTCAAGCCGGACGGGGTATGTACCTCGTCCGCAACGTTTTTTTATCCACGGTCCGACAGCTTCATCAACCATCGTGAAACGTTTGAACGCATCGTTCCCACGCAGAGCGCTCGCCGTTATACACAAGTGTCCGCGAGACGTCGCATTCTGGCAAACAAGGAAGCTTTCGCGTAGGGCGTGCCGTGCGCGCCTTGGAAAGCCCAGTGGCCGCCCAGCAGCTCAAGCCGCTCAACTGATTTCATGCGCGTTATAAAGCTGAGTTGAGCAGCTTGCCTGCTCAAACGAAACTTATGCCCTCTGGGTATAAGGCGCGCACGGCACGCCCTACGCCGGCACAACGGTTCTTGAACAGCGTTGTGCATAACGACGAGCGCAGAGCGTGGGAACCATAGGCAACACGCCCTATCGGTGACGGTTATGGTTCCCGGTCTTGCTCCATCCAAACCCGGATGCCGGGATGGTAATGAGCGATTCCCTCCAATATCCCGGCGCTGTAATTGCCGTTCATGCCTAAAAAACCGCCTTGCGCCAAATAAAATGCCGCCATCGTTCCCTGTTCCCGGGATTGAGTTTTGGCTTGGTCGACAACATCAGGGGCGGCGTTGGCGACCAATACCGACTGAACCGCACTGGCGAGCACCGGCAAATCGTTACCGCTGTCGCCGGCGAAAACCGTGTCGGCGTAACCGAAGCCCTGATGTTGCATTAAAAATTCCACGGCATGGAGTTTCGTGGCGTGGGCGGGCAACACATCCAACAGTCCCGTCGATGTTGCTTCGTCGACACTGTAGATCAAGCCGGCCGACACCTGCCGGGTTTCCAGCCGTCGCAGCATTTCCCGTTGCAGGGCGTCGATGTCCGTTAACAGCGGCAGATAGTAGCTGAGTTTGTAACGGTTTTGCTTGGCTTCTTCCTGTAGGCGTAAAGACGGTAAATCGCTAAACAAAGGCCGTAAATCGTTTGCCGTCAAGCCTCGCCAATCGGCGGCGATGTCCTGCTCCCATTCAGGCCAATGCCGCCATTCCCCGATACATACTTGGTAGATCGTCGTGCCGACATCGCCGATGACCCAATCGGGCAACGGCAGCTCGTATTCCCGGATAGCGTCTTCAACCAGCTCGCGGTGCCGGCCGCTGACATAAGCCAGGGTCACTTCCGGGCGGGCCACCAGCCGCTTAAAAGCCGCCCGCGCACCGGCCGATTCGGTTTGCCTGCCGTTCGGCAGCAGGGTGCGGTCGAGATCGGTACAAATCAGGATGCGCTTGATCATGGACGATGGACTCCGTTAGCGGTTAAAAAAGTCGTAATGCTCAATGGCTTCCAATATGCCCCAGGCATGCGAACCCTCGGCGAAATAGACGTGCTCGGTATCGCCCAGAATGGACAGCTCCTCGCAATGACGGTTGGCGATCACGACCCCAAGGGTGTTGCCGCGCAACATATCCTCGTCGCCACCGGAACCGCCCGTAGCCAGGATACGCTCCAGCGGAATGTTCCATTGCCGGGCGACATAGCGTAATGCCTGGCCTTTGGAGGCTCTGGCCGGAACAAAGTCCAAAAACTGGCCGAACGAGAGCGTCGCATTGACCGACAATTCCTGCTGCCGCAACAAGCTGAGGATGTCTTCCATCGGCGGTGCGCTATTGCTGTCGTAAAGATAGGAAAGCTTAAACCGGCTCTGTTCGCTTTTGGCTTGCAGTGTCAGGCCCGGCAAATCGCCGATGACGCGCCGCAGCACTTGGGGCGTCCATAAATGATCGATATGGTAGATCCAGGCAATATCGGCGATCAGTTGCGGCGCATAATAGATTTCAGTGCCGAGACTGGTGATTAAAATATCCGGCATCGGAATCTTGTGTTTTTTAAAAACCGCCAGAACCGCATCCAGCCGCCGCCCGGTGGCGATGCCGAATAAAAGTTTCTTACGTTTTTCGCGGATAAGATTGACAAATTGCTCCAGTCCTTCGGCGTCGCCCAACAAGGTATTATCGATAGCGGTAAAAATGGCTTGTTTCCGAAAGCGGCCGGTTTCGGCGAGCGGCGGGATTTTCGGGAGTTGCCCCGCTTGCTGCGGCAATGCCTGAATCTTTCGTAAATAGGCTTGCGCATGGGCGTCCCAGGAATAATAGCGGGCGACGTTTTGCAAGCCATTTGCGGAAAATTCCCGCCAAAGTTCCGGATTTTCGAGGATAGCCAACAGGGCTTCTGCCATCGCCGGTTTGTCCACCGGATCGATCAGCAAGCCGTTACGGCAATTGCCGATGATGTCCACCGGGCCGCCGTTTTCGGTGGCGACCAGCGGCAGGCCGCTGGCGGCCGCTTCCAGCAGGGTCAGGCCGAACGGCTCGGTCAGGGCCGGATTGATGAACACGCCTCCGGATGCCGCCGCAAGACGGTAAATGTCGGCGACCTCGTCAGCCGAGTGGTGTTTCGGCAGCGCCACCCGGCCGTAGAGATCGTAATAATCGGCAACCAATAACAGCTCCGTCAAAACCCCTTGCGGGCCTTCGTCCAACTCCCGGATGTCTTCGCGATTACCGGCGACGATCACCAGATTGGCTAACTGCTGCAAACGCGGCGATTCCCCGTAAGCTTCCAACAGTCCGACGATATTTTTCCGCTGGTCGGGCCGGGACAGCGCCAATATTATCGGCTTATCCGGTTCATGCAGCGGCATCTTGAGGTTGTCGGCAAAAGCAATGCTTTCGCCGGCGGAAGGGGGCGGATGAAACATGTCGAGATCGGTTCCCGGCGGTATGATTGCCATCTTGTCCGGCATGTAGCAATCGTAAAGCTCGTATTGCTCTTCGATTTCATTGCGGGTGCTGGTAATCACCAGATCGGCGTTGGTCAGCGTCTCCTCTTCGGCGTCGATGCGGCGCGACAGATGATAGCGCTGCTCAATCACCTCCATCGGCAAGCCCATCGCCAGCAGCCTGCGGCATTTGTCGCGCCCCAAAGAATGGCCGGTATGGATTAACGGCAACTCGGTCCAATGCGCAAGGCGGACGCCTACATAGCCGGCGTCGGCATAATGGCTGTGCAAAATATCCGGCCAGCGCGGCTGGCGGTGCAGCCAAGTCAGTAAATTGTCGGCGAAACTGTCCAGATGGTCCCATAGCTCTTCTTTGCGGATATAGCCTTCGGGACCCGCTTCAATACGGACTATTTGTGCATTTGCCGCCAGCGGTTCGACGAGCTCGGCGTAATCGGGGCCGACTTCGCTGTCGATTATCCGCCGCGTTACCAAATCCACGCGCCCGACATTCGACTGTTTTGCCAGCGCTTTAGCCAGCTCAACGACATATTTGGTTTGACCGCCGGTATCCGCGTCGCGTCCCAATTCCAGATCGCGGCCTCTAATCAAACCGTGAACGCTGATTAACAGGATATACAGCGGTTCGGTATCAGTATTTTCGATCATTGCAGATAGACTCTCTAATTACCGGTGTATTTAAAAAATACGCGCCAGTCATGAATTCCGGACTTTTAGCTTCAGTAATTCCGAGCCGTATTCTCATGTCCCTAACCGTCTGCAAACCGGTTCGTGTTGCAGCGGGTCAGTCCCAGTGAATCTAAGGAGTTTATTAATTATAGGATTGCACACATTAATCCTTTCTTAAAGAATGTGTACGAAATAATGTGGGCAAGTTGCTAATAGCGGGAGTGCAGGCTTTGCCTGCAAGCGCAAGCCAAGCTTGCACTCCCGCTGAAAACTTACGCCGCGAGTTGTTCAAATTGTTTCATGGTCATTCCTAAAATTTGATTTTTCGGCTTATTATTTGTTCTGCATCGCTAAAAATATCACTCACTACTCGGAGTTACGGATTCCGCTGCGTTCCAAGTCGGCAAGCTTTTCAAATTCCTCTTTTTGATTCAAATCAACGCCGACGCTGACTATAAAACTGGTGACGGCTTCAATATCCATGCTCGATTTCACGACCTTCGATTGATGCACAATAATGGTGAATCCGGAAGTCGGGTTGGGTGAAGTCGGCACATAGACAACCAGCATCTCGCCTACTTTATTGGTGACATAAGCCGGCACCCATAAGCCTTCCTTGGGGTATTCAATTAAAACAATTTCCTTGGCGACGCTTTTTTCCTGGCTACCGAGCAGGTTGACCAGTTTTTTACTGACCCTGTAAATCGTCCTGATCATTGGAATCCGGTTAATTAACAATTCAACCTGATGCAACACCCACATTTTTTCGGAGACTGTGACCCGATAACCGGTATAAGCAATGGCGATAAAAGACAGCGTGAAAGCCAGGAGAGTCATAAAGATATTGTTGGAGTATCCGTAAATATAAATAAAAAAATCTTTCAGGATAGTCTCCAAAAACACCAAGACTTGGATGACAATGACAACAGGAATTAACGCCAAAACACCGACCACAAAATATTTCAGACTCGATTTGATAAAACTAAGCATGTTTGACTCCTGAGTTTTTAATAAAAGTAAGAGGATCTTAGTAGATGACTTCGTGAATAATAGCTTGAGATCATAAAATGACAGGCATTTTTTAAGATTTTCAATTACAAAATAAAGACGCATTGGCATTATTCCTGAGGTTCAAATATCACGAAAGACAATCGACTGATTTACGCTGGATCGTCCAAAGCAGCCGCCAATAGCCCCGATGCCATCATCACATCAAGTTCGGCTTCGATTTCACCCGTTACCAGCTCTAAGTGATTCAGTTTGATTTCGGTTCTTGAACGCGAAGAATCCAGCAGTTCCAAAAGACCTGTTTTCCCTAAGCGATAGGCATCTTCAGCCATCTGCTTCAGGCTTGGTAAGGGTGCCAGCACATCGCGATCAAATCCGGCCAGTGTCGCGCGACGACGCGACAATACCTCCACCGCGCGTTCCAATTCCTGCCGCGTTGCGGCCGCAAGCAGTTCCCGTTTGAGCAGGGCGGCATGCTTTTCGGCGGACGCTTTAGCCATGCCGCCCTGGCCGCGATCGAATATCGGCAAATCCACGGAAACGCCGGCATAGGCGGCATTTCCGTAAGGCCGGTCGGTAAATGCCGTGCCCAGCAACAGCGAGGGAACCGGCCAACGTTCACGGCGTGCGCGTTCCAGTCCCGAATCGGCGGCAACGGTTTCCCGCCGCGCGCTTTCAAGTTCGGGATTGTTATGTTCCGCCTGCAACCATAAGGTATCGACATCAGCCGACACGCCGAGAGGCGCCAATGCGCCTTGGGCTTGCGGCTTCCAGTCCGGGAAGCCCAATAACACCGCGAGTTCGCCGGCAACGCCGGCGTTATCGGTATACGCATTTTCCAGGCGCGCTTTCAGGCTTTGAACTTCCTGGGTAATGCGCATGACGTCGTATCGGCTGGCGGTTCCGGCGTTTTCTTTACCGCTAATCAGGGTCTGCAAGCGTTCCAGTTCCCGATTAGCCTCGTCCAACGCCGCCACCCGTTGCTGTCCGGCCAGCAATTGCACGAACAGCCGCCAGGTTTCGCGGATCAGGCGGTTGTATTCAACCTCGGCATCGGCTTCGGCGACCTCGACCCGGCGTTCGGCCGCATCTTTCCGCGCGCCGCGTTGACCGGCCAGCAGCATCGGCACTTCCAGGTTGATGTTCTGTTGCGAAGGGCCGTCGAACTGGGTATTTCTTTGTCCTCCGGCTTGATCGTAACGGCCATAGCTGACTTTGGGATTAGGCAGCACATCCGCCGCCACGACGTCGGCTTGCGCCGCCTCGATTTGACTGCGCGCAACGGCGTAGCGCGGGCTTTTTTCCCTGACGATCCGCAACAGTTGGTGAATCGACACGGCCTTGGGCAAGTCCCGGTTTTTTAGCGGTTCTTCCGAAAAAACCTGCGCGCTGTTGAACAACAGCAGCATCGCAATCGAGATTGTTTTTAGGCGGTTACGGGTTATTTCAATTTTCAGATAATGCGTGTTCATACTTGCGTTTCCAATAATTCATCGGCCTCTTCGGGCGTTAACATCTGTTTGGAAGTCACCAGGGTGTAGATAACCGGCAATATGAACATCGCCACCAGAAAGGTGGTCAACATGCCGCCGACGATCACCACCGCGAACGGGCGCTGCGTTTCACTGCCGATGCCGGTGGATAGCGCCATCGGCAACAGGCCCAGCAAGGCCAGCAATGAGGCCATCAATACCGGACGCAAACGCAGTGTGGCCCCTTCCTTGACCGCGACCAGCAATTCAAAACCGCTACGGCGCATGTCTTCCGTCGCGCTAAGCACCAGTAAGCCCATTAAGCAGACTTGGCCCAGCAAGGCGATAAAGCCGATAGCGGCGCTGACCGACAGCGGGATGCCGGTCAGTAATAATGCGAACACGCCGCCGGTCATCGCAAACGGCGTCGCGATCAATATCGCCGCCGCGCTACGCGCCGATTGCAATGCGCTATACAGCAAGCCCAGAACGATCAGCACCGCGATAGGTATGACCACGCCAAGCCGGGCCATGGCCCGTTGCTGGTTTTCGAATTCCCCGCCCCAGAGCAGGAAATGGCCTTCGGGCACGGTGACTTTTTCGGTTACTAACGCCATCGCTTCATGCACTACCGAGCCCAAATCGCGGCCGTCGACGTTGAATTTAAGCGCCATATAGCGACTGTTGGCTTCGCGTTCGATTGAAGTGCGGCCTTGGGCAATGTCGATAACGGCCAGGTCGCGCAAAGGGATATAGGCGGCCAGTGGGCTGACCACGTTCAGGTTGCCGGTTTTTTCGATGTCGCCGCGCTCGGTTGCCGGGAGTATCAAGCGAATCGGCACGGGCCGTTCGGCCTGCCACAACTCCGAGACAACCCGCCCGGCCATGCCGATTTCAATAGTGTCTTGCACCGTATCGACATCCAAACCGTTCCGGGCAAGGGCGGCGCGATCCAGTTTGATCTGTAGCTGCGGCACTCGCGATTCGCGGTAAAGATCCAGGTCAATGACGCCCGCAACATCGGCCAGCGCCGATTTGACCTCTTCCAGCGTATCGCGCATTTTTTCAAGATCGGGGCCGTAAATTTTCAGCACCACTTTACCGCGCACGCCGCTGACCGCTTCCTCGACGTTATCTTTAATCGGTTGCGAAAAATTAAAGCGCACGCCGGGTATTTCTTCCAGCGAGGTGCGCATCGCCTCCACCAGCTTTTCCTTGTCCCAGCCATCGCGCCATTGTTCGTGAGGTTTGAGATGGGCGAAGGTCTCGCTCATGTTCACGCCTTCGTTGTCCGTGCCGTCCTCTGAGCGGCCTTGCTGGCTCAAAACACCGAGCACTTCCGGGTATTGCAGCAGGCGGCGGCGCATATCCAATAAAATGTCCTGGCCTTTATCCAGCGAAACACTCGACGGCATTTCGACGAAAACATGAATGTCGCCTTCATCCAGTTCCGGTAAAAACTCGGTGCCCAATTGGCTGCCCGAGATTGCCCCGGCCAACAGCAATCCCCCGGCGGCCGTCAGAATCACGGTCCGTTGGCGTAGCGCATAATCCAGCAGCCGTGAATAGCCCTGCCGCAGCCGCTCCAAAAATTGAGGCTCGGTAATCAAGGCATGTTTAGGCTGAATAAAGGCCGCGCACAGCGCGGGAACCAGAAACAACGCAAATACCAAGCCGCCGGATAAGGCAAAGCTGTAAGTCATTGCCAGCGGGCGAAATATCCGCCCCTCAACCCGCTCCAGGGTAAACACCGGGATTAACGCGGCAATGATGATTAACATGGCGAAGAAAGCGGGCTTGGCGACATCGTAAGCCGCATCGGCAATCAGGTGCAGCATTTCCCTTCGCGTTTGCGGTTTACTATGCGAAGCCTGATGAATGACGTTTTCCATCAACACCACCGCGCCGTCCAGGATAATCCCGAAATCGATCGCCCCCATGGAGATCAGGTTGGCCGGCATCCCCAACTGGTAAAGCCCCAGGAATGCGACCAATAAAGACAAAGGAATCACGGTGGCGACAATCAGCGAGCCGCGAATGCTGCGTAAAAACAGCCAGACCACGCCCACTACCAGGAAAAAGCCGTGCAGCAGGTTGTCGAAAACCGTATGCAAGGTGCTGCTGACCAGCTCGGCCCGGTCGAGAAACGGCACGATGCGCATGCCGGCCGGCAGGATGCGCGCATTCAATTCCTCCACCTTGCCATGCAAGGCGTCGAGCACCCGCGACGGATTCTGTCCGCGCCGCAGCAGCACAATGCCTTCAACCACTTCTTTCTGTTCGTCCAGCCCCACGGTTCCCCGGCGCGGCGTGTAGGCTTGAACCAAGCGGGCGACATCGCCGACGGTGACCGGCGTACCGTCGCGGTTTTTCAGCACGATTTTCTTGATGTCCTCGGCTGAGAGCAAATGACCCACGCCGCGCACCACCATCTCCTGGTCGCCGTAGCTGAGAAAGCCCGCGCCGACATTGCGGTTGGATTTTTCAATAGCGACGCCCACTTCTTCCAGCGTCAAACCCAGCGATTCGATGCGCGTCGGGTCGATTTCGATATGGATTTCCTTGTAATAGCCGCCGAAAGTCAACACATCGGCGACACCGGGTATCTGCCGTAAGGTTTTCGATACATTCCATTCCATTTCGGAACGCAGCTCGTACAGGGAATGCCGGTCGCTGATTAGGGTAAATTTGTAAATTTCGCCCAGCGGGGTGTAATCGGGAGCCAGCACCGGCGTCACTGTTTCCGGCAATTCCGCGCCGGAAATACGCTGGGAGATTTCCGTCCGGGAATGAAAACTGTCGATATGATCCTCGAAAGTGATGGTGATCAAGGACAAGCCGAACAGGCTCTGGCTGCGCATTTGGATCATGTCCGGCGTGCCGTTCAGCACCCGCTCCAACGGCACCGTCACTTGCCGTTCGACTTCCTCCGGCGCATAACCGGGCATCAGGCTGATCACGGTGACCTGGGTATTGGTGACATCGGGATAAGCTTCAATAGGCGTTTCCAAAAAAGCGTGTATGCCGAAAATAGCGATCACTAATACCGTGCTGATAACGGCAAGGCGTCTGTGGACGCAGCGTTCAATCAAAGTTCGCAACATGGCAGCCGTCCCCTACAACAACATCGCGGCAGCGGAATCGAGCAGCAACGCGCCCGAGATAACCACCCGGTCGCTATCGGCAAGCCCCTCAAGCACCGGTACCTGGCCGTCTCGCGCCTGTCCGACAGTAACGTTGCGGGGTTCGAATTGCCCTTCCGCCGTTTCCAGATAAACCACTGTTTGTTTTTTGTCTTTGATCAGCACCGCCGTGGTCGGCAACACGATCCGGCGCGGGCCTGCCGCGCTTATCGAAGCTCTGGCAAACATGCCGGGCTTGAGAATCAAATGACTGTCATCAAGCTCGACATAAACCGCGCCCCGGCGCAGGTCGGGCTGCATGGAGGCACCGATGGCGGCGACATGACCGGACACAGGTTCAGGCAATGCGCTGATTTGTAGGGTCGCCTTGGCCCCTTTTTCTATCAGCGGCAAATCGTTGTCGAACACATCCGCCACGATCCACAATGCTCCGGGCTCGCCCAGCTCAAACAACACCGCGCCCGCTTCCACGGCCGCGCCTGTTGAGGCGTTGGCCCGCAACACCACGCCGCCAATCGGCGCGCGCAGCACGATAGACTGATCCGCGCCTTCGCCCAGCAAGCGCACCGCTTGCACGCTGCGTTGATAATCCGCGCGCGCCTGCCGAAGCTGGATATCCGCTTCGGCGCGCTCGATTTCCAGGCCGACGCCGCTTTTTTGCATGACCGCCTGACGCTTGGCATGGTCTTCGGCGCGTTGCAGCTCGGCTTTCGCGCGAGTAATATCAGCGCGCATTTGCGCGGCCTCGGAGCTTTCCAGCGTTGCCAACGCAGCACCGGCCTTAACACGGTCACCGACTTGCACATTAATTTTGCCGAGGCGCCCGGCAACGACAGCACCCACCGTCGATAGCGCCTTGGCGCGAAACTCGACCCGGGCCGGCGCTTGCACCGTTGCGGCGAAAGTTTGCGGACTCACCGCCGCCACGGTAATGTAAGGACGGGACTCCGGTGGAATCGAAACGGCTTTTTGTGACCCGGCGGCTGTGGTTTGGGCTGGTTTAACACTTTCCGCCGACGACTGTTTGCGGTCGGTTGAACCAGTCGTTGGTTCTGTACAAGCGTTGAGCAAAAAAAACGGAATGAAAAATAACGAATAGTTACGCATGGTGATGGTATTTCTATGATAAAAATTGGAAATAGGGCAACAGCAAATCTTCCATGCTGTAAAGCCCATTGTTTTTGTTAAGAATATGTTTCGCGGCAAACAATGCGCCATTGCCGAATGCTTCCCGTGCGATGGATTCATGTTTGAGGCGAACCGTCTGGTGCGGAAAGCCGAACAATATTTCGTGGACGCCGATAATTCCCCCCGCCCTGATTGTTTTTATGGCGTCTTCCGGCACATCCAGGCATTGGGCGATTTTTTTCGCCGTCCCTGAAGTTTCGGGTTTGTTTTTAAAATGTTCCTCTATCACTTCAATGTCGGTGTAAGGGGCGATATTTTTTAGTATTCTCGCGGCAAGGATTAAAAAATTGATCCCAATCGTGATGTTTGGCGACCATAAAATTTTTGTTTTGTCCGATAATCGCTCAAGGTATTGAATTTCCTCGGGTGAATAGCTGGAAATCGCGCTGACAATCGCTATGCCGCGATTACTGGCTTCTTCACCGTAGTATTCGATGCCGTGTTGCGAAGAAAAATCGATGATCACATCGACAGGAAAGCGGTTGAGCAGATCAACCGCGGTAAATTCATTTTTTGAATAAATAAAGCCGGGCTCATCGGACAAAACGCCTAGAAACTCAGGTACAGAGCGGTGTTCAAGAAGTTTTGTCTTGCGAATCACCCATTGCAGGTTTGCTTCTTTATTTTCCAATAAAATGGACGCAACCGCTTTACCGGTTTTGCCGAATCCCATTAATCCTACTTTCATTGCCGTGCCTTAAATAACTTTGAAATTTTCGATAGCCTGCCTCCGTGCGGAGCATGTTGCCGCAAGCCAGTGTAACGATGCCCAACTCCATCGTGTTCGTTAGTATTGGCATAAAACAGTCAATAACCATGCCAAAGCGCAAAGCATCGCTATAGATTCGAGATAATTAAGCGCAACGCTTTGTTTATAAAACAAAGTTATTTTCCAGGAAGATTTAAACGGCAGCGGCTATGCTGATTGTTATTCAGTTCGTCAAATTGATTGTGTTGTTATAAACTACAGCTCTGTAGTAAATCGGAACATATTTTTTCATGCGCATTTCTACCAAGCTCACGCTGTCTTTAACGTCCATTGGCTTGTTGATATTTATCGGATACGGTCTCTATCATCTTTCGATTGAAAAGCGGGATTTAACCCGGGTTATCAGTCTGCAAACAAAACTACTCGGTAAAAGTCTGCAAATCGCTGTTGAAAATGCCATGCGAGACAAGCAGTTGGCCGACATTACAGAACTGCTGAAAGAACTTGAGCAAATTGAACCGGCATTGAAAGTCCGGATTTATGATGAAAACGGCAAGGCTTTCCCGGATGCTATCGGTAATTCTTACGCAAGCGATTTCCAGGAAAGACTGCATGCCGCTTTGAAAGATGATGAAGACGATCAGTTTTTTTATCCCGAGGAAAACCCCGAATACATTACCCTGCTTTTGCCGCTACAAAACACGCAGGGAGAAAGGCTTGGCGTTCTGGTGTTTGTGCGCGCCCTGCATGAAATGCGCCGCGACCTTGACGTGACCCGGCGTAACCTGGCGATTTCCACAATTGCTTTTATTGTGATTGCCGCACCGCTTTGCACACTTATTTGTTTGATTTATATCGGCTGGCCCTTGCAGCGGTTGACCGATGGCATGAAACAAATACGGGACGGGAATTTCTCCCCGCTACCCCTTATCAAACATCAGGATGAAATCGGCGTACTGCTGAAGACCTTTAATACCATGGCTGCGGAATTGGCCAACGCCCGGCAAAAACTGAAAGAGGAAGCGCAATCGCGCCGCCAAGTCCAGGCCGCCCTTCAGGAAGCGGATAAACTGATTACCATCGGACAGCTATCGGCCGGACTGGCGCATGAAATCGGTTCGCCGTTACAGATATTGAAAGGCCGGGCCGACTATCTGCTGTTGTGTGCCGACCAACCCGAAGAAATCATCCGCCACGCACGGATACTGGCTTCGCAAACCGAGCGCATTACCCGTATCGTCCAACAACTGCTGGAATTCACGCGGCGGCGCCCGCCTCATTTCACCTGCATTGATCTACGCGACCCCGTGAACGCCGTGCTCAAGCTATTGAAATACGAAGCGCATAAAAAGCAGGTCGAACTGCGTTATGAAGCCGCAACAGACCTGCCGCCGATCCTTGCGGATAGTGACGGCATCCAGCAAATTGTCTTAAACCTGATCACCAATGCCTTGGCCGCAACCGGCGCGGGAGGCCGAATTGTTGTTGCTGTCGAACCCTATCCCGCCCACAGCAAAACCGCCGAAGCGATACAACTCACTGTTCGGGATGACGGCTGCGGTATGTCCGAAGAAACGCTAAAACACCTGTTCGACCCGTTTTTTACTACCCGTCAGGAACAAGGCGGCGTCGGGCTTGGCCTGGCTGTGGCCCGCGGCATTGTTACCGCGCACCGCGGCAGCATTAAAGCAGAAAGCGCGCCGGGGCAAGGCAGCGTCTTTACCATCATTTTGCCCGTGGAGAACCCCGATCATGGCCTTGACCAATCAAACAATGCAAAAACATAAGCGTTTACTGGTCATCGATGACGATATCGGCGTTGTCGAGTACTTGACGGAAATTCTCACCGTCAGTGGTTATCGCGCAAGCGGCGAAACCGATCCGCAACACGCCTTGCAGCGCCTGGAAACCGAGCATTTCGACCTGGTGATCAGCGATGTGGAAATGCCCGGCATGCGCGGCCTGGATTTGATGGCGGCCATTCATGCACATAAACCCGGGCAGTTGATTCTGTTGATCACCGCTTTCGGCAGCATTGATCTGGGGGTGCGCAGTTTACAAGCGGGGGCCTGCGGTTTTGTCACCAAGCCGTTTTCCCTGAGCGATTTAACGTCCGCCATTGAGCGCGCCTTTAGAGATCGGCAAATGCGTAGAGAGGTTGTGCGTGTCGCCACGGCTGACCGCGATGTCATGCCTCGCGGATTGGTTGCGGAAAGCCTGAAGATGCAAAAAATCCTGCAACTTGCCGACCGGGCGGCCCGGATCAATTCGCCGGTACTGCTGACCGGCGAAAGCGGCGCCGGTAAGGGCGCGTTGGCGCGCTTTATCCATGAGCATAGTCCGCGCGCCAATGGTCCTTTTTTGCAAATCAACTGCGCCGCATTGCCTTTCACACTGGTGGAAAGCGAATTGTTCGGGGTGCGCAAAGGCGCCTACACCGATGCGCGTGAACATCGTCCGGGATTGTTTGTTGAAGCCGAAGGCGGCACCCTGTTTCTGGACGAAATTGCGGAAATGCCGTTGGCGATCCAGCCCAAACTGCTGCAAGCATTGGAGACAGGCAAGGTCAGGCCCGTAGGAGCCGGTAGCGAAATTGCCACCGATGTTCGTATTATCGCCGCCACTAACCAATCCATCGAAAAAGCCTTGCAAAACGGCTTGATACGCCCGGACCTTTACTATCGGCTCAATGTGATTCGTTTTGACATTCCGCCCTTAAGAGAGCGCCTGCCCGATTTGGAACGCTTGGTCGATCATTTATTGCAAAAGGCCCAAACAAAACTGCAACGGCAAATCCACGGCATCTCCGCCGAAGCGATGAGATGGATTCGCGCGTACTCCTGGCCCGGTAATGTGCGCGAATTGGCTAATATGCTGGAGCGGGCGGTTGCCTTGGCCGAACATGACACGATCCTGCTGGAAGATTTGGCCCAGGCCACCCAGATACCTGTTGAGGACAACTTTCTAGGAAAAGCCGCATCTCAATCGATGACCTTGGCGGAATTGGAGGTCGCCTATATCCGGCGCATTTTGGAAATAACCCAAGGCAACAAAGCGCAAGCCGCTAAAATTTTGGGCATTGATAGAGGCAGGCTGTACCGGAAGCTGGAAGACTAAAGTTTTAAAAAGCCCTTAGCCATTCAGCCACAGGTTGCGCGGATGTGCGGAGAATTGTCACCGTTGAAGAAAATAACGGATTTTAAGTGCCGGGTTTTGCGCGTAAATAGAAATGCTACAGCAAAGCCGTTAGATTAATTACGCGTTAGTCGCTCTTTTAGGTATTTTGCGGTCAGATAGCCCAAAATCGCTCCCCATATCATCATAAAAATTCCGTGTAATATTATTTCAAAATTAAGTTTATAGGCTTGTGCATAGTAATCATAGAGATAATCTATTGTTACAATAAAAACTATTATATACACAGCGCTTTTAAATTTAATTGCTTGCATATAAAAAGAACTAACGCCTAGTATGATAAAACCTATTAAAAACCTTAGGCCTGCGTGGATCGACCAATCAAGATTGAGTATGGGCGCTTTTAATAATGCTATATTCAAAAAATAGAGCAAAACAATTCCTGCAATAAAAGAAAAAGCGAGCATTTTCATTCCGTCACCTCTATACAGGGCAATTTATGTATATTCATTATAATCCGTTATTTTAAAATAAGTACGTGTATTGAAAATGAACGCTGCAGGTTACTCAAGTGCGGCCAACCGTCGTCAGTTTTCATTCATGTAACTTACTCATGCATTTATGCAATCGCCTTGTGAAACTGCATTGAAATATTATAGACGGGAACCGTTTAGCACCCCCGCTTATGAATGATTCCTGATTAGCGTACTATGCTAATCCCGCTGAAAATAGTCACGCTGTTGTCCACATTTTTTGAGGTTAACATTACCCCATTCCGTAAATGACCGTTAACAAAATACGGTTCCCTTATTTCTTATTACTCCTCGCCGCTGCTTCGGGCCGAAACAAACGCATAAAAAACTTTTCTATTTCAACCAATATAAATACGCTGGAGGCGACGGCGATAATCATTTGCCAAGTAGGCGCGTCTATATCGACCGTGCCGAATAAGCGTTGCATAGGCTGCCAATAGGTGAAAGCGATTTGGAATACAAGCAGCATCATGGCAGCCTGCCACATCAGCCAGTTACCGAACAGGCCATGCAGATTGAGCACGGAATCGTGCAGGTAACGGCTGTTGAAGACGTAAAATATTTCAAACATCACCAGCGTATTTACAGTAACTGTCCGAGCTTGTTCAATCGAAGCGCCCAATGAGCGCTCCCAGAGAAACAGGCCAAAGGTGCCGGTCACCATAATCAGCGACACAAATACTATGCGCCAAATCATGAACGGCGAGAGTAAGGGAACATCCGGCTTTCTGGGCATACGGCCCATAATGTTGCGTTCCGGGGGTTCAAAAGCCAGCGTCAGCGATAACGTTACCGCAGTAATCATGTTCACCCACAATATTTGCACCGGAGTGATCGGCAATGTTTCGCCCATGACAATAGCCGCGATGATGATCAACGCTTCACCGCCACCGGTAGGCAAAATAAAAATAATCGACTTAAGCAGGTTGTCGTAAATGCCGCGCCCCTCCTCAACGGCATGGGCTATCGAAGCAAAATTATCATCCGCCAACACCATTTCACTGGTTTCCTTGGCGACTTCGGTGCCTTTTTTGCCCATTGCTATGCCGACATCGGCGCGTTTTAGCGCCGGCGCATCATTAACGCCGTCACCGGTCATTGCTACCACATGCCCGTCCGCTTGCAGCGCAGTCACCAAACGCAGCTTGTTTTCCGGGCTGGTGCGGGCAAAAACATCGACATTGCGGATGTCCGCCGTCAGTTCGCTATCGCTCATCCGATCCAGCTGTTCTCCGCTCAGCACCGAGCCGTCGCCGATATTGAGCTGCGCTGCAATCGCGGCAGCGGTCGCCGCATGGTCGCCGGTAATCATTTTGACCCTGATACCGGCGTTTTGGCATTTGAGCACGGCTTTGACGGCTTCGGGACGCGGCGGATCAATCATGCCGACGACGCCCAGCAACGTCAGCCCGGTTTCAACCTCGGCAAAGCTGATTTGATTTTGGGAGAAAGGCAGGGTCTTGAATGCAATTGCCAGCAGGCGCTGGCCGTCGCCGGCGATGTCATCCATGATTTGATGCCAATCGGCAACATGAATCGGCACATCTTCGCCATTGATGCGTTGTAGCGTGCACATGCCAAGCACCCGTTCGGGCGCGCCTTTGATAAACACGAAGGCATGGCTGCTATGGTTGTGATGCAGTGTCGCCATGTAGCGATGTTCCGATTCGAACGGGATAACGTCGGTACGCGGCATTTGCTGATTCATAAAATCAGGGTTCATCCCGGCCTTGTGCGCCAGAGTGATCAAGGCGCCCTCGGTAGGGTCGCCGTGTATGATCCAGTTGTCGACGTGTCCGGATTTTTGCTCCAGTCGTGCGTTATTGCACAATACGGCCCCTCGAATCAGTTCATGCAAATCAGGGTGATTTTCTACAGGCGTTATTTCGCCTGCCAGCTTAAAACCGCCTTCGGGGCTATAACCGACGCCTTCCACCGTAAACAGCTTGTTATTCACGAAGATCGATTTGACGGTCATTTCGTTACAGGTCAGGGTGCCGGTTTTATCGGAACAGATGACGGTGACCGAGCCCAAGGTTTCGACGGCCGGCAGGCGCCGGATAATCGCATTACGCTCGGCCATGCGTTGTACGCCGATAGCCAAGGTGATGGTCATAACCGCCGGCAAGCCTTCGGGAATGGCGGCTACGGCAAGCCCTACCACCGACATGAACAACTCGGTCAAAGAAGAATGCTGAATAGCCCAACCATAAGCGAACGTAGCCGAGGCCAGCATCACAATAGCAAAGCTCAACCACCGGCTGAAGCGGGCAATCTGCCGCAGCAAGGGTGTGGCTAATTGAGGAACGGTGCGCAGCATGGAACTGATGCGGCCGATCTCGGTTTCGTCACCGGTGGACACCACCATGCCAAGCGCAGTGCCGTAGGTAATCAAGGTGCCCGAATAAGCCAGACAGAAGCGATCCCCCAGCGGGACATTGGCGCTGATAGCTGCGGTGTTTTTTTCGACGGGTACCGATTCCCCGGTGAGCATGGATTCATCGGCACGCAAATTTTTGACCTGTAAAAGTCGCAAATCAGCCGGCACCTTGTCGCCGCTTTCCAGGGAAACGATATCGCCCGGAACCAATTGCTCGGCGGGTATCAGGAAATTTTTGCCTTCGCGCCGCACCATGGCTTGGTGCGTAAGCATATTGCGAATCGCATCCAGGGCTTTTTCCGCCTTGCCTTCCTGAATGAAACCGATCAACGCATTGATCAACACCACGCCGACGATGACGCCGCTGTCGATCCAGTGTCCAATGGCTGCCGTTATACCGGCCGCAATCAGCAATACATAAATGAGTACATTGTGAAACTGGCTGAGAAAGCGTTTGAAAGGGCCGCGGCTGGTGGCCGGCGTCAGTTTGTTTAAACCGTATTGCGCCAGCCGCAGCTTTGCCTCCTGCCGGCTTAAGCCCTGTTCGGTGCTAACCAAAGCCTCGTAAATTGCATCGGGGGAAAGGGCATGCCAAGGACGGTTTTCCGATGGATTCTTTTTGTTCATCATTAATGACCTCATTGTGATTATTAACTGATGTTACGCACTGCCCAGAAAAACATAAAAACACGAAAAAGCTTTATACGCAATACGTTCGAGGTAGTTCGGTCCATCAAGGAAGCGATATCGATTTACAGCTCACTATAACTATACGCTGGTTCCAAGTTGGAGAGACTGTGAAAGTATTCGGTTTAAGAAAAAATCCAAGAGCAACCACGGAGGACATAGATGGACTGCACGGAGATTCTAATACGTTGAGTTATAGAATTATTTTCTTCGTGTCCTCGGCAACTGCTCCCTGCGTTGCTCTACCTCCTGCATCCCTGCAGTCGTTCGTGTTCTCCGTGGTGAATGATTTTATCGGCCTGATTAAATATAATACTTTCACAGTCTCTGGAGCTTGGGAACCGGCAATGGCAGTGCCGTAACTCGTCGGGACGAGGTAACGGTTCCCGGTAATTAGTGTGCCGTATTGTTGAGATTCTTGACGTCATCCTAACTTGGCTGTCAACTGAAAGCGAAAAAGACCAAAAAGGATACGCTCACGGTAAAAGAAGCAAGCCATTTTGTTTTTTGGATTGAAGACAATTCTTTCCAGTAATTGCTAAGGCATGACTTACACTGCAATTTCGCTGCAAGGAGCCGCGTTTTAAACCGGTTGTAAAGGCCCGGCAGCGCTCGCCATAGGCGGTAAAGTATGCATAGCGCGATAGACCAGAGCAGGTAAAAAACGATGATTTGGCTTTGTTCGCGGGTGGTATGGAAAATATGCTCAATGAGGTGTTCAAGGGCAAACTCGAACCATTCGAAAGCCAGATGCATGACTATCAGCAATGAGTGCAGCATCACGTCATACATCGTTATAACAAGCCCGATCAGGATGACTCGGATCAGTATTTCTCGCTTAGCTAATGGAATCATGGCTCTGTCTCCACGCAATCGTTTCAATAAAACCCGTTATTAAAACCCAAAGCAATGCCCGGCATCGCTGTTAAACGTCCGAATAAAATTGCACTTTTCCGGTTTCAATGTTGTACATGCCGCCGACGATGCCGATTTCGCCGTTTTTCAACATCGCGTTCAATACCGGGCTTTTGCTTTTGATTTGCTCGACGGTCAGTTGCACATTTTTATCGGCGACTTTTTGCACGAGTTCGTCATGACTGTCGGTGATTACGACAGACTCTTCGGCCTGCACGGCATCCACGGCCGGTTTTATTTTATGCAATAGCCCGCTTAAATGATCCAGTTCCACATTGGCGCAAGCGCCTTTGACTGCGCCGCAATGCGAATGGCCCAGTACCACGATCAACTTGGATCCCGCTATCTTGCAGGCGTATTCCATGCTGCCCAAGATGTCGTCGTTGATGACATTGCCCGCGACCCGCGCGCTGAACACATCGCCCAAGCCCTGGTCGAAAATTAATTCGACCGATGTGCGCGAATCCATGCAGCTGAGAATAATCGCAATGGGAAATTGCCCTTGCCGGGTATCGTTAATTTGTTCCAATAGATTGCGGTTGGATTCCAGATTATTGACAAAGCGCTCATTGCCTTCTTTCAGCAACGCCAGCACCTTAGCCGGTGTTAGTGATTGCTGGGTGTCGTAGGTGAGTGCCCTGGCATTCTCTACCGGTTCGAGTACGCCGAAACCGCGCAGGTTTTCGATAGTCAGCTTGATATGCTTCCGTTTCGCTTCAATTTTAAAGTTTTCAATGATTTCGAAGACATCGTAGTCAATGTATTTTGAACGGGTTGCGTCAATCACGACTTCCGAATGATTGGGCAATTGCTCAAGAGTTTTTTGAATATTGGCTTTATTCAAAAAAGAGATGTGTTCGGAAAGCTTGAGTATGGTTTTATTGCCGATGTGCGACTCATTAAAATAAAAAGGGCTTTTGTAATTTTCCAGCAATATCGAAAATAACGCGGCAACCAGCCCAATAACAAGACCGACCAGCAGATTAGTAAAAATCATACCCAAAATGGTGATGCAGAACGGGATAAAATGATATATGCCCGCTTTGTACATAATGGCGAACGATTTGGGCCGGATCAATTTGTAACCGACCACCAGTAACACGCTGGCCAAACTGGCTAACGGAATTTTATTGAGCAATGTCGGAATAAAAATGACCGCAAACAGCAATAGCAGGCCGCATATAATGCCCGTCGCTTTGGTTTTTGCGCCGGATTGAATGCCGATAGAGCTGCGCACGATGACTTGTGCCAGCGGCAGGCCGCCGATCAGGCCGCTACAGACATTGCCGATGCCCTGGGCAATCAGTTCCCGGTTAGTCGGTGTGACTCTTTTATAGGGATCCATTTTATCGACCGCCTCCACAGAGAGCAGCGTCTTCAAGCTCGCCACTACCGCCAACGTTAACGCGGTCAGGTAAACGGCCGGGTTAGTGAGCTGGGAAAAATCCGGGTAATGAAGTTGATCCAATAAATCGCGGGCATTGTTCAGCACTGGAATCGTAACCAGATGGTTACCGCCCAGCGCCAGTTCAGGATAAAAATTCTGCAGGCCTTCATTGATCAGCACGGCGACCAAAACCGTGATTAACACGCCTTGGAACAGCGGGAAAAAACGTTGTTTTTTGATAAACGGCTGTTCCCAGAGGATAAGGATCGCCAACGATATCAGCGAAATCATGATTGCCGTGGGCGAGCTGAATTCCAGCATATGCCCTAGTTCGGAAAAAGACGAATAGTTATCGGCCTGAAAAAAGGAGGTATCGCCCTCGTAATCCAGGTCATAACCCATGGCGTGGGGAATCTGTTTAAGAAAAAGAATAAAGCCCATGCCCGACAACATGCCGTTGATGACGGATGACGGAAAGTAATAGGCGATAACGCCGGCTTTGAACAGCCCCATGATAATCTGGAAAACGCCGGCCACGACCAGGGCGAGCAAAAAACCATTGAAACCCAGTTTGTCAATGGCTGCCCAGACAATGATCGCGATGCCGGCGGTTGCGCCGCTGATGCCCAATGAGGAACCGCTTAACGGCGCCACTACCAGCCCGCTGATAATGCCGGCAATCAATCCCGAGAACAGCGGTGCGCCCGAAGCCAGGGCTATGCCTAAGGATAGCGGTATGGCGATCAGGAAAACGGCAATGCCCGCCGGCAAATCGTATTTCAGGTTGGCGAACAGGTTGTTATTAATTTCAGGGCTTGAGTTCATCGGTGTTTCTGTTGCTTGCGTTTTCATGGAATTAACTTCGTTAATATCTTGGATATGATGAGAAACAGGGTGGCGCATAAATAATATTCCTTATTGTGTAGCGAACAAAAAGCAACGAAGAAAATGCTTCGGTTTAATGCCGAGCTATAACTCTAGCCTTTTTCCCTTTCAGTAACCTTTCATGAGGGAGATGACTCGGTGTCCTCTGGAGGCTGGCGGTCCGCTTCCGAAGCATCAACATATGCTCAGAGCGTGATGATGAGGCGTACAGATCTTAATTACCTAAAAAATTAGTTGTATAGATGGGATCAACGGCCTTATCGTTAAGCCGATAGATATGGCAAGATTCGACTCTTTTAAAGAGCATCCTTTAATCGGGAGGTTGAATATGACGGATAAGCTCATTATCGACGGTTCCCACGGCGAAGGCGGCGGGCAAATCCTGCGCAGCTCGTTGAGCTTGGCCGCCATCACCGGGCGTCCGGTGCGCATCGAAAACCTCCGCGCGAATAGGAAAAAGCCGGGGCTGGCGGCGCAGCACCTGACCTCGGTACGGGCGGCCGCCATGCTCTGCGACGCAGAATTAGCGGGTGCGGAGCTCGGTTCGCAAACGCTGCAATTCATTCCCCGCAAGCCGGTTCAGGCCGGCGATTACTTTCTGGATGTGGCCGAGGCGCGGGAAGGCGGCAGCGCCGGCGCGGTCATGCTGGTGCTGCAAACCCTGCTGCTGCCGTTGGCGCTGGCGAAGGGCGCATCCACCGTCGTTTTGCGCGGAGGCACGCACGTCGATATGAGCCCTTCCTACGACTACGTGCATGATGTCTGGCTGCCGATGCTGGCGCGCATGGGCGTAAGCGCCGAGCTGTCCCTGGTACGCTCCGGCTGGTACCCGATGGGGCGCGGAGAAATCAGATTGCGCATATCGAGAGCCGGAAAATTGCGCCCGTTGCGCATTGAACATCGCGGTTCGTTGCGGACGATCACCGGGCGCGCATTGGTCGCCAATCTGCCGGACCATATTAGTGAGCGCATGGCCAGCCATGTCCGTAACCTGTTGCAGCAGGTTGGGATGACCGTGGAAATCGAGGCGGTCGTTATGAACGCGGCCTGTCCCGGAGCCGGCTTGTATCTGACCGCGCATTATGAAAACTGTCTGGCCGGTTTCGGCGCTCAAGGCAAACGCGGCAAGCCTGCCGAGCAGGTCGCCGAAGAGGCTTGCGCCGCGCTGTTGCAACACTATCGCTCGGGCGCGGCCCTGGAACAGCATCTTGCCGACCAGTTAATCCTGCCGGCCGCGTTGTGCCGGGGAGAATCCGTTTTTAGCGTCGAGCACATCAGTCCGCATCTCGTTACCAACGCTTGGGTGGTTGAGCGTTTCGGGCTGGCGCGGATAGACATTATTCCGGCCGCCGACGAGACTGGTTACGTCAAAGTCCTTGCCGGCGGGTAACTCAAGCATGATGCCCATCCAAGACCTCCTGCATCGCATCCGCTGGGACCCGGAATTCGGCCGCGGCGAATTCGTTATCGGTTATTACGACCGGCTTGAACACGAAATCATCCGTGTGCCGTTTCTTCAGGTCGCATTCCCAAAGGATGCCCCTGGGGTTTTCGAATTGGTCGATCAGGAGGGACAAACGCACACCATTCCTTTGCATCGGGTTAAGGCGGTTTACAAGAACGGCGAGCTGATCTGGCACCGGGACTGAGCGGGGACGCGGAAGAGACTGTGAAAGTATTATCTAAATCAGGCTGAAAGGGTTATTTACCACGGAGAACACGGAGAACACGGAGAACACGGAGAACACGGAGAACACGGAGAAAATAATCCCATTCATTCAATAGATTAAAAACTCCGTGTTCTCCGTGTCCTCCGTGGTTAGTCTCTTAATTATCCCCGTAAATTACCGTCGCTCTGTCGCTAGCAAGGCGTAGGCCGCTGCTTGTTGGAATTGTCGCCATACACCATTCGGAGAATTTCCCGTTTCGCTTCCAGCCAGTCGCGCAGCTCATTTCCAGGTTTAAAAGCACGTTTTTCCGCTTTGTAATAGGCCGCTTCGGCAATCATCGACGTAAGATTCGGGTCAAGCTCGCAGACAGGAGTCGGATAATCCGGGGTGAATCCAAACTTGATCAGGCCGAAAACGGTTTGCGGCGAGCTGTTTTTAATGCCGATTTCCTTAGGCTCAAGCTCCGCCAAAGTGCCGAACAGGCGATCCCATATCGAAAAGACCGCGCCGTAGTTGTTATCGTGCTCCTTGCGCTCCGTCGAATGATGCGCGCGGTGTAAATAGGGCACAATGATGACTTTTCCGAGGCGTTGCTCGCCGCGGAATGAAATATTGCTGTGATGAAACATGATGAACAGGGTCAACAGGGCTTCATTGATGAGTACCATCGATTGGGTTATGCCCAGGATGACAATATAAGCTGATTTCACAACAGTGAGAATGGCCAGTTCCACGATATGCAGCCGGAATGCGGTTGAAACATTTAAGTAAGGATCATTGTGATGCACTTTGTGAAACATCCACAGGCCATCAAAGCTGTGGCTGGCTTTGTGCCACCAGTAGAGCAGCAGGTCGAGCAACAGAAACGACAGCAGCGCTTTCCATACAGGATTGGCGACATGACTTAGCAATCCGCTGTCGGAGTCATGGTTGGCCATCATTAACAACGGCGTTGCCGACAGTAACGAGATAATGAGGCTGTTAAAAACAAACAGGCCGGCATTGGTTTGATAAGATCGGCGCGATTGTTTTAAGGTTAATCTGCGCTTTGGGTAATTAAGTTCGAGAGTCGCCAGAACGACAAAAGCAATAAACAGCGTTAATGCCGCCAGCTTTCCCGACATGCCGGATAGCCAGGCTAAGTAGGATTCAACCAAAGTGATTAAGGAGGTGATTTCGCTGGACATTGTCTTTTCCTCAATATAAAAATGCTTAACCCGTGCAAGACATCTTAAGTAAAGACGATGACAATTTGATGAAAAAGGCTTGGGTTAATGCCGGTGTACTCAGCTTCTTTACTTTAGAAAATGCCTTGATTAAATACAGGCAAAATCTACGCCATAAATTGCCCTTAGCTGAGTAAGAGCGTAAAGCGCGGCTCAAGATTCTCTGCAAGCCATGATTGGCAAAGGTTTTGGATGTAAATGGAAAAGCAAAAGGATTGCCGCCTTGTTGAGAAAGTTTATTTTTTAGCCGTAAGATTGCATCAGTTCAGTGCAATTGTTCTTATTTTCGCACCTTTGCAACAACAAAAAGGATGTACTTATCGATTGTCTATCCGGCTTCTTTTCATCGAAGATTTTTTAAAATGATGAATTTGGCGGGCTTAAGCGCTAGGTATCTGATTTATCAAGTAATAAGGATTCGCTTGGAACTAGTGTTGAGTTTCAGCAGTGCTGATCGAATCTGCAAGGCTGTCCCGTCAGGTACAGTTTTCCAACAAAGTCTGCTGGATTTTCAGCACAACCGGTAGCTGCCAAATAACCGATCCAGAGCAGGATATAAATGCAAAGCTTTTTGCTGTTCACGGTCTGATCGACCTAAGCGATTACTCTCACAAAGCTGTTTCCTTTATGAAGTTTACGTCATACGCCAACGCTACCAAACTGTTGGCTGACAGGCAGCGTTTGCGCAGCCACTGTTGGTTTTCAAGCAGCTGTCGGTTGATTCTGAATAAAGTTCAAATAAAAACAATGCTATAAGAATTGGTATAAAGCTTGCCTTATCAAAAATACATTTGGGAATGCCGCAAAATTGATATATGATTTTTAAAATCAAATGGGCATTTGAATTTGCAGTTTAAAATGCCCGGCACAACCTTGTTCTTAACTCTCTTTCATGACAAATTTTAAAACCCCCAAGGCAGAGATTACCCGCAACCGGCTGTTAACCGCAGCCAGCCGGATCTTTGCCGAGAAAGGCTTTCAGGAGGCGACGATAGCCGAAATCTGCGAGCAGGCGAAAGCCAATATTGCTGCGGTCAATTATCATTTCCGCGACAAGGAAACCCTGTACCTGGAATCCTGGCGTTTCGCTTTTAACCGGGAGCTTGACCTGTATCCGCCCGACGGCGGCCTGATGGATGACGCACCGGCGGAACAACGGCTGGCCGAGCGGATTAAATCCCTGGTCTGCCGCATGGGCGATGAAAACTCCTATTCGTTTGCGATTATTCATAAGGAAATGGCGCAGCCGACCCGGTTGCTGGCCGATATTCTGGAAAAGGAAATCAACCCGCAGCGCATGCAAATGTTTATATTGCTGAAAGAATGCCTCGGGCAGGCGGCCAGCGAGCAACACATCCAATACTGCCATGCCAGCATCATGGGCCAATGTTTTCAATTGCTGCGCTTGAAACACATGCAAGGTGCCCGGCCGTTTCGCAGCCATCCCAGCGATTTGAGCGACATCAAGGCCTTTGCCGAACATGTCGTGCAATTCTCGCTGGCCGGAATTCAAGCCATCCGTTCTCAAACCCTTAATTAAACCGATCGTATGAGTCAAGACATTAGCCACGAATTGCTTCCGTTAACCAGCCGACGCCGGGTTTTTTTACTACCCGTGTTATTGCTCGTTCTGGCGGTTGCCGCCGGAGGTATTTATTCGCAGTATTCGACAACAGCGCCGGATAAAAAATCCGGTTTCGGCGGCGGTAAACGCGGACACGACGATGACACGCCGCCGGCGGTGGCTATAGAAACGGTCGGTCAGGGCGATTTTCCGGTGTACCTGAACGGCTTGGGTACGGTCACCGCACTGCGCACCGTGACCGTGAAGCCCCGGGTTGACGGAGAATTGATTAAAGTATTGTTTACCGAAGGCCAGATGGTGAAGGAAGGCGACTTGCTGGCCGAAATCGACCCGCGTCCGTTTCAGGTGCAGTTGCAGCAGGCCGAAGGTCAGCTGATGCGCGATGAAGCGTTGCTGAAAAATGCCCGCATTGACCATGAACGCTATCTGACGCTGCTGGAGCAGGATTCGATTTCCGCGCAACAGACCGTAACCCAGGAAGCCCAGGTTAAACAGTACCAAGGCGTGGTGGAAATGGATAAGGCCCAGGTCAACAATGCCAAACTGCAGCTCAGTTATGCCAAAGTGACTGCGCCGATTCCCGGACGGGTCGGCCTGCGCCAGATCGACCAGGGCAATATCGTCCATGCCAATGATACCAGCGGCTTGGTGGTGATTACCCAACTACAGCCGATCACTGTAGTTTTCACCTTGCCCGAAGACAAAGTGCAGGCGGTCATGCAGCGCTGGCGTACCAATGAGTCGGTCAGCGTGGAAGCCTATGACCGGGCCGGTAAAGTCAAACTGGCCGAAGGCAAATTGCTGGCGTTCGATAACCAGATCGACTCCACGACCGGCACGCTGAAGCTTAAGGCTCAATTCGATAATAACGAACGCAGCTTGTTCGCCAATCAGTTCGTCAATATCAAAATGCACCTGGAGACTCTGCGCGCCGCGACGCTGGTTTCCAGCGCCGCGATTCAGCACGATACCCAGGGTGCTTTTGTGTACGTGGTCGACCCGCAGCTTAACGTCCAGGTGCGCCGCGTCACACTGGGGCCGACCGAAGCCGACAAGGCGGTGGTGCTGGGCAATCTTGCCGCCAACGAAACGGTGGTAGTGGAAGGCATCGACCGGCTGCGCGACGGCGGCCAAGTCGATATCGCCCAAAAAGACGGCCAAGCCGTCGAGGCCAGCCCGGAGTCGCAAGCCAAGCCCGAAGGCAAATCGCGTAAAAAAGATCGGCGCCCTTAAACTAAGTCCACGGACAAGCACGAAAGCCACGAAAAGAGATCGCTATGTTGAATTGCGCCGTTATTTACCCTTTAGGGGACAAGCTCCAACTTGGCACCTTTGCCAGTTCCCAAACTGGAGTCCGCGCAATAGCCGGAGTGCAGGCTTCGCCTGCCAGCGCAAGCGAAGTTTGCACTCCTCAACTTAGTATTGCTTTGAATACTTTAGGCGCTAGTTCCCAAGCGCCAGAGACTTTAATCAGGCCGAGAAAATTATTCACCGCAGAGAACACGAACGACTGCAGGGATGCAGGAGGTAGAGCAACTGCTCCTGCGTTGCTCTACCTCCTGCATCCATGCAAGTCGTCTGTGTCCTCCGTGGTTACTCTTGGATTTTTTCTTAAACCGAATGCTTTCACAATAGGCGTAGGCCGGAATAAGCCGATTCGAGCGACAGCAAGAATCGGCGTTTCCGGCAATTCCCACCCGAATTCGCCGGAAACGCCCGCCCTTGCTGACGCCGGGCGGACTTATTCCGGCCTACTTCGAGATATGCCTTCCGCGTCTTTCATGGGCAACCTGATTCCCTAAACCGACTATGACCCCAGCCAATCCTAACCTGTCGAATTTCAACCCATCCCGGCTGTTCATCCTGCGCCCGGTGGCGACCTCGCTGCTGATGGTGGCGATGCTGCTGGTCGGCATTTTGGCTTACCGGCTGTTGCCGGTCTCGGCGCTGCCGCAGGTCGATTACCCGACTATACAGGTGGTCACCTTATATCCGGGCGCCAGTCCCGAGGTTATGACGTCGGTCATCACTGCGCCGCTGGAACGGCAGTTCGGCCAGATGCCGGGGCTGACGCAGATGTCATCGACCAGCTCCGGTGGCGCGTCGGTAATCACTTTGCAATTTAACCTGAACCTGGACCTGGACATTGCCGAACAGACTGTGCAGGCGGCCATTAATGCGGCCGGAAGCTTCCTGCCCAAGGACTTGCCGCAGGCGCCGATTTACAGCAAGGTCAATCCGGCGGATACGCCGATCATGACGCTGGCGGTCAGTTCCAAAGCCATGCCGCTGTTCAAGGTCGAAGACCTGGTCGATACCCGTCTGGCGCAGAAGATCGCGCAATTGCCGGGCGTCGGCATGGTCGGCATCAGCGGCGGCCAGCGGCCTGCGGTGCGGATTCAGGCCAATCACAAGGCGCTGGCCGCGTACGGCATCAGCCTTGAAGACGTGCGTAGCGTGATCGCCGCCGCCAATGTCAACCAGCCCAAGGGCATGTTCAACGGCCCGCTACGTTCGGCGATCATCGACAGCAACGATCAGCTGCGTTCGGCGGCGGAATACCGCAACCTGGTGATCGCTTACCGCAACGGCGCGCCGGTACAGCTGTCCGACGTCGCCGAAGTGGTCGACGGTGCTGAAAATGTGCGGCTGGCGGCCTGGGCCAATGATAACGCGGCGGTGATTGTCAACATCCAGCGCCAGCCGGGCGCTAACGTGATCGAGGTTGTCGACAGCATCAAGGAACTGTTGCCGAAATTACAGGCTTCCCTGCCTTTGAATGTCGAGGTACTGCCGCTGACCGACCGCACCGTGACCATACGCGCCTCGGTGCATGACGTGCAATTCGAGTTGCTGCTGGCGATCGCGTTGGTGGTGATGGTGATTTTCCTGTTCCTGCGCAATATCCCGGCCACCGTCATTCCGGGCATTGCGGTGCCGCTATCGCTGGTCGGCACGTTCGCGGTGATGTATCTGGCTGGTTTCAGCATCAACAACTTGACGCTGATGGCGCTGACCATCGCCACCGGTTTCGTGGTCGATGATGCGATCGTGGTCATCGAGAACATAAGCCGTTACATCGAGCGCGGCGAATCGCCGCTGAAAGCTGCGTTGAAAGGCTCGGAACAGATCGGCTTTACCATCATTTCGCTGACCTTTTCATTGGTCGCGGTATTGATTCCGCTACTCTTTATGGGCGACGTGGTCGGGCGGCTGTTCCGGGAGTTCGCAATCACGCTGGCGGTGGCGATCCTGATTTCCGCAATCGTGTCGCTGACGCTGACGCCGATGATGTGTTCCAAGATGCTGCGTCCGGGACTGGTTCACGACGAAAAAGCCGACGGCTGGTTTGACCAGCTGATTGCCCGTTACGGCCGCAGCCTGGAATGGGTCATGCGCCGGCAGCCCCTGACCATGTCGGTATTTTTTGCGACCGTGGCGCTGACCGTGGCGCTGTATGTCTTCATCCCGAAAGGCTTTTTCCCGATACAGGACACCGGCACTATCCAGGGCATTTCCGAAGCGCCGCAGAACGTGTCTTTCCAGGCCATGTCCGAGTATCAGCAAAAGCTGGGCAAGCTGATACTTGATGATCCGGCGGTCGACAGCCTGTCGTCGTTTATCGGCGTCGACGGCATCAATACCACCCCCAACAGCGGCCGTTTCCTGATTAACCTGAAACCGCATGCCGAACGCCCGGACAATGCCACTGAAGTCATCGCGCGGCTGAAAACCAAACTGGCCGGATTGGCCGGAGTGACCCTGTATTTGCAGCCGGTGCAGGATATGACCATGGAAAACCGAGTCAGCCGCACTCAATACCAGTTCACGCTGGAGACCCCCGACATTGATGAACTGAACCGCTGGACACATAAGCTGGTCGAAGAACTTTCCGCTCAGCCGGAATTTGCCGATGTGGCCAGCGATGTGCAGGACCAAGGCCAGCAAGTCTATGTCAACATCGACCGCAACACCGCCAGCCGCCTCGGCATCAGCACCGCCGTCGTGGACAATGTGCTGTACAGCGCTTACGGCCAACGGCTGGTTTCGACGATCTTCACCCAGTCCAACCAGTACCGGGTGGTGCTGGAAGTCGATCCCGCCGACCAAAGCACCCCGGAAACATTGAAGGATTTGCGGATTCCGTCCAGCAACGGAACGCAGGTGCCGCTGTCGGCAATCGCCGAAATATCGGAGCGGCCGACGCCGCTGTCCATCAATCATCTCGACCAGTTTCCGGTCGCGACGCTGTCCTTTAACCTGGCCCCGGGCGCGGCATTGGGCGATGCGGTTAATGCCATCGACCGCACCAAGCAGGAGATCGGCTTGCCGTTAAGCATCCGCACCAGTTACCAGGGCGCGGCGCTGGCGTTCAAAGCCTCGCTGGACAATACGCTGTGGCTGATTCTGGCGGCGATCGTCACCGTGTACATCGTGCTCGGCGTGCTCTACGAAAGCTATATCCATCCGGTCACTATCCTGTCCACCTTGCCGTCGGCCGGGGTCGGCGCATTATTGGCCTTGATCGTGTCCGGCGGCGACCTGGGCATCATCGGCATTATCGGGATCATCCTGCTGATCGGCATCGTCAAGAAGAACGCGATCATGATGATCGACTTTGCGCTGGAGGCCGAGCGCAAACAGGGCATGTCGCCAAGCGATGCGATTTTCCAGGCTTGTCTGCTGCGCTTTAGGCCGATCCTGATGACGACGCTGGCGGCATTGCTCGGCGCGTTGCCGTTAATGCTGGGCAGCGGCGTCGGCTCGGAGCTGCGCCATCCGCTGGGCATCACGATGGTCGGCGGCTTGCTGCTGAGCCAGTTATTGACACTGTACACCACGCCGGTGATTTATTTGTGGATGGACAGTCTGGCCCGGCGCGTGAATGGCTGGCTACGGCTAAATCCGGCTGAAAGCGACGGAAATTTTTGATGAATTTAAGATACTTAATGAGTCCACGAAAAGCACGAAAGACACGAAAAAATCAGGATGTTGTGTTGGCGTATTTTCACCTTTTGAGAATATATACAGTTTATTTGTATTGTAAATGCAATAGATTGCAGGTCGATCTAACTCCCTCTCCTGCTGGAGAGGGTTGGGGAGAGGAGAATAAAAACAACTATTTTGATCCCCCTCATCCCAACCTTCTCCCTGAGGGAGAAGGGGTAGGTACTTGTGTGGACACCTATGCTTTTTTGGTAGTGGTCTATGACTTAATATCCCGCAGAATATTTTCGCGCTTTTCGTGGATATACAGGTTTTCCTAAGATGAACCTATCGGCGCTGTTTATTTACCGGCCGGTCGCGACCACGCTGTTGACGCTGGCCATTGCTCTGGCCGGCGCTTTGGCTTATATGAATATGCCGGTCGCGTCGTTGCCACAGGTGGATTTCCCGACCATCAGTGTGCAGGCCAAGTTGCCGGGAGCCAGCGCCGAAACCATGGCGGCAACGGTTGCCACGCCGCTGGAGCGGGCCTTGGGGCGCATCGCCGGCATTACCGAAATGACGTCCAGCAGCTCGCTGGGTTCCACGCAGATTACCCTGCAATTCGATTTGAACCGCAATATCAACGGTGCGGGCCGCGATGTGCAGGCCGCCATCAATGCCGCCGCCAGCCTGTTGCCCGACAACATGCCGAGCCGTCCCAGTTATAAGCAGGATAATCCTTCCGACGCGCCGATTTTGATACTGGCGCTGACCTCTGAAACGCTCGATCGCGGGCAGATTTACGATGTCGCTTCGACGATCCTGGCGCAGAAAATAGGGCAGGTGCCCGGCATAGGCCAGGTTCAGCTCGGCGGCGCGGCGCTGCCGGCGGTTCGGGTCGAGCTGAACCCGAATGCGTTGAGCAAATACGGCATCGGCCTGGAGGATGTCAGGAATACCATTACCCAAGCCAACGTAGCGCAGCCGAAAGGCGTCATGGAAAACGGCGGGCAGCGCTGGCAGATTCAGGCCAATGACCAAGCCCGCAAAGCCGAGGATTACCGGCCGCTGATCGTCAGCTACCGCAACGGTGCGCCGATCCGGATCTCCGATCTGGGCGAGGTTGTGGATTCGGTTGAGGATTTGCGCAATACCGGCCTGAAAAACGGCAAGCCTTCAGTGTTGCTGATCATCAGGAAACAGCCGGGCGCCAACGTCATTGCAACTGTCGATCAGGTTCTGGCCATGTTGCCGCAATTGCGTTCAGTCATCCCCAGCGCTATCGAATTGTCGGTCATGGTCGATCGGTCGCAGCCTATCCGGGCTTCGATTGTCGAGGTCGAGCACAGTTTATTGATCGCCATCGGCCTGGTGATTCTGGTGGTGCTGGTCTTTTTGCGGAACCCGCGGTCGACGCTGATACCGATCATCGCGGTGCCGGTTTCGCTGCTGGGCGCCTGCGCGGCGATCTATTTTTTAGGTTACAGCCTGAACAATCTGACCTTGATGGCGCTGACCATTGCCACCGGCTTTGTGGTTGACGATGCGATCGTGGTTCTGGAAAACACCAACCGGCACATCGAAAACGGCATGCCGCCGTTTAAGGCCGCGTTGCTGGCGGCCAAGGAAGTCGGCTTTACGGTATTGGCGATGAGTGTGTCGCTGGTAGCGGTTTTCCTGCCGATCCTATTGATGGGCGGCGTACCGGGCCGCCTGTTCAGGGAGTTTGCGGTGACGCTGTCGGCAGCGGTAGCGGTATCGCTGCTGATCTCGCTGACCGTCACGCCGATGCTGTGCGCCCGCTGGCTAGGCAAGGAGAGTTTGCAGCACGGCCGGATCTATCGGGGCATAGGCCGGGCGTTCGATTGGCTGCAAGCGGCTTACGAGCGTTCGTTACGCTGGGCGCTGCGCCACGGCCGCATCATGATGCTGATTTTACTGGGTACCATTGGCCTCAATGTTTACCTGTACACGGTCATCGACAAGGGCTTTTTTCCTATCCAGGACGGCGGCCGGCTGCACGGCGAGATTCAAACCGATCAAGGCACTTCTTTTTGGGCCATGCAGAAAAAGCTTGCCGAATACTCCGAGCTGCTGATGAAAGACCCAGCGGTCAAGAATGTGGCCGGGATGGGCGGTGTCGGGTCCGGCAGTAATAGCGCCAGAGTCTTCGTGGTGCTTAAGCCGCACAACGAGCGCGATCCGATCGATCAGGTCATGGAGCGTTTGCGCGATAAGGCCAAGCGCATTCCCGGCGCTAATCTGCATATGAATGCGGCGCAGGAATTGCGTATCGGCGGCCGGTCTTCTTCAGGCACGTTCGACTATACCCTGCAATCCGACGATCTGGGCCTGCTCCGGGAATGGATGCCGAAAGTGCAGGCCGCGTTGTCCAAACTGCCGGAGCTCAGCGACGTCAGCACCAGCCAACAGGACAAAGGCCAGCAGATCGGTTTGGTGGTCAACCGCGATATGGCATCGCGCTACGGCGTCAGCCAAGCCATGATCGATGCCAGCCTGAACGACGCTTTCGGCCAGCGGCAAGTGTCGGTCATTTACAACCCGCTGAACCAATACCGGGTCGTGATGGAGTTGGCGCCCGAATACTGGCAAAGCCCGGAAGCCCTGAATCAGGTCTATATCAGCGTACCGGCCGCACGCTTGCCGACCGGCGAACAGCCCGGGGCCAAGCAGGTGCCATTGTCGGCACTGGCCAGCTTTGCGCCGACCAGCACGCCGTTGTCAGTCGATCATCTAGGCCAGTTTGCGGCATCCAACCTGTCGTTCAACCTTAAGCCCGGCACCTCGCTGTCTACCGCCACCGAGCTGATAGAGAAAACCATGCGCGATATCAACGTACCCAGTTCCATACAAGGCAGCTTCCAAGGCTCGGCCAAAGCCTTCAAGGAATCGCTACGCAACCAGCCTTTATTAATTCTGGCCGCTTTGCTGAGCATTTACATCGTGCTGGGCGTACTTTACGAAAGTTATGTCCACCCGCTGACTATCCTGTCCACCTTGCCGTCGGCCGGGGTCGGCGCATTGCTGGCGCTGATGGCTTGCGACACCGAGTTCAGCATCATCGCGCTAATCGGCGTGATTTTGCTGATCGGTATCGTCAAGAAGAACGCGATCATGATGATCGACTTTGCGTTGTTTGCCGAACGCGAGTACGGCCTGGATTCCCGTGAAGCGATTTTTCAAGCCTGTCTGCTGCGCTTTAGGCCGATCATGATGACCTCGCTGGCGGCACTGTTCGGCGCTTTGCCGCTGGCATTGGGCACAGGTTACGGCGCGGAACTGCGCCAGCCGCTGGGCATTTCCATCGTCGGCGGCCTGATCTTCAGCCAAATGCTGACGCTGTATACGACGCCGGTCGTCTATCTTTATCTGGATCGTTTCCGGTTATGGTTTGGCCGGCGTTTCTTGAAGCATGCGTTGAGTTGATTTTTTATTTACCACGAAGGACACGAAGAACACGAAGAACACGAAGTTTATGTTTATTTATGGATGCTACTCAAGAAGCTCCAGCTTTCCGAAAAAATCCGGAGCTTGGGAACCAGGAGTAGGCCGGAATAAGCCTGTTTGCGCGTTAAGCGCTGGACAGGTGTTTCCGGCATTTCTGCGCATTGAAATGCCGGAAACACCCGCCCTTGCTATCGCCGGGCGAGCTTATTCCGGCCTACTTCTTCGTGCTCTTTTGGGTAAATTGCTTCCCCGAGCTCTGGCTTCCGAACACAGAAAACTTCGTGTTCTTCGTGTCCTTCGTGGTGAATTTTAAGATTTTTATTAGTTACTTATTCCTGAGACTTACATGACAGTTCGCATCACCCGCCCCCTGATTTGCTCACTCTTAAGCGCACAACTGATCGCTTGCACAGTCGGTCCCGACTATGTCCGCCCGGAGGCAAAAATCACCACCGAGTTTAAGGAAAGCAAGGGCTGGAAGCAGGCCCAGCCACGCGATACCATGCTGTCCGGCAAATGGTGGGAAATCTTCAACGATCCCCGGCTTAATGAACTGGAAGAACAGGTCGCAATCGCCAATCAGTCGATCATCCAGGCCGAGGCGCAATACCGCCAAGCACAGCATCTGGTACAGTCGGCGCAATCAGCCTATTTTCCGATACTTAATTTGACCGGCATGACTAACCGTTTCCGCGCCGCCAGCGGCCAAAGCGTGGCGGTGTCCGGGGTTAGGAATCTGTTTGGCGCCGCCGGGGCAATGGCCTGGGAGCCGGATTTATGGGGCAGCGTCCGGCGTCAGGTTGAAGCCAACACCGGCAGCGCCCAAGCCAGCGCCGCCACCTTGCAGGCATTGCGGCTGTCCAGCCAAGCGGCATTGGCCGATGCTTACTTTCAGTTACAGGCCCTGGATGCGCAAAAAGCCCTGCTGGATGAAACCGTGGACGCTTACAGCCGAACTCTGCAAATTATTAAAAACCGTTATGCGGTCGGCATGGTCGGCAAGAGCGATGTGATGCGGGCCGAAACCCAGCTGGAATCGGTGCGTGCCCAGGCGATCAATCTCGGCGTGCAACGGGCGAAACTGGAGCATGCGATTGCGGTGCTGGCCGGCCTTACCCCGGCTGAACTGTCGCTGGCGCCTGCGCCGTTAAACATACAGCCGCCGCCGATTCCGGTCAGCCTGCCTTCGGAGCTGCTGGAACGGCGCCCGGACATTGCCGCCGCCGAACGCAGCATGGCTGCCGCCAATGCCCAGATCGGCGTAGCCAAAGCCGCTTATTACCCGACCTTGAACCTGGCCGCCACCAGCGGTTATCAATCTTCCACCATAGAGACCCTGTTTACCGCCGCCCGCCGTTACTGGGCTTTGGGTCCTGCCGGCGCGGCGTTGACGGTTTTCGACGGCGGCGCCAAAAACGCCCAGTACAAGCAGGCCATCGACAGCTTCGATGCCAGCGTCGCCGCTTACCGGCAAACGGTGCTGACCGGTTTTCAGGAAGTGGAGGACAATCTGGCTGCCTTGCGGATACTGGAGCAAGAGAAGCAGGTGCAGGACAAAGCCGTCGCAGCAGCCAACCAGGCGCTGGCGCTGATCATCAATCAGTACAAGGCCGGAACCGTCAGTTATCTGGATGTGATGACCGCGCAAACCGCAGCCCTGTCCAACCAGCAGACCGCCGTGCAACTGCACAGCGACCGGATGTCAGCCTCAGTGCAGCTGGTCAAAGCCTTGGGTGGCGGCTGGAATGTGGCAATGCTGCCGAGCGAAGAACAAGCGGGCGGCGAAACTAAGTGGACGGATTATTTGATATTGCCGGTGGAGTGATCCGTTTGGGAGGTGTATTTGTAGTTTGCCTGAAAAGGTTGCTATCAATTATTAATTCATATAGCATCCGGTCTAACGGATTGCCGGAGCGGCGTTATGCACCGGTAATTGAAAATTAATATACACCTAAAAAGGTGTCTACTTAACGTTAGCGATTATGCGATTTCACGTTACTCCCACTCACGTCAGGCATCGAAACAGAAAATCGGCATTTGTCGCCTTGCTTCTGGCGGCCTTATCAATTGGCTGCGTTGTCTCGCTATCCGGTGCAAAGTCTGCTTCCGATGTGATTTTTCCGGCAATTGGTCTTGTTCTTTTCGTTCCTGCAATAGTCAGGATAGTTAAGCACATCAGAGAAGGTGCTCGGACCTATCCAGTAATCCATCTTGATGAGGCAGTAGGCACAATTGCAGTGAGTTACAAAGATATTGTAGTAACCGTTGATATCACGCAGATCAAAGATCTCCGGTTGCAGCGTAAATCTGATCGTTTGGTTTCTGTGATCGTAACAACGTCATCGGGTGAGGTTATGCGTCTTGAGGGGTACGAAAATCTCGATATGCTGGCTGCTGCTTTGGAGCGTCTTACTCCCAAGGATCGAGTTACAAATGCCAAGCTATATCATCGCTAACCTGGCAGTCGAGAGGGACGCTTCGCAAGCGGCGCTGCCGCTCGCTTCGCGCCCCTCACCTCTACGTTAGGGCTTTCAAGTAAGTATGCGTTCTTTTCTGATAAATATTTTAAGCAAATTGGCAGCCCAAAAAGCAGCGATAATGATAGCAAGCCTATCGCCCACCCTAGTATCTTTGTTCCTGGTGGGTCGGAACTACTTTCAGAAATATTTTGCAGATTCCACAGGCAATATAGGACTCCTGCTAGCCACTCTGCTCTTAGGAATATTTCCGCTGTTATTTGTTTCATATTTTTGGTTTAAACCTAAACTTGTTTTTGATAAACGGCTAAATATCTACCGCGACTTAAAGACAGATGTTTATTACTGCACATCTTGTAAAACAAAAAATATCTTATCCCCTTTAGCAAAGCGTGAGTCATACTGGAACTGTACGTTAAAAGAATGCCGAATGAATTTTGATGACCCAGATTATGTGCAACCTGAAAACGAAAAGCATGTTGGCCCTTATTATGGATAACCCTAACATTTCAATTAACGGGAACGCGGCCTCAATCTATGCTTAATCTTCATTCACTTCACCGCGTCCCGTTATTTCTACGTTAGGAGCCTTCCAGTGAGCATCGTTTGCGGCATATACGGTTTCGAGATTACAACCCCAATTGATTTGCCTAGGCTAAGGATTGAGCCGCGTACCAATGACTACCGCCAAGCAAAACAATGGGCGAGAGACACTAATAGCTACCACCTCACGGCAGTAGTGACGGGAGCATCCATGTCCGACGACATGCTCTTCGACCTTGAAGCCGTACTGTCCTTTATCGAGCGCCTTGATGTGCTGGTATCAGCTCCTGTCGAGCAAGGCATGGACGACCCTTTTGCTCAGTTTGTGCCGAGCATAACGATGCACAAAAGAGACAATGGCGGTGGTGCGGTAATTGGTGAAGACTCCATCTTTGGTGCGTCCAGAGGCAAGTTTATTTTGAAGGCTCTTGATCGGCTCCAGGACAAGGAGTTCTGTGAACAGACGAAATTCAGAATATTATTTTTCAAGTACGTGGAGACCTTTCGTCAGAGGAAGCCATTTATTGAAGTAACGTACTTTCTACTCTTTTCAGGGTTGGAGTCCTACGCTAGGGCGGTGGTTAATGACCGCGATAGAGACGCATCGGAGCCAATCTCCAAGCTGCTCATCGACTATGGATTTGATGTTCAGGTTTGTCGGCCTAAAGAACCTCAAAAGGCGATCTCGACGTACACTCATCTTCGGAATGCCCTTTTCCATAATAGTGAGTTTTCAAAGTCCATTGACTCTAATGGTGTGATGGTCGAGTACAAACTGTTCGACTACTTATTTAATTTCTCGCAGCTTGTTGCTCTCGTAATTTTTAAGGCTGTAGGGTTTGATGATGGGCACATTAACTGGAACAGTTGGATTGACAGGCAGCAGTTCAAATGAACGCTGCCCCTAACATAGCGCTCAACCGGAGCGCGGTTATAATGCGGTTTTGTTTTTTAAGCTTTCCGGGCCGCGCCCGGTTAGCTCAACGTTAGATGTCTCTGACATCTCATTCATATCATGCACAAAGAGGCCATTACTTGAACAAGATAACTCTGCACATCGCTTTACTGCTTCTCGTCTTCTCAATTCATGAAGGGGCAGCTTGCGAACAGCGCGTTCAATTCGATCCGGAGAAAATATTCGTAATTGACACTTCCTTCACCTACTCACAGAGCGAGAGCACACCATTGGTTACCACCATTGGAACAATTAAAAACACGTCCAATTCGCTTGTCGAAGACATTGTTATCGAGGTTAAGTATTTCAATGCAGAAAAGAAGCTGGTTGATGTCGTAACACAACCCCTCTATGGAGTTGTTGTACCAGCGTTTCAAGAAGTCGCCTTTCGAGTCCGCGATGCTGCTGACAAACCCAAGACCTCCTATACCTTCAGCAATGTCCGTATGGCGTCCGCTGAACAGCGAGTTGCTCAGCAGTCGAAACCAAAGCAGTCTTCCTTTTCTTGGAGCGAGCTTTTAGTTAGTTGGGGGCCCATGCTAATGCTTATCGGAGTGTGGGTTTTCTTCATGCGAAAAATGAACAAGAAAGGTTCTTATCAATTTCGTACTGTCGAACTAATTGATAAGCAAAACGCAATCCTTGAACGTATTGCAACTGCTGCTGAAAAGGTAACATTGGACAAGTAGCCATGAACTATCCGCCATCTAACATTTCGCTCAACCGGAGCGCGGTTATCATGCGGTTTTGTTTTTTCAGCTTTTCGGGCCGCGTCCGGTTAGCTCTACGTTATGCGTATAAGCCAGGTAGGGTACGCACCGCGTACCTTGATTGAGCTTAAAAATGGTATGCGATGCGTACCCTACCACCTAATCCGGCGCTCAGCCGCTCCATGTCAGAAGTCAACGCATGAATAACTACGCCGTATTTCTTGAGGGCAACAATTTCTTGCTAGATGCGGAGGGCGTACGCAAGCATTTTGGGTTCTTCGTTACGAAGCGGGTTGTCGCTTCTTCTGAAGTGGAAGCTGGAAAGATGGCTACTCAAGCTGTGTGGGACGATCCAATTTTGTCAGGTCAGGGTTCCAATCCTTTCGCCCCTTCGGTTGTAGTGAAAGTCATTCATGAGCTTTTTAAATCGAACAAAATGAACGACACCCAATACTCGTTCTTTGAAATGGAAGAAGAATGACTTCTAACCCTACGCTCAAGCGGGACTATATAAAAGCGCGTAGCCTCTTAGCTCTACGTTAGGATTTTATGCCTCATATTAGGAAAACTCCGCGCGATGAGTCGATCACATTAATCGACAGACTTGCAATAGCTTTTCTTTCCGGGCTATTGGCCTTTCTGACCGCCGGCCTTTTATGGCTGACGCTTGCAGGTATCAACAAGGCAGGTGCTCATATCGTGTTTCTGCCCGTAAGCGCTATCTGGTGGTTCACTGGCATTATGACCATTCTCGGATTCTTTAACGTCGAAAACTTTCTAGCGGAAGTTTTCGGTAAGCTTTGGCAGTTCATAAAGCTTTTGGTAGTAGGTTAGGGAATGGTCATTCTAATAACTGTGGCTATCTAGGTAGAGTGCGCATTGCGTACCAATTTTTAAGCTCAATAAAGGTACGCGATGCGTACCCTTGTATCTTTACTTCCGCCATGGTTAGCTACCCTGGTACTGAGACAGAAAGAGCTTGTGCGTACCCTTAAGGATCAACCTTGCCTCGTAGATCAAGCCTTCTGTCTCACTTCTGATGCCAGCGAAGACACTGAACGGTAGCCAAGGGCGTTGACCCTGTATGCACAAGGCAAGTGGGCTCAGTTGGTTGATTTTATTCTTCATCTTCAGAGTGAAATTTATGTTTTTTATCGGTATTGATGTCTCAAAAGCCAAACTCGATTGCAGTCTGTTAGTGGATGTCGCCAGCGGTAAACGCCGCGCCAAAACCGTGGCGAATTCCAAAACCGGTGTCAGCGATCTGCTGACGTGGTGCGCCAAACAACACGCCGCCAATCACGAACTCCATGCCATCCTGGAAGGCACGGGGGTTTATCACGAACAAGCGGCCCTGGCATTGGTCGATGCCGGCGTCACCGTATCGATTGTGAATCCGGCCCAGGTCAAAGACTTTGGCCGTAGCCTCGGTGTCCGCACCAAAAACGACGGCGTCGACAGCTTTGTGCTGGCGCGTTACGGCGCCTTGCTGAAGCCCAGAGCATGGACTCCACCTTCACTGGAAGCTCGTACGTTGCAAGCCTTGTTAGCACGACGTGAAGCCATTGCCCAGGACTTGCAACGCGAGCGCAATCGCCAGGAAAAGGCCGAGGCCACCGAGACGCCATTCTCAATCCAAGAATCCCTGCTGGACTCCATTGTGTTTCTGGAAAAACAACTCGCCAAACTCCAGCAAGACATTGACGACCACATCGACAAGCATCCGACGCTAAAGGCGGATCGAGAACTCTTGCTCACTATTCCCGCCGTGGGGCCGCAAGTCGGCAATCATCTGTTGGCGGTGATGCATAACCATCGCTTCCAATCGGCCGAACAACTGGCGGCTTATCTCGGGCTGGTGCCGGTAGAACGCCAATCCGGAACCTCGATTCTTGGCCGGCCGCGACTCTCCAAGGCCGGTCCTGCCCGCATTCGTGCGGTGCTCTACATGGCGGCTATCGTCGGTACTCGACATAACCTCCATATCAAAGCGCTGTACCAACGGCTGCAACAGCGCGGAAAAAGCAAAATGTCCGCCCTCGGCGCTTCCATGCGTAAGCTGGTGCACTTGTGCTTTGGCGTCTTGAAAACGCGTCAGCCTTATCAACCTGATTATGTGCCTCAGCGTTGACTTTTAAGACGGTATCTACGGTTTCTTTGTATTTTAACGCTTGCGTTTCGCGAAACTGGAGCTTGGGGAATAGCTGAAACGTTGCCAGTTAGACCTTCCAGGTTTTACGACTGCCATGGATGGCGGAAGTGCTGGAGCTGCCGGGAGCGGCTCCAATAAAAACCTGGAAGGTCTGCTATCGGCCTGTGTCTTGCCTAACATCAGGTCGGGGACTGCCGGAATGGCGATAGCCGCGTATATTGGCGTATAACGATGAGTGCATCGGTCTGGAAGTGATAGAAATCGACTTCTATGATAACTGCGCAAACCGCACAAGCCCCTGCGTTTGCTGACGTATTTGCTCGGCAACCTGCCTATCCAACCGCGTTAACCAACGTTCCGGAATCTGCTCAACGCCATATTTAGCCCCTGCCAGCATGCCGGCCAGTGCGCCTGTGGTATCGGCATCGGCACCCTGATTTACCGTCGCAATCAGGCAGGATTTAAAACTGCCGGTATTAAAAAAATAATGCAAAACCGTTTGCACTGTATCGACAATGTAGGCGGAGGCTTTGCCCGGGTAAGGGCTATAGGCAAATTCGCCGTATTGATTGATCAACCGCTCGGCTTCTTGTTTGCAGGCATCGATAGTCTGCCCGTGAATCAATAAATTAACGATTCGCCCTAGTGCTAACGTAGCCGCATCGGACAACGGATGGTTATGGGTAATGTGGCTTTGCTGCAAGCTCCATTCATTAAAATGATCCGGCCGGTTTAAGGTCGACAGCACCACCGGCAGGTTACGCATGCAGGCGCCGTTTCCGGCATCGTCATCGCGAGGCAAACCGAATAGTTCACCATTATCCCGATAACGGGTGATGCCGCGCCGACAAGTATTGCCGATATCCGGCGGATCGCTTTCCAGCCAGGCGACAAAATTATCGGCAATCGCCTGAATATTCCAACCCTGATGATCGACAATGGCTTGCCCTACGGCGAGCGACATTTGCGTGTCGTCGGTGACTTGGCCGGCTTCCAATGCCAGCCAGCCGCCGCCGATCATATCCTGATGCAGGCCGTAGCGTTTTTGGATTTGTTTCGGCGACATAAACTCTACCGTAGCGCCGAGCGCATCGCCGCAGGCAAAGCCTAAATACGCTCCCAACGCTTTGTTTAATAGCTGTTCTGTAGACATATTTTTCCCTAACGCAGCACTTTGACCCGGTAATCGCCGCCAATCACCAGGTATTCGGCTTCGCCGCGCAAGGCATGGTGCGGCAGCAATTCATTAAAAAAGATCAGCTTCACCATCGGCACTTCAACTTCCAGGATATAGGCGCCGAATTCGCTGGCAATACTGCGGCGGTCGGTAAACGAAACAATATTATTGAAACGCATGATCCTATGCGGCTTATCCTGATCATGGACAATCCAGTCATCGTCCAGCGAGTTAACGCCGCGATACAGGGTTTTATGGGTCGCTGCCGGAAACTGAAAACGTTCGATAATCCATTGGCAATATTCGTACAGCAGGTCTAGCTGCATATAAATGCAGTTGTTGTGGTAACGGCTGTTCATCTTTTCTTCGATATACATGATCCAGTCTTTGCTGACGAAGCTGGATATTTGCTGTTTGTGATAAGTAGGAAACAGCCCGAAGCGGCTTTCGACCCAGCCTTTAAATACCGCGCCTTGAGCATTGCTCGAATCCAATCCCCAATCCTGGATTAATCGGAGATAACTGTTGCGGAAACGCCGTCTTCCAGAGCAGTCATCGAGCAGCCGTTGCTCTGTTTCAAAGCCGAAAACCACGCACATATAATCCTGAAATATCCGGCCGCAGTCCTCGGGTGTGGATTGTCCGGCCAGTTGCTCAAATAAACCGGAAGCCGATTCGCGGGTGCCGGCAATATGCAGCGGTTGGGGATTTTCGTTGAAGTTGTGGCTAGCCATGCAAGCTGTCGCCAAGCCGATTAAGTTGGTGCTGTGGCCGTATTGGGAAATGTCTGGCATGGGTTGAGCAGATAAATATTCAAGTAATGACGGATGAGTCAATCTTCACATCAAATTGCCCGGTTAGCCAATATATTTCTTTCCCCCTAGCAGGGATTCATTTCGGGGTGCCATCCTTAAGCTAGGGGATGTGTTAGTTCCCAAGCTGGAGAGACTATAAAAGTATTGTAAAAAAACAGCATAAAATCTTTTTCTTATTTTTAAGTTATTGATTTTTAGTTAACGGCTCAAATTGAGCCCTAGAATAAAAAGTGCAGCAATTAAGCGTTTGAGTTTCATGTCATTGCTCCTCATTTTGTTGCGGAATGACCGAGTTTTATTTTTGTGACTGCTGCTCGTCAGCCTGCATAGGGTTCAAGTAGTTACACAACACTATTTCAGATTGAGTAGGCTCAGGTTATGTTTTCGACGTCCGGTAAGACTCATGCGAATTTTGCGTACAGCTCTCTGGCTCCTTCGCATAGCTAAATATCGTCGGCAGAAGAGGGTTAAAAGCCGCTTACTTTGTCTAAATGAGAAATAGAACACTACGATAGTTAATTCTGTACGCTGGTGCACGCATGGAAAACTAACAGGTTGAGTCTGTAGTTTATCGTTTTATGAGACAGATAACGTGTCATCAAAAATCATCTCCAGGCGCATCTTGCCGGTGCCTGTCTTTGCAAAATAGGTCATATGCCGCAGATGGCTATGGCATATGACCTATTTTTTTAAAAAAACATTCCGGCCTGCTTTATCCCATTGTCTTTTAAGTGCTTATTTAATGGCATGGTATTTGCGCTAATAACTCGCTCGGGGAATGGCTTTATTTTTACGCGGCCATTCTCCGGTGGGGTTTTTCTAAACGACAACTAATTGAGATAAAAAAATGCTAAAAAAACTTGGCCTTTATGTGCTGCTGTTGATTGCACAAAATGGAGCCGAAGCAGCGGTGCGGGACTTTACTCTGCATATCGACAACGGCAATTTGACCATCACCGATATCGGCGGCACAACGCTTTCTATCCGGGGCTACGGCGCAAGCGCCGGGCTGCCTACGGTGCCCGCTCCTACCTTGACCGTCAACGAGGGCGATACGGTCAACGTCACGGTGTACAACCACCGCAACACCCAGCACAATTTCGTGGTCAACAACGTTACCACCGACACCAGTCCCATCGCAGCCAACGGCAGCAAAACCTACAGTTTTATAGCGCCTGCTGCGGGCAGCTATATCTATAGCGACACCTTGAACAACAATATCAACCGGGAAATGGGCATGCACGGCGCGTTTATCGTGCGCCCCGCCGACAATAGCAATACCACATGGACTGGCGGCCCCGCGTACATGCACGAACGCACCTGGGTTATCAGCGACATGGACAAGCCGCGCTGGAACGATGTGGCGGCAAGCGGCGGCACGGTCAACACGGCTGTGTACAAGCCGAACTATTTCATGATCAACGGCCTGGGCGGATTTGACGCGATGATGGATCACAACACTATGATCATGGGGACTTTGAACGAAGTGACCCTGGTGCGCATCGTTAACGCCGGGCAGTTCAGCCATTCGCTGCATTTTCACGGTAACCATTTCGAGGTCATCAATATCAACGGTGCGCGCCAGCCCGAGCCGTTCGAAGAACTGGACACCATCAATGTGCCGCCGATGAGCGTGGCGGAAGTGTTGTACACCATCAATCAGACCGGCGAATATCCGATGCATCTTCACACCGCACAGGCCGAAACTGCGAACGGCGCGTATATGAACGGCGGCATGACGATGATCATGATGCACTAATCAGGGACAAACACACATGAAAAAATCAGCTTATATCTTACTGGCCGCCTTGGCCTTGGCCGCGCCTGGCTTGCAGGCAGCGATTATCAACAAGACATTCTGCATCGGCCCGCTCAGCAAAACCTTAAGCGGCAAGTCGGTCAACTTCTGGGGCTACAGCGATTGCACTGGTGGCGGCGGTGGCATGGGAGGCGGCGGTATGATGGGCAGCGGCGCGACCGTGCCCGGCCCGATCCTGGAAATCGGCGCCGGCGACACGTTGAACCTGAGCCTGATGGTCAGCATGATGTCGCAGGAAGCGGCGCCGTATAACGGCCACACCATCCACTTGCACGGCGCGGACGTGCAGACCATGGAAGACGGCGTCCCGGAAACCAACGGCAACAAGGTCAACGGCGACACCTATACCTGGACGCCGCAAGAAGGACACGAAGGCAGCTATCCCTACCATTGCCATGTGCATACCGTCAAACACCTGGAAATGGGCTTGTACAGCGCAGTCATTGTGCGTCCGCGAAGTCCGTCGGGCGCTTTTCTGAACCAGCTGAACCAGGATTTTGCGACTGCCTACGACTATTCGCAGGTCTACGTGTTAAGCACAGTCGATCCGGCCTATCACACCGCGAGCGGCGATTCGACCGTGTTTGCCGATTACAACCCGCAGTATTTCCTGATCGGCGGCAGGGAAGGCAAGACTACTTCCGCGCCGGCGATGACGCTGGCGGCGGCGAAAGGCAAGAAAGCGGCGTTCCGTTTAATCGGTATGCATTCAGTCAACTCGACCTTTCAGGTCAAGGACAGCGCCGGCAATGCCCAGCCTTTTACGGTTTATATCCGCGATGGCCGGGCCCTGCCTATGCCCAAGGTGTTGACCAGCCTGGACATTTCCCCCGGCCAGCGCGCCGACCTGATCGTCAGTCTGCCGACGACCACAGGAACCTGGTATCCGCAAGTGACGTATAAGACCTTGCGCAACAACTCGCCGTACGCCACTGTTTACGGCAAGGTGACCTTCTAATCATGTCCCCCCTTTTCCTGCGCTTCGGCGCAGGAGCTTTTTTAACTTTTTTGGAAAAGCTGGGTTGCGTAAGAAGATTTCCCGCAGAGCGGCTTTCATTCTCAAGATTTACCTTATGTGCGAAACTCTGGGCTTGATCTGACAATTGCCAAAATTAGTCTCAACGGCATCAGAGATTGACCGTTTTAGTTCGATCCTAAACCGACACTTGATCTTAAACTTTGAAATTGTGGACCCATTTATACCGAACCGGATCTTCTCGAAGCAAGAATACCCTCATCTCGTCACGTTTGGCTTTGTCGGCACGGATAAAAATACCGCGTAAGTCATAGTCAATCGAATGCTTACTAGCTCCAAGTTCTTCAGCCTTATCATACCAATCTTTACCAGTGCCGTAGTTTCCCATCTCGATATTTAAAGCACCTAGAAGAGTACAAGGGCGGAAATCTTTTGATGTTAGGGTATGTGCTTGCTCACCAAATTTCAAGGCTTCATCCAAGCGATTCAAATCCCGCATTACACCGCCATGGGTTGTGCAAATAGCCGATTTTAACTTGGGGGCTTTCTGGCTCCCCGCAGGGATCGAGATCAGGAGATCATGGGCTTTTTTAGCTTGGTTGCACTTGCGGTAGTGGCCGCTGGCATTAACAGCGTTCCATGGATCACTTGATCGTTTGTACTCAGTCGCATAGAACTCAGCCTCGCGTTCATGAAAGGCGGTCTTAAGAACCTCAGTGTAATAATCCTTTCCTTCAGTGGTAAGCCACAGACTGTCTTCGTCCGAAAGACGATTGCCACCATCTAAGCGACGAAGAATGGACATCAACCGTGGAAAAAACTCTTCTTCGATGAACTGATCTAGTCCATAGCGCATCCGAAGCTGCTGATTTTTCATTTTTGCGATGTATTTTGGGTCGTTTTCTCGCTTTCGTTGAGCTTCCTCTGCACGCTGACGATCACGCTCGTATTTAGATTTACGGATAGCCTCTTGAGCTTTACCTTGTTCAATTCTTTGCAACCGCGACGCTTCTTCTTTTTGCCTTTGAGCTGCTGCCTCATGCTCCCGCATGAATAGGTCTCCAGCAGAAAGCCCATGGAATTCTTCATAAGTAATTTCACCTTGCGCAAACAAATGCAGAGCCGATAACCCTTGTTTCTGCAAGTACTTCAGAGCCTGCTCTGGAAGCTTACGGCCTTGTTCCAAGGTATCGAGGATATTGCCAAGGCGAGTCGCCGGAACAACTGCACCTGCAATATCGGACACGAAATATTTGCTGGCCAGATTAATACGGCTTGGATCTGGGGCCACTCGCTTCGGCAATTCTGTTCCGTAGCGAGAACTGCTTCTAAAGCTAGGCCGAGCTTGCCTAAATATCTTGGGAATTCGACTCATAGCACTGGTATCCTGGGGTATTTAAATATCGCGATATTTGTTCTGGCTCCCAAGCTACTACTTGTTCCGCGAAGCTGGAGCTTCGCGTTCTGGGTTCCCAATCAGGAGATTGGGAACCAGCGAGATCAGCGAGTAGCGGACAATGAGCAGCTTGGATGTAGCTTGCCGAATTCCGGGCTTCGTGGCTCGGTTATTCGTATTCAGTAAGTTACATATGCGATGCAGAGTTATATCACATTCACGCGCTGGTTCCCAAGCTCCAGCTTGGGAACCCAGTCTAGGAAGCTCCAGCTTCCCGAGCAACTCACCACGACCGAATCACCTCGATCAAACCCTCTTGACCGGCATAATTACGCGCACTGGAATAACGCCAATGCTCAGGCTGATCCACATAGCCTCGTTTTACAGGATTGTAATGGATGTAATCCAGCTTCTGCCGCATAACCGCCTCGGATTCGATGATTTGCGGATGATTGCCTTCTTCCCAAACCTGATAGGTCGTTTCCTGCTTATGGGCGCGTTTAAAAAACGCCAGCAGCTCAAGCTGCTTGGCTGAGCGGCGTTGTTCCAGATGGACGATGATTTGCTTTGCCGTGTAGGATTTAAAGCGCTGCATGTCATGGCTTAAATTTTCCGAAGCGGCGATAAGATGCAGGTGATTTTCAAGGATGACGTAACCGTAGAGCCGAAAATCCGTGTCCCGCTGTAAAAAACGCCAAGAGTCCAGAATGATGCTTACGGTTTCCGGGCGGGTAAACAACGGCAGCCAGTGGTTTACCGTTGCTGTCAGGAAATGTGGGCACGGGTCGCATTGGACGCGGTAGCGGCTTCTGGGCATGATTGTATTCCTGCGTGGCGAGAGTAGACGGGAAGCTGCGACTTGTATGATTAAAACCAAGCAACTTAACAGTTTTTATTAGAATAGGAATTCTAGTGAAAAAAGGCTGAGGTAGACCGGTACGACTTAGATGTATTTAATAACATCGTCATGCAGCCAAGGTCGCTTCAGCCGACTTTTTAAAACTCGAACAGTTGTCAGGAACGCGTTGTGATTCCGTATTTTACAAGAATGAGTGCTAAAGGTAATTAATATGTCAGTCCCTATAGAGACACAGTCAGCCCCTCTAAAAAAATTGCAGCTGATAGGTATCGATGTCGCCAAACAAAAGCTGGATGTCTCAGTTGACGACAACACTGCTTTAACCCTTGATAATAATGAAGAAAGCTTCAAGAGCCTATTACAAGTCATTCCGGATAGTGGACCGGTTTGTTTTGTGATGGAAGCCACGGGCGGTTACGAAAGAAAGCTGGTCGCCTTCCTGCAAGCTCGGGAAATCGCCGTTGCCGTGGTTAATCCCAAGCGGATCAGAGACTATGCCAATTCCATGGGCGCTAAAGTCGCCCTGGTTGCCTGCATGAGGAAATTGCTCACTATCCTCAATTCGATGGCAAAAACAGGGAACGAATGGAACCCTAATTTTGCCAATCACGCTTGATTTTGAACACAGTTGCTGCATGGACAGGAAATGATGCAGTCATTTCTCTGCATTCCCACATCCCTGTGGGTTATGCAGGAGGTAGGCAGAAAACCGCTCCTGCGTAAGCTGCATTGACTTCCAGGGATGGAGGAAATGCTGCAAGATTGCCTGGAGCAATCTCGGCCGCCACATTAGTGTGGGTTATGCGGGAGGTAGCAGAAAACCACTCCTGCGTTTTCTGCATTCGCCACATCCCTGTGGTTTAGCAATGCAGGAGCAGTTGCCGAGACACGAAGGAAATGAAAGACTTCGTGTTCTTCGTGCCTTCGTGGTAATTAATCAATTTGTTTACATTTTTTGGCTCAATAAAACCTCATGTCCACCTTTAAGTTCCAGCAGTTTTCAGTGTTACAACAACAATCCGGCATGAAAATATGCACAGATGCCGTGCTATTCGGCGCTATGGCTCCGGTCAATCAAGGCGACCACGTGCTGGACATCGGCACCGGCACCGGCGTGCTTGCGCTGATCGCAGCCCAGCTGGGCGCAGCGACAGTGACCGCAGTGGAGTTGACGCCGGAAGCGTTTCAAGAAGCCGACATCAACTTCAACAATAGCCCGTGGGCAGACCGCCTGGAGGCTGTGCACCAGGACATTCAAAGCTTTGCCAAAACTGTCGACCGGCAATACGACCTGATCATCAGCAACCCGCCGTTTTTTGAAAACCACCTCAAAACCGTCGATACGCTCAGAAACATCGCCCGGCACACAGACCAACTGCCGTTTGCCGATTTGATCGGCATTGCAGGAGATTTGCTATCTCCGCAAGGTTTGTTTTACCTGCTGCTCCCCGCGCATGCGGCCGCAAAATTTTCCGCCCAGGCATTAAACGCTGGATTTTACTTAATCGATCAAACCGATTTTCGCGGCTTTGCGCATAACGAAGCCAAGGTATCCACGCTGACATTCAGCCGCTGCCCTAAGGCCGTGTTTACGGCAAGGCTGTTGACGATCTATGAATCCCAAAATATTTATAGCCGGGACAGTGAAGCTTATCTGGCCGATTTTCTGCTGCGGTTTGCAAAATACCCGCCGCCAAGCACGGCACATAAGGCATTGTCAGAATAGGTGGAAATCAGCGGCAGACTAGGGCAGCCTGCGGAATCTGGACCATATACGGGCATAGAAAAGGCCCAAATAAAATTGCCTGATCTTTATATTGGAAACCGGTCATTAATAAGACTATGATTATGAATCAGGACTGAATATCCTGGTTTTATTTAAAGGTGGTTTACACATTTTTCACACTCTTCATATCCGGTACTTTACCGGTTATTGAAGACTAAGTTCCTGATCTGACGGTTGTAAACATGATGATAATTAACGAAGTATCTCAACAAAATTAGAATCTTATGGAAGAACTATTTATCGGATGGCTCAAGGAATACGGATACGTTATTTTGTTTCTGTGGAGCATAATAGAAGGGGAAATGGGCTTGGTCATGGGCGGCATCATGTCTCATACCGGCGATATGCAATATTGCATAACGGTTTTTGTGGCAGGGCTGGGCGGTTTCACCGGAGATCAAATTTACTTTTACATTGGCCGCTTTAACAAGGGCTTAATTCAACGCAAACTGCATGGTCAACGGCGCAAGTTTGCGATTGCACATTTGCTGTTAAAAAAATACGGTTGGCCGATTATTTTTGTGCAACGTTATATGTATGGTTTGCGCACTGTCATTCCCATGTCGATTGGCATTACCAAATATTCGGCAAGAAAATTTGCCTTTATTAACCTTATCAGTGCATGGGTATGGGCCACGATTACCATAACGCCCGCTTATATCTACGGCGAGGAAATATTAAGCTTGCTAGCCTATGCTAAAGAGCACTGGTATTTTGCGCTACCCATAGCGGGCAGCTTTGCTTATGGTGTTTATGCTTATTTTCAAAAACTGGAGCGTCGCCTTTTGCAAAGACGAAATGATCGTATTTCGGCTATTGCAACGCAGAAGTTGAGTGACCCGCAAGAGCTATAGCATCTCTGTTGAAACGTAAAAGGACTGTGAAAGTAATGAGGTAAGTACCCCACTATTCTGACCAATAGCGTGCAATACAATTTATAAAAGGGCGGCTAGCTGCCGCCCCTAATTAGCTTCTTAAGCGAATTTATCCCTGTATACATCCATATTTCCTGGATGTTAATCGTGTCAGTTTACAATGCGGTGTCCGCGGTTTCTCATGCAGTTGGAATAGGCTCTTTTGTATGCGTTTTCTGCATCCAGGCCTTTATAAGCGCCGCCGCCGATACCGCCTGTTGCTGCACCGATGGCTGCACCGGTTCCCGGGTTCCCTGCGATTGCACCTAATGCTGCGCCGCCAGCAGCGCCGATTAAACCACCAACGCCGGCACCGATAGCGGTTTCTTTGGCAGTACCGCCAGAGGCATGGCTCGCTAAATCTTTACACTGCGCCATATCCTGATTGATGCGATAGGCGTTCGGATCGTTATAGGCATCAACAGTCGGCGTCCATCCGCCTTGACTGTAGCAGCCCGCGATTAATGTGCTGCCTATTAAAACGATACTGGTCGTTAGTTTTTTCATATTGTTTGATTACCTTTCGGAAAATTGTTTCTTTACAGAGTACTTCATTTTTTATGAATAAAGCATGAATACGATACCACTATAATCGATTGAAATTATACAAATATTTTTAGCATAAGAGCCCAGCCTCGTCAATTAAGCGGAGCTAAGATAGTTTGCAAAATATTGAAGCTATAACTCCCTTAAAACCTGAAGCGGAGATTTATTAACCACATTTCTTACCCCCCAATAACCCGCTAAGCCTATAAATAAAACACCGATCATCGGCACGATCGCCCATAAATAATAATTGGCACGGTACTCCATATGCATGACGTGGATGTACAAGGCGTAGAGTATGGCTTCCGAGATGATAACTGCCAGCACACCGGAAATCAGCCCGAGCAGGCTAAACTCGATAATATGGATCTTTCTTAAAAAGAAGCGATTGGCGCCTAACGTCCGCATCAACGCGCCCTCATGGATACGGCTGTCCAAAGTGGCATAAACGGCGGCGAACAACACCGTAAAGCCGGCCATCAGCGCAAAATACAGCAAGTAATTAATCGCTTCAGTCAATTGACTCAGTATGGTTTGAAACTGCCGCAGAATTAAATCGACTTCCAACAAAGTGGTGCTGGGATATTTTTTTATCAGTGCGTTTAAAAAGTCTTTTTGGCTCTCCGGCAAATAAAAGCTGGTCAGGAAAGTGCTGGGAAACGCGTCCAGCGTGCCGGGCGAGAAGATCATGTAAAAATTCGGCTTCATGGTGTCCCATTGAAGTTCGCGAATGCTGGCAACGGTAGCCATGAACTGCTGGCTGCCGACAGTAAAGGTCAACTGATCGCCCAGTTTGATTTTCAGGCTCTTGGCCAGTTTCTGTTCGACTGAAACCTGCCCGGTTTGCGCATCCTGCCACCAGTTTCCGGCGGTGATTTTATTATCCTCCGGCAGCTCTTGAGTCCAGGTCAGGCTTAATTCCCGATGCGTGGCGCTTTCGCCCTGCGAATCCTTACTGACGATTTGTTGCACCGGTGTGCTATTAATGGCGACCAGTCGCCCTCTGACTACCGGATAAAACTGGCTGCCGTTGATTTGCTGCTGTTGCAGGTTTTGCTGAAAGCTTTGTTGCTGTTCGGGAAAAATATTCAGCGCGAAATGGTTGGGCGCGTTAGCGGGCAGCTGTTTATGCCAATCATTGATCAGATCGGTACGCACAGTAAAGCTGAGCACCATCGCCACCAGCGTAATGCAAAAAGCCAGTATCTGGCCGACGCTGCCCCGGCTGTTCTTCAGCAAGCCCTGAAGGCCGAAACGCCAGGTCAGGCCAAGATGCGGCAACAACCTCCGGCTAAACCGCAGCAGGGCATAAACCAACAAGCCCAGCAGCAACAACGCTCCCAGACCGACGCCGACAATGATTGCAGTCATTTTAAGATCATCGGTATAGCGCCAGATCAATATGCCGATAATGCTGATTGCCAAGCCGTAAATCAGCCACGCGCTGCTCGGCAGAGGTTCCAGTTCGCGTCGTAACACGCGTAAAGGCGGCACTTTTTTAAGGCGCAACAGCGGCGGCAGCGCGAACCCTAACAAAACAGCCATGCCGATGATGAAGCCGAAAAAAACCGCCAATAAGCCGGGGTCGGCAACCTGTTGTGGTAATAGCGATCTCAGTAAATGAAACAGCCCCTGCTGCGCGAACCAGCCCAACAGGCAACCTATCGCGCTGGCCAATAAGCCCAACACGATAAACTGGCTGCCGTAAAGCCAGAGAATTTCGTTCTGCTTGCAGCCAAGACAACGCAAGATCGCGGTAGCGTTAAAGTGCCGCTCGGTATAACGCCGGGTCGCCATCGCAATCGCTACGCCGGAAATCAAAATAACAACAATACTGGATAAACCCAAATAACGCTCGGCGCGCTCCAGCGCCGAACCCAGCTCCGGACGGTCTTCATGGATATCCATGAGGCGCTGAGACGGATTCAGCTGCGGTTTGACCCACCGGTTGAACTCGACCAGAGATTTGCTATCGCCGCTGAACTGAAAGAAATAATGCACACGGCTGCCCGGCTGCAATACGCCGGTCGCCTGCAAATCGTCGGCATTAATCATCACGCGCGGAGAGAAGCTGTAAAAATCGCCGCGTTTGTCGGGCTCGTAAGTAATGATGTTGCTGACAGTCAGCTTTTTATCGCCTACGGTTATCGCATCGCCAAGATTAACGTTAAGCGCCGTCAAGACGCGCTTTTCCACCCAGGCAGTTCCAGGCTTCGGGCCAGAGTGCACAGTGGTTTCAGTCGAATAGTCGGAGACGGTGGTTTTTAAAAAACCTCGCAACGGGTAAGCGGAACTGACTGCTTTAATGCCTGCCAATAACAGCTCGTCATGCTCAATCAATACGCTGGAAAATTCAACCGTTTGCGCTTGTGCGAGATTGAGCTCCGTTGCCTTGGCCAACCATTCGGGAGGAACCGGAGCCGGACTTGTGATCGCTAAATCGGCTGCCATAAATTCCGCTGCCTGAGTAGCCATGGTGCGTTGCAGCCGGTCAGCAAACAGCGATATGGCGGTCGAGCTGGTGACTGCGATAATCAAAGCCAGTATCAGTATGGTCAACTCGCCGGAACGGCTGTCGCGCCACAACAGCCGCAATGCCAAATTAAATCGTGTCATAGGTATGCCCATCCAATCAATTAGCTACTATATGCCCTGATTCCAGTTTAACAATGCGTTCGCAACGGGCCGCCAACGCTTGGTCATGCGTCACCAGAATCAGCGTAGTCTTGTTTTCCAGATTAAGCTCGAATAACAGCTCGATAATATGCGAGCCGGTTTTGCTGTCCAGATTGCCGGTCGGCTCATCGGCAAATAAAATCGCGGGCTTGGTCACAAAGGCTCTGGCCAGGGCCACGCGCTGCTGCTCGCCGCCGGAAAGTTTCTGGGGCGTATGCGATAAACGGTGCGACAGGCCGACTCTCTCCAATAATGCAGCGGCGGCAGCCTTGGCGTTTTTGTCGCCGCTTAATTCCAGCGGCAGCATCACGTTTTCCAGAGCGGTCAATCCCGGCAGCAATTGAAAAGATTGGAACACAAAGCCGATCAGCTCGTTGCGCATCGCCGCTCTGCCGTCTTCGTCCATTGCCGTTAGTGATTTTCCATTCAAACTGATAGTTCCGGAGGTCGGTGTATCCAGCCCGGCCAACAGGCTGATCAAGGTCGACTTGCCTGAACCGGATTCGCCGACGATGGCAATACTTTCACCGGATTTGATTATCAAATCTATGGATGACAAGATATGCAATATTCCATCGGACGTGTCTACCGATTTACTCAGGTTTTCCGTTACTATATCGCCCGGGAGATTGTGCATGCCGCCAGCCTGCCGGGAGCAGGCGCGGCGATCGCCAGAGATGTGTCGGTCGTCAGCCCGGCGGGAATATGTGCGGCGCCCATTGTTTAATGATTGAGTTTTCATAATGACCAGATTCTTATTTGCCGTGATTGTTTCGTTGATGTCGATGACCGCTACGGCCAAATCCATTGTGGTATTGGGAGATAGTATCAGTGCCGGTTACGGAATTGAAGTCTCACAAGGCTGGGTGGCTTTACTGCAGAAAAAGCTGGATGAAAAAGGCATAGGCTATGTCGTCCATAATGAAAGCATCAGCGGCGATACCACGGGCGGCGGTGTCGCACGAATAGACCGGGCCTTAGCCTTGCACAAGCCGGATGTTGTCATCATTGAGCTGGGCGCCAATGACGGCTTGCGCGGCCTGCCTCCGAAGCTGATAAAAAGCAATCTTGCCGAAATAGGCCGTCGCTCACAAAAAGCCGGCGCAAAAGTATTGCTGCTGGCTATGAAAATCCCTCCCAGTTACGGTAAGCGCTATACTGATCTTTTCTACAATATTTACCCGCAGTTAGCTAAGGAGCTGGGCGTTCCGTATGTGCCTTTTATCATGGAAGATGTCGCACTGGATAAAGATATGATGCAAGCGGACCGAGTGCATCCAAACCACAAAGGGCAACCGGTCATTGCCGATAAAGTATGGCCGCAGCTGCTGCCGCTATTAAAATAAAAAACCTTCAACAAGAAGAGAACCATAAATGAAATCTTTAACACTAGAAAAAGCCAACCTCATTATTAATGCAGCGATCAATAAAGCGCGCAAATTAAACATGGAGCCGATTACCGTAGTCGTTTTGGATGCGTCCGGACATTTAAAAGCCATGCAGCGGGAAGACGGCGCAACCATGATCCGGGAACAGATTGCGACTGCCAAAGCCTGGGGCGCGGTCAGCATGGGCATATCATCCCGCAGCTTGGCCGGCGTGGCGGAAAAACGGCCTGATTTTATGAATGCCTTGTTAAACATGGCGGATGGAAAAATAATGCCGGTTCCGGGCGGCGTATTGATCCGCGATACCAAGAATAATCTGATCGGCGCAGTCGGCATCAGCGGCGATATTTCCGACCAGGACGAGCGTTGCGCGATTACCGGCATTGAGGCAGTGGGTTTTATTGCGGGGGTTTAAGGTTAATCAACTGAACACCCAAAATCTATCTCTTTTATATAACCATGCTAACCACGCTGTTTAGCAGAGCATTCAGATTTAAAAAACGGAAGAACCATGTGTTGGAGTGGCGAAGCCTCAACCGTACTAGCGACCATCGGATTATCGAGTACCGCTTATTTTTACTATAAAAAAGAACCCGCCCCGCTGTGTTACGCCCTGGGCTTCTTTTCGTTAATGGAAGCCTTGCAGGCCTATACCTATACGGTGATTGACGATTGCAGCAATCCCGGCAATCAGGTGGCGACCCTGTTAGGCTACATCCATATCGCTTTTCAGCCGTTCTTTGTCAATGCAGTATCGATGTATTTTATTCCCGAAAAAGTCAGGGATCAGATTTCCGCATCGGTTTATTTCATCTGTCTGGTGACGACGGTCTGCCTGTTGATACGTCTGTATCCGTTCGAATGGGCACCGTTCTGTTACGAGGTTAAGACCCGGTTTATCCTGTTCAGCCAATATGCCGAGTCGTTCAACGTGCCGTTTTGCGGCCGGCGGATTTGTTCAACCTCGGGTGACTGGCATATTGCCTGGGAAATCCCGGCTACGGCCAATCTGATGCTGTTTAATATGTATGTGGTCGCGTCATTTGTCATGCCTATTTTCTACGGTTCCTGGAAAATGACCGCTTACCATATCATTACCGGACCATTGCTGGCTTGGCTGACCACGTCAAATCCCAACGAATGGGCGGCAGTCTGGTGCTTGTATTCAATCGGTCTATTGCTGTTGCTGGTCAAAACGCCGATACGCAACTATTTGCATGTGCAGAACTGGTTTTGGTGGAAGTATCTGAAAGTCTGAAAAAACTGTAGGCCGGAATAAGCCGGTTCGAGCATCAGCGAGAACTGGTGTTACCTACATGGATGTAGGTAAGGAGCGTGAGCAGGAGCGGAAGCTTTTCCGGCACACCACCCAAACTCGCCGGAAAAGCTTCCGCTCCTTACCTACTACACCCGGTAGCAAAAAAGTTTGGTCGTTCGCCTGTCTTCAATGCCGACTATCGACTCCGGCTCCCAATCGGGTATCGGAAAAGATGAAGAGATAAACAGGCTGCCGGGGCGCATTTCACGCCTGACTTTCTCGCCCAGTTCCGCCATGACCGCCGGAGAAAGAAACGCAAACACCACCTCATAGCAAGCCAGATTACAGCCCCATAAGCTGGCGCGTCTTACGCTCGCATTCGGCAGTTTGCGGCAGCGCCAAGCGGTAATCAACCAAGGCAGCGGCGCGCATTCCCAGGCATCGACTGCCAGAACCCGGCGCTCCGCCAGCGGCACTGCCACTGAGCCGATTCCGGCGCCAAGATCGGCAAACATATTGGCATTTTCCCGTTCAACAATTGCCGCTACCGTATCCGCTACGGCAGTAGAAGACAAAAACAGCGGCACATCGCCCTTAACGGTGCCCCAAAACACCAATGCCAGCAGCAGTGCGATCAACAGATACAGCCCGGAAGGCAAGTTTAAAGTGAGCATGGCGATTGCCGTCGGCATAAACAGCAAATGGATAGGAACCCACCAGTACCGCTGGCGAAACAGGTTAGACCATAAGGCCGCAGCAACGCCTTGCACCAGCGCCAAACGCCATGCGCCGTGAAACAAGGCAGGCGACACCCAAGCCAGAGTAATTGCCACCGCCAAACCCATCGCCTGTGCGGCAAAAGCTTTGAATAATGTTATCAAGCCTGTTATTCCGGCGATTTTCATCAAGTAAGGCCGGAAGTACCTAATCTATCGATATTAATTCTTTGGAAAATTTGGCTTGGATGGCGCCTCAGGTACAGGAATCGGCGCAGCAGACGGATCTACGATTTTGGATACTGTTTCTTTTAAAGCCTTTTCCTCTAAAGCTTTTTGCCGGTTGCCTTCGCCATAAAGCGTTGCGGCAGCCATAAATAAGACAGTCGATATAATGAGAATTAAGAATCTGTCCGGATTTTTCATAAAGAATAAAGGCCACTTGGGCTTAATCATTCCCAGTATAAAAAAAAGCAGGGTCCAGAGTCCTGTGTGAAAAGCGATTTTTATCAGCATTCTAATTACTCGTTAAACTTACATTTAGATGGATTTATATTATTATTAGTTGAGCGGCCGTTTGCAACACGCACGGCGCTATTTTAACGGTTTTACTTTACCAGGGTCTGAATTGTCGGTATCGATTGTTTCAGTCGGCTGACATTTGCCGCATCCGCATTAAAACTCTCATCTATAGAGTTTTTCATATAACAAAAATAAGGGGGTTTTATGGGGGCTTTTGCTTTAGCATTATTGATTTTCGCTGTCTTGATGGTGTTTTTAAGCGTCAAGTCGGTTCCCCAGGGCATGGAATACACCGTCGAGCGCTTCGGTAGATATACCAACACACTGACGCCAGGCTTGAACATTATCGTACCGATCATTGATCGCATCGGCAAAAAGATGATTATGATGGAACAAGTGATGGATGTGCCGTCACAGGAAGTAATCACCAAGGATAATGCGATGGTCACCGTGGACGGGGTGGTGTTCTACCAAGTCATGGATGCCGCCAAAGCCGCTTATGAAGTCAGCCAGCTGAGCTGGGCGATCCTGAATCTGGTGATGACCAATATCCGTACCGTCATGGGTTCGATGGATCTGGATGAACTGCTGTCGCGCCGCGATGACATCAATGCACGGCTGCTGGCCGTGGTCGACGATGCCACGACCCCATGGGGCATCAAGGTCACCCGCATCGAAATCAAAGATATCGCCCCACCCAAAGATTTGGTCGAAGCGATGGGCCGGCAAATGAAAGCCGAGCGTTTGAAACGGGCCTCCATTCTTGAGGCCGAAGGTTTGCGGCAGTCCGAGATTTTACGTGCGGAAGGTGCGCAACAAGCTGCTATTTTGGAAGCGGAAGGCCGCAAAGAAGCGTCTTATCGCGATGCCGACGCCCGTGAGCGTTTGGCCCAGGCCGAAGCCAGAGCAACATTAATGGTGTCGGAAGCGATCGGCAAAGGCGATGTTCAAGCCATTAACTATTTTATTGCGCAAAAATATATCGAAGCGTTAAAAGATATCGGCGCGGCTAACAACAGCAAACTGGTTTTCATGCCGCTCGATTCATCTAGCGTGATTGGCGCCATCGGCGGCATCAGCGAACTGGCCAAAGAAGCCCTGACTAAACCCCGAACAGGACAATAGAAAAAGCCGATATGAATGAACTAGAGGTCGTTTTTTGGAACTGGTGGGTACTCGCTCTTATTCTGTTAGTAATAGAGTTGCTTGCCCCCGGCTTTTTCTTTCTGTGGATGGCGGCCTCCGGTTTTGTCACCGGCCTCCTGTTATGGCTGATGCCCGTACTCGACATCAAGGTGCAGATATCTATTTTTTCGGTACTTTCAATGGTGGCAATCACCGCGTGGAAGCTTTACGGAAAAAAATACCCGATAAGCACAGACCATCCATTATTAAACAAGCGTGGTCAGCAATATATCGGCCGGGTCTTTAGTCTGTATCAGCCGATAGAAAACGGCGAAGGCAAAATCAAGGTAGACGATTCCATCTGGAAAGTTCACGGCGAAGATTGCGATATCAACACCAAGGTAAAAGTCATCGCGGTTCGCGGTACGGTGTTTGATGTGGAAAAATTTCTCGATGCCTGATCCGGAACCGCAAAGACAATTTTAAGCCGTCAAAACGGCTGAATCCAGCGAATATGAAGCAGTAAAGTCCGATTGGTTTGCCGCTACGAGTTTAATCCGTCTATTTTTAACGCTTTGAAGCCGCTTTTGCTACCAATAAGCGGTTTATTTGTTCCATATCGGTTTGGGCAAGACTGCTGGACGCTTGTTTTAACTTTAAAGTGTTCAGCAAATAATCATACCGGGTGCGCGAATAATCCCGTTTAGCCCTATATAAATTTCTTTGCTCATCCAGCACTTCAACGAGCGTCCGGACACCGACTTCAAAACCCGCTTCAGTCGATTGCAGGGAGATTTCGGCGGAGCTGACTGCGGTTTTCAGCGCTTCAACGCGGCTAATGCTGGTCGTAACGCCGCGATAAGCATCTTTTACCTGACGATTTACCGCTCTTTTCGCGGCAGTTAATTGCTCTCTGGCCTGTTCATATTTATAACTGGCTTGCCGGGTTCTGGAATTCACCGCGCCGCCTTCAAATAACGGAACATTTAAGCGCAGGCCTACAACTTCTGTCGATCCTCGTAAGCCGAAATTACTGGTCGTATCATATTCGCCCACGGAAGCGGTCAAATCCAGTTTCGGCAGATGCCCATTGCGTTGCAAGTCTATCGATTTCCGGGCAAATTCCATCTGGTTAAAGGCTGAAACGATGCTGAAATTACCGACTTCCGCAGAACTGCTCCACACCGACATATCATCCGGTTCCGGTCTGGCTAGCGGAATCTTCTCGCCCAGCGCATTAAGCATGATGTCTTGCTCGCCAATAATCTCCGCTAATGCTTCTTTTTGGTTATCGACATTATTGGCGGCCTCAATTTCATTGGCGGTGGCGGTATCGAAAGCGGCCTGAGCCTGCTGGCTTTCGGTAATGCCGATAACGCCTATGGCAAATTGTTGTTTGGCCTGATCAAGCTGGCGTGCAATCGCCTGTTTTTCCGCTCGGCTAAATTCAAAATTGTCCTCGGCAGATAAGACATTGAAATAAGCCTCAGCGACTTTAACCATCAGCTTTTGCAGTTCAGCCTGATAATCTGCCTCGGCCTGAGCAATTTGATTATCGGATTGGCTTAGCTGTATCCAATGTTCCCAGTGAAACAATGGCTGGGTCAGGTTGACATTAAAATTGTTGTCCGAGTAATCCTGTACGCCCGAGCCTTGATAAGTAAACCTTTTGTTATTCAAGCGATTTAAAGTGCTGTTGCCTGTTGCCGAAACGTTGGGCAGGAAATTAGCAATACTTTGGTCTTTGGATTCACCAACGGCAAGCTGACTGGCGCCCGCTTGTTTTAGGACGGGATCATTTTGCAACGCCAGCTCATAGACTTCCAGCAAGTCCTGGGCATATGCGGCAGGGGAGATCCCTGTCAGGAAAATAATGATAAATCCCGGTAAATAATTGGACATCACTTGCTTGATTATGTGAATTGACATGCCATTTTAATTTTCCGGGTTAAATGCATTTGTAACCTTACAACGCCGTCACCTTGCCTATTTCACAAGGTAAGCTGCACCACGGCGATTAAGCTTAAATGGGCTTGATTTCAAAAAACGTCATTATAGCAGGAGTTTAATCAAGAATTGCCGGGGGACTGGGCCGACTTGAGTTCTGGTTACGGATGCAGCAACGGCTGAAATCTACTGTGCTGCCCGAATCTCACCAACTGCGATCAGCCCTTAAATAAACCAACCAACGTCTTGAATTGCAACAAATCTTCGCCGGTTGCCGTCCGCCCGTAACGCAGTTTGATAAACAGAGCGGTGATTTGATCTACCTCCTCTGCCTGTTCGGGCAGTTTTATCTTTACCCTGTCGGCAAAATTCTTAGCCCCTTCCCCAGCGCCTCTCAACAGCCCGTGTTTAACCAGCTTTTTACAAAACCGGTTATAGATCAGTAAGACTTTATCGGCAGCTTTCGGTTTTTGATAGAGCAGGAACCAGCAAAGCGCGGCGGTTATCAATGCTATGACCGCGATCATCCAGTAAATCATGGCCTTAAGGTCGTTGATGCCGAATGACGACAGGAAACTGGACTGGCTCTTGTTGTCATAATTAATGACCCAGCGTTGCCAGTTGTAATCGACGTTGCCCCAAAGCTGCCGGGCCTGTTTCAGCCAGTTGTAGGCGGGGCGCGGCAAGTAATTATTGCCTGATGCAATGCCGTAGGCAGTTTGCCGGTCGATGTTAATTTCCCGCTCGATTCTTTCCGGCGCAATCGCGGCGGTCGGATCGACCCGCACCCAGCCCCGGTTCTCCAGCCAGACTTCGGCCCAGGCATGGGCGTCGGCTTGCCTGATTTCCAGGAAACCGCCGACCTTGTTCAGTTCCCCGCCCTGATAGCCGGCCACGACGCGCGCCGGGATATGAGCGACGCGCATCAGATACACGAAGGCCGAGGCGTAATGGCTGCAGAAGCCGTATCGGGTTTTGAACAGAAAAGTCTCTATCGGGTTTTCTTCCATGACTGGCGGGGTTAAAGTGTAATGAAAGTCTTCCGTTCTGAAATGGCTTAACAGCTGATTTATAAAGTTATCGGGCGCGCTATCGAAACCGTGCAGTTGTCCGACCAAGTGCTTGATTTGATCCGACGGCTCGCCGGGCAGCTGTGTTGAGGCTTGATATTCGCCCGGATTGATCGGGCCGGTGTTGTAATCGGGATAAGAGGTGACCTTATACTCGGCGCGTTGATCGGATCTTTCCGACGTGATGAGCTGGTAGCCGGCATTCAGGGTTAAAGGCGCGGAAAATTCCTGGGGCATATCCAGCGCAAACACCCAGTTTTTATCCTGCGGCTCCATCAGCAGCGTGTATTGATAAGCTATTCCGGCAACGGCCGGCTTGCCCAAGGGCTTTTGGAATGCCGCTTGCGTCCAGCGCTTGCCATCGGTGTAAGACAAAACCGGGCCGCGCCAATAGCGTTGCTGCGGCGGAGGAATTGCACCGGCAAATTTCACCCGGAAAACCAGTTCGAAAGACTCGCCCAGATCGCTGATGGAACCGGGTTCCATGCTGTCGCTTAAGCCTGCTTCAGCTCGATGCGAATCGTTAAACAGCATCCATTTCGGGGCTTCAAGGCGAGGGAATAAAACGAACAATGCCACCGCAATCGGCAGGGCCTGAACGATGATAATGGCTGCTGTTTTCAATGCTGCAAGTAACCGTATGCTGCAGCTGTTGATGCAAACCAGGGTCGCCAGCAGCACGCAGCAGACCAGCAGGATATAGCTCGCCATCAGTATGCTCTGTTCGTATAAGAACTGGGAAGCTGCGACGATGAAAGCCAGATAGTTGACCAGGTAAATATCACGCTCTGTTTTCATCTCCAATAATTTGAGACCCAGGGCGATAATAAACAGATTGGTTCCGGCCTCGCGCCCGAATAGGCCCAGATGCTGGCTATAGAGCAGGCCGATTCCGGAAACAGCCAGTACCAAAGTCAGCGGTTTGCCGGGCAGCCAGTTCGGTTTCCAGGAGCCGATCAAGCGCCAGACCAATAGCAAGTTGAATAAGCCGAATATGGCGGCCGGAATATGATAAACGTGCGGAAAGACAATCAGCCCGATCGAGACCAACAGGAAAATCAGAATATTTTTGTCGAGTTCCGGCTTCATAACCATCAAAACAGCGCCAGCGCTTCCAGGCATTTTTGGTAATGCGCCAAACCGTTGCCGGGCGGCACTGTTAATCCCGGCAAGGCAAAGCCGTAACGGATTCCGGCCCGCTCGGCATCGACCACCCAGCGGCACAGCCGACTTAAGCGCTCCTCGCTATTGTGCCCGGGCGCATGGTCGTAATCCAGCCGGATTTCCTCCGATGCCTGGTCGCCGCCGTATTGTTTGCTGAACACGCCCAAGCCTCTGGCGAATGCTTTCCAGTGGATGTGCTTGATGGAATCGCCGGACTGATATTCCTGCAAACCGTAAAAGTCATCGGCTCCGTTGCGGCTAAATCCCTGTTGATTTTCTTCAGAAGGCGCTTTCGGAAAAGGCATTTCAATAGGGGCGGGTTTTGGATAAACCAGCGCTTTAAGATTGAAACGGATCGGCGACCAAGCGCGAAACAAGCCCAGAGGATACGTGCTGGACAGCGTCACAGTCCCCGCATGATGCCAGCCTCTTTTAGCGGTTAGCGAGTAAACGGTAACCTGCTCTGTGCTTTGCGGCTTCAAGGTCAAACTTTGAGTATCTTGCAGCGTAACCTGTAACTGGTGGCGCTCTATCTCGGTCGTATTGTTGATATGGATGTCGAATCCTGCGGCTTCTCCTGCAAACACGGCTTGGCTGCGACCTTCTTGCACCACCAGGCCGGATAAGGCTTTGTAGCTGTGCAAAATGGTGATGAAAAAAACACTCGCCAGCAAAAAAGCCAGCATATAAGCCAGGTTATTATTGTAGACAAAGGCGATCAGCATCAGCAGGACAATCAGCAATACAAAGCCCAAGCCCCGCTGAGTAGGCAGAATAAAGATGCGTCGGTGATTTAAAACCACCGGCGTATCAACCGCCTTTTCACCTGAGACAAACCGGCTAAGCCTAAAGCGTTCTGTTAACTTCAATGGACAGCAACGTTAGCCAAGATGGGCGCGACGATGGCTTCCGATTGGGTATTGCCCGCCCGCAGCCGATGCCCCGCGACGGCCGCCAGTACCGCTTGCAGATCTTCCGGGATCACCGCATCGCGCTGATCCATAAACGCCCAGGCTTTGGCTGCGGTCAGCAGCGCCAAACCGGCTCTGGGCGACAAGCCGCAGTGATATTCGGATGATTCGCGGGTAAAGTTAATAATGCCCTGACAATAATCCAGCAAGGCGGCCGAGACATGAACGTCAGTAATCGCCCGCTGTATCCGTTGCAAGTGTTCAGGAGCCAATTTGACCGGCAACGATTCGAACAGGCTATGCCGGCTTTGCCCGGTCAGCAGTTGCCTTTCCGCCTGATAATCGGGATAGCCCAGTTCGATGCGCATTAAAAAACGATCCAGCTGCGATTCAGGCAGCGGAAACGTGCCTAACTGGTAGGACGGGTTTTGAGTGGCAATCACAAAAAAAGGCTGAGGCAGCGGATAGGTTTTTCCTTCCACCGAAACCTGATGCTCCTCCATCGCTTCCAGCAAAGCGCTTTGAGCTTTGGGGGTTGCGCGGTTAATTTCATCCGCCAAGACCATCTGGTTAAAAACCGGGCCGGGATGAAACTTAAATTCGTGGTTTTTACTATCAAAAACGGAAGCGCCGATGATGTCGGCCGGCAAGATATCGCTGGTAAACTGAATCCGCTGATAATTTAAGCCCAGCAGTTTTGCAAGGGTATGAGCCAGCGTGGTTTTGCCGACGCCGGGAATATCCTCTATCAACAGATGGCCGCGGGCCAGCAGGCAGCAAAGCGCAAGCCGAACCTGCCGGGGCTTGCCGAGAATGACCTGATTAGCAGAATCTAAAAGCTGTTGAATTGCATTTTGCATGGGAAGTAGGGGGAGTGATAGGATGATGCGTTATAAATTTATTGAATTTCAGTTTTATTATAAAGCAAGATTCAAACACACACAGACCGAACCGAAAACAGGAGCTTGCTATGAAAGAGTATGAAGAAGTACGCAGCAGTTTAATTGATATGCTGGAAGATCTTGATGATCGTCTGGCTAAAATTACTCATGATATCAAAGAACCTTTAGACAGGGATTTTGAAGAACAAGCCGCTCAAGCCGAGAATAATGAAGTTCTGGATAGCTTGGGCAATGCGGCCCGGACGGAAATAGAAATGGTCAGGGAAGCTATCGCCAGAATAGATAAAGGCCAATACGGATTATGTCAGGTTTGCGGCAATCCGATCAGCAAAGAACGGTTAAAAGCCGTCCCTTTTTCCAGTATGTGCATAAAATGCGCCAGCCAGACAGGCTGTTAAGGAAATCTAAATAATTCGACTATAAGATACCCATAAAACAACCGATTAGTGGTCTATTAACTTAACACATCTATATAATTAAAATTATCGAGATAAAGTTAGAAATTACCCTACAACGTGTTCAAATCTTTTTGTTTAATAAGCTTTTCCACCTTATAATTCGACAAAACTTTCAAGTTTTTTCCATTTCCTATTTATTTCACTACAACCCGAGACTTATCTAACGATGAAAACGAAAATTGCCCTATTTTTAGGACTGTTACTTATTGCTAATGTCAGCTTTGCTGAAGATTTAAAAGTTGGTTTTGTCAATATACCTGCCGTTCTTGAAAAAGCCCCCCAAGCTGAAAAAGCCAAGAAACGTCTGGAACAAGAGTTTTCACCACGTGATAAGCAACTCGTTGCTCAACAAAAAGAAATTCAAAGCATGGACGAAAAACTGGCCCGTGACAGCGCCGTAATGGGTGAAAAAGAACGAGCGAATATGGAAAAAGACATTCTGAACAAGAAAAGGGATGCAAAAAGAGCACAACAAGAATTCAGCGAAGACTTTAATGTTCGTCGTAATGAAGAATTGGGTAAATTGCAAAGCCGTATCGTTGAAGTTATTCGCGATATAGCTAAAACTCAAAACTTTGACTTGTTACTGACTGATGGCGTTATTTATGCCAACGACCAGATTGACGTGACTGCACAAGTTCAACAAAAGTTATCGGCTTTGCCAAACTAATCGGTTTTAACGTCAGTCCTGAATAGGCTGACGGCGCATTGAATTTCATTGTAAAGGCGACCGCCTTTACAATGAGCAATCTCCCCTTTCGATCTCTTCCGGCCTTTTTTCCTGTTAATCCATAAGCTAATTATGGATACTTTCATCACCTCATTACCCTTTGCATCAGACAGGATGACATGAACAAGCGCCAGCTCATCGAAAAGCTATCATTGGAGCCCCATATTGAAGGCGGCTATTTTTCCAGAACCTATAGCTCCGATCTAACAACCCATATAGCTGACGGCTCGAAACCGAGGCGCTTGCTGTCCTCTATTTATTACATGCTGACTGACGACAGCCCGATCGGTCATTTGCATAAGAATAAGTCGGATATCATCCATTACTTTCACGGCGGCTCCCCGTTAACTTATTTAATCCTGCATCCTGAAGGCAATCTTGAAAAGAGAATACTTGGCGCTGACCTTGATAACGGCCAGCAACTGCAACTCATCGTCAAAGGAGGATGCTGGAAAGCAACCGAGCTTGAGGCCGGCGAATTCGGCTTAATCAGCGAAGCCGTGTCGCCCGGCTTTGATTATGACGATATGGAACTGGCGGAAGAGGCAACAATAAAAAACCAATTTCCCCACCTTTGGGACCAAGTCTCAAAATATGTCCGGCAAACCGGAACATAAGGGACCTGTTCCCATTGACTGAGTCTTTCCAACACTTGCATCACTCCCAGTCGCTTTTCCCCAGCCTTTTTTGCCGACTGAACAGCTCCAGGCGCAGCTTTCGCCACAGCGTAGCGCAGCTTTTAATTACCTGCGGCGCATAATGTCTTGCTTTTTGCAGCAGCGAAACAGTCAATCTAAAAAGCATCAATCCGGAGCGATAGCCCATGTCTTGCAAGCGGTAGAGCAGCGGCCGCAACGCAGCAAGATTCACGTCCCGATCCCTGACCTTGCCGTGCCGGTACAGCCAGTGCAGCAGGCCGCTGACATAGAGAGCGAACAGCCCTATACCGCTAAGAAACCAGATAAACCGGGCCGTGGCGCCGAAAGCTTCACCGGTATGCACTGGCCAGATCCAGGTCGCAAAAGTTTCGCCCTGCGTAAATCCGGACGGGTCGCGCACCTCTTTGACCTGCCCGCTCCATCTATCTACCCAGACCGTCGTGTAAGGATGCCGGTGATTGACTTCACTGCTTTGCCGCAAATTAATGCGGTAAATCCCGCTGTCGCCTGCAGGCGTGGTAACCCGCCTGAGTTCGGCTTTGGGGAAAGGGCCGCGCGCGACAAATTCCGCCGACTCCAACCCGACCGGATGATTGTTCGGAATCGCCGTGCTGATGATATTGCGCCCGGTTCCGCCGTGTTCCATGCCGGACGAGCCGACCAGCGTTTCCAGTATCGAAGGGAAACTCAGGTTAATGCCGGTGAACGCCAACAGCAACAAGACCGATGCGCTCAACAGCCCGATCATCCGGTGCAGATCGAAAGCCAGCCGCATCATGCCGGCCCTATGGCGAATCCGTAACGCCTCCCGGATGCCCCTGATGCCCGGCCACCACAGGTAAACGCCGGTTCCGGCAGAAATCATCAGCAATAAGCCCAATACGCCCACCGCATTCGAGCCGAAGCGGTCAAGCCGAAATTGGCTATGCATATCAAGCAGCCAAGTGGTCGCGGTTTGCCCCCAGAACCGGCTGGCAATAACTTCGGCGGTGTACGGATTTACCGAGACCATTAGCGGCGCGTACAGCTCGAAGAATGTCTCTCTGGGCTTGTCGTACCAAACGGTAATCATGCCATGCGGAGACCTGGGCAGTTCCAGCGTCCAGGAACCGTAGCGGTTGGGATGTGCCGCCTGCACCGCCGCCATAATTTTATCCAGCGATTGGCGCTTGCCTTCCGGCTGCTCGATAACCAGATTTGGGTTCAACAGCTCGTCCAGTTCTTCGCGGTACACGCTGACACTGCCGGTCAGCCCCATCAGCGCAAAAAAGAAGCCGGCGATTAATGCCAGATAAACATGAACCTTAATCCAGGTTGACCGGTTGAGCAGGCGTTGAATGGGGAATTGCATGGCGTTGTTGTGAGCTTAAAAACGATCATTATCCCATACGAAATTATGCGCTGTTTATTTTTGTCCGACGCGCCGCCCGGTAAATCAGCAACATTAATGAACCGACTAAGCCTGCTCAACACTGCAAGAATAGGACTACGCGATATCACCTATTGCACTGTGTGATATCACATACTTTACGAATTCTACTTACCTCAACCCGCTGCTGAATAAGCCCTGACTGATAGGCTGCAAGCCCTGCCAACACTGGCCTCGAGCGCTCACGTATGCATCGCCTGTCCCGTTGTGGCACGAATACTGCTCTTGTCTGTTGAATAACCAGTGCCACAACAAAGCATAATTACAGGAGAACTGATGCGCACATTACCCAAACTGATAGCAACCCTGCCGCTGACGATGGTCATGGGCTCTGCCCTGGCCGAAGAAAGCACTCTCACCGGCAGCAACACTGTGGCGGTTGACGCTCCGGCAGTCTCCGCCACGCCCAATCAAAAAGGAAAAAGCGCAAAAAAGACTGACGAGCCGCTGGTTTTGGATATGCTGACCATCAAATCCCAAAAAGCCAATATCGACCAGCCGTTCGGAAGCTATCTCGATCACTCCCAAATTGCTCTGGCTAGAACCGCAACCAGCGATACCGCGCAAATGTTTAAAGGCACGCCCGGCATGAGCTTCTCAGGCGGTGGCGGTATTTCCAGCCGACCTATTATTCATGGTATGGCGGATGATCGCTTGCGAACCCAAGTCGATGGCATGAATTTGATCTCGGCTTGTGCTAATCATATGAATCCTGCGCTGTCGTATGTTTCTCCTTCCAGCGTAATGAGCGCCCAAGTGCTTGCCGGCATCACGCCGGTCAGTATGGGCGGCGACAGCATCGGCGGTACTATCCGCGTTAACTCGGCCGATCCGGAATTTGCCGAAGACGGCAAGGCCCCGTTACTGAAAGGCCAGGCCTCGACCTTTTACCGCACTAACGGCGACGCGCGAGGAGGCAATATTGCCGCTTCGATTGCGAACGAACATGCAGAACTGAAATACACGGGCTCAACAGTGCAGTCCCGCAATTACAAAGCCGGCGGAAATTTCACTACCCAAAATACCAAAAACGGCAATGACGTGGTGGCCTCTTCGGCCTATAAATCCGAGAACCAAGCCTTGTCGCTGGCCTTGCGTGGCGGCGATCACCTGGCTGTGATCAAAGTAGGTCAGCAAAACATCCCTTATCAAGCTTTCCCCAACGTGCGTATGGACATGACCGGCGATGACAGCTGGTTCGCCAACGTGTTCACTAAAAGCAATTTTAACTGGGGTAATATTGAGACCCGTGCTTATCACGAGGACGCCCAGCATAAGATGAATTTCCTTGAAGATAAAATGCTCACTCCAACGCGCAGCATGCCTATGGATACGCATGGTGTTAACCAAGGCCTGTCGGTAAAAGCCAATATCGATATGACCGACAAGCACTTACTGACGGTCGGCGGCGAATATCAGCGTTATCGTTTGGACGACTGGTGGGATCCGGTTCCGGGCAGCATGATGATGGGGCCGGGCACATTTTGGAATATCAATGGCGGAAAGCGCGACCGCGTCGATTTGTTTACCGAATGGGAAGGCCGCTGGAGCGATAAATGGCTGACCCAACTCGGCGCCCGTGTCGGCGCTGTGGAGATGAATGCCGGCGACGTAAAAGACTATCGAACCGCCACCCCAGCGCAAAGAGCGGAGGCGATAGCGGTCAACAGCCAAAATAAAAAGCAGACCGACATCAATATCGATTGGACGGCGTTGGCGCGATATACCTACAACGACATGCAGACTTATGAACTGGGCGCCGCCCGCAAAACCCGCACGCCTAATCTTTACGAGCGCTTTGCCTGGTCCCGCGGAACCATGGCGATGTTCATGAACAATTGGGTGGGCGATGCCAACGGCTATGTCGGCGATATCAATCTTAAGCCGGAAGTCGCGCACACCGTCAGCGCTACAGCCAATTGGCATGATTCCAATCAGGAAGACTGGGAAACCAAGATCACGCCTTTTTACACCCATGTCGAAAACTATATCGATGCGAGGCTTTGTCAGCCGGCCAACGGCGTAGCGTGTAACAGCCCGGCCATGGGTTTTAATCTGCTGCAACTGGCCAATTTCGATGCGTACCTGTTCGGGGTCGATGTTTCCGGATCCAAGCGCTTATTCGAAGACGTAAAATACGGCAGCTTCACCGGTAAAACCGTCTTGAATTATGTCAGGGGGAAGAACAACGATACCGGCGGTAACCTGTACCAACAGATGCCGTTCAACGCGACGGTAGCGCTCGAACATAAACGCGGGGGCTGGGCGAACACCATTGAAACGCAAATCGTCGCGCCTAAAACCGACGTACAGAATGTCCGCCTGGAGCCTAAAACCGCCGGTTTCGCGCTGCTTAATCTGCGCAGCAGTTATACCTGGAAGCACTTGCGAATCGATGGCGGCATAGACAACCTGCTCGACAAAAACTACGCCTTGCTGTTAGGCGGTACTTATATAGGCGAAAGAAGTGTCGCGGGAACAGCGGTACCCGGCATGGGACGTTCATTCAATGTCGGCATGACCGTAAACTACTAGCCGTATAAGTTGCGTTAATGTTAAGCAGTTAACGCAACCTGCCCGGCTGCAACGAGTTACCTGGAATTCAAGACGATACAAGATGCCCGGCTCAGTAACGGGACGCCTTCCAGGTAACGCTTAAGGATACTGTGAACCTCTTTAATAAACCACGAGCGACTGTATTCATACAGTCACTCGTGGTTTTTATTCTTTCAGGCGCATAGCGAACCTAACATGTTGAGTTTCAGAATGTAATTGCCGGAAGACGACAGGGTACTGACTTTCAATCATGTTTGGATTTCAACTTTTCACAAGGCCTCATAGGAGAGCGATTAATGCATACTAAAAACCCTATTTCATGCTGCATGCATCTGCCGAACGCTTTTCAATGATAAAAAGCTCATTTCGCGTAACTATTGTCTGTCATGATATTCCGTATTATTCTGCCCACATCCCGTCACCAACCCACTGATCATTCCATCTATTATTTCTTTTTCCTTATGCCCATCTACCTTGTCCGGCTGTTAGAGATTCTTGGGGGTTATTATCATCCTCGCACTATCGAATATCACAGGCACTATTTCTTTATGCCGGCTTGGACAGCTCACTTAAGGACATTGCGGCAATGATTACAGTTACCTCTTCGATGTTAAATACTATGGATTAACTCCATGCTTTTAGACATCTCCAAAAATAATAAAGAAAAGATGAGATCGATAAAAACACATTTAACTGTCACGCTATTATGGTTCATGTTGCTACCCACCGGGTTGATAGGCGCAACAACATACTGGTTCTTATATAACGGCATTAAAGAAAATCGCATCAAGGACGTAGGCTATTTAGCCGAAGCACGCCATGAAGAACTGCGCATGCACTTGCGCAAGGACGATCAGTACGGAAAAGCTTTGCTGGATAACTTGATTTCCTGTCGCTACAGCGATGAAGGCATCAATAACTGCGCTCAAGCCAAGATGGAGCAGTTTGCCGCCATCAATCATGCCATCGGCTTTACTTTTCATTCAGGAATCGAAAACGACCTTTCCTACGGCAGCCATGCCTTATCATCCGATCAGTTAAATCTGCCTTTCCTGCCCAGCCAGATAGCGGCAATCTCTACGGTAAACGGCGCTTCATGGTTTTCCCTGATCGCTGCCGATCCGACATCCGGCTTTAGTCTGGTAACGACCTATCCCGGCCAGCAACTGCAAGAGATTTTCGCAGCTTCCAGAGTACTGGGGCAATTCGGAGAAAACTTTCTGGTCGATAGCCTGGGACGTTTCATCACCAAGCCGCGCTATTCTCCGGAGCAAAGGGAGACCGAGCCTATTTCATCGATACCGATGCAGCACTGTCTAGGCAATGAAAGCGACGAAACTCTGGGCCTTGATTATCGCGGCGCTTCCATCATCCATGGTTTCCGGTTCGTACCGGAAATCGGAGGGGGGTGTATTATGGCGCATATCGATCAGGCAGAAGCTTTTACCCCTTTAAGACAGTTGGTCATGGGCTTGGTCACTGCGACCTTTCTTTTCGTCTTTTCTGCCTGCCTGATCGCAAGGATAAGCTGCAGGAGCATGTCCAAATCCATTATTGCCCTGGCTGACATGGCGCGGGCCTTATCCCGGGGAGATTTTACGCAACGGGTTTCCTCAGCAAAGTACCGCGAAATCGCCGAGTTGTCGGAACTGTTCAATAACATGGCCGGGCAACTGGACATCACTCTCAGCCATTTACAAGCATCCGAACACGAGCTGGAGAAAAAAGTTGCTGAACTCCGCGAACGTCATAAAAAATACGATTCGGTCATTCAAACTATCAGTGAGGGATTCTGGCAAGTAAATAAAGAGGGCTACCTGTTGGAAGTTAATCCGGCCTATGCCCATCTTTCCGGATATTCCGAGACGGAATTGGTCGGCATGCGCATCGCCGATCTGGAAGCACAGGAATCGCCTGAGCAAATAGCTCAGCATATCCGTAATGTTGTACGGCATGGAACAGATGTGTTTGAAACCCGGCACCGGCGCAAGGATGGGAGACTGTGGAATGTTGAAGTCAGCACTTCTTTCATTAACGAAAATGGAGGCTCTTTCGTCAGCTTTTTCAGGGATATCAGTGCGCGCAAAGAAATAGAAGCCCAGCTAAAAGCCAGTGAAGCCAAGTTTCGTTCGATGATTGAAGCTTGCCCGGTGCCGATGGCGTTGAACGATGAAAAGTTAAACATCACCTTTCTGAACCCGGCATTTGTGCAGGCCTTTGGTTACAGTGTAGATGATATTCCCACTGTGGCTGACTGGTGGTCAAAAGCCTACCCTGATCCGGACTATCGACACTGGGCCGAGACCGGCTGGCAAGCGATACTGGAGAGACATGCCGAATTTCCGTCTTTGGAAGTAACTATTCGCTGCAAGAACAACGGCGTTAAAACCATGTTGGCGAGCGCTGCGGCGATTCAACCCGATTTTGCGGGTGAGCAGTTGATCATCCTGTACGATATTACCCGGCGCAAACAAATTGAAGCCAAGCTCAATGCCATTTTTGATGCGTCAGTGGAAGGTTTTATCACTCATGATCTATCAGGCACCATCAGATCCGCGAATGCTGCCGTAGAAACCATTTTCGGCTATCAGCCGGAAGAGCTGGTTGGCTGCAATATCAGCAAACTCATACCGTCACCGCCAAGCGCCGGCTCGCCTCCTGTAGCAAAACCTGAAGGTCAAATCCAGGAAGTTGAAGGCCTGCACAAAAACGGTTCTGTGGTGCCTCTGGATCTGTCCCAAGCAAGATATTCAATCAATGATACCGATTACGTGACCAGCATCGTACGCGACGTGAGCTTGCGCAAACATCAGGAACAGCAAGACAAGGAACACCTGGACGAACTCGCCCATGCCACGCGCCTGGGGCTGATGGGGGAAATGGCCTCCGGCATCGCTCATGAAGTCAACCAGCCGCTGTCCGCCATTTCCAGCTATGCGCAAGTCAGCTTAAACCTGATCAACAAAGAAAATCCTGACTTGGTAAGGCTGACAGAAATTCTATATAAAACCCAGCAACAAGCGTTAAGGGCCGGACGGATCATTCATCGCATGCGGGAGTTCGTCAAATCTCAAGCCAAACATCGTTCCATCGCCAATATTAATGTCTTGATTCACAACGCCGTCGACCTGTGTATGGCGGAACTTAAACAAAACCGCATCAGGCTGGCCTTTGAGCTTGAACACAACCTGCCGCCAGTGTATGTGGATCAGATACAAATCGAACAGGTCATTATCAACCTGCTGCGAAACAGCATTGAAGCCTTAAAAAATTTACCCCCAGAACAACAACGAAAAATATCCATCCAAAGCCAGCTGACGCTCAACAACAGCATTCAGGTCAGGGTGAAGGACAACGGGCCGGGGCTGGATAAAGAGCAACAACAAAAAATATTGACGCCTTTTTATACCACCAAATCGGACGGCATGGGCATGGGCCTATCGATCACTCGCTCACTGGTTGAAGCCCATGAAGGCGCATTGCATTTCAATAGCGAACCCGAAAAAGGTACTTCTTTTTATTTCACCTTATCCATTCATAAGCTTTAACCCATGTTGCCGGATAAATACCATCGAAACGCGGTATTTTCCGGCAACAACCTGACGGATACAAAAGGCGGCTTTCGGGTTTCAACATAAACATGCCTGATGGTGGCTATTTGTAACAGTCATTCTTGGGCAAACTGATGAGAGCCTTATTGCGGCTTATTTCGCTTGGCTTAAAGAATATCAGCACCGCCTAATTCACTGACACTAACCGGGGTTTTAACGGCTCGCTATTGATCTCAAAATCCATTTTGATGCGTTTTACAGCCGAGTTCATGTCCTTTTTGCTCTTGAAAGGCCCGGCGATAACCTGATAACTATCGTCTTTTGAGACTTTTCGAGCTGGTATGATCGGCCCCTGATGGTTAAGCATGGTCGCCAGTTGCTGCGCCTTGGTTTCGTCGTTAAAGCTGGCCACCAAAATGGACCAGTCGCTGTCTTTCAGCTCCTCAACGACAGGTTGGTCATAGAACTGCTCCGGATGTTTCAGTTGCACTGCGCTTGCCGATAATTCCTGCACATCGGGGCTTTTCATCAGTATCGGCGTGGGAACGCCGTCCGAACGCTGGAGTATGCGCTCGACTTTTTCCCAATCGACCGCTACGCCTTTTTTGGCGCTGACTTCATGCAATTTCTTCACTACCTGTTTTTTCAGGCTGGCTTTTTCCTTGGTCCATTTCGGCAAGGGTTCATGCGCTTCAAGATATAACATGTCCTGATGCCATGCCGTCAGATAGGGCTGATGAATGATTCGCACCGGCATGCCGACCGTCGCTTTCTTGAACAACACCTCAATATCTTCCGGGTAAAGCTGCACACAGCCGTGGCTGATCTGCATACCGATACCGTAAGGTTTGTTAGTGCCGTGGATTAAATAACCGGGAAAACCCAGACGCATTGCATAAAGCCCCAGCGGGTTATCAGGCCCTGAGCGGACAACCTTGGGCAAGGTATCGCCTTTTTCGGCATGTTCGCGATGAATGGATTCCGGAACAGTCCAACTTGGGTTAGCGTCTTTGGCGACAATGCTGGTCTGCCCCATCGGTGTGTTCCATCCCTGACGGCCAATACCGATCGGGTATGTGTAAACCTTGCTAGGCTGCTTTTTGGGGTAGTGAAACAAGCGCATGTTGGCGAGGTTCAAGACAATCCCTTTATGAGGCGAATCCGGAAGTATAAATTGTAAAGGCAACAACACACGGCTGCCCGGCGCAGGCGTCCAAGGGGAAACCTTGGCATTGGCTATACTGATATCGTTATAGCCAAGACCGAAATGCCGGGCAATATCCGGCAGAGCGTCATTTTCGCGGGTTTCAATAGCCGCAAGAGAGCCGACCATGTTTTCACCGTCGGGCAGTTCGAATTCGTGGGTAACGATGGCTTCCGGCTGAGGCTCAGGAAGCTCGATGGTTACCGTTTTTTCATCATCGGGAAAAAGTGACGACAGGGTCTGACAGCCGCTAAGCAGCATTATCCCAAACGCCAAACCGAGTGACAGGGCTGACTTTTTAATTTTGAACGGGTCAATTCCGGAGGTTTCTGGGCAGGTCATAGAGGTAAGTGCGGATAGGGTTACAAACCCTAAGTATATCGAAACAAAGATTAAAATATACCGCAGAGAACATTAAGAGTTGATTAAATTCGGGACTAAAAACATTACACTTACTGAGCTGAGCCGCCGATAAACGACTGTCAAAGACCAACCCTTCGCGTTTATCGTACAGGACTTACTCCTTAACCGGCCGGTCAGAAGTTAGCGCATTCCATCCGATGACAACCCTGTAGACCATCAGCAATATCGTGGCAATCAGGATAAAGAGCCCGATACCCAGCTCAAAAGTCAATCCGGACAATGCAAAACCGGCCAGAGCGATCCAGGCGGTCTTGATCTGCCAGTCAAAATGGGACTCCAGAAAGGTTCCTCTAACTTTACTCTGCTTCATAAAGTTAATCGCCACACCCACGAGTAACGGCAGCCCGGCAAAGGCAAAAGCCAATATCTGGCAAAGATACACGGCCGTTGTCAGCCGCTTTAATGAGTGCAGTCTTTCAATATCAGTTTGGTCAGTCGAGTTTTCATTCATAACCACCTACCTATTGGTTTTTTCTGTGACGTCAACCACGAAAATACGCTTTATTACAGACAAATCAACCGGCACTCAGCTCATTTTATGCTTTAAATAACCTCAAAGCCCAAGGTCGGACAGACCGGGATGATCGTCTGGCCTCGGCCCCAACGGCCAGTGAAATTTCCGCTCCGCCACGTTAATCGGCAAGTCGTTGATGCTGGCCAACCGGCGCTGCATCAGGCCGTTTTGGTCAAACTCCCAATTTTCATTCCCGTACGAACGAAACCAGTTCCCCGAGTCGTCATGCCATTCATAGGCAAAACGCACTGCAATACGTGCCTCATGAAAAGCCCATAGTTCTTTTATAAGCCGGTAGTCCAGCTCTTTGGCCCATTTTTGCTGCAAAAACTGCACAATCTGCTCGCGGCCGGTGAGAAATTGGGCCCGATTACGCCACTGGCTCTCGACGCTATAAGCCAGGGCAATTTTTTCCGGGTCACGATTATTCCATGCGTTTTCGGCAGCACGGACTTTTTGCGCCGCCGTTTCAGCAGTGAATGGTGGCAGCGGGGGACGGGTATTTTCAGTCATGTTCCTTTCCTTATTATTTTTCGGAAGAACATAGACTGTAGTTTCTGTTTGCTTTTATTGCAATACGAATTTGAGTCCGATCAACATCAGGAGGCTCGCCAAAATTGGCCGCAAAAATCTTTCCGGAATCTTTGCACTCAAGTGGCTGCCAATCCAGATGCCGGGTATAGAGCCGATCAGCAGGCTGCCCAATAAAACCAGATCCACGTTACCCAGGCTGAGGTGACCCAGTCCTGCGACCGCAGTCAGAGGAATGGCATGCGCCAGATCCGTGCCGACAATTTTCAACGTGGTCATTCTCGGATAAAGAAATAGCAGTGCAACAGTACCCAGCGCTCCGGCGCCCACAGACGAGAGCGTCACTAAAATACCCAGCACCGCGCCGGTCAATACGGTGGCAGGTATTTGTAGATGCCTGAAGCGTCCGGCATTTTCGGGAGTGCTGTGCTCATCATCAATAGGCTTAAGCTTTGCCGCCCTGTTTAATAACACGCTGCGCACGATCAACGAGAAAGCCGTCAGCAGCAGTGCAACACCCAGCGTGAAGGTAATCGCTCCGGTGGTTTCCTTGCCGACGGCCATAAAATGCTTGAGTACAAACAAGGTAGCCAAGGCAAACGGAATGCTGCCCAATGCCAACCAGCCGACGATTTTCCAATCGACCGAGCTGTGCTTGTTATGATGTACCCATACCCCCCCGGTTTTGGTGATGGCGGCAAACAAAAGGTCTGTCCCCACCGCGACGGCTGGTTTGAATCCAAACAGGAAAACCAGCAGTGGCGTCATCAGCGAGCCGCCGCCCACTCCAGTCAAACCCACTAGCAACCCTACAGATAGCCCGGAAACAGTGTATGCCCAATTCATAAAACCAACCCTTGTTTTAACGCATCTAAAAAACTGTGCATTATAACAGCCGAGCGGTTCTATTTTTTAACAGTTGTGCTGTATTTATTTGATAATGAATACGAGCTCAAATCGCTGAACTCCAGATTGTTTCTTATCTGGTTTATTGTTATTCACTTAAAACTCTTCCCAATCGTGTAAACCGGCAGTAGCCAGTGACGCTGGATGCCGGGCTGCGGGCCGGATCAGCCGGTCAACGTCGACCAAATGCTCCGCCACTTTAAAACCGCTGACTGTAGCCACCAGCGCTTGTGCCTGTTCTTCCAGGGATTCCGCGGCCGCCGCAGCCTGCTCGACCAAGGCGGCATTTTGCTGGGTGACATCATCCATTTGCGTGATAGCTTGGCCCACCTGCCCGATGCCGGCGCTTTGCTCAGCGGACGCGGCGGTGATCTCGCTCATCATGCCGGTCACGCCCTGCACCGCGCTGAGAATTTCCTCCATGGTCTTTCCCGCCTGAGCCACCAGTTGGCTGCCGCCGGCGACTTTGCCGACCGAATCGGTAATCAGGTCCTTGATCTCCCCGGCAGCGGTCGCGGCCCGTTGCGCGAGGTTGCGCACTTCCACCGCCACCACGGCAAAGCCCCGGCCTTGTTCGCCGGCACGCGCCGCTTCCACGGCCGCATTCAGCGCCAGGATGTTGGTCTGGAACGCGATGTCGTCGATGACTGAGATGATATCGCCGATCTTCCGGGACGATTCATTGATGTCGGCCATCGTCGCGACCACGTCGTTCACCACGGTCACGCCTTGGCCGGCGATGTCGGAGGCGCTGGCGGCGAGCCGGTTGGCCTGCTGAGCGTTTTGGGCATTGTGCTGCACGGCGGAAGTCAGCTGTTCCATGCTGGCCGCCGTTTGTTGCAGGCTGGCGGCCTGTTGTTCAGTACGATGCGACAGATCGTTGTTGCCTGCGGCAATTTCTTTAGACGCAGTGTTAATGCTGTCAGTGGCATCCTTGATTTGGCTGATGATATGTTTAAGCTTTTCTACTGTGGTATTGGCGTCCTCCTTGAGCTGGCCGAACAGGCCGGCATAGTCATTGCGGATGGTTTCGGTCAGGTCGCCGCGGGCCAATGCATTGAGCACCCGCACGATGTCGTTAAGGCCGGTTTCGCTGGTCTGCATCAGCCGGTTGATGTCGCCTCCCAGTTGGCGCAGGAAGCCGTCCTTGCCGTCCAGGTCCAGACGCCGGCTGAAATCGCCCCGGGCCGCAGCCTCGACAATCGCCGCCACTTCATTCTCGGCGATGATCTCGTCGGTGCGGTCATGCCATTCGGCCACCGTGCCCAGCCGCTGGCCCTGCTCGTTGACGACCGGGTTGGCGATCACCATCATCGAGCGGCCGCCGACCTGCAGGCTGGTTTCGTAAGGGCCGCTCAGGGCGGCGAGCATTTTTGCCTGATGCAAAGGCGTCGCATGGAAATCATCCATCGAAGCGTCGAGTAGGCGGTCGAGGGAAAATTTGGGCAATTGCTGGCGGATTTTTGCTTCGGCTTTGCCCAGCATGTTACTCATCTCCCGGTTGGTGTAGATGATGCGGCGGTCGTTGTCGGCGATCATCACGCCGGTACTGACGTTGTCCAGCGCGATCTTGACGCGCAGGGTTTCGTCGGCAGCCTGACGCTCCGCGGTGATGCGTTCCAGCAATTGCTGTTGCATAGTATTCATGGAGCGCAGCAAGTCGCCGATTTCATCGGGTTGCTGCGTATCAATACTGGAGTTAAGATCACCTTCGGCAATGGCTCCGGCTATCTGTTGAACGTTTTTCAGCGAGTGCAAAATGCCGCGGCTGATCAATACGGTCAGCACAATAGCTGCCGCGACACTGAACACGAAAATGCCGGTCAAGACGATTTTGTACCCCTGTATGGTACTTTGCGCTTGCGCTTCATCGTCCGCATTGCGAGCTGTTGCATAACGTGTCACCTCATCAATAGCGATACGATGTTCATCATAAGATCGACCCATTTCCTGAAAACTGGTCAACGCGCCATCGCGATCTCCGGCTTTGATTGCGGGCAGAAATCGCTGTTCAGCCTCAGTATAGAAAGCTTGCGCGGGCCGGTAGGAACGCTCCAGCAATAAATCATGAAGAGTGTGATCCAGCGATTGGGTTAGCCAAAAATTATGGCGGGCCTCGTATGCGGATTTCAATGCTCTGAACCGCGATACCAAAGCTTGAGTCTTCATGTCATAAAAGTCCGAAACAACAGTTAGTTGCAGCGCAACCATATAGGATTCGAGAATGTATTCAGGCGGCGGCAGGACGTCGGCAATAACATCCTTGCCCTGCACAATATGCTGATAAATCGGGCCATTAATGTTAAGCGTGGTCATCGCCTTGAAAGTCGCAAGGCCGAACAGCGAAAAACCAATCACCAATGTGCCTAAAATCAGTACGAATCGAATTTTGATCGTTAACTGATGCCGTCTGGTAATGTTCTTAAGCATGAGCGTCTCCTTTTTGGTTTTATCGTTTTGGAAATAATGCAACTGGTTCAACCGACTCCCTGCCAGAGCCATTCTTGAATATTCGTTTATGCATACGCTGCCTTCGGTAATCACGCCCAACTTTGGGTTGCCGCTCAATGAAATAACTGAAAGCAAAACGCCGTTTTTGTGTTTATCTCCCTATCTCGCCTCGCCAGAAACCCGTTTGGTTTAAGAATCCCAAAGCTGATCATAAAACGAGCCGTTGTACCCTCTCGAAGAATGCAGGCGAGGCGTTTGTCCCGCGTTGACTTCATTCTCCGAATAGCCGGTGATAGCGACAAAAGCGGCGTTAACGCGAATGATTTTGCAGTCCGCATCGGCAATCAGCATGGCATCCGGCAAATGCTCAAGAAAACACTGATACATCGAAGACTCTATTTGAGCTAGATCATGGCTCAGCTGGATAACCTGAGTAACGGACAAGCTATGCCGCCTAAAGCTTGAATCTATCTCCTGTGCCAGACCCGTATTGAAACGGCCTGCTTTTTTACTAACAGCATAGTTCTGTTTATCCATCAATATTCATTGCTACATGAGTTTACGCAATCTATAAACGATAAAGAAGCAATATTATTTGATATAAATCAATAAAAAATAGATATTAACGCCTTAGTTCGGCGTCAAGATCATTATGAATTTTTTTGGTCTGAACATTCAAGGTCTTTAAAAACAGGCGGAAGATGCCTGCTCCAACAACCCCGTAAGCAGTCTTATAAAAAAGCGGTCTGCTCGGTCAGATCCTGGCCATTAATAGCGCATCGACTTGGCAAAGTTCCGTTTCATAAATTCATAGAGAAACAAAAAGATGCGGCCAGCACCGCTGACCGCACTGAGGAGGATAAATAACTCTAATCCCTTTGGAGAGGGAGCGCATTCAAGAGTTGCGTGCATTCTAATAACTAAACACAGCCTTGAAAATGTGACCAATTGCCGCGCGACAATTTGTCTCTACAAAGGGTACGCTAATTGCTTTGTATTTAGGGTTTTCCCGATGGGAATGGCGCGGCGTCTGAGTTTAAGCGGATCCGCAAGACCAATGACCGAGGTCATTTCACACAAAAAACTGAGCCATATAGCACATAACTCTGGTCGTTTGGCCTAACGAGCGAAACTCCGATGATTTAAATAGCCTTATTGCACAGACAAAAAATATCGTATATCGATTTATTAGATGTTAACATCTAAATATATCGCTTTATTAAAATATAGAATCCCCTAAGCTTATACCCAAGCACAAGAGACAGCCGTAAAAATAGTACGGCCTGTTTACCGTCTTTTTTATGTGTACCTCCTCTGTACAAGGATTGTTTTAGGGCGGGTTTCGGCCCGCCTTTTTTTAAGCGAAAGGTACAAATTTTTCAAGAGTTGAAACCATTGCTATGCCGCCGAATGCGGAAAACCCACCGGTGAGCACAACTTATATCAAACATGAGGACTCAGTTTATGCCGTTACAAAATCTAGTTGAGTATTTCAATGACCGCTTCGGGCAAGAGCATCGCTCAAGTTTTCGTCCCTTTATTTTGGAAGAAGGAACAATCAGCGCACTGTTCGGTCAAATAAAAATAGGTAGTGCTTTTTCGCCGATACGTCTGACCCAGAATCCCGCCGAGATCATTGGCCATGCCGCGAAGCTCAAGGTTTCCACTCATGAAGTTCAATACCTGTACTCAGACGAAATTGAAAATTTGCTGAGCACTCAGCCGCGCCAGGCTAACGATTTTGAATCCATCATTAATTTTGACCGCTTGTCCCGCACCGTGCATATGCTCAATTATCTGCCGATCACCCATTTGCAGAGTTCGTTATTCGTGGAAGTTGATCCGCGCCATATACTGGGCGTTAAACAGGATCATGGCGCTTATTTCGAGGAAGTCATTGTCCAGTGCGGACTGCAAACTAAAAATGTTGTCATTATTATGGCGGTAAACAGCCAATACGCCCGGCATTTCCAAGAGCTGGTGACCGGACTGGATAATTACCGGAACCGAGGTTATCAAATCGCGCTCAAGTTCGATTACGTCGCCCAGGAAAGCCAGTCGTTTGATTTGATTACCAAGTTATCCCCGAATTATGTCAGTTTATCGGCCAGGCAACTTGAACAGGTGCGCGACAATAACATATTTGAAAAATTAAACGGCTTAAGGGAGCGGATAGCATTAGCAGGCGGACAAAGCATCCTGCAGCAAATCGATCAGAAAAAGTCCGATCAACTGGCACGCAGTACCGGGTTTGATCTGGTACATGGCAGTTATTATGAGCGATATTCGGCACCGGTACTTAGGGCACAATTATCCGGTATCGAAGCCAGTGCCAATGGCTAACCCTTAACTGATGTTGCGCACAGGACATATTTCTCCCGTTTGCCGCACCGAGTACCGGGACCTTCTTCAGGACAAAGGCGGGATAGCCGATTTGCAGGCATAGCTTAACGGGCTTATAAGCTAGCGTAAATCTCCATTTTCTCAATCGTTTAGCTTAAGGAATATCAGCGATACGCAAGCACAGGATCAGCGGATCACTAGGGAGAGCAGTGAATCCGTAACGGATGTAGAAATCCGACAATTCTATAGTCTTTGCGTCGACAAATAAGAAACTACCGCCGATTAGGTTAGAAACGGTTTTAACTCGCGTCATGGCATCAAGCAATAAACGTTCGCCATGACCTTTCTTTTGCTCTTCGAGCGATACCGCTAGGCGGGCAAGCGTCATTGCCGGCACATTTAAAGGAAGGTTTTTTTTCATGTTTTGCGGCAATGCTTCTTTAAGCGTCAAACCGCGGATAGCAAGTGAATAATAACCGATAACTACTGTAGGAGGTTGGTCTTCCATCAGTACAAATGTACGGGATATATTTTTTTCCTGATGCTGTCGCGCAGTATTTTTTAGCCAGGCATCAAGTTCTTTAGCGCCGCAACTAAAATTTTTCAAATCATGTGATCGATCCAGAGTCCGTACTGAGAAACCCACTTTCTACCTCATTTTTATAGCGCTCAGAAGCCTTTGCCAAAACATTATTCGGAGATGATGGTTTCTCAAGCATTGTAAATAACATTGCAGCATCTTTGCGGGTCAAGCTGATTGTCGTCTCACGTTCAATCAGCTGCTCGGCCCTTTCCAGCGCGGTCTGAACCACAAACTGGTTCAGTGTTGCGCCGGTTAAATCTGCTGCCTCTTGCAATTTCTCTTGTATTGATAGAGAAACCCTTGCCGTAATACGGCCTCGTTCGATTGTTTTTTGCTGCATTTTTAATACCTTAAGTATTATTTCATCACGACATCTGTTTTAAGTAGGTGTGCCTTGTCTTTTCCAAGATTCGATCCCGATGTCGTCTCTATGTTTAGTGGCTGAGGTGATCATTTGTTACTCTTCTTTAGCATTCTCCTGCTTACTTTATGAAAGCCATTATAACTTTTGCGGTGCCATAATGACACCAAATTTTCCATGAATTCATCTATAACTTTAAAATTTCAGGATGAATGCTTACAAATGAAAATCCCTTCCCGCCGCCACTTCCTTGACATAACCGGCTTTGATGACAAAATCGCCGAACCGCTGCCCCGGCTCTCGCTCACGGGCATAGCGTTGCAGAATCGGCGTTAACTCGTTAATGATCTGCTCTTCGTTGATATTCTCGCGGTACAGCTTATTCAGGCGCTGGCCGTAAAAGCCCCCGCCCAGATACAGGTTGTACTTGCCCGGCGCTTTGCCGATAAAGCCGATTTCACCTAACACCGAGCGCGCGCAGCCGTTCGGGCAACCGGTCATGCGGATCAGGATCGGATCGTCAGAAAGCCCGGCCTGTTTGACGATCACATCCAATTTGTCAAGCAGCGACGGGAAGTAACGCTCGCTTTCAGCCATGGCCAGGCCGCAGGTCGGAAAAGCCACGCAGGCCATCGAGTTCAGGCGTAGAGCGGTCTGCTGGCTGCCGCTCAGCTGATATTTTTCCAGCAACTCATCAATGACCGGTTTACGTTTGCTGCTGACCTGCCCGATCATCAAATTCTGGTTGGCGGTGAGCCTGAAATCGCCGTCATGCACTCTGGCGATTTCCCGCAGTCCAGTCATCATCGGCTGAACCGCGGTGTCGAATATGCGGCCGCTCTGGACAAACAGCGTGTAATGCCAAGTGTCGTTAGCGCCCTCGACCCAGCCGTAGCGGTCGCCGGAATGTTCGAACACAAAAGGCCGGGGCGGCTCCATGTTCCAGCCCAGACGCCGGTTCAGCTCAAACTTCAGCCAGTCGATGCCCCGGTCGTCAATGGTGTATTTAAACCTTGCATGCTTGCGCTGCGTCCTATCCCCGAAATCGCGCTGAATAGTGACGATTTCCTCGGCGACTTGCAGCGTCTTGCTCTTCGGGCAATAGCCGATCACATCGGCCAGGCGCGGATAGGTCTCCGGCTCGCCGTGAACCATGCTCAAGCCGCCGCCGGCGCTGGTGTTAAAACCTGACAAATGATTATTTTCGACGATTGCGATAAAGCCGAGGTCGTTGGCAAAGATATCGACATCGTTGCTCGGCGGGATCGCGATCGCTATCTTGAATTTGCGCGGCAAGTAGCGCTTGCCGTAGATCGGCTCTTCGTCCTGTCGGCTTGAGGACAGCAGTTCCTCGTCCAGCCAGATTTCATGATACGCCGTGGTCCGGGGCATCAAATGTTCGTCGATACGGCGCGCATATTCGTAGACTTCCGCGTGCAGCCGCGATTGCTGCGGATTGGGGTTACACATGACGTTGCGGTTGACGTCGCCGCAGGCGGCGATAGTGCTCAGCAATGCGGCGTTGATCTCGGCAATGGTCTTTTTCAGGTTGCGCTTGACGATGCCGTGCAGTTGGAAAGTCTGTCTTGACGTCAGCCGTATGCTGTTATTGCACCAGGTGTTGGCGATGCGGTCCACTTCCAGCCACTGCGTCGGTGTGCAGACTCCGCCGGGCATACGGATGCGCACCATGAACTGGTAGCGCGGCTCCAGTTTCTGCCGGCGACGCTCGTCGCGCAGGTCGCGGTCGTCCTGCTGATAAATGCCGTGGTACTTGCATAGCTGGGTATCGTTCTCGGCCAAAGCGCCGGTCAGCGGGTCTTGCAGGCTCTTACTTAAAGTGCCGCGAAGATAATTGCTGGCATCCTTAATCCGCTCGACTTCAGCCTGTTTTGCCAATTGTTCCGGAGTGATATCGGTCATCGTTTAAACCTCATTTAATACCCAAGTATCTGTTGGGATGCAGACCTTCCAGGTTTTTACAACCTGGAAGGTCTAAATCGCGGCTGGGACGGTTTCGCTGTTCCCGACGCGATTCTACCGTTTTCCCCATCCGTGAGATCGTACCTCCTGCATGACCCACAGGGATGTGGCGGCCGCGATTGCTCCATACAGTCGCATCTTCGTGGAAACAGGAAGCTAGAGCTTCCAATACTGAATTCCCAAGCAGGAGCTTGGGAACTAGCGGTCTTCGTGTTCTTCGTGTCTTCGTGGTGAAGCCTTTTAAGCTTTCAGCCAAGTTCTTGATCAATGAACCTCTTTCAATACACATCCCGTTGATAGCGTTTTGTCTTTTGCAGGTTGGCAACATAGTCTTCCGCATTGTCTATACCGCTTTCGGCCGCGACAATGTTCAGCAATTGCTGATGCACGCCGTTCGCCATGCATTTTGCGTCGCCGCAGACATAAAGATGGGCTCCTTCCTGTAGCCATGCGTACAGTTCCTTGCCGTGTTCGGCCATGCGATGCTGGACATAAATTTTTTGCTGCTGATCCCGGGAGAAGGCGACATCCATGCGGGTCAATACTCCGTTTTTGAGGTAACGCAGCCATTCGGCCTGATACAAAAAATCGGTCTCGAAATGCTGGTCGCCGAAAAACAGCCAGTTTTTGCCTGGCGCGCCGACCGCTTCACGCTCTTCGATAAAGGCGCGGAACGGCGCGATGCCGGTGCCGGGACCGATCATGATAAGCGGCGTGTCCGGGTCGGCCGGCAGCTTGAAGTTATTGTTGTGGTCGATATAAATAGGAATAGTCGCATTCTCGTCTATGCGCTCGGCCAGAAACGTCGAACCGACTCCTTTGCGCTCCCTGCCATGCGCCTGGTAACGTACTGCAGCCACGGTGATATGCACTTCGTCGGGATGCTGTTTCAAGCTGGAGGCAATCGAATACAAACGGGGCGGCTGCTTGCGCAGGCAGTCGATAAACGCCTGCGGCGACAGGTCCCCGGCCGGGAAGTCGGTGACCAGGTCAATGATTTCCCGGCCGTACAGGTAGCCGTTGAGTTTTTGCTTGTCGCGCAGCAACTGATCCAGCTTCAGGTTATTGGTCAGTAAGGCGTAGTTTTTTAACACCGGCCGGGCAATGGCGGTGATTTCGTAATACTGGAACAGCGCGTCATAAAGAAAGCTTTCCTTACCGTCATCACGCATGACCCATTCCGTACCGTCCAAGCGCAACGCCTGCAACAAGTCATCGACCACGTCCGGCGCATTGGCCGGATAAACGCCGAGCACATCGCCCGGCTCGTAAGTCAGGCCGGAGCCTTCCAGCGACAATTCAAGATGATGGGTTTCCTTCAATGAGCCCCGGCCATTGAGCACGATGTTGTCCAGCAACAGCGCAGGAAACGGTTGCTTGCGCGAGTACACGGAGAGGCTTGTAACGGACGGCAACGCAGATTCTGCCGTTTGCGAGCCGGCTTCCAGCCGTATGGACAGTTCAGCCAGCACCGCATCCATCCACGCTTCGGCGCTGGACTCGTAGTCCACATCACAATCAACCCTGGGATATAGCCGCATTGCCCCCAGCTCTTCCAGGCGACGGTCAAAATCGATGCCGGTTTGGCAAAAGAACTCATAGCCGGAATCGCCCAGGCCCAGCACGGCAAAGTGCATTTGCTTGAGTGACGAAGCGCGCTTGCTGAATAAATACTCGACCAGTTCCTTGGCATTGTCAGGCGGCTCGCCTTCGCCGTAAGTGCTGACGATGACCAGCAGGTTTTTCTCGGCTTTTAACTGTTGCGGCTTGTAATCGCCCATTTTTTTGACGACTGTTTTTAAGCCGCGCCCGGCGGCCAAGCTGTGCAGCTGTTCGGCCAGCGCTTCACTGTTGCCGGTCTGTGACCCGACCAGAATGGTAATCTCTGCAATATCGGCAGGGCTTGGGATGGATGATAAGTCTTTTGCGGTTTGCCCGGTCAGATACCCGCCAACCCAAGCGACTTGCTCCGGTAATAATGTAGAAAGAAATTGTTGGAGCAGATGATATTGTTCGTCGCTTAACGGCGTACGGCTGCGTTCAGGTAATAATATCTGCATGTAATTCCCCGTTCTTGGGATGAGAAATAACGCGATATTGGCGGTTTTACTTATCAGGTTACGCCAAGCTGTCCGGCCCGGCAATACCGGTCATTACCTAGATTTCGGCAAAAAACCGGCAAGCTGATTTGAACGATTGGACATCTGCAATTTTTGCTAGACAAGCGCTGTATCTACGGACTGAAAAAATTATTCACCACAGAGAACACGAAGGACACGGAGAAAATCAATATTAAAACTCCGTGTTCTCGGCAATTGCTCCTGCATTGCTCTACCTCCTGCATCCATGCAGTCGTCTGTGTCCTCTGTGGTAAATCTCTTAAATAGAATACTTTCACAATCTCGTACCGGGACAATCGGCATTAAGCTGTACTTAAAAAACCGCGCTAAATTATGCTACGCTCTTCTAAGAGCATAAATTTAAGCGGCAAGATTTATTAACGCGTTTCCGTTCCACTACCCAGGAGTCAAGCCATGCTAATCGGATTACCTAAAGAAATTAAGGACAACGAGAATCGAGTCGGTCTGACGCCAGGCTCAGTCAGGACGCTAACGCGCCGAGGTCATCAGGTGCTGGTGCAGAGAGGCGCGGGTGAAGGCAGCTCGCTTTCGGACGAGGAATACCGCTCGGCCGGAGCCCAAATCGTTCCCAACGCGGAAGATGCGTGGGCGGCGGACATGGTAGTCAAAGTCAAGGAGCCGATTGCCCCGGAATATCCCTACCTGCGCCAGGACTTGCTGCTGTTTACCTACCTGCACCTAGCTTCCGATAAACCGCTGACCGACGCCTTGCTTGCCAGCGGCACCACCGGCATCGCGTACGAGACCGTCCAGACTGAAGACGGCAGTCTGCCTTTACTGATGCCGATGAGTGAAGTGGCGGGCCGCATGGCGACCCAGGCCGGCGCAACCTACTTGCAAAAATCGCATGGCGGCCGCGGCATACTGATCGGCGGCGTGCCGGGCGTCGCCCCTGCCAATGTCGTCATTCTGGGCGGCGGCATCGTCGGCACCAACGCCGCACGGGTCGCCGTCGGCCTGGGCGCGCAAGTCACGGTGCTGGACATCAGTCATGCCCGCCTGAAATATCTGGATGACATTTATCGCGGCCAACTGCAAACCCGCATCAGCAACGAGTCGACTATCGAAGAGGCCGTCGAAAGCGCCGATCTGGTCATCGGTGCAATCTTGATTCACGGCGGGCGGGCGCCCTGGCTGATTACCCGCGACATACTGCCGACCATGCGTAAAGGCTCGGTGATCGTTGACGTGGCCGTCGATCAGGGCGGCTGCGTGGAGACCACGCGCCCGACGACACACAGCCACCCGACTTACGTCGTCGACGACGTAGTGCATTATTGCGTCGCCAATATGCCGGGAGCCGTACCGCGCACCAGCACCTTCGCGCTGAACAACCAGACCGCCAAGTACGCCCTGCAACTCGCCAACGAAGGCCTGGACGCCGTGCGTAAGGATAAGGCGCTGCAGTACGGGCTCAACACCTATCGCGGGGCCGTGACGTATCCCGCCGTCGCGGAAGCGTTCGGTATGCAGCACATCGATCCTGTGCAGGCATTAAGGTAATTCTTGAGAATGAACAGAAACCACCTTAGATAGCCGAAACGGACTATTCGCTGGTTCCCAAGCTCCAGCTTGGGAACCCAGTCCGGGAAGCTCTTGGCAACTGCTCCTGCGTTGCTCTCGATCGCTGTTCCAGACGCGATTCTACCTCCTCCATCCGTGGAGTCGTACCTCCTGTATCCATACAAGTTGTTCGTGGTGAATTATTTTTCTTCAGGCTTAACACTTTTCTCTTTAGCTACGGATTTATGCCAAAGCCCATTGCTTGAGAAACATTCCCAGCCCCATTTCAGCCAGTTGAGCAATGACACCGCCAGCCAGAGCGACCAGGCCAGCATCAATAGCCGATACGCTATCAGCGGCACTGAAATCAGCGTGGCAACCGGCAAAGTCGAAGAGCTTCTGTCCTGATACCAGTTTAAGTTGAATGCCGAAGACTGGTTGCCGATAATCTGCATATCGGGCGATCCCAGCAAACCCCGCTCGACCGCTAAAAACAGCATGCCTAGCGATATTACCGTTAATACGCCGATAAGAACTTGCAGCACATTAAAGTAATTAGCATCGGAGAGCCGCTGCGTCTTGCGCCAGCCCAGCAGCATCAGCCACGCAATGACAATGCCTGCCGATTCAAGGGGGATCTGGCTAAGCCCCACCAATAATAGAAACCAGTGCCGGGCTTTTAACGGCGTCAGCCGGATTTTGCCCATGCCTAAAGACAGCATAGCAATAACGATCAGCACGCCCCAAAATAAAACCGCAGGCCCCAATTTGGGTCCCATGGTAAATAATACCCAGCGATCTTGGCCCAGGCCGATATTCAGGTTGGCGTTGACGCTCGCCACACCCAAGTCAACCTGCGGCGTCGGCATGACGGTTGTGATGCCGGTCGCTTCCCGCCAGTTCACTGAGACTTCCTGTTTGCCGGGATTGACCGGTATCGTGAGCTTTCTGCCATCTTGCCTGAGCGGTTGGGTCTGGCCGTTAATGGCAACGGCTTGCAGCACGGCTTTTTCCGGCAAGATTAATGTGTGCTGCGATCCTTGCGAACTTCGCAGGCTGAGATTCAATTCGGCTTCCTGGTTGCGTTGCCCCGGTTTGATGCTTAACCGGCTGTTATCGATAGTTAAGGTTTGGCCTTCCGCCGCTGTAGGGCGAGTTATTTGCAGAGTAATTTTTTCGCCCGGCCAGGGATGCCATTCCGGAAGCCATTGTCCGCTATTATTCAGGTGTATCATCGCGATGCCGGCCGTTTCAACATGCCAGATAGGGCTTATGTCCGCCGTCAAAACTTCTATCCATTGATCTGTTTCAGTTGCTACGTAATCGATTTTTTCCGATTTTTCGAGCGTAGATTCCCATTGCAGTTCGGCTTGCTGTGCCGGGATATTAACCTCGACTTTACCGTCCTTAACCCGAACGCCTGCCGTAGTAACCGACTCGCCGGGTAGCAAGGGGACGGCCAACACCACGGCGGAACCCGGCGGTGAAATCCGGATGATGCGGGTGACTACATGCCAGTCCAGACCCAGTTGCAGGGCGCGTTCAATCCTGACAAACGGCGGCAAGATGCCCGGCTCCAATTCGGCTGTGCTTTGTGGCTGCTCGGTCCGGCTGATGCGGCTAAATTGCAGTTGATCGTCAACAGCGCTGTTTTCCTGTAAGCCGATGACTTGCCAGCCGGTGTTTTGAATGCCGACCCAGTTCGGTTTTAGCGGCAAAGGCAGCGTGAATTTGCTTAACAAAGGTGCAGCTCCGCTCAGCACAACCTGATGTTCGCCCTCGCTGAGATTAAGCCACAAGCCGTTGTTATCGCGATAAAGCCCTTGAGCTATTTTGCCGCCAACAAACACGTCATTGGGAAACCATTGTTCATATTCGGCGGGTAAAGGAATGGCTACAGCTTGTTGGGCATGAACCTGTAGGATAATTGCCAGTTCTTTGTCATTAATCGTTACTTTCATCTGCTGAATTTGCGCGCAATTTGGCAGGCAGTCCGGCGGCATCGGTTTTTCCCGCAGCTTACTGCGCAGCTCATCCAAGACGGCTTTATCCGGAATTTCGGCATAAGCTTTCTGCGACGGCATAGACAGCATCGGCAACAGTAAAAGCCACAGCAGCAGCGGCGTCGAAGCTTGAATCGATTTAAGCTTGAATTTTTCAAAAGCCCCGAACATCAACAAGGCCAGCGCCGCAACTAAAATCGTGCGCATGAAGTTGAGCAACATGGTCAATGTCGGGGTCAAATACCACAAGTGCAGCTGTTGCTGGGCATCAACCGAGCCGTTCCATGATAGAAATACTTTATTCCATTGCCATTGCGGCAAGCCGGGACCGGTCTGCACCTTGGCTTTAGGGTCGATGCGGTCAAAATCGACGGCTGTGTCTGAAGACTCGTAAGGCGATGGCATTGATCTTTTTAATGCGCGCTGCTTCATCTCGCTGAGCGCTTCAGGGACGGGGGCCGGAGCACTTATGTCAACCGCTGTGCCAACGATACCGTTATACGGCATAGTGAACGATTGCCAAGGTTTTTCCAGTTGCGGATAAAGTCCGGTACGTACTTGCTCCACCATAAAAGGCAAAGTCGCCATGACTAACGCCAGCCAAAAAGCATTGCGATACCAAGTCATGAATTTTAAAAACTTGCCCTGAGGTAATACTGTGATCAAGGCCGTCGCCGCCAGAATGTTCAGCCAAACGAAGCGCGGCGCCCCCGGCTCATGCCAGATTAACACCAGAGTGAGCAAGGCAAAAGCGCCCCACAAAGGGCTCCACAACCGGCCGGTTGCCAACGCTGCAATCAACACCAGGAACAAGTCCAGCAATGTCCAACGGGAAATCCAGCTGTCAGGCACATTGTCAACGCCGTCAGCTGCCAATAAGCGCCAGCCCGGCGGCAGGTTGAGTTCGGCGCGGACGCTATGAAAATCCTGCTCCCAGCCGACAGCGCTGACGGCATTGACGGGGCCGGTGACGCGGCTGTCGGCATCCAGCGTTATCGAACCGCTCCTGACTTCCACGCCTTGCTTGCCGGAGCTGTCCTGGGTAATAAACTGATTGCTGCCGTTTAAGGTGACTCTGCCCAATTGCGTTTGCGGCAAGGTATTCAGCCGCCAGCCGCGGGTCATGGTGCCGCTGATCATATCATTGACGGTATAGCCTTGGCCGTCGAAATCCAGCCACAGCTTTCTGGCTAGATTGAGCTGATTAGGTTCAGGTTCGGGATCGCCCCGGCGTATGGTTTTAAAGCCTATGGTCTGGCCTTGACTGATTTTGTAGGCAGGAAGGTTTTTCCAGTCGCCCGGCAAATTGGTTTGATTGGGATCGATGGCGCTGAGCTGCTCGATTTCAACAACCCGTAATTGGGGGCGGGCGTCGAATACCCAGATTTCCGATTCCGGCCACTGGATGCCTTGTTCGGTCCCCGGTTCCTGCGTGGAAGCGGGAAGCGCGTTCAGTTCTTTGCTGTTCCTCGCCAGTATGTCAACCTCCCAGTGGCCGGGGCGCAGCTGGATCAATAATTGTCCGTCGGGTTCCAGCCGGGCGGGCAATGGGCTTTGCAAACTTAGCGGGATAAAACCATCGAGCATAGGACGAGGCAGTTTGACTTCGCGTTGCCCGCCGGAAACTTCCAGCACCAGCCGAGTTAAAACTTGTGCGGGCACTTCGTCAATGATTTTCCGGAACACCTGAATATCCAAGTGGTTCTGGATATTTTCCGGTTTCTTTAAACCGGTTTCGCTTTCTTTCAGCCACAGTTGCCCGTCTTTAATGGCCGGAGCCGGTATCGTCGTGCCGTTGATATGCAGCTCAATCAGCCCGGTGTCGTCGGGTATTTTTAAGTTGTCAGGAATGGCAGTCCACAAGAAGCTGCCTTTGATTTGGTGCTGCCCCGCCGCCAGTTTAATCGAGGGCGTACCGTTCCTGTCCATGACCAACGCGGTCTTGTCATCAACAGTTACATTCAGCGGCCAATGGTTTTTATCGCCCGGCAAATTGATCCAGCTGTCTTGGTAAACCAGCCAGCTCATAGAAAAAACACCTTTACCGGATGTCAAATCCAGCTGGGTTTGCGTAGGCCAGCTACAGCGTTTTTGCTCATAGCTGTTGTAGATGAAAGGGCAAGAGACTGGCTTCGGGCTGTCGTGCAATACCCAGGCTATCCACGGTTTCAGAGGTTCCGGCACTTGTTCGGGAGTTAGCGGTTTTGCCTGAGCGGCTGATGTCAACAATATTGCGCTGAGAAATAGCCAGACGATACGACTCATGATTGCACTCCTGATAAAAACCGGTTTTGTGTACTGGATAAAGTGAACGCCCCGGTTTTTACCGGTGCTTTGCCAGGTAAGGCTATTAAGCCCTTATTGTTAATTATCGCCTGAGTCAGAGGAAATTAACGCATTAACAATATAGTAGAACTTACACATTAGCACCTAATTGAAGTTGCAAATTAACGGGCCCTGTTCGGCATAAAGGCGGTCATCAGTCTAAAAAAAACCAGTTGAGTGTTCCGAAACGCTGTTCTCTCTGATCAGCAAAAACTTAACTTCAAGTCAGCATCAGATGACATTTGTCATTTTCAATTTATGAAAAAAAATAGGGCATATCCCTCTGTTCCAAGAAAGCGCATAGGTGATATCACGTAGTCCAATTATTGATAGATTATTAAGCTATTGTTAAATAAAGGCTATTTTTTGGCATAAGGGTTGCACTGTCCAGTGTTTTTATGGCAAACAAAGTGGAGTTTTTAATGGGGCTTAATATTGCCGTCCTTGGCCGCACATTTTTAGATAAGCCGATTGCTTCGGCGGAGGCTATCCAGGTAACCGTTAACCCGGCATTCCTGAATAACGGATTGATGGAAAATACCGGTGCTGACCTGATTATTCATGAATGCATCGAACCGGTATTACAGGTACCTGACGAGGTGTTAACAAAGGCGGATATTAAACAAGCTAAAAATGATTTAACCAAGGCGACGATGGCGTTGATGATTCCAATACTGGCCTTGTCGATTACAAATCACGCCCAAGCCGAAGCCGTATCCAAGAAACCCAAAATCGAAAAGCAACCGGAATCAAGTTCGGGGACAAAAAAACAAAAATCAAGCGAGCGGGATGCTCCAAAAGAACTTGCCATAATGACGGTAACCACAGCGGCCAACAGATTAAATCCGTTAGCTGATACGCAATCCGACCCTACTTACAAAAGCGAATTCACCAAAATAGAGCCGGTCACGCTGCATACCATCAGCCAGCAGGATTTGGATAACGTTAAGTTTACCGACGCTTATCAAGCGCTTAACCGTGTTCCGGGCGTATCGATGTCGCGTAATCTCAGGTTCCCGAACGGCGGCAGGAGCTATACGGCTAATTTAATGGACGGCATTTCTGTCCGCGATCCGCTGAGAGGACAAGTCTCCGATATCGAAAATTTCGATACCGATGAAATCTAGCGCATCGAAGTGACCAAAGGCCCGGCGTCGGCACTTTTTCCCAGTAATGCGTTTGGCGGGGTCATTAACGTCATCACCAAAGAGCCGCCTGAAGAACCGGTACGCCGCGTCTGGATTGAAGGCGGCGCCAATGACACCAATAATCGGCTGCGCGGCGGCGGTAGTGCGGCAGGCAAGCTCGACGACTTGGGCTATCGGTTAAGTTTCAACATCTGGGACGTGCCGTCGTGGCGTAAAAATACCGGCAAAAGCCGGGAAGTCGGCAGCGGAAAATTGAGTTACCGGTTAGATGACAATTCAAAACTGACATTCAGGGGCGAATATAAACATGAAGAAAAATCCGAGGGCAATTCCTTAACCGAACAACAGTTCAACCAAAATCCCCAGCAAGCTACCGGCTATTCGTCTTATGCCAACAGAGAGGGCTGACTTTTTACCTCGATTATGAACGGATGGTCGGTAAGGACGGATTTTAAAAGCGTCATACATACGGTGCCCGGAATGACACCGGCTTCGATTTCGCCAGTTTCAGCGGCCCGGCCGACAATGATTACCTGGACATGGACGGCAAGATCACCTAACGGCATCACTTCGATTTTTGGGATTCGTACCTGACCGGCGGCCTGGAAACGGTCGCAGGCAACGACAACAGCAAAAGCTACAGCGCTAACTTGATTAATCCCTTAGCGCCGGGCAACACGGTCATTCAGCATTATAAGATCGATAAATTCCAGGCTTCGCCGTTCCTGCAAGCTGAAGTATCGCCGTTGCCCTGGCTGCATTTGACCGGCGGCGGCCGCTACGACGACATTACCTATGATGCGCATAACGTATTGAACGGCCGGAACACCACCAGCCATTTCGAGCGCTTTTCGCCGAAGTCCGGCGTCACGTTCGACTTGCCTTACGAGCAAAAGCTTTGGTTCAACTATTCGTTCGGTTTTGCGCCGCCGACGCCCAGCTTGTTGTTCATGAACACGATTCCCGATCCTAATTTAAAGCCCGAATTGGCGGAAAACATGGAAATCGGCCTGCGCGGTTCGATTATCAAAAACCAGCTCTATTACGAGTTTGCCTATTACAACACCGACGTGACCAACTGACATCGTCAGCGAGTTTGTGCGCAGGCAGGGCGGCCGTGATATTTTCCGTTCGGTCAACGCCGGCAAGGTCAACCTGCAAGGCCTGGAAACCAGCTTGCGCTACAGCCCGATCAAATACTTGCGCTTTGAAGTCGCCCACACTTATTCGGTCAACAAACACGACCAATTCATTGACGGCGTCAATAATTACAGCGGCAATACTGTCGCGCAGTCCCCGGAGCATATGATTAACGGCCGTATGACAGTCATGCCGATCGATAAGTTGAACATCGAGTTCGAAGTCAATGCGATGACCGATTACTTCACCAACAATAATAACGCTCTTGATCGAAGCGGCACTTACCAGCGTCCCACCATGCTGAACCTGAGAACCAGCTACGATTTCGGTCCTGCCGAAATGTGGCTGCACATGATCAACCTGACCGACGAAAGAGCGGGCCCGGGTTGCGTCGGCAGCGCGCGGCGCATCGGTTACGCGTAGTTACAGTTCAATTGAAGAGCCGTTGACGGTTTACGCCGGCGTTGCCGTCAAATTCTAGGAGACCGTTTTGCCTACACCGGGAACAACGTTTCATTTTGATAAAAATAATTAATACAAAATCGTACTTATGAAAAAACTCAATTGGACCAAATTAGTAGCGCTGATGATGCTGATACTGTCGGCGCCATCGGTCTCTGCGCAAGTCAAAATCGGTATTTTATCGACCCAGTTTGTTTTAGAGCAAAAGTTCAAATTAATGGAGCAGGCGGCTAAAAATGCCGGGGTTGATTTGGCCTGGACGCAAGTCGACCGCGAAGGCGACGCGGGCGTTAAACGGGTCATGCAGGATGCGAACCTGCTGATTATCGACGCGCCGCGCAGCGACGACATCGCGCAAATCGAGCGCGTCACCGCCGGGGCTCTGCGCGGTAGCAGTTTACCGATGCTGAACATCAACGTGATGAATCCGCCCGAGCGGCTCAAGCCGGTCAATCTTGAACCTTCGGTTGCCGACCGCTTGTTCGGATATTACTCGGGCGGCACGCCGGTTAATCATCAGCGCATGTTCCAATACCTCAATGCAATGCTGACCGGGGCCGATGTCAGTAAAGTTCCGGAACCGGTAAAGCTGCCCAACGGCGGCATTTATCATCCGCAATTCGCCGATTTAATTTTCGACAAGCTGCCGGATTATCTGGCCTGGTGGGAAAAACAATCGGGCAAGCGCTGGCAGCAGATGCCGGTGATTGCGATGGAAATATCCGCAAGTTATATTTCCGACGGCCAGTTGCGCATGCTGAACGAGACTGTCCAAGGCATTGAACAGGCGGGCGGCGTGCCGTTGGTGTTTTACCGCTCGACGCGAGTCGGCAGGAACGATGCCGAGAGAGCAGGCGGCAAACCCGCGGCAATGCCCGGCAACGGCCATCCTGAATCCGCGGCTATTAGCAATGCAACAGATCGCGGCTTTCCGAACCCTAAAGCCGCGCAAACCGTTACCCTTAATGAGCCGTTATTAACTCTGGACGGCAAAATCATTGCCAACGTCATTATGGTCAACACCTTCCTGGGCAATAATCCCGACGGCAGGAAAGCCTGGCATCAAGCGATGGGCATTCCGGTCATTAATATCATCACCTATCGTTCCGGAACCCGCGCCGATTACTACAAGGATTTAGCCGGGGTTAGCAGCTTCAACCTGCCGTTTACGTTGGCCAACGCCGAATACATCGGCATGCAAGACCCGGTGGTGCTGGCGGCTAACGAAGGCGGCGAAATGGTCACGATGCCGGAACAATTGGCGATGCTGACAGGCAAAGCGATGAATCTTGCCAAACTGCAAACGATGAACAATGCCGATAAAAAAGTCGCGCTGTTGTTTTGGAACCATCCGCCGGGCGAAAAAAACCAGGGCGCGTCCAATATGAACGTGCCGCGCTCCATCGAATATCTGCTGGAGCAGTTGCGCGCCGAAGGTTACGCCTTTGACCAGACCAATTCGATGATGCGTTACGCGAAATTGAAAATTATCTGAAAGAGCTGGGCTCGGCGATGCAGCCTTTAGGCTTGCATACCTTGGGCAAGGATGCCGAACGCGGCCATTTAATCAATAACGTCATGCAAATGTTGGGGCAGCCGCTTTATGAACTGTTGGGCGTTGATGCCAAAGCCACGTTCCGCGGCGATTACAAGCAACTGCAACAAACCAAGCCTTACAAATTCGTCGAAGAGTGGGTGTTTTCCGACAAGGCGTTGGCTGGGATAAGCGATGAAAAGCTGCGCGCCCAAGTCGAGTTAGGGCGTAAGTACCTGGTGGACTTGCAGGCCAAACACGAAATCACAGGCGTCAGCAAAGGCTTTTCGTCGCGCTGGATAGACCCTTCCTACGGCGGCGATCCGATCCGCAACCCGGACGCGTTGCCGACAGGCCGCAATATGTACGGTTTCGATCTTTCGCGTGTGCCGACTCGCGCGGCTTATGAAGCAGGCAAAAAGTCCATTGAAGAGTTAATCGTCAATTACAAGGAAACGCATGCGGGGCAATTTCCTGAAAAGCTCGCCTTTACCATGTGGAGTATCGAAACCATGCGCCACATGGGCATGCTGGAAGCCCAGATCATGTATGCGATGGGCGTAAAACCGGTCTGGGATAAAGGCGGACGGGTCATTGGCATGGAAGTGATTGCGCAAAAAGACTTGGGCCGGCCGCGCATCGATACGGTGATTTCGCTGACGGGCTTGTACCGTAATCAGTTTCCTAATGTCATGGAACGCTTCAACGAAGCCATTATGATGGTGGCGAAATTGGACGAAGCGGACGAGCTGAATTTTATTCGCCGCAACACCCAGCGTATTAAAGCCGAATTATTGCAACAAGGCGTTAAAGCCGAGCAAGCTGAAGAGTTCGCTCTAACGCGGATTTTCGGCACCGAGAGCGGCGATTACGGCACCAAATTGCCCAAAGCCACGCTGGCCTCCGATAAATGGGAGAAAAACGACGGCAAATTGGCAACGCTGTACCTGTCGCGGATGTCCTGGGCTTATGGACCGAATACCGCGAACTGGAGCAAAAAACTGCAAGACGGCCAAGGCAAGGAGCTGAACGCTTACGCCACGCATTTAAAAGGCACCAGCGCGGCGGTTTTTTCCCGCTCTTCCAATCTGCGCGGTTTGCTGGACATGGACCATCCGTTCGAGTATCTGGGCGGCATTTCGTTGGCCGTGCAGCACCTGGATGGCAAAGCGCCGCAGCTTTATATTTCCAATATGCGCGATCCCAATAAAACCAAGCTGGAAACGGCTGAGAAGTTCATGGCCAAGGAATTGCGTGCCGTTTACCACCATCCTAACTGGGTCAAGGAAATGCAGAAGGAAGGCTATTCCGGCACGCTGAAAATGCTGGATGTGGTCAATAACTTCTGGGGTTGGCAAACCATGGATAAAAACATTGTCAGAAACGACCAATGGCAGGAATTCCATGAAACCTATGTCAAGGACAAATACAAACTGGGCACACGGGAATGGTTCGAGAAATCCAACCCGACCGCGTTGGCGCAAATCACCGAGCGCATGATCGAAGCCATACGCAAGGACTACTGGCAAGCCGACGAACAAACCAAACGCGAATTGGTCGAGGTTTATCAGGAAATTGCTAAAAAGCACGATGTGCAAACCAGCAATGAAGCCTTTAAAGCTTATGTCGCCGAATTGGCGCAAGGCTATGGCATGAGTGCCAATGCCACGCCTGCCGCTAACGAAGCTATGCCATCACCAGCGGCTACCGTGTCGGTACAAGGTCAGCAGTTACAAAAACAGGAACAACCTAAAGCGGCAGAGCCGGATTGGCTGCGCCTGCTTTATTTGTTGCCGGTGTTGTTGAGTTTGTTTGCGGGGATGATTTGGCAATGGCTATCGTTCAAAACCCGGACGCTTGCCAGGCAATAAAGGCTTTAAGGACTCCGCGGCGGCAGACCTTCCAGGTTTTTGAAACCTGGAAGGTCTAACTGCGCAACATCAGTTACTGAAATTAACCACTACCAAGAGAATTTTTCCAACCATGTCATTTATCGAATTATCACTTTACGAAGTGACCAAGTATTTTTTAACCCCCGTGTTATTACTGATTATCGCGATGTTCATCTACGCGTTTTTTATTCTCGGCGGCTTTTTGATGGAACTCGGGCAGCGCGCGTTGGCAAACAGCAAGCAGCAAGCTTACCCCAACCGTCTCGACGACTATCGCCGGCAAACCGAAAATTGCGGCATCGAGGATCTGGAATTGTTCATTCTGAAACAGCTGGAACCTTTGCGCATTATTTCCCGTGCCGCACCGATGCTGGGTTTAGTCGCGACTATGATTCCGATGGGACCGGCTTTATTGTCGCTCACCGAAGGCAATAGTCGTAATGTCAGCGAAAATTTAGTGGTCGCATTTTCCGCCGTCATCACCGCATTGTTGGCGGCCGCCATCACCTTTGTGGTGCTGACTGTGCGCCGCCGCTGGTTACTGAGCGAATTGCGCGCATGCCAATTAACATCCGTACCGGAGAATCTCGATGTCTGAGCGCCGCAGATCGCACATTTTGGAAGATGAAGAATTGGACGATCCGATTTTATCGGTGGTCAATGCCGTGGATGTGTTTTTGGTCATTATCGCCATTTTGTTCATCATCATTATGGAAAACCCGCTTAATCCTTTTAATGAAGACAAAGTGATCGTCGTTAAAAATCCGGGCGAAGAGAATATGGAAATGACGATTAAGGACGGCAAAAAAATGGAAAAATACAAATCCACCGGCAAGATCGGACAAGGTGAAGGCATGAAAGCCGGCGTTACCTACCAGCTGAAAGACGGCTCTTTCGTTTATGTGCCGGAGAGTGAAGCTGCCGCTAAATAGCGGCAATTTTTGTGAAGGCTCATCAGATAGGTATTGCTCGACTGAAGAGAGCAGGCCCTATCCCATGTTGGGATAGGGCCTTTAAGTTCGCGTAGCTGGAATGCGAAAATTATTTCCGCTCTAAAAAATTCCTCAACATATCATGTCCGTGCTCGGTCAGGATCGACTCGGGATGAAATTGCACGCCTTCGATATCCAGCTCTTTATGCCTGACGCCCATGATTTCATCGAGTTTACCTGCCGCATCCTGTGTCCAGGCGGTTATTTCCAGACAATCGGGAATGCTCTGCTGTTCGATGACCAGCGAATGGTAACGGGTGGCGGTAAACGGGTTGTTAAGCCCTTTGAACACGCCCTGGTTCTGATGATAAACCAGCGATGTCTTGCCGTGCATGATGCTTTTGGCATGAACGATATTGCCGCCGAACGCATAGCCGATGCTTTGGTGTCCGAGACAAACGCCCAGGATGGGAATTTTCCCGGCAAATTTTAAAATGGCTTCAACGGACACGCCGGCTTCTTTCGGAGTGCAGGGGCCGGGTGAAATGACCAGCTTATCGGGCGCGAGCTTTTCTATGTCTTCTACGGTCACCTGATCGTTACGCACCACAGTGACATCGGCGCCTAACTCGCCGAAATATTGCACCAGGTTGTAAGTGAACGAGTCGTAGTTATCGACCATGACGACTTTGACGGCACTCATTGTTGCTCTCCTTCCAAGCCTGCTTCGGCCATATTCACGGCGCGGAAAATGGCGCGGCCTTTGTTCATGGTCTCATCCCATTCGTTTCTGGGCACCGAATCGTAAACGATACCGGCGCCGGCTTGTATATGTAACATATTATTTTTAATCACGGCGGTCCTGATCGCGATGGCGGTGTCGAGGTTGCCGGACCAGGCGATATAACCGACCGCGCCCGCATAAATGCCGCGCTTGACCGGTTCAAGTTCGTTGATGATCTCCATCGCGCGGATTTTCGGCGCGCCGCTGACGGTTCCGGCCGGGAATGTCGCGGAAAGCACATCGAACGCATTCTTGTCCGGTTGCAATTGCCCGGTCACGTTGGAGACGATATGCATCACGTGCGAATAACGTTCGACGATCATTTTGTCGGTCAATTGCACCGAGCCGGTTTCGGCGACGCGGCCGACATCGTTGCGGCCCAAGTCGATCAGCATCAAATGCTCGGCGATTTCTTTCGGGTCGGCCAGCAGGTCTTTTTCCAGCTCAATATCCTGCTCTGGCGTTACACCGCGCCTGCGTGTGCCGGCAATCGGGCGCACCGTGACCATGTTGTCTTCCAGCCTGACCAGAATTTCCGGCGACGAACCGACGATATGGAAATCGTCCAGGTTCAGGTAAAACATGTACGGTGAAGGGTTCAGACAGCGTAATGCCCGGTATAAATTTAGCGGCGATGCGGAGTAGGGAATGGACATGCGTTGTGACAGCACGACCTGCATGATGTCGCCGTCGGTGATGTATTCCTTGGCTTTCAATACCGCATCTTCAAAGCCTTGTTGGGTAAAGCCGGAAATAAAATCGGATTCTTCGACTTGTTTCGGCGCGCGATGATTTTCCGGTTTGGCTTGCAGCTTGCGCAGGTTGACCGCCAAGTCATTGATCCGGGCTACGGCACGGTCATAGGCGTCCGCTTCCTCGGGATTGGCGTGAGTCAATAACAGCATTTTGCCGGACAGGTTGTCGAACACCAGCATTTCCTCCGACACCATCAGAAGAATGTCGGGATTGCCGAGGGGATCGGATTTTTCCGTGCCGCGCAATTTCGGCTCGATATAGCCGATGGTTTCATAGCCGAAATAGCCGACCAGGCCGCCGTTAAAGCGGGGCAGGGTATCGATGTCGGGAACTTTGTAACGCGACTTGAACTGCTCTATCCAGATCAGCGGGTTATCGTGGGTGATTGTTTCCAGCAGCTCGCCGTTTTGTTCCAGACGGATTTGATTGCCGGTAATTTTAACGACGGTAAGGCAGGGCAGGCCGATGATTGAATAACGACCCCATTGTTCGCCTCCGTGTACCGATTCGAATAAATAGGAATAAGCGCCATCGGCCAATTTCAGGTAAGCACTCAAGGGCGTATCTAAATCGGCCAATACTTCGCGACAAACCGGGATGCGGTTGTAGCCCTGCCGGGCATAGTGATTGAACTGTTCTGGGGTCATCTTTGCTATTCAATATGTATATGCGAAAGTAACGCCGGAGCGTCACTAGCTGCGTTCCCACGCCGGGGCGTGGGAACGATGTCTCTTTAACCTGCTTTAGCCAATTCAGCGCGCATGTCATCGATTACTTTTTTGTAATCAGGTTGGCCGAAAATAGCTGAACCTGCTACAAAAGTATCTGCGCCGGCTTCTTTAATGGCGCGGATATTATCGGTTTTAACGCCGCCGTCGATTTCCAGGCGAATATCCAAACCGCTGTTGTCGATTCTGGTTCTGACTTCACGCAATTTGTCCAACGCTGAAGGAATGAAAGACTGACCGCCAAAGCCGGGGTTAACCGACATCAACAAAATCATGTCCAGTTTGTCCATTACATAATCCAGGTAATGCAGCGGTGTGCCTGGATTGAATACCAGACCGGCTTTACAGCCGTTGTCTTTGATCAATTGCAGGGTGCGGTCGATATGAACGGAAGCTTCGGGATGGAAAGTAATAATGCTGGCGCCGGCTTGGGCAAAATCGGGAATAAGACGATCAACAGGCTCAACCATTAAATGCACATCAATCGGCGCGGTAACACCGTGTTTTCTCAGCGCTTCGCAAACCAATGGCCCGATGGTCAGGTTGGGTACGAAATGGTTATCCATCACATCAAAATGCACAACATCGGCGCCGGCTTTTAAAACGTTATCAACTTCTTCACCCAATTTGGCGAAATTAGCTGACAGAATGGAGGGCGCGATCCAGTTTTCGTTCATTTTATGATCCTCTTGAATTAAAAAAATTATTAATTATATCTTCTTTTTACGCAAACTCTTATGTTTACGCTTGGGTTTATAATAGCTGTACTTGAAATTATAAGGACAAGCTCAACTCATGAAACTGGTAACCTTCATTCATAATGATAAAACCCGTGTAGGCGCTGTCGTTGATGGCTTTGTTGTTGACAGCAAAAATAATACTAAAATCCCGGAAACCATGCTTGAATTTCTGAGCGCAGGTGCCGGTGCGCTGGAGGCGATGCAGCGACAAATCGATAGCGGCGAAGATCGCATCGCTCTGGAGCAGGTCAAACTGCTGGCGCCGGTGCCAAGACCCGGTAAATATCTGGCCGTCAGTCTGAACTATAACGATCATATCGAAGAAACCGGCTTGGATAAGCCGGAATATCCCAGTTTTTTTACCAAGCAAGGCACCTGTGTGATCGGATACGGCGAGGCGATCCATCGGCCTAAAGTCTCCGATAAGCTGGATTATGAAGGCGAGCTGGCTTTTGTTATCGGCAGGCGCTGTCGTCATGTGCCTGTCGATAAGGCCCATCAGGTCATTGCCGGTTTTACCATTGCCAACGATGTTTCGGTGCGCGACTGGCAGTTTCGTTCGCCGACTTTTACCTTGGGTAAATCATTCGATACCCACGGTCCGCTGGGGCCGTGGATCGTTACTGCTGATGAAATCAGCGACCCGCATAATCTGGAGCTTAAAACTTGGATAGATGGCGAACTGCGGCAAAACTCCAATACCCGGCATATGATTTTCAACTGCTATGAAATGATCGCCTATCTGTCGCAAGCGATGACGCTGGAACCGGGCGATGTGATTGCCACAGGTACGCCTGCCGGGGTCGGCGTAAAAATGAAGCCGCGCGGCTATATGCTGCCGGGTCAAACCGCCCGGATTGAAATTGAGGGAATAGGCTCGCTGGTTAATACGGTGATTGAGGAGCCGGGTGAACTGGAGATGTATTAACTTTATCGGGCGACCGACCGGTCGCCCTAAGGTAGCGCATCAACTGCTTTTCTTAATCGCAAAAAAACTTAACTTACTCAGATTCTTTTTAACTGCAGCTCTGGCTGGCAGAGTAAATATCACCGTCACTTTCAAGCCGCCAAATTCGGATTCGTCGAGCACAAGATCGGCGCCGTGTATCGTCGCGATACGTTGCACGATGGAGAAGCCAAGGCCGGTTCCCTGCGCTTTATTGGCGGTTTCAACGCAACGGTGGAATCGCTTCAGAGAGTTTTCATATTGATCCGGCGCGATGCCCGGTCCCGAATCCTCAACGCACAGCCGGACTTGATGTTCGGTTCCTGTCACATTGACCCTGATCATCCCTTGGGGTGGGGTATATTTAATGGCGTTGTCGATAATGTTCCTGATCAAGATATTGATCAGCAGAGTATTTGCTACGATGGGTACGGCATTAACTTCCTCGTATTCCAGTTGTATCCGTTTTTTATGCGCATCGGGATCCAGTTCGGCAATGATGCGCGGCACTTCGCGGCTGAGCACTGTGGTTTCTTTGGCTAAATACTCAGTGCCGGATTCAATGCGAGAGAAGGTCAATAACTGCTGCACCATGTAGGTCATGCGGTTAACGGCTTGTTCGATTCGCTTGAGTGCCTGATGACGAACCGTCTCATTACTGGTACGCATGGCAACCTGGGCTTGGGTCAGCAGTCCGGCCAACGGCGTTCTTAATTCGTGCGAAGCGTCGGCGGTAAACCGGCGCTCATGTTCAAAGGCCTGCTCCAGCTGGGCAAACAGGTTGTTGATCTCATTGACCACGGGAATGATTTCCTTGGGCAGCTTTTTGCTGGACAGCGGCTTAAGGAAGCTGGCTTCCCGTCTGGACAAGGCTATTTCCAGCCGGTTAAGCGGTTTTAAGGCATGCCCGACAATAATCCAGATAACGATGCCTAAAATAGGAAGCCCCACCAGGAATTGCGTTACCAATTGCGTCGATATTTCATCGGTTAATTCGGCGCGGATCTCTTCTTTCTGGCCGACGTGAATCACATATTCGCCGTTTGAGCTGGAAATACTGAATACATGCCACACATGTTTGTCGATATTGGTTTCACTGAAGCCGTTAGTTGCTGAGGAAAACGCAAATGTTGGCGCGCTTTCCGAGCGCAACAGCAAGCCGTCATTTTTCGACCACAACTGAAAAGCGACTTTTCTTTCATATTTATGGCCTAGAGCGTTGGCTTCCAGCAGTCCGTCGAATACATCCCATAACTGGTCGTCAATGTTTTTTTTGCTGAATCCGTGCACCTCAAACTTAGGTGAGTTTTCCGAACGCAGTAACAAGCTGTCCCCTTTGGTCCAGAGTTGAAAAGCGCTTTTATTTTTACGTCCGGTATAGGGATGTAGCTGATTATCTGTCTGTGTTTGCGCCCAGTGTTTGGACAGTGAGCCTTCCCGGACCAGGCTTTCCACAAACACATGCAGTACTTTCGCCGATTGCGCCAATTCGGCGTCAAACAGGCTGGCGACCTCATCGCGGGTGACTTTGTAACTCATATAGGCCGTCACTCCCCAGATCAACATGGAGGCGGAGAGCAGGCTAAACAGCAGCAGCTGGCGTAGCGAATAATTCATTAATTCTCGGTGGTGACTACTTGGCAGTTAGGGAAATGGAACGTGGACTGGTAAGTACTGATAAGGCACAAGACGAAAGGCAAAAGGCGAAGGACGAAAGTGGTTTTTGTCCTTTGCCTTTCGTCTTTGTTATTCGTGTTCCATTATTAAAGTTAATCCTAATCTTCATCAATAATATAACCCACACCCCTGACGGTGCGGATAATGGACGGGTCGAGTTTTTTTCTCAGATGGTGGATATGAACTTCGACGGTATTGCTTTCTACATCCGAATCCCATGAGTACATGCTTTCTTCGAGGCGGGCGCGGGAAATAACCCGGCCGATGTTGCTCATTAGAAAACTCAGTATCTCAAATTCTTTTTGCGACAGATCAACCTTTTCATCATTCCAGGTAACTTGGCGTGAGGCCGGATCCAAAATAATACCTTTGTATTCGATATTGGGAACGCTGCGGCCCTCGTTCCTTCTCGCTAATGCTCTTAACCGGGCACACACTTCATCCAGTTCAAAGGGTTTGATCACAAAATCATCGGCGCCGCTGTCCAGGCCTATTACGCGGTCGGGAACGGTATCCTTGGCGGTCAAGACCATCACCGGCGTTTCATCTTTACGTCCTCTTAGCGCTTTCAAAATGTCCAGACCTTCCATGTCCGGCAAGTTCAGATCCAGCACGACCAGTTCATAACTATTGGTTTTTAGGGCCTCGTCGGCAAGCTTGCCGTTGGTTAGCCAGTCAACCGCATAACCTTCCATTTTCAAGCCTTCAACCAGCCCATCACCCAGTATTTCATCATCTTCAACCAGTAATAGTCGCATATGTTCTCGCTTTAAAGTAGTTATTAACAAAAGGCTATAAGCGTAATTAAGCAAAATTAAGCCCCACTTAAGTGGCTGATCGCCATGGAGTCTTATTAATCAGAGGCTCACGTGTTAAACTGACGCCCATTTTAAACTATATAGCAAAAAATCTCTTGCCGCCGCTTAGCCTCTATATCCATATCCCCTGGTGTATTAAAAAATGCCCTTATTGCGATTTTAATTCGCATGCAGCCAAATCGGAACTGCCTGAATCGGCCTATATAACGGCATTGCTGAATGACTTAGCCCTCGACATACAGCGCTATGATATCAGCAGGTCGATACGCAGCATTTTTATCGGCGGCGGCACGCCCAGTTTATTTTCGCCTGAAGCGATTAACCGGCTATTGCGCGGCATAGAGCAACAGCTGAAGCTTGAAGTGGGAGCGGAAATCACTCTCGAAGCTAATCCGGGCACTTTTGAAAGCCATAAATTTGCCGAGTTCAGGGCGCTGGGTATCAATCGTTTATCAATCGGCATCCAAACTTTTAACGACTCGTTATTAAAAGAGCTGGGCCGCGTTCATTCGGCACAGGAGGCCATCCGTGCCGCCGAGATCGCCCATCAGTCAGGTTTTGAAAACTTCAATCTGGACTTAATGTTCGGCTTGCCGGGCGCAGTTCCGGAAAACAGTAGAATAGATATTGAAACGGCGATAACTCTAAAGCCCACTCATATTTCCTTTTATCAGCTAACGCTGGAGCCTCATACCTGGTTTCATAAGTTTCCGCCCAAGCTGCCTGATGACGAAACAATCTTCCGAACGCAGAAAGAGTGTCAGCAAATATTGGCGGATCATGGTTATCAACAATATGAGGTCTCGGCCTACAGTAAACAAGGCAAGCAATGTCTACATAATGTTAATTACTGGCAGTTCGGCGATTATTTGGGCATAGGCGCGGGGGCTCATGGAAAAATCTCGCAAATTTTGCCGCAATCGATTATTCGAACATTTAAACCCAGAAGTCCGGAACAGTATTTAAGCGATACGCGTCAAAACGGCGGATCCGAGGCTATTGCTGTAGCCGAATTGCCTTTGGAATTCATCATGAACCATTTGCGGTTGAAACAGGGTTTTAGTCTGGAAGCCTATCAAGCGGCGACAGGTCTTGCTCCCGCTACGCTGGAGCCTGCTTTATCCGCTTGTGTGCAACAAAACTTGCTGGTCCGGCAAAACGATCACTACTATTGCTCAGAACAAGGCTGGAACTTTCTGGACAATATTTTAGAAAATTTCATTCCTTAATAAATCAACTACTCATAATTATCATGCTTGATTATCAAAAAGACTTTATTTCCTACGCGCTGGATTGCGGTGTTCTCAGATTCGGCGAATTTCAGTTGAAATCGGGTCGCACCAGCCCTTATTTCTTTAATACCGGTTTATTCAATACCGGCGCCCAGCTGGGCAAATTGGGAGAATTTTATGCACAGGCATTGATTCAATCCGATATTAAGCCGAATATTCTTTATGGCCCGGCCTATAAAGGTATTCCGCTGGTCAGTGCGACATCGATTGCCTATGCCCGGTTAACCGGCGAGGATATCCCTTTCGCCTTCAACCGCAAAGAAGCCAAAGATCATGGCGAAGGCGGAAGTCTGGTGGGTACGCCGCTACAAGGCAAAGTGCTCATCCTTGATGACGTGATTACTGCCGGGACTTCAGTCAGGGAGTCGGTTGAGATCATAAAAAATGCCCACGCAACACCTGCCGGCGTTTTAATTGCGCTGGATAGACAAGAAAAAGGCCAAAATGACGTTTCCGCTATTTCGGAAGTTGAAGATCAATTTGCAATGCCTGTGATTGCCATCATTACCTTGGCGAATATTATTGAATATTTAACGGCTGACGGTAGCGAACAGCTTGATGCGATAAAAGAATATCAACGTCTTTACGGTATTAAATAAATGCGCAAGCTTAGCTAAGAACAAATTATCTTGCTTAGCAATGCCTTAAAATTCAACCTTCTAACTCAATTATATTGGATTAGAAGGTTTTTTATGAATTGATAGCCCCAGTACTACGGGCTTTTAAAGTCAGTTTTGTAAGCTGAAGTTTTGCGCTCACCTCTATACCAAGTGATAGGGTTGATCTTCTACCAGTGAGCGTCTGAAGAAGTTTATATATGATGAGTCGGTATGCATCGGCTTCACCACTCTCCTGATACTTGTCGGTTACTAAATACTCAATGTATCCATCAAATCGATCATAAACTGCATTTCTTCATCATCGACTTTTTCCCATGCTTTAAAGCCCAAGCTCTCTAAAACACCCGGGCCTTTGGAGTCATTATTCATTTCTATCAGGTATTTTTGAAACTCATCCCTCCTTTCCAGTAACTTGGGGCCGATCATTAAAGAATGATGGATGACACTGATTTGACTGCGGACTAAAATTCTTAGTTGTTTTTTAATCATATCGGATAAACCGTCAAAAGCTTCAGCCAGGAAAATACCGGCATCCGCTTCTCCGCGCAATAAATGTTTTGCCACAAGTACGTAAGTATCACAGGAGATCCCTTGCACATTACTCGCATCGAGATCACCGGGTTCCAGCATAATCATACCCATCATTTTTACATCCGGATCATCGGTGAAGGCCAGTCTGATGCCCGGTGCCAAATGTGCTACGTCATCTATAGGGTTATTCGCATTGACTGCAATAATGGCTTCGTCGGAAGCGCCAGCCGGTTTGACCAGAGGTAAAAAACCTTTTTCTCGGACCAGCATCGCGGCATCGTAAGGATTGGCATAAATTAAATCGATGCCGTCATTTTGAATGGCAGCGCGCTGGCTTTGAAAGTTGTTGTACATGCTCAGGTGAATGGGGAACCCGGTTTGTTTTTGCAACCAGGTGTTGAATATGTACCAACCAGAAATATGTTCGGGCGAAAAATCTGGGCTAACTGTAAAAATGTAGGACATGATATAAAAAAATATATTGAACTGCCATTGTATATACAATGGCAGTTAATCAAAACAAAGTGGGATAAAGTTTAATGCATTCAGTAACTTTAGTTTTTGATGGTTTGCGGCGCACCGAAGTGTAGCCAACGATTTTCCCATTTCTAATGTTAGGGATTACTGTCGCCTTAACCCAATAGTAACCGCCGTCCTTGCGCAGATTTTTGACAAAGCCTTGCCATTTTTCGCCTTTTCTCACCGTATCCCAAAGCTCTTTAAATGCCGCTGGCGGCATATCGGGATGTCTGAGAATCGAATGCGGCGCGCCAATGAGTTCGTCTTCGGTATAACCCGACATATCGATAAAAGCCTGATTGACATGCGTAATAATTCCTTCAGGATCCGTTGTCGATACGATCAATTTGCCATCAGGGTAAGGTGTTTCCACGTCGGCATAATAAATTTTCCGACTAAGGCCACCGTATAAGCTTAGGGTAATCTCCTGATAATTTCCCATAATATCTTCAGGTTTCATATCCTGGATCATATTAAATCTATCTCCGCGGCATGCCGCATAAAACCAAAAAAAATATAGCGGCTAGATCAGTTCCTGAATGGATTGAGCTGCCCGTTTCACATCCAGAAAAATAAGTCCCAATTTGGCATTAGGTTTAGCCAGTACAGTCAAAACCGCATCGTCGCCAGCCTGTGTCATTAATACGTAGCCTTTTTCGCCTTTAATCAGCACTTGATCCATGCCGCCCCGGTCCAGTTCTTGCGCGGTGCGCGAGCCTAACGACAACATCGCGGCACTCATCGCGCCAACCCTGTCTTCATCCAAACCCTGGGGCAATTCCGCCGCCATCATCAAGCCGTCGGTTGAAATCACGCCCGAAGCTTCAATTTCGGCTGACGTGCCGTTAAGTTGCTTCAGTATGGAAGTTAACATATCTGCTCTCATTTTATTCCCCTAATTATTTTAATTTTTAACGCTTTCTTTAATCATACTGTCGATTTGAGTGCCGACAATTCGGTCAATCAACTCCTGTTTAAAACCGGTTGCTTGTCGGATCGCTTGCAGATAATTTTCCAGATAACTCTCGGCGATCAAAGATTGAATGGTGGCGGCGAGTCGTGTAAAACTAATCATCAACTCGCTTAGTTCGTCCGGCGTCAGTCGGTCTTTTAAGGTGACGCTCAAGGTGTTTAGTATCCATCCCCACATACCGATAATGAGGCTATTGCTGACTTTTTGCTTGACATGAACGAGTCCGACAAATGCCTGCCAGCCCCAGTAATCTTCATTTATTTCGCTGGTTAACGTTTGTTTCCACCACGCTCGAAGCGTCTTTTCCCGATCTTCTCGGGTACCTTCCTTCGTAAGAATTGCGTTTGCGACCGAGTGGGCAAACAATAAATCGTAAAAACCAGAAACGATTGCATCTTCAAGTTCCAGGAGTAAAGTACTGTGTTTTTTCAATACTTCGGCGTCTTTTTGATTGAACCGCGTTTCCCCAGGCATACTATTTAGTATCTGTGTTGCTAAATCATTCATGGTTTCCCTTTTTTGTTGTTGTTATTTTAAATGTATAGCAATTTTAATCCTTAAAGTCGGACAGTTTGTTCGCATAAGCCTACATCATAAAGATAATGTATATCTGTGTTGAGATAGAGCGCACAAATCTTAGGAATAACGAATGCTTAAAGCCCAAATCAGCGTCACCAGCTCAGGGCGGTTGAAATAAGGTATACCGGAGATGACCAAGACAAACCGGTTGCTGCCCAGGTAAATAGGCCAAAAACCAATTTTACTATTGCCGGCAGCGTCGACGATGGACCAGGCATTACTGGAAATACCCATATTATTTAATAAAACGCCAGACCGACGCTCATGGACGGCTGCAATTTCGGCGCTAAGCGCGGATAATTCTTCGGCTACTTCGTGTGGAAAACCATTAGTCGACAGGTAAAAGCCCTGATTATCGGCTAATAACACTTTACCTTTTAAGGAAACGGCAGCCAATAAATCGGGCAGAATTTCTTCTAATGAGCCATCCGGAGCGGCGATGGGTTCATTGACGCCTTGGACCCAACCCAAATGCTGACAATGTTGTAAAAGTTCCAGGCATTGATCCATATTTTTTATACCCATTAAGCGTTGTAGCGTGTCCAGTGTCAGTGCCGGCGTTTTCGGTTCCTGTAGCAATAACCTGAGAAACTGGCTGGGTTTATCTGTCTTCGTTGAGGCAACCGCATAATAAGCGCCTGCCGGTGTCGGATAAAGATACAGATTGTCCGCTAGGGTGTATTGGCTCATGAATGACTATTCCTGTAATCCAGGATCTAAGGAATAAAGCAATGCCTGTATCAGAATGGAAATATCGTTTTTGTTTCGGGCATCGGCAGCAAAGACCGGTGGGTTAATTCCTAAGCTTTGCAATTGCATATGGTAAGCTTCGATGGTAGGCGTGCTGCTTAAATCCATCTGCGTGACGCCGATAGCCACATGCGTCTCCTCGATAAAATCTTTGAATGCCTCCAGAAAAAACCGCATATCCTGGAACGGGTCGGCGCGGGTATTATCCAATAACAGAATTAGGCCGATGCCGCCTGTTTTTAGAATATCCCACATAAAATCAAAACGTTCTTGACCGGGTGTGCCATAAAGATGGAGTTTCTCACCGCCTGATAATTTCATAATACCGTAGTCCATAGCGACGGTCGTTGCAGCTTTGCGGGATTTCGTCATATCGCTGGCAGAAGCGTCCGTTTGGATAGGAGCCGAGTCGCTGATAGATGCAATGGCAGTGGTTTTTCCGGCACCGACAGGGCCGGTGAAAATAATTTTATACTGGCTCATTTTCGATCCGTAATTTTTGTGGTTAATTTCCGCGTAACTTACTAATAATCCGACTCATCAGGCCTTTGCTCTCATGAGGCTTGTGAACCGGCGGCTCAAGCATAACGTCCGACTCGCGCTGCCCTTGTCCGGCTATGCCTACTGCGTGAGCGGCGCTGATAAAGACAAATACATAACGGGGATTAATATTCAACACCTGAGCGATATTCATCATCGTGCGCGGACCTTTGAGTAGCAAGGCGGCAATACGCAAAGCATGCGGCGTAATAAGCCAACGGGTGAATTCGGGCCATCTTTTTAAATAGACCGGTTTTGTGATGTCAAGCTCTTGCGGATACCGACCCTTTGATGTCCAAACGGCTAGTTTCCATAAAAAAGCGTTCATATCTTGGAATTTATCGGGGTTCTCCTTGATCGTGTCATGTGTATGCGCATCGACTAGTGTGACATTGACGGCTTGCCCATTAATTTTGATATTGGCGAAAGCCCTTAACATCTTGTCGTCGGCATCGAGCCAAATTTCGCGGTTATCAGGTAAAATCAACAGCGACTTCCAACCTGAATTCAAATTGATAGTGCGCACTTTCTCAAAAGCGAGTTTATAGGCTGATTGTACAACGCCCTGAAAATGAAATTTAGCGTTGTATGATGCTGTGAGTAATTGTGCCTGGTTGTTAAAATCAATATCGGATACCGTGCCGATAAATGCTGTAAACCCTTGTTCGTCCATATGCATGGCGGCTTGATGCTTGGACGTTTTTGCGCGCTCATTGTTATCGACGACGATTGTTTTGATGGCGGCAGTCTGGCTGTCATGGGTACCGGCAGGGGCAGGAAACAAAGTTTCCGGCTGAACTGCAGTAGCCGGTTTTTTATTTCGGTTCACAAGATCTTTGACTTGTTCCAGCGCCGATAACATGCGCGCCGAGGTTACCGGTTTTTTGACGTAAATGAGTTGTTCCCGTTCAGGTTGGCCGTCTTGCAATGAAAAAATAATGACCGGTTTTTCCGGTTGCTTAACCAAGATTTCAGCGAGGACTGCTTGCGATCGTGCCAGATCGGCATCAATCACGTTGACCTGTGCGTCATGGGTGTTTGCAACTACTATGGCTGCACCTTGACAAGGGCCCTGCAGGAACATCACCATCATTTTTTGGCTGCGCTCATCCATGCCATGTAAAGCAAGTTGCAAAGGTTTTTGATTAGTCATCATGCGTCTATTCCAGGAAAGACGAACGGAATGTCGTTCCATATCTGTTGGTGAGGGTTGCCGAGCTTGTCTAATAAGTCGACCATACGCCGATAACCGGCAACATCTTGGGTAGAGTAATATAAGCCCAATAATTCATGCTGCAGCGCTTCCGACTCAATATCTTCCAAGATAGCCGATTCCAGCACCGTTTTTGCTTCGTCTAGCTGACTGTAATTAATATAATCACGTGCTAGGGTCAATGAATCGGGTTCGTTCAATGACGTGTTGGCGTTTTGGGTTACCAATTGTGTATGACCTAGGGTACCTGGTGCCAGCAATGCGAACGGAACTATAGGTAAGGGATTCTTCAGTTGACTGGCGTCTTGCACTAAACGCCATTGCTCCTCATCTAACTTAGTCTTAACGCCAATCAGCATACGGCGTTTCAAGCGCTCTCCCCGAGAGCCTAATGCAATCATTAAATCAATCAAAGCGGCAGTCAAATGACTATGCAGATTTTCACGATAGCAAAAAAAGATACGCTGAATATGTGCAATTAAATTCTTAGGATTACGCACAATTTGGTACAGCAGGTATTCCAATAAATCACTGTGTTTTTCAGCTAAATTTAATTTGATTGGACGCGTTACTATAAAGCTTAATTCAGCGTCTGATAAATCGGGCAGATTCACAGTTTTCTTTGCTTGGACAATAGCTTGAACATAATCAGTCATAGGCGGGGTTATTAAGGTATAGATCAATGCGCGTAGTGTGTAATGACTAAGCAAAAAAATAACTACAAAAGTTTGACTCCCTCTATTTTCTAATTACCAGAAGAACACCCATATTTCATGCTACTGGAGCAGTACTTACGGCGTTTCAACGATGACCGTGAAACGATTGGAAAAAACTTATTAATAGTAGTTTAATACTGGTTTTTTACCAGTGTTTGATGTTTGAAATGTGATAGATATTTATTCGGTTCCATTCTTTCTTATACTAAAGGGGTACACAGTCACATTATTTTGGAATCGATGAATCTGTCGCTTTCAGAAACAAACGCGATAAGATGCACTAGTTCATAGAATGCCGCTGACACAGGAAGATTCATTGATCAAATTTGATGCGCCTGATAAGGCTGAGCATTTCCATCATGCTGTCTGTATCAACTTCTGCTTCAGCAGACTGTTTAGCTTGATAATCAGATTGTCATCGCTGAATGGTTTGGGCAGATACAGTGTCATGCTGGCGTTATAGACCTGAGTGCAGTGTTTTTCGCTGGACTGAGAAATGATCATGATCCGAGGGATAGCAAGTAGATCTGATGAAGCTCTCAGGTAGCGTGTCAGTTTGATTTCATTTTTGGTATTTCCAGATCCGACAGAATAATATAGGGCCTTTGAGCCTCGATTTTTCCAATTGTGTCGAGTCCGTCGATGGTGGTCTGTACCTCACCCCGGCATCCTTCAGTAACTGCACGGTAGTCTTTCAGGCCGGCAGGGAATCATCGACGACCAAGGCTAATCGGGATCATCAACATGGGGTGGCAAAAACATAATAGGCAGGGGATCGGAAAATCGCGCGGCGGGCTTTATGCACAAAAATTCATGCGGCGGTCAATGCGTTGAGACATCCGTTTCGTTTACGGCTCACGACCCTCTGAAGAGTTCCAAGCCGAAGCCTTAGATTTAGGAATTTAAGACCGGCTACATGTTAGCTGAAACTGGTTATGATTCCGACCGGTTCATCTTCGTCATAGAAAATAACCATGTGATACCGATGGTTCTCTCTAAAAAAACCGGAATTGGGTTGAACGATTTTTTCAAAAAACTGAAACATTACCGCTGGATTGCCACGCGACATGAGCGCTGGCAGTATACTATCAGGTTATGCTTAGTCTGATGTTGACTTCCATATGGCTTAATTGAGAATGCGCCTGGCTAAATTAGAACTGCTGATAATGAACCCTGACACTTTAAGTTCTTAAGATATAGGCTACAATTATCTAAAAAATTATCGCCGCTTGGCAACTGCACGGATGCAGAAGGTAGAATAACAAGAACAACTACCCAAGGATGCAGGAACAATTGCGGACATTCTCGACTAACTTATAACGACGTTAGCTAAAAAAGGCAGACCATGGGGAATATGGAATTTAAAGAACAAATGCACGAATATTCGGTATGGCGTGCAAAACTGGTTCAAGCTATAGAAATGTATCACGAATGGCGTAATCGCTATGGCATGCATGATGCGAGTAGCACGGATACCATTTTAAATATTCTGAATGGCCTGCAATCGGACAAGATCACACTGGCTTTCGTTGCCGAGTTTTCGCGCGGCAAAACCGAGCTGATCAATTCGCTGTTTTTTGCCGAAACCGGCGTCAGGTTGCTACCGTCTTCGCCGGGACGCACCACCATGTCGCCCACCGAACTTTTTCATGATGAAAAAGGCGGCAATTATATCCGTTTGCTCAATATCGAAAGCCGCCTTGAAGATATTTCACTGGCTGAGTTTAAAAGGAATCCGGACCGTTGGACCCAGATCGATCTGGACTGCGATTCTCCTACGCAAATGCAGGAAGCGTTTAAGGAATTGGTCGCCACCAAGATGGTGGATCGGGACATTGCCGACAAACTGGGCTTGTGGAATGAACGTGAAGCGGCAGAGCAGGGCATTATCAATCCGGAAAAAGTTGAAATCCCCTGCTGGCGTCATGCCCTAATCAGTTTTCCCCATCCGTTGTTGAAAGAGGGCTTGTCAATACTCGATACCCCCGGCTTAAACGCGCTGGGAACCGAGCCGGAGCTCACCTTGAGCATGTTGCCCAGCGCCCAGGCTATTGTTTTCGTACTCGCCGCCGACACCGGCGTTACTAAAAGCGATCTGGAAATGTGGCGTAACCACGTTTGCCATAATCGTGGCGGCAGCAAACAGGGATTAGCCGTGGTGATGAATAAAATCGATGCCATGTGGGATGATCTTGCCGGTGAAAACGGTTATGACGATTCCATCCGCTCGCAAATAAAAACCTCTGCGATAACGTTAAAAATAGATGAAGATGTCATTTTCCCTGTTTCAGCAAAGCAAGCCCTGCTTGCCAAGGTTAAAGACGATAAGTCCTTGCTTGAGAAGAGCCGCTTAAGCGCATTGGAAAGTTATCTTGCCACTGATATTTTAAAACAGCGCAAAAATATTCTACTCGGAACCATTAATCGAGATATTGGTTTTTTAGTTAATGAGTCGTCCAACTTAACGGCTACTTCATTGGCAAATGCCGTTGCACAGCTTGAGGAGTTCAAAAAGATTGATTTCCAAAACGAGGACATGACCAACAAGTTGATGGCCGAGACGCGGGATCGACAAAATCTTTACATGACCAATGTCGAAAACTTTCAGGCCAGTCGCAAGGTTTTTGCCGTTCAAGCCCAGCTTCTGATTGACTCATTCGCCAAAGAAAAAATCGATAGCATCATCAAGTCAACTAAGAATGACATGTCAAAAAGTCTGACAACTTATGGCATGAAGCAAAATATTCGTAAATTGTTTGATGAGCTGCGGGATCTGTTGCAGGACTCTGTCGATATTACCAATGAAACCCGGCGCCTGGTAAAGGCGATACACAAGAAATTCAAGGATGAATACGGTTTTAAAGAGATCGAACCGCAACTGTTTTCGATCAAGCAGTATCAGATTGAATTGGAACGAATTTTCGATGAGGGCGAAGAATTCCGCTCCAGCACTAAAACCACCATGTCGGAACAAAGTATTGTTGTTAACAAGCTTTATAGTACCCTGATCGCCAGAGCCAGAAACATACTCAGGCAAGCACATGCAGACGCCACAACCTGGAGTAACGGGGTTTTAACGCCGTTAATGCATCAAATTAAAGATCATAAAAAACAGATTGAAGGCCGTCTGCAAATGCTGAGAAAAATCAACGAATCGAAAGGTAGTATTATTGAAAATATTGCCAGTCTTGAAGCGGAACTGGAGCCTTTAAGGCGTCAACGCGACGAATTGGCTATCATTATTAAATCTATGCATTTGAATGTGGAAAGTTAAGCGGCATAAGGCTCAAGCTTCAATAACTTGAGCCTTATGCCGCCGCTTTCATGCTTTTCTAAAAACCAAATCCCATACACCATGCCCTAAGCGTATGCCGCGCTGTTCGAATTTTGTTAACGGACGGTATTCGGGACGTTCGCAATAATCGCCGGTATCGCTGGTATTGCTGATGTCGGAGTCTGCCGACAATACTTCCAGCATGTTTTCCGCGTAATTTTGCCAATCGGTCGCCGCGTGAAAATAACCGCCCGGCTGTAATTTCCGTGTTAATAATCCAACAAAGCTGGGGCGGACGATACGGCGTTTATGATGCTTCTTTTTCGGCCAAGGGTCGGGAAAGAACAAATGCACTCCAGCCAGGCTGTTGTCGGCAACCTTGCGCTCAATAATTTCAATGGCGTCGTGGCAATAAATTCTGACGTTAGTCAGGCCCTGCTGATCCAGCAGCAACATTAAATGCCCGACACCCGGCCTGTGCACTTCAATGCCGATATAGTCCTTGTCGGGATTAGCCGCCGCCATTTTCGCCAGACTGTCGCCGGAACCGAAACCTATTTCAACAATCAACGGCGCTGTACGGCCGAAAACCTGGCTGAAATCATAGTCGGCATTAGGATCGAGGCAATATCTGTCCCAATGATTATCCAGGGCCAATTGTTGGCCTTGGGTGATTCGGCCTTGCCGACGGATAAAGCTGCGGATTCTGTTTGCGGGAGTTTTTTCGGGAGCGAGCATGATAACTAGAGAGGCATGAAGAAAGGGCGCCCAGCCGAGCGCCCCGACAAAATTAAAAGAATAAGCCGTCTATCGGCGATGACGCAGAGGCAAAGCGTTTGCGCGGCATGCGTCCTGCCAAAAACGCTTCCCGGCCGGCTTCGATGCCTTTGCGCATGGCCGAGGCCATCAATACCGGATTTTTGGCGGCGGCAATCGCGGTATTCATCAACACCCCGTCACAGCCCAGTTCCATCGCAATGGCAGCGTCAGACGCGGTGCCGACCCCCGCATCGACCAAAATGGGTACATTGGCATTTTCAACGATTGTTAAAATGTTATAGGGATTACGTATCCCCAAACCTGAGCCAATCGGCGCGGCCAGCGGCATGACCGCCACGCAGCCGATCTCCTCCAGTCTTTTGGCGGCAATCGGGTCGTCGTTGGTGTAGACCATCACGTCAAAGCCGTCTTTAACCAGCAGTTCAGCGGCGATATAAGTTTCCGCCACGTCAGGAAACAGGGTTGTCTGGTCGGCCAATACTTCCAGTTTGACCAGATTGTGTCCGCCGAGCAATTCCCGGCCCAAGCGACAGGTTCTTACTGCGTCTTCCGCTGTGTAACAGCCGGCGGTATTAGGCAAAATGGTGTATTTGTCAGGGGAGATAACATCGAGCAAATTAGGCTCGCCGGGATTCTGGCCGATATTGGTGCGGCGTATCGCCACGGTCACAATTTGTGCGCCACTGGCTTCAATAGCCAAGCGGGTTTCTTCCAGATCCTTATATTTGCCGGTGCCGACCAGTAATCTTGAATGATATTTGACGCCGGCGAGCATGAAAGAATCGTCCTGTCCGCCGCCAATCGCATGGACAATCTCCAGGCGATCTCCAGCCTGCAACACTTGCTCGCTATATTGTTGGAAAGGCAGAATTTCTTTATTCAGTTCAATCGCAATTTTTTTGCCGGTTAAGCCCAATTCGGCAACTATATCTGCGACCCGGCTGTTTTCGGCATAGTCACGGGTTTCGCCGTTAACATAAACTATCATTTGCTTAAACTCCGGCTGGTGTCCACGGTTCTGCGTTTTTGCACCGCTTGTGCCAGCTCTTTTAATAATGGAACAGTATCATTCCAGGACAAACAGGCATCGGTAATACTTTGGCCGTAGACCAGCGGCTGACCTTCAACAACTTTTTGATTGCCCGCCTTAAGATGACTTTCGATCATCACGCCCATAATGCGATGATCACCGGTAGCGATTTGTCCGGCCACATCTTCACCCACGATTAATTGCCGTTGGCACTGTTTTAAACTATTGGCATGACTGAAATCGATCATGATATTCGGTTTTAGATTTGCCTTCACTAAGCCTTCTGCAACCTGCTCCACATTGACGGCATCATAGTTAGGGCAATTATTGCCGCCTCTTAAAATGATATGCACATCTTCATTGCCGGTGGTTGAAAAAATCGCCGAATGGCCGGCTTTATTCAGCGAAATAAAATGGTGCGGACTCATCGCCGCGCCTATCGCATCAATAGCGATTTTAATCGTACCGTCAGTGGAATTTTTAAAGCCGATAGGACAGGAAACGCCCGAAGCCAATTCGCGGTGCCCCTGACTTTCGGTGGTTCTGGCGCCGATTGCGCCCCAGGCGATCAGGTCGGAAACATATTGCGGCGTGATTAGATCCAGGTATTCAGTTGCGGCAGGAACGCCCGCTTCATTGACATCCAGTAACAAACGTCTGGCGATGCGCAGCCCCTTGTTGATATTGAAGCTGGAATCCAAGTCAGGATCGTTAATCAAACCTTTCCAGCCTACCGTGGTGCGAGGTTTCTCAAAGTAGACCCGCATTACGATTACCAAATCATCAATTAACTCGTCTTTAACTGCTTTCAAAAGCCGGGCATATTCAAGTGCCGCTACCGGGTCATGAATCGAGCAAGGTCCGACCACAACAACCAGTCGGTCATCCAGTCCAGCCAGTACTCTATGTATGTCCAGCCTAGCCAGGGCAGTTGTTTGCGCCGCAGTCTCGCTAATCGGCATTTCGGTATGAACCTGAGCCGGTGCAATGACTTCTTTAGTCTCGCAAATTCTCAGGTCATCAGTAATATATTTTGTATGCATGAAAGCTATCAACCCGTTGCAGGATTATTATCAGAATTAACTATTTTAACCGATTTTAAAGTTATTTTGTTAGAGTTCTTGGCGCCTTAAACCAGGCTGCTTCTACTTTATTAGATCAGCAGGAAAGCAAATTGGCCGTTTTATAAGGCGATGTTTTGAAAGTGGAGCTATAGAGGTCTGCTGATTAAGCCTGCTTCTTAATTAAACTGTGTTATTTAACACACAAAAATAGGTTATATCACTCACTTTTATTGAAACACTGCTTTCGATAAAAGCATAGGGTCCGTATAGAGAGGACGCATGAGCATAATGGCAAGCAAGCCAGTTTTACAAAAAAATAATAAGCCATTGACTCTTATGCGATAAAAATTTAAATGTAGTAGTCCTGGCAGTTGGCCGCACTATGGTTGTGCCGGCTTGGCATGCAATATGCTGACATGAACAAACCACCCTTAACTATAAAAATAAAAAATGAACAAGTGTCTACTATTACTGGGAATAACGTATTTAGGCTGCGGAGTTGCGGCAGAACCGGCTAAAACTAAAACTACAGATAAACAGGCCCAGGCAAAAAAGGACACATATCAGGGCGCGGATATGGTGACTTACGGAACTTCGACTGATAGAACATTTCCGGATACCGCCAAGGCAACGCCGACCTATACGATTGATAAGGCGGATGTTGAAACCAAGGTCAATGCGACAACGGTTGAGGATACCATCAGATACGCCCCCGGCGTATTGATACGCAAGCGTTTTATGGGCGACCCGAACGGCACTTTAGGCATACGCACTTCAAATGCATTTCAAACTGCGCACAGCATGGTTTACGCTGACGGCATGCCGTTGCATAACCCCTTACGCACCACTTTTAACGGAGCTCCCAGATGGTCTATGGTGTCTCCGAGCGAAATTGATTCAGCCGAAGTGCTTTATGGGCCATTCTCATCGCAATATAGCGGTAACTCGATGGGCGGCGTGATTAACCTGAATACCAAAATGCCGGAAAAATTCGAAGCCCAAATGGATGCCACCGGCATGTTCCAGGATATGCACCGGTCAGGGCGTAATGAAACTTTAATGGGCTATAAAACCTTTATTTCTGCCGGTGACCGGATCGATAGATTCAGTGTTTGGGCCTCCTACAACCGTTTTGAAAACGAGGGCCAGCCGCAGACCATCAATGCAGCCGCTTTAAGCACCGCAGCAGGTGGAACACCGGTCACCGGCGGCGAAGGCTACCAAACAACAACGGAAGCGCCGGCGATTGCCTACGGTGATATCGGCGTTGCCCAGCAAACGACGGACTTATTCAAAGCCAAATTCGCTTACGATTTTACCGAAGAGCTACAGGGACGTTTTACCATTGCCTATGAAGACCGGGTAGGGAAAGTTGACGACCCGAACAGTTTATTAAGGGATGCGGCAGGTAATACCGTATGGGGAGGAGCCACCGCAGCAGGATTGTCAGCCAACGAGAATTATAGAACTGCCGGTGGACAACGGTTTACCGTTCCCGGTTCAGTTTTCTCGGTCAGCGACTCCGAACGCCAAGCGTTAAATTACGGACTGGGCCTGAAAGGCAAAATTTCGGATAACTGGAGTATCGACACGACCGCCAGCTATTACGACGCATTCAAGGACAGAACCGTCAGTTCAACTCTCAATCCCAATCATCCGCTAAACCGAAACAGAGGCCAGATTTCCGATGAAAAACCCTGGTGGGCAACTTATGACCTGAAGCTGGCAACCGACAAGTTTATGGGCAGGAAAGACTTGTCTTTTATGGGCGGTTATCAGTTTAACCATGCCAGCTTGAACCTGGATGTTTATGACAGCAATGATTACCGGGCGGGATCTGTTGCTGCCAAAACCAACGACAGCGGCGGCGCCACTCAAACCAACAGCGCTTTTTCGCAGCTGGAATGGCGGTTCCTTCCCGATTGGAGCATCATGGCCGGGGGGCGGTTTGACCATTGGCAAGCGCTTGACGGTCATGTTCATAATTTTACAAATGCCAATCCTAACTTGAGAATACAGAACTACTCAGACCGCGATGCCTCCCGCTTTTCGCCTAAAGCATCGCTGGAATACTCGCCCGATAACTGGACTTTCCGCTATTCGTTTTCCAAAGCCTATCGATTCCCGATTGCCGAAGAAATGTTTGCCAGCTTATCCAGACTTAACAGTACGACTTTTGCTGCTCCCGGGTTAGGGCCTGAGGCGGGTTACTTCCATAACTTTATGACTCAGTACGATATTCCCAGAGGTTATGTTCGCGCCAATTTCTTTTTTGACCAGATTAACAATGAAATCAACAGCACCCAAGTCACCGTTAATGGACAGACTACAACAACTTTTCAGCCTATCGACCAAACCGAAGCCGTGGGTGTTGATTTAACTTATCAACAATATGAGGTTTTTGATTTGCCTATCGATTTAATGGCGAACACGACCATAATGGATAAGCACATTACCAAGCACAATCCTATCGGGGTTAACAGCGTCAACTACACCGGCAAAGAATGGGATCGCATACCGCAACTGCAAATCAACGGTTCGGCAACTTATCATATTACGCAGCCATGGGATGCGTCGGTGGGGGTTCGTTACCGCAGCGATTCGTTTCAAACCTTGGCCAATACCGATACAGCAGCCAACGTGATGGGCGGTACCGATGAGTCTACTTTTGTCGATTTGAAAACCTCTTATAGGCTACCGATTAACCCCAAACTGAAAAGCACCATTTCAGCGGGAATTGATAACGTTTTTGATGCCAATGCCTTTGAGAACCATCCTTACCCGCAACGCACCTATTTTATTAGTGCATCTCTGAAATATTAACGGCAACATGTAAAATAGCTTATTGATCAATACAAGGTGAGCATCTTTTAAACGCGACATCTTAAATAATAATAAATTACGAGGATTCTATGAGACATTCCAAGCCGCCATATCCGCTTGATCCTAAGCGCGCTTTAATCTGCATGCTGATTTTAACCAGTCCTTTCGCTGTGGCTGAGACCAAGCAAAACGTTGATGGCAAAAAAGCCGTTGCCGACAAATCCAAAGCAGTAATGGCAGATATGACGGTAACGGAAAAAATAAAGCCTACTGCCAAGGAGGTGTATAAGCTTCCGACAACGACAGAGAGCGTTACCAGTGAAAAAATCGACAACACTATCAATGCCATGACTGCTGAGGATACGGTTAAATACCTGCCCAGCATTCAAGTACGCAAGCGTTATATCGGTGACACCAATGCGCCGGTGGGTTGGCGTACTTCCGGTACCAGTCAGAGCGCCCGCGGCCTGATTTATGCGGATGGCGTCCTGCTATCCTCTCTGCTGGGCAATAACAACGGCAATACCGGATCACCGCGTTGGAATATGGTGTCGCCTTCGGAAATTGAACGGGTGGATGTGATGTACGGGCCGTTTTCAGCTGCGCATTCAGGCAATTCGATCGGCGGCGTGATTGATATCACTACCCGTATGCCGGAAAAATTCGAAGTTGGCGGCGATATAAGGTCGACTTGGCAGGATTACAGTTTCTACGGCAAGAAAAAGACCTTCGACAGCCAGGAATATTCTTTTAATGTTGGTGATCGTTATAAAGACCTGTCATTCCGTTTTGACGTCAGTCATCTGGATAGCCATAGCCAGCCTATCGCTTTTGTGAATCCTCTTGTGCCGACAGCCAACTCAGTAGCGGGTACGCCGGTTACGGGAGCGATTGCTAATTCAAACCCATACGGGGTTAGTGCGCAAGTGTTAGGCGAGTCCGCAATAAATCATACCGTGCAAGACAACTTCAAATGGAAATTGGGCTATGATTTCACCCCGACTATTCATGGCGCTTATACGCTGGGTTTATGGCAGAACGACAATAAAGCCGGCTTCAACAGCTTCCTGCGTGATGGCACCGGTAACGTGATCAATAGCGGTAACGTCAATATTGGCGGCAAACTTTACAATCTTGGCGGAACTGGTGGCGTTGCTCCTCTTTTTGCGGAAACCAGGGCCGATCAGATGCACTGGTCGCATGGCATGAACCTTAAATCCACTACCGGCGGTGTATTCGATTGGGATCTGGCCGGCAGTGTGGTCGATTACGGCACGGACCTTAGCCGCACATCGACACAAACGCCGGCACTGGCTGCTGGAAATGGCGCAGGTACAGTGACCAGCTTGACCGGAACCGGCTGGCATACCGCCGATGCCAAGGGTATCTGGCGTCCCGGTGTTGATTTGCTGGGCAAGCATGAGGTCAGCTTCGGTTTTCATCATGATTTATATAATTTAGATAACCCGGTTTATACCGTGACTAACTGGCAATCGAGTGATACCGGTACCATTAGTTCCAACTCGCAAGGCAAGACCCAGACCGAAGGTTACTGGGCACAGGATTCCTGGGACTTTGATAAAAAATGGAACTTGACGCTCGGCGGCCGCCTGGAAAACTGGCAAGCCTACGATGGCTATAATGCAGCTACCGTCGGCGGAGCACTCAGAACCCTCAATCAATCAGAGCGGAGCGAATTGGAATTTTCGCCTAAGGCCAAGTTGACCTGGAAGCCTATGGATCGTGTACAAACAGGCTTAGCTATAGGTCAGGCTTACCGCTTTCCTACTGTGACGGAGTTATTCCAGACGACTACGACGACTGTTGGCGGAGTGCAAACCATTGTTAATGGAAACCCCAACCTAAAGCCCGAAGAGGCGCTATCTTCCGAACTTTCCGGAGAATATTTCTTGGATCAGGGTAAATTGCGTCTGAGCTTGTTCCAAGAGCGCATAAAGGATGCTATTTTTTCGCAACAAACCATTCTATCCACCGGAGCTATTTCTAGCGTGCCTTCAAATGTTGGCGAAATTCAAACTTACGGCGTTGAATTCGCGGGCGAAGCCAGTGATGTTGGTATACAAGGGCTTGACCTTTACGGTACTGCCACTTGGGCTGATTCTGAAATTACCGAGAACGGGGAAGCAGATGCGGCTGCCGCCAGAGCAGGCGCTACTGCGGCTAATCCTCGGGCCAATCAGCCGTCAACCGGCAAGCGCCAGCCTAGGGTTCCCGAGTGGCGCGCCAGCGCAACCGTTGCCTATCGCCCGACTGACAAGTTGACTACTTCGGTCAGCGGCCGTTACAGCAGCGCGCAATTTAGCCAGCTAAACAACAGCGACATCAATGCAGAGACTTATGGAGGCGGCGGAGACGCATACTTTATTGTCGACTTGCGTACCAAATATCAATTCACCAAGCAGCTTAGCGCTTCGGCGGGTATTGATAACGTCAACGACCAGCAGGTCTGGTTATTTCATCCGTTCCCATCGCGCACTTACTTTGCCGAGTTAAAGTATAATTATTGATGACTTAAACTATAAGAAAAACAAAGCCGGACTTGTTGCGAGCCCGGCTTTGCTGCATAAAGGCTGGAAAGATATTGCCACTATTTTTCTTTATAATCCGGATCGACTCTTTAATTTGGTGTAACCCATGAAATCCATAACCCCATTTCTATTTCTTGCAACGCTGGCCGTCTCGGGCTGTGCCAATGACCCGGCTGTAACAACCGCGAACGACGCCAAGCAACATCAGGTTAACGAGGCTAAAAGCGCTTGCTCTGACGCCAGTGCGCAACCTTCAAACCAATGCGCTGAAACGGTAAGCGCCGCTTTTGACGGCAAGGGCGTGTTATGGATCACCTGGGCAAATAAGGATCATGCCTATGTGCAATCATCCGAGGATAAAGGGCAAAGCTTTACCGCGCCGTTAATGGTCAATGCCAATGCAGAGAAGATCGAAGCCAAAGGCGAATACCGCCCGAAAATAAAGCTGGATGCAAAAGGCAACATTTATTTAACCTGGACGCAGAAGCTGGAAGGCCATCATAGCGGCCATATCCGCTTTAGCCGATCAACTGACGGAGGCCGGCATTTTTCTGCGCCGGTTACCGTCAATGATAATCGGGATAACATCGGCCACCGCTTTGACAGCATGGCGGTCGGCAAAAACGGCGAAATTTTTATCGCTTGGTTGGATGCCCGCGATTATGAAGAGGCCAAAAAAGCCGGAAAGAAATTTGATGGAACATCGCTGTATTACAGCTGGTCGGATGATGGCGGCCAGCACTTTTATCCGAATAAAAGAATCGCCACCCATACCTGCCAGTGCTGCCGCCTGGACACCGCCATCGCGCCCGATAATACACCGGTCGTCACTTGGCGACATATTTTCGGAGGCGGCATACGCGATCATGGGCTGGTTAAATTCAATGACTGGAACACTCCCGGCGACACCCACCGCTTAGGCCGGGATAACTGGAAAATCGATGCCTGCCCGCATCACGGCCCCGGTCTATCGATTTCCGATTCCGGCATTTACCATGCAGTGTGGTTCAGCGGCGCTCCCGCCAATCCAGGTCTGTTTTATGCCTATTCGACCGATTCAGGGCAGCATTTTTCCACGCCGGTTAATTTCGCTAAGGAAGGCGCCGGCCATCCGCACGTACTGGCTTTAGGGGCGAAGGTTAATGTGGTTTGGCAGGAATTCGACGGCACCAATAATGTCATCAAGCTGATGAAATCCGCCGACAATGGCAAGACTTGGTCAAAACCGGAAGTAATTGCCCAAACCGCCAAATCCGGCGATCAGCCGTTTCTGATCAGTGACGGGCAGAAGACCTATCTTTCCTGGAAAACACAGCAGCAGGATTACGGTTTAATATCGATTGATGATAAATAGTCGTACCCATCCTACGCAAGCAATTCGGAAGGCCATAAAATACCGTTTAAAATTGATTGATAATAAATAGTCGGCAAAGTATGAAGCCCATGCTTTATGATGCCCAATTTAACAACATAAAACTGACCCTTATGGAAATTGTTTACTTTTTATTGCACTTGCTGAAAGACCCGCTGACGACATTGCAGGATTTTTTGGCGCATTATGAGATGCTCACCTACGGGATTCTGGTTGCGATAATCTTTGTTGAAACCGGCTTAATCATCATGCCGCTGCTCCCCGGCGATTCATTGCTGTTTGCCGTAGGTCTGCTGGCGTCATCGACGGGAAAACTGGATATTCAAATTATTATTCCGCTGCTGATCGGCGCGGCTTTGCTGGGCGATAATCTCAATCATTTTGTCGGCAAGCGTTTCAGTAAGCTCGTGAAATCCCGTGAGCAAATTTTGTTTTTTAAACGGGAATACATTACCCAAACCGAAGATTTTTACGAGAAACATGGCGGAAAAGCCGTTATCATGGCGCGCTTCGTGCCGATTATCCGCACCATTGCTCCTTTTGTGGCCGGCGCGGGCAGCATGAAATACACAAAATACATCATTTTTTGCATTATCGGCGCGACATTATGGGTTAGCAGCATAACCTTGGCAGGATATTTTCTCGGTTCAAATGAATGGGTCAAACACAATTTCGAAAAGATTGTTTTAGGCATTGTTTTCGTGTCGTTCATGCCAATGGTTTGGCAGTTTGTAAGAGTTAAATTTCTGAAACAACCTCAATCTATTTAGAACTTGAAGTTCTGTAATTATTATCGTGACCGTGCTAAGAAAAATACGGCGTTGCCCGGAATCTGAACATAACAGATGCACTATCGATGTTTAAAGGTAATATTCCTATGTTTTTATTTAACAGTCATGAGGGCGGTTTGGCCGGCCGGAATTTAAAGTCCTCAAATGAAGAGGCGAGTGCGTTAATGCAAGAAAAACCATCCTTATTTACAGCTTTAAGCGGAGAAGAAAACTCACGCTTTATGGGCGGGTTACTGTTAATTTTAGTGCTGCTGTTGCATATCGGGGCTGTGGTTTGGCTGCTAAAACCAAGCGAGCAACCTAAAACCCCATCGCTGATGGTCATGGAGGTCTCGCTGGTTTCTGCGCCTACACAAAAAGCCGAAATTACTCCGCCGGCGCCACCAAAACCCGTGCCGCCAAAACCTGAGCCGCCGAAAAAACAACCGGTTAAACAGCCGGTCAAGAAAAAAGCGCCGGTTGTGCCTAAGCAGGCGGAATTACCGAAACCGCAAGCGGTTGCTGAAGAGAAGCCCGCGCCTTCTAATCCTGCGCCGGCTGCCGCAGTTTCAACGCCGCAACCAGCCAGTCGGCCTGCTCCAGCGGCAGTAGCGAAGAGTGAACCGAGAATCAGCACCGGTGTCGTTCCGTTGGAACGGGTTCCGCCGAAATATCCGGCCAGGGCTGCTAGTCGGCATATTGAGGGTTGGGTGAAAATCGAATTCACTATTACTACCAGCGGTGAAGTTGAAAATGCCGTAGTTGTTGAGTCGGAGCCCCCTGAAATTTTTGACGATGCGGCGTTGAAGGCAATTAATCAATGGACCTTTAAAGAAAAGACAGTTGACGGTGTAGCTGTTGAACAGCGCGCTGTGCAGACGCTGCAATTTAAATTAACACAATAACCGGTTTGCACTTTATTAAGCTTACATTAGCCCAGCCAGGGCTAATCGGCTTAATGGTTGCGGCCAGGATTTCATTTTTAATTATTAAATAAGGAGAGGGGAATGCCCCATCATATTTCACCCACCGTTATTATCGACGGCACTTTGTATACTTTATTGATTTTTTCGGTAGCTACCTGGACAGTGATTTTTTTCAAAATCTGGCAGTTCACAAAGAACAATTATTATAACCGGCGCTTTAACCAGGCATTTTGGGATGCTCCTACTCTGGAGCAGGCAAAAACCCTGCCCGCAGAGTTAGCCAGAGGCCCTCAAGCGCGAATCGCCCGACAAGGGTTTACATGGATGGACGAAAGTCAGCAGTCTGCCGGCAAGAGCCTTAAATTTCGCGGCATTCCGGCTGAGCAACTGGAGCATTCGCTACTGGTGCAAATGCAGAAAGAGCAACACTGCATGGAAGGCGGTCTAACCATGCTGGCCAGCATCGGCAGCACCGCGCCTTTCGTCGGTTTGTTCGGTACGGTGCTGGGCATCATGCATGCGATGCATGAGATTACCGCTAGCGGTTCGACCAGTCTGGATATCGTTGCAGGCCCGATCGGCGATGCATTGGTGGCCACTGCCATCGGTATCGCGGTCGCAGTTCCTGCGGTGTTGGCTTATAACTTTTTCCTGCGTCAGGTCAAACAGCAACGTGCCGGCCTAGAAAATTTTGTCACCAGTTTTTTGCATATCACCCCAAGCGCGAACGCTAGCGGTAAGGAGTAAACATGGCCTTTAAACCACAATCGGAAGACGAAGGCGCGCTGAGCGAAATTAACGTTACGCCGCTGGTCGACGTCATGCTGGTGCTGGTGATTATTTTACTGGTGACCGCGCCGTTACTGACGCAATCCGTGCACGTGACTTTGCCGAAAACCGCCGAGACTACGGCGGACACGAAAGAGCAGCCGTTGCAACTGGGCGTTGATGCGCAGGGGGTGATAACATTGAACAAACTATCCTTGGCCGATCTGGCGGCGTTGGAAGCGGCGTTGAAGGCTGAACTTGCCAGAAATCCTGAAATAGGCTTGCATTTATATGCCGATCAAAATGTCGTTTACTCAAAAGTGGCCGAAGTCATGGCAACTGTTCAGCATGCCGGGATTACTAAAATAGCCTTTGTGACTGAAAAGCAATAATATATTTTTACAGTCTTATATGATGTAACGAAGCGTATCAGGCGCTTTATTCACTGCGGAGACACGAGATAGTGTTTTTCTGTCTTCGTGGTGCAATTATCTCTAAACCGAATAATATTTATTCATAAGAAAAATTTACGGAAATCAGCAAAAAATCTGATTACCGGACATTGGCAATGATTTGTACGCAGCTTATTTAACATATTATTCATTGATTAGAGAAGGCTTCCTGTCTAATTTCAGCTGGCGCGTACGAGGGCAGTAGTATCCATTTTATCGATTAGGTATATTATAGATATCTATTTTAAAAAATTTTGTACGAAGAAATCTATGCGAATTCAATTTTGGCAGTATGCCGACAGCCGGTTCCTAGCGGCGTGGGTTTGATGGACAAGATAAAGGGATTTGTACCTACCTAACCATCTAAATGGACGCCGGCCATTATTGCCGGACTATTTCGACAGATCGCTGCCCACTCTCTGATTAATGGCCGATTTTTTAAACTGGTTAAATAATCGTGCTTTTACTATCCGAGTAATAATGATATTGGACAAAAACGCCTGTTGATATTAATTCCACGCTACCTCTTTTACCCAATTTATATTTACTATGCCGTTAAATCCACAGAGTCACTCCAAAAAACAGTTAGCTGTTTTAGCACTAAGTACAATCGGCGTGGTGTTTGGCGATATCGGTACCAGTCCCTTATACGCAGTTAAAGCAGTCTTTGGTAATCATTTACCGATTGATAAGCTTCATGTGCTAGGTGCGCTGTCACTGATTTTTTGGGCATTGACGCTGGTTGTAACAACCAAATATGCAATCTTTATCATGCGTGCTAACAATAAAGGTGAGGGCGGCATTATGGCGTTAATGGCTTTAGCATTGCAAAGCGCTAAAGACAACCCGCAAAAAACACGCTTTATCATTACCATTGGCTTGCTCGGCGCCGCTTTGTTTTACGGTGACAGCATTATTACCCCCGCAATATCCGTATTAAGTGCGGTCGAAGGCTTGCAGGTAATTGCGCCTAAGTTAAGCCATTATGTATTGCCGATTGCTATTTCGGTACTTAGCGCTCTTTTCATTGTGCAGGCTAAAGGAACGGGAGCGGTAGGTAAAATGTTTTCACCCATCATGGGCCTATGGTTTGGTATTTTGGGTATTCTTGGCATTGTCAATATCATCCAGGCTCCTACGGTGTTGGCCGCAGTTAACCCTTTTTACGCGATTCATTTATTGTTTGAATTAGGCTGGCATGGTTTTTTAATCATGGGAGCGGTGGTTCTAGTCGTAACCGGTGCCGAGGCGCTTTATGCCGATATGGGGCATTTCGGTTTAAAGCCGATCCGTTATGCCTGGTTCAGCTTTGTTTTTCCTGCTTTACTACTGAACTATTTCGGACAGGGAGCGTTACTGCTTGAGCATCCTGAGGCAGTAAAAAATCCATTCTATTTACTGGCGCCGACTTGGGCTATGTATCCATTATTGATTCTGGCGACCTTGGCATCGGTGATTGCTTCGCAAGCCGTCATATCCGGGGCGTTCTCGGTCACAAGACAAGCTATACAGCTTGGCTACTGCCCACGCATGAATATCTTGCATACCTCAGGCCGAGAAGTGGGGCAGGTGTATATTCCTGCAATCAATTGGTTATTGATGGTTTCGGTGTTTGTGGTGGTATTGAGTTTCCATACGTCCTCGGCATTGGCTTCCGCTTATGGAATTGCCGTGACCGGGACCATGATTGTCGATACTCTGTTGGCGTTTATCGTCATTAAAGGGATTTGGCAATGGAAAAAATCGGCCAGTATTATTTTTCTGGCAATTTTCTTAACCATAGATTTTGTGTTTTTTTCATCCAACAGTTTAAAAATACCGACCGGAGGCTGGTTGCCCTTGGTTATCGGGATTGTGCTGTTTTTGATGATGACCACATGGATTCAAGGGCGTGCCATGTTGGCGGAATATATGGATGAGAGGCGTGTGCTGTTTGAGGATTTAGAAGATAAGATAGTAAGCCGCCAAGCCGCAATTGTTAAAGGTTCAGCTATTTACCTGGCTAAAAGCCTACATGGTGTGCCGCAGGTATTTTTACACAATTTTGAACATAACCATGTATTGCATGAGCAAATCATGGTGTTAACCATTGTCACCAAAGATGAGCCCTACGTTGATGTGGCTCACCGGATCAAAATTCGCGCGTTTGGCAATGATAACAATTTTTATCGCGTTAAACTTTATTATGGTTTTAAGCAAAATCCTGATGTTAGACATGCCTTAGAGCTTTGTGCTCAGGAGGGCTTGAACATCGATTTTAATCAGACATCGTTTTTTATCGGTAGTGAAAGGGTCTCTTTTAGGAAAAAAAGTCCCATGCCTAAATGGCGCAGACCCTTGTTCAGATTTTTATTTCACAATGCCTCAAGCGCGATTGAATTTTTCAAAATTCCCGTTGAGCGCGTCATTGAGCTGGGCATTCGTATCGAGCTTTAACGGGGCAAATAACGAATTTCTATATATTGATGATCAGGGTTTTGCTTTCACAAAAAGTCCGTTGAAGACCTCTAACACGAAGTCTTCGTTTATATTGCTACTGCATTTAAATTTTCATCTTCATACAAGCGTGATTTCTTCCAGCCTGCAAATTTGCTGTCATAGAATTCAAGATCATTATCAATCGAAAATTCATAACAACTTCTGAACAGTTTGGCGGTGCGGAACGCATGCAACTCGTCATCTGCCGTTACTTTATCGACATTGCCAACCTGAAAGGTTTTATTTCTTGATTTACCGTTGCTGACCCAGAATACGGTATAGCAAAGATAGCTTTTATCTTTACGGTGATCGTATTTGATCGTTCTGGATACGCCCGTGACGCCGGTGGTGGTTTTGTTTTTGGGCGGTTTGAGGAATCGCGTCTTGCTACCTTTTAAAACGGTCAGCATCTGATCTCGCCAAGTAATTGCAGCTTTTAAAGATTTACCTTTATTGCCCCATAATTTGTGGGAGAAATAACGACTGCTTTCTTTGCCTCGTCTTACGATGCGTACCTGAAAACCAAACACATCGGGCTCGGTAATATGTTTATTTTTTGCCATGATAGAATTCCATCAAACAAGTGAACTAAATGAATTTAACAGCCAAGTTAGGGCGACAGACTTCAAAAAAGCCTGAATAGAGTAATCCCCTGACACTATTGTAAGCTATAGATGACAAATTATGGCTAAAATTAAAATTAAAGCAAGCTAAAAATAACAACAATTTCGCTATTTCCGACTAATCTAGTGTACAATTTCAACAATCCACTGCGTCGGTGGCTAACGTTAAAGTTAACAGTCTTTTGTTTTTTCATTATTTATTTGGAGATAATCAATGAGCGTATTAGTCGGTAAACAAGCACCTGATTTTACAGTTCCTGCCGTTTTAGGTGATGGGCAAATAGTTGATTCGTTTAGTTTTTCTGAGGCCACTAACGGCAAGTATGCGGTAGTGTTTTTCTATCCATTGGATTTTACGTTTGTTTGCCCAAGTGAGCTGATCGCTTTAGATCACCGTATGGATGCATTCAAAAGCCGTAATGTTGAAGTCATTGCCGTATCTATAGACTCTCATTTTACCCATAATGCCTGGCGTAACACTCCCGTCAATAAAGGCGGTATCGGTCCAGTTCGTTATACAATGGCTGCGGATATATCGCACTCTATCTGCAAAGATTATGATGTTGAAGCAGGTGCGCCCGCCGTGGCCTATCGCGGCACTTTCCTGATCGACCGCAACGGTATGGTTCGTCATCAGGTTGTTAACGATCTGCCTTTAGGTCGCGATATGGATGAATTGCTGCGTATGATTGACGCTTTGCAATTCCACGAAGAGCATGGTGAAGTGTGCCCAGCCGGGTGGCGTCAAGGCCAAGCAGGTATGAACGCAAACCCCGCCGGTGTTGCAGAATATTTGGATAAACATGCCGAAAAGCTATAAGTTATAGCTTGCAGGACGGTTTAAGCGCCCTGTCCGACATAAAAAGGCTTAGACATAAAATGTCTAAGCCTTTTTTATTGTATCGAGAAAAGATAAAAAATGAGTTGGGGTAAATGGCGGTGCGGTTAACGGATAAGTGTCGGCTAAAGCTTACTCTTTGGTAAGAAAAGGAGAGGCGTTATTATTCCGGTTTGCTTTGTGCGAGATCATCTTGTGGAACGTTCAGAAACTTTCGATAGTTAATTGAGACCTTAAGTCCTGCGAAGCGCCCGGCCATTCTCACCAGCTCTTGGGTTTTTTTATCAAAGCTGATTTTAACCTCGTTTAAGGCGCGATCCTCATAACCTTCTTCTATGCGATGGGTTTCAAGCAGAAAACGGTAGATATATACCTCGAATTCCCCCTCATCCTTGATTTCAAAAGGTTCACCCAACTGCGCCAGAATGGCCGGTTTTCTGGGTAAGTCTTCAGAGATTTTATCCAGCAATGCGGAGTTGGCTTTAAGCTGTTTTTTGTCTTTATCGATTTCAGCGCCGCCTATAGAACGTAACGAAACCTCTAGAAATTTGGGCGGGGCAATCGCCAGAAAGAGTGGAGAAAATGACCAGGCAATCAAGCGATTTTCTTTGTTAAAATTTAAATCCGAATAAAATTTTACTTCCGGCTTGATCAGCAGATTATTGCCGTCAACCTTGCGAAACCAGTATCGCCAGCGCCTGCCTTCCGGTGTAGGATCGTCTTGGCTGGCATAAAGTTTGGATAAAGAAACGAAGTCTTTGCTGTAAAGAATGGGGTCTTTGAAGTGCAAGGTGAATTCATCGCTGGACTCTACAGAAAAGTGGCGATCGAATTCATCCATTTGCAAGTAAACTTGATATGCCCTGATCCAGTATATGCAACCGGACAATGAGCCTGCCAAGGCCAGCAAGAGAACAACGCGAAGACTTCGTTTAATTATTCCGGTTTTCATAGAATTGATTAATGCTTTGTTGTGGATTCTGGAAGAGTACTTTCCTGAGACAGGATATTCTCCACATCAACTTTATCAAAGTGGTATTGTCTATCACAGAATTCGCAGGTTACTTCAATAGAACCCCGTTCCGCTAGAATTTCTTCCAAATCAGTCCGTCCCATGGCAAATAATGTTTTTTCAATGTTTGACCGTGAACAGACGCAGCTAAATTCAACCGGCTCCGGGTCAAACAGTCTGACTTTTTCCTGATTGAATAATCTGTATAGCAGCTGTTCGCAAGTCAGATCGAACAATTCCTGCTCGGTTACGGTATTTGCCAATATTTCGAGATGCTCCCAGTTGGCCTCATGATTGCCTTGGGCAGGTAGCTCCTGTAACAATAATCCTACAGCCTGAGTGGCATTGGCAAATAACCACAAACGGGTCTTAAGCTGCTCGGATTGTTCAAAATACGTTTGCAGCGCATCGGCCAGATTGCCGCCCTGGAGTGGAACAATGCCTTGATAAGCCGCGCCGTTTTCCGTTTCAATGGTTAACACCAGTCGCCCCTGGCCGAACATGCTTTCCAGTGAAGCAGTGTTTGCATTTTCCTGGCCTCTTATCAAGCCTCGTATTTTTCGCTGATCCGTTGCCTGGGCAACCAATGTCTTAATGTCGCCATTACCTTGGGCTTGAAGAATCATCGAGCCTTTAAATTTGACGGTTGCAGACAGCATAACTACGGCCGACAAGGCTTGTCCCAGCTGCTGCTGCATGTTTTCAGGGCCGCGCTGATGAAGTTTTGCTGTTTGCCAGCTGTTAGTTAATTTGACCCATTCTCCGCGCACGCCCAGCTCTTCAAATAAAAAACGGCGTAATGTATCTTGCTCTATCATGTCTCTCCAGTTAAAAAAGTCGTGCATTTTTGGGCATCAGGATCATAATAATCCTTAACCTAACAGCTTCATAAAAATACCACAGGCTATGATTTTTTCATCAAAAAAACTTACCTTGCCCGATCCTAAAGAAGCTTTACCGGGCAGAAATACGCCAATGCCTATTACAAACAGACATTTTGTAACAGGAAATCCGATAGTTCCACCGTTTCCGGAAAATATGGAACAAGCTTTGTTCGCGATGGGCTGCTTCTGGGGAGCGGAGCGAAAATTCTGGCAATGTCCGGGCGTATTTAGCACCGCAGCCGGCTATACCGGCGGCTACACGCCTAACCCGACCTATGAGGAATTATGCACGGGTTTAACAGGTCATGCTGAGGCTGTTAAAGTTATTTATGATCCGGTTATCGTTTCATACCGTGAATTACTCCGGGTTTTCTGGGAATCTCATGACCCAGCGCAAGGTATGAGACAAGGTAATGATATCGGTACGCAATACAGGTCCGGAATTTATACTTATACTCAGCAACAGTTGGATGAAGCGCTTGAATCAAAACAACACTATCAGCAGCAACTTGCCCAAGCAGGTTTTAAACAAATAACTACCGAGATTATGCCGGCAAATGAATTTTATTATGCCGAGGATATGCATCAGCAATATCTGGCTAAGAATCCGATGGGTTATTGCGGCTTAGGTGGATTAGGCGTGGTTTTAGATTAGTCTTTAATTATAAAAGACAAAAAAAAGGCGATTTAGAAAATCGCCTTGGAATTATTTAGGAAGAATATGACGCAACTTTTCAGCTATGATGCTCTACAAGAGCTTTAAAAGTTGAGTTTATAATATCAATAAATAATGCAATAGAAAATGTGACATATTGTCGCAGTTTAATTATTGTTTAATTTTAATTAAGATCCCAATAATATATTTAAATAACCTAATTTCTTATTTGGGTTATTTCTATTCTCACACTGTCTTTATAAAATGCTTTCATACGCCGCACCTAAGTCAGAATTTTCTGCTCGACAAAACTTGAAGTGGCTGTTTATCCTCAGAAATTTGATGATACTCAGCGAAGTTATACTCATTGTTTTGTCAGTATACGGTCTTAATATTCGGCTGCCGGAGCAACAGCTCTGGCTGGTGGTATTGTCTATAGGCGTGGTTAATATTTATACCTCAATGCGATTAAAGACAGATGATCCTGTTACGGAATTGGAAATATTTTCCCAGTTGGTCATTGATGTGTTTAGTATTGCGGCATTGCTTTATCTGACGGGAGGTGCGTCAAACCCTATCACTTGGGTGTTTTTATTGCCTCTCATTATTACGGCCATCATGCTTCATCAATCTTATGCTTGGTATATGGTGATTTTGACCACGTCCATGTATACGGCATTAATGGCCTACAATATTCCTCTGCCGTCGATAGAGCCCCATATGCCCCGCTCGGAAATGCAGTACTCCGACGTAAAAAATTATGAACTGTTGCGGCAAGTTCATGCCATGAGTGACAGCCATTATTTTAATCTGCACATTTTTGGTATGTGGTTCGGCTTTGTATTCAGCGCCGGCTTAGTTGCATTTTTTGTGGTTGAGTTGGCTAAAACGCTAAAGACGCAAGAACGGAATCTGGCTGAAGCGCGGGAAAATGCGTTAAGGGATGAGCGTGTTGTTGCATTGGGTACCTTGGCGGCCAGTGCCGCTCACGATATGGGGACACCGTTGGGCACTATTGCTATTGTGACTCATGAGCTTGAACAGGAGTATCCAAGTCATCGATTCCCTGATCTGCATGAGAAATTACTGATTATGCAGCAACAGATCGACCGCTGCAAAACAGCGCTATCAGTGATGTCGGCGTCTGCCGGAGAAATGCGCGCTGAATCCGGTAGTGTTATGCTGCTGACCGATTATATTGATGAAGTAATCAACCAATGGCGCACTCATAAGCCTTTGGCAAAATTATGCTTTTTTATCAATCCTGAAGTTGCAACGCAGGCAAAAATTATCGCCGAACTTACGCTGACTCACTCGATTATTAATATTCTGAATAATGCCGCTGAAGCGTCTCCGCCTGAAAAGGGGGTCGAATTCCATGCGACCTGGGATTTAAATTACGCCGTTATTAAAATTAGGGACTTTGGCCCCGGTCTGCCGCCGGAACTAATTGATTTTGCCGGCAAGCAACCCGTGATCAGCAAAAAGCATGGATTGGGGGTAGGATTATTTTTAGCCTATTCCACGATTAATCGTTTAGGCGGTAAAATCAATCTTTATAATAGCGAATCGGGCGGAGCCTGTGTGGAAATTACTCTTCCTCTTTTAAATGCAGAGAACGAAAATGACAACTCAGGAAACGGATAAACCACGGCTGTTGCTGGTGGATGATGATGAGACTTTTTCTAAGGTCCTAAAGAGCGCTTTGGAGAAAAGAAATTATGAAGTATTGGTCGCTAACGATGTCAAAACCGGCATAGCATTTGCCGAACGCTATTTACCCGAATATGCGGTGATTGATCTGCGTATCGGGCCTGAGTCAGGGCTGGAGCTGGTCAAGAAATTGATCTCTTTGGATGATAATACCACTTGCGTCATGTTAACCGGCTTTGCCAGTATTGCTACGGCGGTCGAGGCAATAAAATTGGGCGCTACGCACTATTTAACCAAGCCGGCCAATGCGGATGAAATTGTTAATGCCCTGCATAAAAATGAAGGAGACTCATCGGTTTCAATTAGCGAGACCCCGTTATCGGTAAAGCGTCTGGAATGGGAGCATCTGCAAAAAGTACTAATGCAGCACGACGGTAATATTTCGGCTGCTGCCAGGGCGTTAAACATGCACAGGCGCACATTGCAAAGGAAGCTGGATAAAAAGCCGGTGAGAGAATAGTAAGTCAGAAACAGTCCAATAAAAAAGGCCGTAACTCTAAAGAGTCCGGCCTTTTTCATGAGTAAGACTAAAGCAATTAAGCGATAGCCTTTACTTTTGCATTCAGTCTGCTTTTACCGCGTGCGGCTTTATTCTTGTGAATAATGCCTTTGGTAACTGCTGAATCGATAATCGGAACAGCAGTGTTGTAGGCGGCTTGCGCTTTTTCTTTGTCGCCAAGCTTAACTGCGGCAATGATTTTTTTGATAAATGTGCGTAAGTTACTACGTTGTCCTGCGTTGCGAATACGGCTTTTTTCCGCTTGTCGCGCACGCTTTTTAGCTTGTGCTGTATTAGCCATAGTTTCTCGATTCTTGTGGTAAGTTAAATAAGCCGTGCATTATCATTATAAATGATATTATTGTCAAACAATTTTAACGTCCGGTAGCAGGAGCAGCATTGAGCAGGCAGCTTTTCAAATCGACCGTAGTGGTCGGCAGCATGACCTTAATTTCACGCATTCTCGGGTTCATCCGGGATATGCTGATTGCACATATTTTTGGTGTGAACTTGGCAACAGATGCGTTTTTTGTTGCGTTCAAGATTCCCAATTTCCTGCGTCGTTTATTTGCCGAGGGCGCTTTCGCGCACGCCTTTGTACCGGTATTGTCCGATTACAAAGAGCGCGGCAATAAGGCCGAATTAAAGCAGTTTATTGATAAAACAGCCGGGACCCTATCGGTATTTTTGGCGCTGATTACCTTGATCGGCATAGTTGCGGCTCCGGTGCTTATCATGTTGCTGGCTCCCGGTTTCATGTGGCAGGGAAGCCAATACGAGCTGTCCGTGCAGCTGTTGCAAATCACCTTTCCGTACCTGTTTTTTATTGCACTGGTAGCTTTTGCCGGCGGCATATTAAACGCGCACGGACGCTTTGCGGTCCCTGCATTAACGCCGGTTTTCCTGAATATCTGCATGATTGCGGCCGCCATTTGGCTCGCGCCGGTCATGGATGAACCGGTGACTGCATTAGCTTGGAGCGTGTTTGCTGCGGGCGTTGTGCAGTTGCTGTTTCAATTCCCGTCGTTGCTGCGATTGGGGCTAATGCCAAGGCCGAGGCTGGGCTTTAATGATGCGGGTGTCAAACGGATTATAAGCCTGATGCTGCCGGCCATTTTCAGCGTTTCAGTAACGCAGATTAATTTGTTGCTCGATACGCTGTTTGCCTCGTTTTTAACCGTCGGCAGTGTCTCGTGGCTGTATTATTCCGACCGTCTGGTGGAGTTCCCGTTAGGTATTCTGGGCCTTGCGTTGGCGACGGTCATCCTGCCGAGCTTGTCCAAAAGCCATGCTGCGGAAGACCAAGTTGCTTTCTCTCATGCGTTGGATTGGGGATTGAGGTTGGTTGTGGTAATCGGATTGCCTGCGACCATTGGCTTAGTAATGCTGGCCGAACCGATGCTGTCGACGCTGTTCCAATATAACGAATTTGGCGTCAACGATGTGCATTTTGCAGGATTGAGCTTGAAAGCCTATTCGGTCGGTTTGCTGGGTTTTATCCTGATTAAAGTGCTGGTGCCGGGCTTTACTTCGCGCAGTGATATGAAAACACCGGTTCGCTATGGAGTTTACGCGATGCTGGTCAGCTTGGGGTTGAATGTGGTGCTGGTTTTCCCGTTGGCGCATGCGGGGCTGGCGCTGGCGACTTCGTTGGGCGCATTTTTTAATGCTGCGTTGCTGCTGGTTAAATTGAAAAAAGACAATGTTTATCAGCCGGCCAGCGGTTGGCGGCTGTTTTTTGCCAGAGTAACGCTGGCTGCGGCAACGATGTCGGCCGTGTTGTATTACTTCGTCGATCCGGCTTGGTGGAATGATTGGAATTCCATGGAGCGCGTGATCAATCTGGTCAAGTGGATAGCGATAGGTTTGATGACTTATGCGGCGACGTTGCTGTTAACCGGGTTGAGGCTAAAGCATTTGGTCGCTCAGAGGCATGGATAAACTTAATAATAGATTTAGCCTGATATTATAAGGGTGTAGTATTTGTTTCTCACAGTGAAGCGTATCAATTGCAAAGGCCTCCTTACAAATGCCAATGAGAAATAGTGGTAATCAGAAACCAGATAAAAAGGATAAAGGGAACTACAAGGGCAATAATCAAGGACGTTCCACCCTTCCCAGAAAGCTCGGCCATTTGTCTTTGTAAATCAGGTGACGAGGCCTTTACCGATAGAATCTTTTCTTTGCAATGATGGTAATAAAGAGCATTTGCGTATATAGACGGTAATATGAATATGCACATTAAATACAATTTAAGGTCAAAGTGTAGTGCCCCAGCCACAAGCAAAATGAGAAAACATATAAGAGGATAAAGAAAGGCATTTAACCACATCTTTCTGTATAGCAGCCCAGCCAAAGGTTAGAAAAAATGCGGACCAGTGCCATGAAATCTCTGTTTTTCCATGGATGTGGAACAGAGCAAAACGGCGTAAATAATAGTCCTGACTTTTGATTCCTACTATGGCCTTATAAAGTGTTTCTTCGTCGCCTAATGCGTGACTTGCTGTATTTTCGGATATAGACTCATAACCACCCATGCATTACCTCCAGCGTAGACAGCTGCATGGCGGTTTGCTATCGCGACTCAATAGAGCACGTAGTAAAACCTCCCTACGAACTGATTTTCAATCAACCCTGCGTTAGCCTGGTTTCCGTTTCATGGTATTTCGCAACGCAATATTCGGCCACTTCAGCTGGCAGATGCGGACCGGGCGCGGTTTTACCCCAGCACAAGCTCCCTGTTCGCCGGAAACGCCACCTCGCGCTATGCGCTTGGATGGCCTTATTCCGGCCTGCGTCTTGCCTGTTTTGAAGGTTTTTCGTGGACTAATTGATCTTCTCTGACGCTAAAATCAACCTTGCGTCAACCTAACTTCCGCTTCATGATATTTTGCCGCGCAATATTCGGCAACATCAGAGGGCAGGTGAGGGCCGGGCGCGGTTTTGTCCCAATCCAGCGTTTCCAGATAATCACGGACATACTGCTTATCGAAACTCGGCGGACTGATGCCGACCTGATATTGATCGGCAGGCCAGAAGCGTGAAGAATCCGGCGTTAACGCTTCGTCGATCAGGTAGAGATCGCCGTTATCGTCGGTGCCGAATTCAAACTTAGTGTCGGCGATGATAATGCCTCGCTCTTTGGCGTAGGCGGCGGCTTCCTTGTACAGTTTCAGGCTGGCGTCGCGCACTTTTTCGGCCAGTTCTTGGCCCATCAATTCGACGGTTTTTTCAAAAGAGACATTTTCATCATGATCGCCCACTTCGGCTTTGGTCGATGGTGTATAAATAGGTTCGGGCAGTTGCTGCGCCTGCTGCAAGCCTTCAGGCAGTTTAATGCCGCAGACTGCGCCGGATTTTTGATAGTCTTTCCAGCCGGAGCCGATCAGGTAGCCGCGCACGATCGCTTCAACCGGCAACGGGTTCAGTTTTTTGACGACGATGGCGCGACCTTCGACTTGTGCGCGTTCGGCCGGATCGGGAACGACCTGCTCCAGCGGAATATCGGCCAAGTGATTGGGGATCACATGCTGCATTTTTTCGAACCAGAAATTGGACACGTTGGTTAAAACGCGGCCTTTGCCGGGAATCGGGTCGGGCAGAATCACGTCGAATGCGGACAGCCGATCGGTGGTGACGATCAGCATGTGCTTGTCGTCAATGTCGTAAATGTCGCGCACTTTGCCGCGGGCGCGGAGTTTTAGAGACGACAGTGTCGATTCATATAGAGCTTCTGGAGCGGTCATTAGGTTCTCGCTTGGTGTCAAATAGACAGATTTTACCTGTAAGTTTCGCTAAGCTCCATTTAGTTATCGGTATTTGGTAATCTGATGCATTATCGCCAAAATAGTCTGAGCTTTCGAGACGCATGTAATCCTTGTTTGACAACAGATTAATGCAATTAGCCGGTCCCAAATGCATTATCTGATGTTTATTGGCGAGGCTCTGCACTACCAGCGATATTAAAACGGAATTTTTAGCGGAACATATCCTTATTAACCGCCTTATCCATAGCCATTTTGGCGGTAATCAAGCCTTTATCAACCAGCTCTTTCATATTCTGATCCAGCGTTTGCATGCCGTCCTTGCGCCCGGTTTGAATTGCAGAATACATTTGCGCAACTTTGGCTTCACGAATCAAGTTCCTGATAGCGGCAGTGCCGACCATGATTTCATGCGCGGCAATACGTCCGCCGCCGATTTTTTTAAGCAGCGTTTGCGAAATAACCGCCTGCAACGATTCAGACAGCATGGCCCGGACCATATCTTTTTCCGCAGCCGGAAATACGTCGATAATACGGTCGATGGTTTTAGCTGCGGAAGTGGTATGCAATGTACCGAATACAAGGTGACCGGTTTCGGCGGCCGTCATTGCCAGTCTGATGGTTTCCAAATCGCGCATTTCGCCGACCAGGATGACGTCTGGGTCTTCTCGTAGTGCAGAACGCAAGGCTTCATTAAAGCCGTGGGTGTCGCGTTTGATTTCCCGTTGGTTGATCAGTGACTTTTGGCTTTCATGAACAAACTCGATAGGGTCCTCTACGGTCAGGATATGCGCATAATCATTGCAGTTAATATGGTTGATCATCGCCGCTAGCGTAGTCGACTTGCCGGAACCGGTAGGGCCGGTCACCAGCACCAGGCCGCGCGGTTTTTGGCATAGTTCTTCAAAAAATTTGGGCGCCTTCAGGTCTTCAAGGCTCAATATTGTCGAGGGAATGGTTCTGAATACCGCAGCGGCGCCGCGTTCCTGGTTAAACGCGTTAACACGAAACCGGGCAACGCCTGGCAATTCAAACGAAAAATCGGTTTCCAGGAATTCTTCATAATCCTTGCGCTGCTGGTCATTCATGATGTCATAAATCAGTGCATGGACTTCCTTATGATCCAGTGCCGGAATATTGATTCGCCGAATATCGCCGTCAACCCTGATCATAGGCGGAAGTCCCGCCGATAAATGTAAATCCGACGCTTTGTTTTTAGCTGAAAAAGCCAGTAATTCGGCGATATCCATAACATCCTCATGAAGACAAAAAAATTATCGTTATAGCATAGTTCATCTTTTTGTTTTTTGAATGTATGGAGTTGTGTTAGCTTTTACCGATTGTGTTACTCAGAATCGACAGCAACAGCCATGACAACCATAAGCCAAAGACTCAAACAAATACATTCGCAAATCAAGGATGCCGAGCTGGCCTATAACCGCCGGTCGGGCTCAGTACTGTTATTGGCCGTCAGCAAAACCAAGCCGGCCGAAGATATTGCCGCCGCCTATCAGGCCGGGCAGCGTCATTTCGGCGAAAATTATTTGCAGGAGGCCTTGAGAAAGCAGCAGGAATTAGGCGCTTATGATATTACCTGGCATTTTATAGGCCCCATACAGTCCAATAAAACCAGGCCGCTGGCGACGCATTTCGACTGGGTGCACAGCGTCGATAGTCTAAAAATAGCCCAGCGGCTCAGTGATCAGCGACCAGCCCATTTGCCGCCATTGAATATTTGCCTGCAAGTCAATATCAGCGATGAAGAAACCAAATCCGGCATTGCCCTGGCCGAACTGCCGCAACTGTATGAACAGATTGCCAAGCTGCCTAACTTGAAGCTACGCGGCGTAATGGCCATTCCGGCCCCGCAACAGGATTTTGAACAACAACGCCAGCCCTATAAAGCGCTTTATCAGGCCGTTGCAGAACTTAAGCGGCCTGAACTGGACACCTTTTCGTTTGGCATGACCGGGGATTTAAAAGCCGCGATTGCTGAAGGCTCAACTATCGTCAGAATCGGCACCGCACTGTTTGGCGAAAGGGATTATGGTTGATAAAAGCTTCAATCGATCACACTGGAGTGGATTCTATATAATGCTATAGTACAGAAAGATAATTAAGGGGGGGCGATGACGGATAAGAATAATAAAAAACATAAGATAGTAATTGTTGGCGGCGGGGCGGCGGGCCTTGAGCTGGCCACCAGTCTGGGTAAAAAATTAGGTAAAAAAGGCAGGGCTGAGGTTATGTTGTTGGACGCCTCGCCAACGCATATCTGGAAGCCGCTGTTGCATGAAGTTGCTGCGGGTACTTTGGATGAATCCGAACAGATTGAATATCTCGCCCAGGCGCATCGGAATCATTTTCGTTTCAGGCTGGGCAGGATGGAAGGCCTGGACCGGCAGAAAAAGGAAATTTATGTCAGCCCCACGCTGAATGACAGCGGCGAAGAATTAATCCCCAGGCGGACGTTCAGTTACGATACACTGGTGATGTCGGTCGGCAGCATCAGCAACACCTTTAATATTAAAGGCGTGGCTGAGCATTGTTTGTTCCTGGATACCACCGCACAGGCTTTTAAGTTTCAAAAGCAGCTGGTTGAATCTTACATGAAAAGCCATGCCGGCAAAGCCGCCGACAAGACCTTGTCGATCGTAATCATTGGTGCGGGAGCTACCGGCGTTGAATTGTCGGCGCAATTGCACGAAGTGACCGACTTGCTCGCGATCTACGGTCTGGATGAGTCTAGCGATGTGAAATTGACCATTATCGAAGCGGCCAATCAATTGCTGCCCGCCTTACCGGTCAAGTTAGCCAATGCCACGCAACAGCAGTTGGTCAAGCTGGGCATTGACCTCAAGTTGGGCCGCCGGGTAACCGAGGTCACCAGGGAAGGGGTTCATACCCACGACGGCGAGATGATACCGGCCGATCTTAAAGTCTGGTCCGCAGGTATCAAGGGCCCGGATTGGCTGCAAAACCTCGATGGGTTGGAAGTCAACCGGATTAACCAGTTGATGGTCGATGAAATGCTAAAAACCAGTGATGACAATATTTTTGCCATCGGCGATTGCGCGGCCTGTCCGTGGCCGGGCCATGACGCCAATGTGCCGCCGAGAGCCCAGGCGGCGCATCAGCAAGCGTCGACGCTGAGCAAATCGATCATCAATAGGCTGCGGGGCGGCAAGCTGGTGAAGTATGTCTATCTCGACTACGGATCGTTAGTGGCGTTGGGCAAATACACCACGGTCGGCAATTTGATGGGCAACCTGATGGGCTCTGTCAGTATCGGGGGATTTATCGCCAGGGTGGTTTACTTGTCCTTGTACAAAATGCATCAGGTAGCTGTACATGGCTATTTTAGGACGTCAATGTTGACGCTTTCTAATTTATTTAGACGTAGCGCTCATGCAAAAATAAAAATGCATTAGAACTTTTAATTACCTGCTCAATTATTTTTATAACCATTTACAAAGATCAAAAACATGTTTGAAATTGAATACGAGTTCCGCGAAGAAGATTTAATTCATTTTAATGAAATGCAATTCATGAGAAATGAAGAGATACAAAACAATATCAGGAAAAACCGTTGGATAGTGCCGGGTATCATGGCGCTGATCGGTTCGTTTTATTACTTCTACTATAGCGATATAAAGTCAGCGGGATATGTCATTGTTATTGCAGCGTTATGGGCGTTGTTTTCGCCGAAAATAATGATGCTGGACTTACGCAGACAGATACTCAAAAGCTATACCGCTAAAGAAAAGGTCAATATGTTCGGCACTTATACGTTGAGCATCGATCCTGCCAATCCGAATTATCTGCTGGAAAAATCGCCTAGCGGCAAGCATAAAATGGCTTGGGGTGATCTGGTCAGGGTGGAGTACGGCAAACGCTATGTGTACATCTATATCAACTTGAGCACTGCGCTGGTAATCCCGGTAGAAACTGTCAAAAAAGGCAATCTTGAGGAATTTGCCGAGCAGGCGGAAAAGATGATTGAGCGGTTTGCGTAAAACTAGGAGGCCCGATGTGGACCGATTTGCCGTCCATATCGATTCCCGTACCGATAGAGGAAATTTTTCATCAAGTAAGAAGCTATGATTACAGCACTATATGCATCATTATCAGCCTTATTAATAGTCAGACTTTCTCTTTCGGTCATAAAACTGCGCAGACAGAACCGGGTAAGCGTCGGTGACGGCGGCAACGAGGCTTTGCAGTTAGCAATTCGCGCCCATTCAAACGCAGTGGAATATATTCCGATAGCATTAATGCTTTTGTTCATGCTCGAATTCAACGGGGCGCCGAAGCTGCTTGTGCATTTATTAGGGATTACGCTGTTAATCGGGCGCATGCTGCATGCTATGGGACTTCCCGCAAACGATTTGCGAAAAAGAGTGTTGGGCATGCAGATCACTATTTATCTGTTAATCGGCTTGGCGATAGCCAATATATTATTTTTATTCTCAACAGTTGCCGGGATGTTTAAGCTTTAGCAGTTATATCAGCTTTGGTTGAGATAAAGCATCAACCACAAATTAAAAATTTTCACCTTGAACCTTCATGTTAAATTTTAGAAATATAGCCCTTCGCCGTGGCGCGCGGGTGTTGTTTGCCAACTCGTCGTTCACCATTCACAAAGGCCAAAAAGTCGGTTTCACCGGCGCAAACGGCGCGGGCAAGTCCAGTTTTTTTGCGTTAGTCAGAGGCGACCTGCATTTGGATGAGGGCGATTTCTCGATGCCGCCGGGGCTGGAAATAGCCCACGTTGCCCAGGAAACGCCGGCCGTCGTCCGCTCCGCTATCGATTATGTCATGGACGGCGATCAGCCGCTAAGACATCTGCAAGCCCAGTTACTTGCTGCCGAGCAAGCCGATGATGGCTTGAAACAGGCCGAATTGCATGCCGCTTTGGACATTATCGGCGGTTACAGTGCAGAGGCCAGGGCTTCGCGTCTAATGAACGGCTTAGGGTTTAGCTCCGACCAGGAAAACAATGCCGTGAACTCGTTTTCCGGCGGCTGGCGGATGCGCCTTAATTTGGCCCAAGCCTTGATGTGCCGTTCGGACGTATTATTGCTGGATGAGCCGACCAACCATTTGGATTTGGATGCGGTGATCTGGTTGCAGGATTGGCTATGCAAATATCCCGGCACTTTATTGCTGATTTCCCATGATCGGGACTTTCTGGATACGATTACCGATCACATCGTGCATATCGAACAGAACAAGGCCGAAATTTATACCGGGAATTATTCGGATTTTGAACGGATGCGCGCAGAAAAGCTCGCGCAACAGCAATCGTCGTATCTAAAACAGCAACGCGAAATCGCCCATATGCAGAGCTTTGTTAACCGCTTCAAGGCGCAAGCCACGAAAGCAAGGCAAGCGCAAAGCCGGATTAAAGCTTTGGAGCGCATGGAATTGATCGCGCAAGCGCATGTCGATTCGCCGTTCAATTTTAGCTTTGCCAAACCGGGAAGAATGCCTAATCCGCTGTTAACGCTGGATAAGGCGGATATTGGCTATGGGCAAACCTGCGTTATCAAGCAGGCGGGGCTGTCCATATCTCCGGGCGACCGTATCGGGCTGCTCGGACCGAATGGCGCGGGCAAGTCCAGCCTGATCAAAGTGCTGGCAGGCGATATGAAACCGTTATCCGGCAATAGGAATGAAGCGGAAGCGTTAAAAATAGGTTATTTTGCCCAGCATCAGCTTGAGCAACTGCGCATTGATGAAAGCCCCTTGTGGCACTTGCAGCAACTGGACAAGCAGGCGACCGAAAAAGATTTACGGAATTTCCTGGGCGGTTTCGATTTTTGCGGCGATAAAGTTCTGGACGTCGTTAAACCCTTTTCCGGCGGCGAAAAAGCGCGACTGGTATTGGCGCTGCTGGTTTATCAAAATCCGAACCTATTGCTGCTGGATGAGCCGACTAACCATCTGGATTTGGAAATGCGCCATGCCTTGAGCGTGGCCTTGCAGGACTATGAGGGCGCAATAGTCGTCGTTTCGCATGACCGGCATTTATTGCGCTCGGTAACCGATCAGCTATTATTGGTGTCAGGCGGTAAGGTGCAACCCTTCGATGGCGACCTTGACGATTACCGGCTATGGCTGGCGGAGCAGAAAAAAGGCGAGGAAATAACCGGTGTTGACACTGTGCAAACCGTATCGCGGAAAGATCAAAGAAAGTTGGATGCAGAACGCAGACAAAAACATAAGCCGTTATTTGACGCGTTGAAAAAAGCTGAAATCGCTGTTGAAAAATATCATAATGAACAACGGCAACTGGAACAGCGACTGGCTGATCCTGCCATTTATGCGGAATCGGAAAAGGAGCAGTTAAAAAAACTGATGGAGCGTAAAGTGCAAGTCGATAAGGCCTTGGATGATGCCGAAGCGGCCTGGATGGAGGCAGAGGAAAATATTCAAGCGGCTCAATAATGAAAAACGGCTTGTGTAGAGTGGCCGGTAGGCCGCCCGCCCGCTGAGCTTGACTCATGCATAACAGGAAAAATCATGTTTGAATTGATAAAATTATTATTCGATATTTGCCTGTTTAAAAAGGGGCCTCAGAACTTACCATTTTCAGTATGGGTGTGGCGGCTATTAATCGCTGCTGATGTTGTTGTCAGTTTTTTGATGGTAAATATCCATACGAACTGGCTTAGCTCACTGTTACAGGCTATTGTTTCTGTCTTATTCATCGTCGGATTTAGCTGGCTGATGTTATATATCACTCGAAAGCCGGAGCGATTTTATCAAACAAGCGGCGCCTTATTGGGTACTGATGCATTGATTAGCTTTTTTGCCCTACCGGCAATAGCCTCAATGACAATCGAAAGAGGTTCTTTACTGGTATTTGCTGTAACAACAGTTTTAATGGCTTGGCATTGGGCCGTTATCGGGCATATTTTTCGCAATGCGCTGGAGCAAGCTTGGACTTTCAGTTTAGGCTTGGCGTTTTTATACATACTGGGATCTTATCAGGTGATAGCTTTATTGTTTCCTGAAGCTGTCGGTGTTAAATAGGAGGTATCATGGAAAGCTATAAACATATATTACTGGCGGCTGACTTTTCCGAACATGGCGAGACTGTTGCCGATAGAGCTAAAGAATTATCCGAGAGATATCAGGCAAAATTGAGCATTGTGCATGTGATGGATAATTTGCTGATTACCGATGCGGCTTATGGATCAACGATTCCTTTTGATCTTGATCTGACTGCTGAGTTAATGGCGTCGGCAAAAAAGAGGCTGGCTAATTTGGCTGACAAACTTGATATTGCTGAAGATTGTCGATGGATGGAAACGGGCAGCCCAAAATTGGAAATAATCAGGGTTGCTGAAGAAAACCAGGTGGATTTAATCGTAGTCGGCTCACACGGCCGGCATGGTTTCGCGCTATTGCTGGGGTCGACCGCAAACGGCGTTTTGCATCACGCGCTGTGTGATGTTTTAGCCGTGCGATTGCATGATGAGTGATTTTGGTAATGTTAGTGTTAGGGTACTTGTGGCCCTGACAATTATAAATGGCGGCCGATGGACGTCCTAATTTTAAAGGTAGATAGTAAATGATTGGACAGATTGAAAGTTATGATCCCGATACACAAACCGGGGTGATAAAAACGGAGAAAGAGTTGTTTACGTTTCATTTAGATGGATGGATCGCGGACGTACCGCCTGAAGAAGGCGATGATGTTACCTTTGATGTGGAGGGAACATTTGCGCGCAATATTAATTTGGTGGGCGCCTATTTAGAGCCTCCTAAAGCCGTCAAATATAAATATTTAGCTGCTGTACTGGCGTTATTTTTAGGATGGACAGGCATACACCGGCTTTATCTGGGCTTTTACAAACTGGCCTTTATGCAGTTCATGCTGACAGTGATACTTTACGTAACCGGATTGCCCGGGTTTGCGGCGCTTTGGGGTTTTACCGAAGGTATTCTGCTTTTTGGCGGACAGATCAATCAAGATGCTAAAGGCCGCCCTTTAAAATAGTTTAAAAAAACAACAAGACAAAAAAAAGCCCTTGTGATAACTCACAAGGGCTTTTTTTAAAGCTGTTTATTCCTTATTTGGAAACAACATTAGCCGCAGTTAAGCCTTTTGGACCTGATTCGATATCAAAAGTAACTGTGTCGCCTTCAGTCAGAGTTTTAAATCCTTCTCCTTGAATAACTGAATGATGAACAAAAACATCTTCGCCGCCATCAGCAGGTGCAATAAAACCAAAACCTTTTGTGTTGTTAAACCACTTTACGGTGCCTGTTGCCATTTTGAAACTCCTAAAATAAAAACTTACGGTTAACACAGAACTACAACATTGATAACCGGACAACCTAACAATTTAGGAATCCCTTAACTCAACATCTGTTTTCTGACTTGGGGTATTGTACTGTTTTTTCTATGATACTGTCATCAGCAGATTTTATAAAAAAACGGTCTGCTGCTAAAGAGTTGGGGCTGGATAGCACGGTACAGGGAAAGGAAGAAACTGCGGTATTTGTACGCTTAACTTGCCATAATGCTACCAGCAATAGAGAAAGCCGGAGTAAGAAATTGGTAATTTGTTAATCGATAGGCTGACTACCGCTCAAACGCATGGACGATAATTACTCGTCTTCTTGCCGTTCAATTTTATTCAGCCGGGCTTCTGTTTTGAGATTATCGGGTGTTGGGTAATCGTTATCGGGCTTGGGCGCAAAAAGCTTGGAACATAACAAGCCCAGTTCGAACAGCATCCACATCGGTACCGCCAGCAATGTTTGCGAGACCGCGTCGGGAGGCGTTAAAACGGCCCCTACGATAAACGCGCCGACAATCACATAAGGACGCTTATCGGCAAGATCGGCAGGCGTTACCACGCCGGTCCAGACCAAGACGATCGTGAATATCGGCACTTCAAAACAAACCCCAAACGCGAAAAACAGGGCTAAAACAAAGTCCAGATATTTGGCAATATCGGTCATTACCGCTACGCCATCGGGTGCGGCAGCGGACAAGAATTTAAAAACCAGCGGAAAAACCACGAAATAGGCAAAAGCCACGCCGATATAAAATAGCAAAGTACTGGCAACCAGTAATGGCAAAATCATGCGCCGCTCCCGCTTATACAATCCTGGAGCTACAAACGCCCAGAACTGATAAAGAATAAAGGGTACGGAAATAAAAATCGCGGCTACCAGCGCCAGTTTAAACGGCGTAAAGAATGGGGATGCTACATCAATAGCAATCATCGTGCTGTTTTTAGGCATGTGTTCCAGCAGGGGGCCGGCTAATAGGCTATATATTTCATTGGCGTAAAGAGCCAAGCCCAAAAATACGGCTAGTACGAAAAAGACTATGCGCAGCAGTCGGTTGCGTAATTCAATCAGATGGCTGATAAAAGGCTGTTCTCCGCCCCCGTCAAAGTTATTTTTGCTCATGCTGTTCGGCTTTGGTCGTCGGTAAGGGCTCCTTATGTTGCTCTGTCTCGGGGACGGCTCCTGCGTTCAGGTCGTCCTGCGCTTTTGAAATGGTAGACTTGAGCGTGTTAGAAGTTTCATTGAGAACTTGCTGAGCTTCCGGCAAGCCGGACTGCTCTTTAAATATCTGGCGCATTTCTTCGGCGTGCAGTTCCATTTTGATCTCTTCCTTGACCGATGCCACCATATGGCGCGTTTTGCCTAACCAGAATCCGACAACCCGGGCTACTTTAGGCAGTCTTTCAGGACCTATCACCAATAAGCTAACCAAGCCGATCAGGCAAAGCTCCGAAAATCCTACATCAAACATGAATATTAATCTTTATCAGCTTTTTTGGAAGTGACTTCGCCTTCGATGGTGTCAGCTTTATCTTCGGCGGGTTTATTGTCTTCTTCGCCTTCCTTCATGGCTGTGCGAAAGCCTTTAATGGCTCCGCCCAAATCGCTGCCTATATTGCGTAGACGCTTGGTGCCGAACACCACGATGACAATGGCTAATACAACTAATAAGTGAGTAACGCTAAGACCCATTTCAAACTCCAATGGAGACTTTGCCAGGCAAAGTCATTATTTGTTACGTTGCGCCTTTTCTTCAAGGCCGGACAAGCCGAAACGACGTTGCAGTTCCTGCAATACATCATCCGGCCCCAGTCCTTGATCGGCCAGCAACACCATGCAATGAAACCACAAATCGGCGGTTTCATAAATAATCTGTTTTTTATCGCCGTCTTTAGCGGCAATAACGGTTTCCGTGGCTTCTTCTCCGATTTTTTTCAGTATGCTGTCCAGGCCTTTGGCATACAGACTGGCGACATAAGATTTATCGGCAGGTTCCAGTTTACGCTGTTCCAGAATTTGTGCCAGCTGTTGTAGTACTTCACTCATGATTTTTTATAGATAGCTTCAGGGTCTTTTAATACCGGTTCTACGTTTTGCCATTGACCATCCACCAGGCTGCGGTAAAAACAGCTCTCTCGACCTGTATGGCAGGCAATACCGCCTTCTTGTTCAATTTTAAGCAAAATGACATCTTCATCGCAATCCAGAAATATGCCTAGCACTTTCTGCCTGTGACCGGATTCTTCACCTTTGCGCCATAATCTTCCGCGTGACCTTGACCAGTAAACCGCATAACCTTCGGCAACGGTTAAATCCAAGGATTCGCGATTCATCCAGGCAAACATCAATATTTTTCCGGTTTCCGCTTGCTGTGCGATAACCGGCACCAATCCGTCTTCAGTCCAGCGTATCTCGTCCAGCCAGAAGTTGCTCACAGACGCACCTCTATGCCGCGCGAGGCCATGCGCTGTTTGGCCTGTTCAATGGTGTACTCGGCAAAATGAAAAATACTGGCAGCCAATACCGCATCGGCTTTGCCTTCAAGAATACCTTCGGCCAGATGATCCAAATTGCCGACGCCGCCGGATGCAATGACCGGCACCGTCACTGCTTCGCTGATGGCGCGGGTTAACGGCAAATCAAAACCTTCACGGGTTCCATCCCGGTCCATGCTGGTTAACAGGATTTCCCCAGCACCGTAGTCGACCATTTTCTTTGCCCATGCAATTGCATCAATACCGGTGGGCTTGCGGCCGCCGTGCGTAAAAATTTCCCATCGACTGGCTTCGCCTGCGTGGCTGACTTTTTTAGCGTCTATGGCCACTACGATACATTGCGAGCCGAAACGTTCTGCTGCGTCACGGACAAATTCCGGATTTGCAACCGCTGCGCTGTTAATGCCGACTTTATCGGCTCCCGCATTCAGCATACGGCGTATGTCTTCCAAAGTCCGGATGCCACCGCCGACCGTCAACGGAATAAAAACCTCACCGGCTACCTGCTCAACGACATGAACAATGGTATCCCGGTTATCATGCGTGGCGGTAATATCCAGGAAAGTGATTTCGTCGGCGCCTTCACGGTCATAACGTCTGGCAATCTCTACGGGATCGCCGGCATCACGAATGTCGACAAATTTTACGCCTTTAACGACGCGGCCATTATCGACATCCAGACAGGGAATAATGCGTTTGGCTAAGCTCATGGTTATTCAAATGATTCCGCTAATTTTTCGGCCGCTTCAAAATCCAGCGTGCCTTCATAAATTGCCCGTCCGGTGATGGCGCCCATAATGCCGTCGCCTGCGGCAGCGCCCAAAGCTTTGATGTCGTCCATATTGGTAATGCCGCCGGAAGCGATAACAGGAATCCGAATCGCGCGCGCCAACCGGGCTGTTGCTTCGACATTAACTCCGGACATCATGCCGTCTCTGGAAATATCGGTGTAGATAATAGCTTCGACGCCGTCTTCTTCAAAACGTTGAGCCATGTCGATCACGTCATGCTTGGATAGCTTTGACCAGCCGTCAATAGCGACTTTGCCATCCTTTGCATCCAGCCCGACAATGATACGGCGCGGATATTCCAGCGCCATATCCCTGACAAAATGCGGCTCGTTAACGGCTTTGGTGCCGATAATGACGTATTCCACACCGGCGTTAAGATAGGCCTGAATGGTTTCTTCATCGCGAATACCGCCGCCTATCTGTACCGGTACATTGGGGTAGGCTTCAACGATGGCGTGAATTACATCGGCATTTTTTGGCTTTCCGGCAAACGCGCCATCCAGGTCAACCAAGTGGATTCTTTTCGCGCCGGCGGCAACCCATTTGCCGGCTACAGCGACCGGGTCATCCGAAAAAATCGTATTATCATCCATTCGTCCCTGACGCAAACGAACACATTTTCCTTCTTTTAAATCGATTGCAGGTATTAACAACATAACTTATAAAATCCTCAACGGCATGTAATTATTATAGAGGCGGATTTATCCACCCAAAGACGAAATACCCAGAAGGTACAATGAATCCACTTCTACGCTTGCCCATCCCAATGCAAAAAATTGTTCAGCAGTTGCAAGCCAACCGCCTGACTTTTTTCGGGGTGAAATTGTACGGCAAAGATATTGTCTTGTGCTAAAGCGCAGGTAAATGCATTCGGGTATTGCGCAGTCGCCGCCATTATCTCTGCATCATCCGGCTGTGCATAATAACTGTGTACAAAATAAAAGCGACTGTCTTGGGGAATATCTGTCCACAACGGATGGTGTTGCAGTTGATGGACTTGATTCCAACCCATGTGCGGAATTTTAAGTGAGTTGCCGTCGCTGTCTTTTAACGATTCAGGAAAATGTACAACGTGTCCGGCAAAAACATCCAAGCATTGAATGCCGTCGTTTTCTTCACTGTCAGTCAACAAGGCCTGCATACCTAAGCAAATTCCCAATAAAGGTTTGCTTTTGGCAACCTGCTGGATAACATCGGCTAAGCCCGATTGATTGAGTGCCTGCATACAATCCCGTATTGCACCGACACCGGGAAAAACCACCCGGTCAGCACGGAGGATAGAGTCGGCATCGGACACGCACACAACATCGACTTCAGGCGCGGCATGTTGCAGGGCCTTTACGATGGAGTGCAGGTTGCCCATTCCATAATCAATTACAGCGACAGAAGACATAAGAAATACAGGCTAAAAGTTAGAGGTTAAAGGGTGCCTTTGGTAGATGGCATTATGCCCGCCATGCGGGGGTCGGCGGTAATTGCCATGCGTATGGCCCGGCCCATGGCTTTAAAGATGGTTTCGGCAACATGGTGGGCATTGGCGCCTTTCAAGTTATCGATATGCAAACTCACACCGGCATGGTTGACAAAGCCTTGGAAAAATTCGCGGAACAAATCCACGTCAAAACTGCCGATCATCGCCTTTGGATATTTCACCTCATAAAACAAGCCGGGGCGTCCGGAAAAATCAATTACAACCCGCGACAATGCTTCATCCAGCGGCACATAGGCATGCCCGTAGCGGTAAATGCCTTTTTTGTCTTGCATGGCCTTGGCAAATGCCTGGCCTAAGGTAATGCCGATGTCTTCAACCGTGTGGTGGTCATCAATATCCAAATCGCCTTTTGCTTCAACTGTCATATCGATCAGGCCGTGTCTGGCAATCTGGTCGAGCATGTGTTCAAGAAAAGGTACGCCGGTTGAAAACGAGGATTTACCCGAACCATCCAGGTTAATTTTGATTTTAATTTGAGTTTCAAGCGTATTTCGCTCTACTTCCGCAGTACGTTGATCCATGTTTACATTACTTATATTAAAGACTGGCAATATATTACTATGACAAGCAAGATTTTGCAGCGTTTGTTATTGGCACTGTCGAACTTACTCAAGTCCTTAAGGCATATGTAGTTTTGAGCGTACATTATGTTCAGCTTTGGCTGGCTTTTTTTATGGTTGGTTTCTGAGACAATAGTCATGTCACCAAAAGAGGAGATGGATTTCAAAGAGGTTCAACAGGATGTTGCCAAGGATGGAATAAAGTGCCAACCAAGCAGGTGACTTTTAGTCCCAGCACACATCACCTTGTGTTCTGGGACTTTTTTTGAATAAATGCCACCATACCCACCGTATAATCGATTCTCTGCATATTATGGATAAGTTTACCTTTTGACCTTTCTGCTATTGACTGTCATTTTCAATAGTGTGTTACCTTGTTGAGCACCAGCGGATCAAACTGAGGTTGAAGATTTATAGCCGGGCGTGATTATTGATAAGGAATGTAACTGCTTATTTTCGGTGTGGTAAAATTCCCAAAATATTCAAAGTGGGCAGCTTATTTTAGTCTGCCCGCTATTTATCGTTATAAGCAGGCTATAACATTAGAGGAAATACCATGAAATTCAGTCCATGCGTTGATAAATGTACTTACGAAGGAACTCACTGTGAAGGCTGCGGTCGAACACACAAAGAAATAGCCGAAACTAAAAAGTTAGTTATGGCGGTAGTGAATTTTGCCCAAGAGCAGGAGTATGAAAATATTGAGGATTTTGCCAACGCTATCGGTCAAAGCGTACTGAAAAAACTAAAGAAATCTGCGGCGGAAAAATAGTGGTGTTAAGCCCAAATAGTTATGATATTTACTCCTGAAATTATCGGCTATTTAGCCGCAACACTGACTACCGGCTCATTCATCCCGCAGGCCATACTGACGATAAAAACCAGAGATACCGAATCCCTTTCCCTGGGCATGTACAGCACGTTTACGTTGGGCGTGTTGTGTTGGCTAATTTACGGTATCCATCTCGGCGATAAGGCCATTATCATTGCAAACTCAATAACACTGTTATTGGCCGCATCCATACTAAGCTTCAAAATCTACAATTTAATACGCAATAAAAAAGCCTAGGCAAATTATAGCTGCTGAAGAATCTCCAGGGCATTGCCGTCAGGATCACGACAAAACAGCGCTTTCCGGCCGGATTTGCTCAGGGTGTAGGCGATACTGTTTTGTTCCAGTACTTCCCGAACCGGCTCCAAGTCCGGCACACTTAATGCGATATGCCGGTCACGCCCACCATGCTCGGGGCGACCGGTTGTCCGGTCAGGGTTTTCGAGTTCCAGTAAGTGAATCTGCTGAGCGCCTAACTGCAGCCAGGCGCCGGGAAAGCCCAGATCCGGCCGGGCGGTCTGCGGCATGTCGAGAATGTCGCAGTAAAACTTCAGCGATGCCGCCGTGTCAGCAACAACAAGACTGGCATGATGCATGGTGAAATTAAATTTAGACATTAGACCATCCAAAAACAGTTGTCATGAATTACAAGTTTTTTACTTTTTCCAATACTTCCTGGGCGTGACCTTCGGGTGTGACGCCATAAGCCACATCAACCAATTCGCCTTGTTTGTTGATAATGAACGTGGAGCGAAGAATCGCCATGCTTTTAACGCCGTTCTTTTCCCGTTCCTGCCACACGCCATAGCTTTCGCAGAGTTTGCCGTCTTCGTCGGCCAGCAAATCTACTTTCAGCCCGTACTTACTAATGAAATCAGTATGGCTCGCGCAAGTATCCTTGCTGACACCGATAACCACGGTATCCGCCTTGGCAAATTCCTCCGCAAGCTGCGTGAACTGGTTGGCTTCTATGGTGCAGCCCGGCGTGTCATCCTTGGGGTAAAAATACAAAACCACATTCTTTTTGCCCAGATAATCGGACAAACTGATCGTTTCATTCGATTGATTTTTTGCACTGAACTGCGGGGCTTGCTGGTGTTTTTCTAACATGGGCATCTCCTTGAGAGTTCACGGATTGTTAAACCTGAAACCGCAGTGTAAGCGCATCATATTGTTCCTGCAAGTCACGAGGTGCACGTTGCGTAGGACACGTAAGATTTTTTTATTCACCACGAAGGACACGGAGAACACGAAGAAAATAATAACTTCGTATTCTCCGTGTCCTTCGTGGTGATAATTTTTTAATTATAAATCAGAAATTATGCCTTATTCTCGCCGCCGAACAGCTCCAGCAAACGCGGCAGGAAGTTCGACAATTCTAACGACATAATCGAAAAATCCACATCGAATTGCTCGGCTTCAGAGCCTGATTCAGTATCGGCCACCTGATCCTGAATCAGATCAAGAAACTTCAGGCGCTTAACGGCCAGATTCTCATCAATAATGAAAGCAATACGGTCAGCCCAATTTACGGCCAACTTGATGACTTCCTTACCGGTATCCAGATGGTTTTTAATTTCCGGTAGACTCAGGTCATGGCGTTTGCAGCGAATGATGCCGCCTTCCTCTTCCGGCGAGCGCAATTCGCACTCGTCTTCAATCGTGATATCGTTCGGCGCTTGATTGTTAATCAGCCACTCGGTCATGACTTTGACCGGTTTTTCGATAGTATTGAGCGAAACGGCCGGCAACGAGCCCAGACATTTACGCAAACTGCTCAGCAAATCTTCGGCTTTTTTAGCAGAAGCCGCATCGACAATCAGCCAGCCGCCTTTAGGGTCGATATAGGCGTAAGTCTTATTCGAGAACGTGAACGCGCGGGGCAACAACTCAAAGACCAGCTCGTCCTTGAGGGCGGTGCGTTCTTTTTTGGCTAACTTACGACCTTGCTGTTCCTCAGTTTCAAGAATCTTTTCCTGCAACATTTCATTAACGACGGACGCCGGCAGGACTCTTTCCTCTTTTTTTCCGCACAGCATCAAGAAGCCGTTCGCACTATGTACCAGTTGCTCGGACGATTTGCCCAGCGGTGACGTCCAGCCAAAAGTAAATTCCTCATGGCTGCCGCAGGGACGAAAAGCCATTTGTTCAAGTTTTTGTTCCAGGTCTGCTGGAGCCAAAGTGAAATCTTCAGTAAGACGAAAAATGCTCAGATTTTTAAACCACATGTGCAACGGAACTCTTGTAAATAAAATGACTGCGCATTATCGCAAATTTGGCGGGGTAAAAATAAATTTTGTCAGATTACGGATGAATGGGTGATAGAGCGCGGATTCATAGCAATTATCAAGGCAGCTATTAAGCGGAGAATGAGGTAATCATACTTTAATGAGGTAATCATACTTTTTAATAAACTAAAAGACGGGTGTCGTATGATTTATGATAATGTATTACTTTTAATTCATATGTATTTTGTGTAATATGATTTCTTTGTCATTAAACGTCGGGCGGCCCAATGATTACCAGACATCCAAACTTTATGTTCCGTGAGGCGGAGCTGTTACGCATACTTGATCGTTTATCGGAAGGGCAAAGCGTGTTACTCACCGGTATTCGCCGAACCGGTAAAACCGAGCTGGTCAAAGCCGTATTGGTGGAATTGCCCGAACAACCCGAAGCGGTTTATCTGGATGTGCAAGATTATACCAGCCTGACAACGTTCTACAGTGATCTGTTGCGGCATATGCCGAAAGACATTGTTGGTATGTTGCAACAAAGTTTAACTGTATTGCGCTTGGCTCCAAGTAAGCTCATTGATTGGTTTAGGTCGCAAGTTGATAACGTTTCGGCGTCAGAGGTTACGGTTGAATTTCGTCCGCCCAATGACGACCTGCAACGTTATTGGGAACCGATAGTCGAACAGCTGGCGAAAATTCTAGCCAAAACGCCGACCGAAAAATTACCGGTTATTGCCATTGATGAACTGCCTTTTTTTATCGAAAATCTCCTTGCCAGAAATTACCAAGCGCATGACATTGAGGTGTTGCTGGCTTCACTACGAAAACTGCGCAGTAACGGCTTGCGTTTTATCATTGCCGGCTCGATCAATTTAGAACATCTGCTCGAGAGCCTAAACATCCCCAAGACCGTACTCGGCGGCCTGTGGCGCGAGAGCTTGCCCTCTTTTACCCTTGATGAGTCCGAAACTTATCTTAAAACCCGCTTGCAAAGCACAACCGCAGCAGAGCATGAATTGGTAAAGATGATTTTGCAGCAATTGCCTGACCACATCCCGGAATGTTTAGATACGGCAGTAGGTTATTTAAAATTTAAGCCCACACTTGCCGAAGCTCAGCAATTGCTGGACAACAAAGTGTTACCGCATTTACAGCGTAGTTTTGTTTATCAATTTGAAGAACGACTCGTCAAACATTACACGCCTGCAGAACAAGCCGTTGCCGAGCAAATTCTGGATGAGCTGGCAAGAGGTGAGAACGAACCGCGGTTGCTTCCTCCTGAGCTGGTTTCAGGCACAGACCGTGCTGTTCTGGTCAAGTTGCAATTGCACGATTTCATTACCCAAGCGGCTGATTATCGTTGGAGCTTCACGCTCAACATGACTCGCTTATGGTGGCGCGCAGCTCGGAGTTTGGCATGAGAGCAGGGCATATACCTTGGTTTAATCCACGGGAAATGGCGGATGACACCGTCCTTAAACTCAGCACCGGACGTGAAGGTTTATGCGCTGAATTCATAAAGGTCGTCAAACAACGACTCAGTCATCCGGCTACCGGCGGGCATTGGCTGGTGACCGGGCAACGCGGCGGCGGAAAGTCGTATTTCTTGCGCTTGATCCAAGCCACGTTGGCGCAGCAAAATGATCCCAGAGTGCGCTTTGTATTGCTGCCCGAAGAACATCAAAACATCGCCGCGCCGCATGAACTGTTGCTGGAAATAATGCGCATGCGCCAAGTCGACAAGGGTGATCTTGGGCAACCTTCGGCATGGCGGGTCGCGGATCGTGCCGGGGAATGGCAAAAGGCCAAAGCGCAGTTGCTCGATAGCCTGGACGAACAACTGTTGGTTGTGGCGGTGGAAAACTTTGACGAGTTATTGGCGCAAGCCTTTACCAGCGATGAAGATCATTCCTTATTGCGCGTCTTGCTCAGCCACGAGGCCAAGATTTTATTCTTGGTTACCAGCGTAGAGGGTAGCTTTGATGAAAATTACGATGCCCGCTTGTTTAAGCAATTTGAACATCATGAACTGGCAGGCTGGACACCCAAAGAGCACCGCATCTATTTGCAAAACCGCGCACACTTGGTCAATAAAATCGCCAGTCCCAAACAGTTGGCGCGGGTTGAAGCCTACAGCCGATTCACTGGCGGCAATCCGCGCGTAGCGGCAGTATTGGCTGGCGCGATACTCGACGAGCAGGAGGTGTTGCTGGCTGCGGCGGACATACACGCTACACTGGATAAAATGAGCGACTACTACCGTGCTTTATTGCAACGGGTTCCGCCCAATTCCAAAAAAATTCTCGATGCGTTAATCCGCGGCGGCGAACCTTGTTCGCAAAGCGGCTTGGCCGAGCGCCTGGGAGCCAAGCAAAGCGATATAGCCCGCGCCGTATCCTGGCTGCATGATTTTGGTTATATCGCCGTGCAAGCGGTCAAAGGCGGCAAAGAAAAACCCTACATCATGGCTGATCGCTTATTTGCGCAGTTTTACCGGATGCGTTATTTGCAGCCGGGGCAGCAAACGCAACTGGCGATATTGGCGGAATTTTTGGCGGAAGCGTTGGAGCAGCGCGAAAAGTTCAATTTTGCCGAACGTTACTGGTTGCGAGGGCAGGAACCTGAGGCTAGGATGATGTTGGCGCTGGCATTGCAAGATAATCATATTGATGTTGAACAGTTGCCGGAGACATATCGTTCAACCGAACAATTGATGCGGGTGGCCGGGCAGATTTTAGAGCCTAGAGAGAAGGAGGATTTTTTTGCAGGATGTGAAAAACTATTGGCCGAATACAATACCGATGAGAGTTTCTGTGCTACTTATCGGCAGGCTTATGAAGTATTAAAAGTATGTAATCGCTTTGGCGATGATTTGTCTGGGCAACGGATAGCGGCATTAATTGATGGAAACTTAGCGATATCGCCAGTACAGAGGCTATGGTTGTTTAGATTTTGTGTAGCTTATGATTGTAAAGAGGAAAAGTTGCGTGAATTTTTAACAAAGCTTGAACAGTTCATTAAAAGTATAGAAGAACTCAAGGCTGCTGATTTGGTACAGTTTCAAAAGATTGAGTATCAACATGAACTCAATAAACAATTTCCGCTTGCAGCCAGTTATGAGTCGTTAGCTAAACGCTTAAGCGCTGGCAGTTCAACATCCAATGTCGCCCCAAATCTGGAAAAATCGCTACAACTCTATACAACAGCATTACAGCATCGTTTAAAAAACACTCAATTAATCGAAGCCAAAAATGTATTGGCAGCAATTAACAGGATTGCCATTCAGTTAGATGAGCAACAACAATATCAGATTAGTATCAGCGCGTTATCTGAAATTCTGAAAATTGCCAAGCCTGTATTAAACCATTGCATTGAGCTAATAGGTTGCGTTGATTGTTTGGCTTTGGCAAATTTTGGTCTGAATAACTATGCTGAAACTTTGGAGCTGTTTAACGAAGCCCTTAAACTTGCCAGAGAACAGAATGAGACAGATCTGATTGCGTATAATCTCACCTTAATAGCTATATTTAAAGGAGGCGTGGGACAGACCGAAGAAGCTCTGATTGATCATCGAGAAGCTTTGAGTTTTTCGCAAACATTGAAAAACGAAGGAGGGATCGCTTTAAACATAGGTCAAATCGCCCGGTACACGCTGGTTAAACAAGGACTCAATGCAACTTGGCAGGAACTTGCTGGAGCTAAATCACTGCAATCATCTGATCAACACAGCGCTGTAGAGCCGTTAGCTGATGCTATTGAGGATATAAGCCAACAACAAGGCCTCCCCGCCGCATTCGTCGTTGCTAACCAACTGCTAGCAGAATTACCCGCCCATTTTCCCGCTCCGTATGAACCTTTTATACGCGCTTTGTGGATAAGAATGGTGAAGCTGCAAGTAAACAAAAAATTGCTGCACGATTTAACCGACGAGCTGATACCTCTGTATGGCGCTTCCATGCAACCTTTGGCGGAACTCTTAAAGCAATGGCTGGATTATCTGGATATGCCAACCGAACAACGCGACGATTATTTATCGCGTTTAAATCCCGATCTTGCGGCCACCTTAAAGGCACTAGGCGAGTTTGAATAAAGCATCTATGAGATTCGGTTCAACATCAACCCAATAGCTTAATTAGACGAGTTACGGAAATAGGATCGGTTTTTTGTTGCTGTTGGGCCATGCCGCAAATTTTAGCCGAGTAAGGCGCATCGCGCCCTTACTCGATACTAAGCTGTATTGAAAACCTTAATGTCCGAAACGGGGGCGTTGGTGCAAATGGATTTAACTGGTGCATCTTCAAAACCAAATCAACTTAGCCGCCATCACAAACAGCAGCAGCGAAAAATAGCGTTTCAATGTTTCTGCGTGCAGTTTATGAGCCAGCTTTGCGCCTATCGGGGCGGTATAGATGCTGGTCAGCACGATCCCCAGAAAAGAGGGGATATGGATATAGCCTAAGCTCCAGTCAGGCAACTGAGATGCATCCTTGCCTAATAGGGCATAGCTCACCGTTCCGACTAAGGCGATCGGCAAGCCGCAGGCGCTGGCGATTGCGACGGCATTGCGCATGGGTACCTGGAAATGTACCAAATAAGGTACAGTGAGTGTGCCGCCGCCTATTCCCAGCAATGACGATAGCATTCCCATGAGGGTTGCCATTATCAACTGCAATCCTTTAGTGGGCTGTTCTTGTCCGGGCTTGGGCTTCAATTGCAAAGCCATTTGCACGCCTACCGATACCAAATAGATGATAAAGATAGAGCGTAATATGTCAGCGTCTATGTGATCCGCGATTACAGCGCCGGCAGCCGAGCCGATCATGATTCCGGGGGCCAGGGATTGCACTTTATGCCACAGCACGGAGTTCAGGCGATGGTGCGCCAGCACCGAAGCGATCGAGGTGAAAATAATGGTCGCCAGCGAGGTTGCCACCGACATGATCATGATCAGTTCGGGGGGAAACCCTTGTCCCGCAAACAATATTGCTAAAACCGGCACAATGATAAGGCCGCCGCCTATCCCGAAAAGGCCTGCCATGAGCCCAGAAACAGCGCCCAGTAAAAGGCTGGCTAAAAAAATTGCTATCATTTTGTTTCCCTGGTGATATGTTGGATGATTCGTCGACCGCCCGGCCGTTATGCCTTTTTTAGAATGCAGCTGTGTTATTCTAGGGCATTGTTAAACGGCTTGAGCAACTAAGTGGAAATATACCTTGTTGGCGGCGCGGTGCGCGATAAATTACTTGGGCTTCCGGTCAAGGAGAAGGACTGGGTGGTGATCGGCGAGACGCCGGAATCCATGGTGCGGCAAGGCTTTCGGCCGGTGGGCAAGGATTTTCCGGTGTTTTTGCATCCGCAAAGTCAGGAAGAATACGCGCTGGCCAGAACCGAAAGAAAAACCGCGCCCGGTTATAAAGGCTTTACGGTGCATGCTGAGCCCGATGTCACTCTGGAGCAGGATTTGATTCGCCGTGATTTGACTATCAATGCGATGGCGATGACGCCGGAAGGGCAACTTATTGATCCATACGGCGGGCAGGGCGACCTTGAACAACGCATTTTCCGGCATATCTCGCCGGCTTTTGCCGAAGATCCGGTACGGATTTTGCGCGTTGCCCGTTTTGCGGCAAGGTACCGGCATCTCGGCTTTACGCTGGCCGAGGAAACCAAGGGCTTGATGCAAGCTATGGTGACGGCAGGGGAAGTGGATCATCTGGTTCCGGAGCGGGTATGGGCGGAATTGTTTAAAGCGCTTAATGAAAAGTCGCCCAGTGCTTTTTTCTATACCTTAAAAGACTGCTCGGCGCTGGATAAAATCTTCCCGGAAATAGCTTGCTTATTTGGCGTGCCGCAGCCGGAAAAATATCACCCGGAAATCGATACCGGCGTTCATGTCATGCTCTGTCTGGAGCAGGCGGCGCTGTTGTCATCCAACCCCGAAGTGCGGTTTGCGGCATTGGTTCACGACCTGGGTAAGGGCGTATCGCCTAAAGAAGACCTGCCGCATCATCGCGGCCATGAAACCCAGGGCCTGCCGATTCTGGAACAAATGTGTACCCGTTTGCGCGTACCCAATTCATTTAAGGCGCTGGCCTTGCAGGTCATGCGCTACCATACCCACTGCCACCGGGCTTTTGAATTACGCGCTTCAACATTGACTGATACGCTGGCCGCCTTGGGAGCATTTAAGCCGGTCAATAAACTGCCTGAGTTTTTGCTGGCCTGCGAGGCGGATGCCAAAGGTAGGGCCGGGCTTGAAAATGTCCCTTATCCTCAAGCCAAACTGCTAAGCGGTGCGGCCAGGGCGGGAGCATCGATCGATACTTCAGCTATTCTAAACGGCGAACTTAAAGGTGCACAGATAGGCGAGGAGATTCGTCGCTTGCGGATCAAGGCGATCAGCGAGTTTATTAGAACGTCTGCACTGGCTAGGAGTGTTGAATAATGCCGAAAAGATTATTATAGTTAAGCTCCTTTTACTATCCTGACATCATAAACATGCCTTCTTTCGACATCATTTCAGAATTCGATAAACACGAGCTTACTAACGCCGTTGACCAAGCCAATAAGGAAGTCAGCACGCGCTTTGATTTTAAGGGCACCGACTCAAGCTTTGAATTGAATGACGATAAAGTGATCATGATCTCCCAATCGACGTTCCAGTTACAGCAAATGTTCAGTGTTATCTGCGCTAAACTCACGCGACGCGGCATTGATATAGCTTGCATGGAGACGGGCGATCCAAAGCCTAGCGGTAAGGGGATGCGTCAGGAAATCACCATGAAGCAAGGGCTGGATAAGGAGCTGGCCAAAAAAATCATTAAATTGATTAAGGACAAAAAACTGAAGGTCCAGGCCGCTATTCAGGGCGACCAAGTCAGGGTGACTGGCAAAAGCCGGGACGATCTGCAAGAGGTAATTAAAATGCTTCGGGAAGAAAAGCTGGAAATGCCGTTGCAGTTTGAGAATTTCAGGGATTGAGATTTATCCCTGAATCTTTTTATAAGCAAAATAGCCGAGAATGGCTAGGCTGAGCCAACCCGTAACCAGCGGTCCGACGACGTAATTATAGCTACTGACCAGATAAAGAAATTCCGAGTTAACGTTTGTATTGAAAACGCTGCCGCTCATTTTTATCTGCCATACCCAGCCCGCATGACAGCCGATACACAGGCCCAGACTTTCTTTTACCTGTGTTCTAACTACGGCAAGAAAGGCGCCGACCGCCAACAATGAAAAGAATGCCGATGCGTTTTTCGGGTTCAGTACATTGACGAACGCTTCACCTAACAGGATAAATCCACTGAATGCATTAAATTGCTGGTGGGGTATCTCGGTTCTGCTGTCGAGAAAATGCAGCCCTGCAAAATAAGCTGAGCTGATCAAAATTGCTGCCACAACCGGCATGTTCTTTTTTAAACCGGCCAGCAGCATCCCGCGAAAAACCGATTCTTCAACAATTCCAATTAACAGCGCCAACAACAATGACAAAGTCGCTTTTTTAGCGGCTAATTCGACGGTCCATTGCTGCGACTCATCAATCACATTGATGCCGAGAACATACAAAATAACAAATATCGGCATCAAGGTGATTAAGCCAAGCCCGAATCCTTGCAGTAGCTGTTTTAGAAACGCCGGTCTGGTGGTAAACCCTAAGTTTTCTTTTCTAAGCTTAAGATAAGCCATGACAGGAAATATACTTAATACCAAGAATATCTGTGTCAGGCGGTGGATGAGCTTGCGCAATAGTGACGGGTCGTCCAGTCCCAGAGCGATCAAATAGCCTAACAGGCAGGCCGTTGAGGTGAGCGCCAACAAGACCAATAAAGGCACTATGGAATAAGCAATGTATCGCGTCATTGTTGATTTTCAATTTCCGGATTCGTAATTTTGCCAAAATCGCCCCATAACAGCTGCACGGCAGCCAAGGCGGCAATGGATGCGGTTTCTGTTCTTAATATGCGGGCGCCCAGACGGACCGGTATAAAGCCCGAGGCTGTCGCGATGTCTCGTTCCTGATCGGAAAAACCGCCTTCAGGACCGGTAAGTAAGGTGACTGTCAGTGCTTCAGGTTTTAAATCCATTAATGTCGCCTCTGCGTAAGGGTCGAGAAATACTTTCAGCCCTTGCTGTCCGCCTACCCAGTTTTGCAGGGTATCGACTTCCGGTAATGCGGGCAGGGCGGTTCTGCCGCTTTGTTCGGCGGCATGCTGGACGATTTTTTGCCAGTGCAACAAGCGTTGCGGTTTTTTTTCGCCTTTGAATTGCACCAGGCAACGCTCGGTCAATAGCGGCGTGATGTGGTTGACGCCCAGTTCAACGGCTTTTTGCACCGTTAAATCCATCCTGTCGCCCCGCGAGATGCCCAGCCCCAAAATAACCTGCAATGGCGACTCCACGCTGCGGTCGTTCCATTGCCCGACGTTAATCAGCACGGCCTTTCGGCTGACTTCGGCAACGGCGCTCAAATACTCGCCGCCGTGCCCGTTAAATAAAATGATCGGGTCGTCTTTTTTTAAGCGTAGCACCGTTCTGACATAATGCCCGTTATCATCATCCAATTCGATGACTTTGCCCGTAGCCAGCGATACCGGCGTAAGTAATCTGGAGACGCGCATAATCAGTCCTTAACTGCCAGTTGTATGCCTTGCCATGCCACCTCGGCGATGCGTAAAAGCTCATCCTCGGTGACAATGTAGGGCGGCATGAAATAAATGACGTTGCCCAAGGGACGCAATAAAACGCCTTGAGACAGCGCGTATTGATAGACTTTGAGACCGCGGCGCTCCTGCCAGGGATAGGGTTCGCGGGTGTGCTTGTTTTTGACCAGTTCAATCGCCAGTATCATGCCTGTTTGCCTGACTTCAGCGACATGCGGATGATCATGAAAGCGTAGCGCCGCTTTCGCCATACAGTCAGCTAACGAGCGATTCTTTTCGATGATGTTGTGCTGCCGGAAAATATCGATGGTGGCAATGCCAGCCCTGCAGGCCAGCGCATTGCCGGTATAGCTGTGCGAATGCAAAAATGCGCTCATCGTTTGATAATCGGCATAAAAGGCCTGATACACCTGGTCAGTGGTCAACACCGCCGACAACGGCAAATAGCCGCCGGTCAAGCCTTTGGACAGACACATGAAATCGGGGCTGATTGCCGCCTGTTCGCAGGCAAATAAGGTTCCTGTACGTCCAAAGCCGACCGCGACTTCATCAGCGATCAAATGCACGTGGTATTTATCGCAGGCAGCGCGCAACAATTGCAAATAGACCGGGTCATACATACGCATATTACCGGCGCATTGCACCAAAGGTTCGATGATGACCGCACACACCGTAGCGCTGTGTTGTTGCAGCGTCTCCTCCATCAGCGTGAAGCGGCGGGTGGAATAATCTTCCCAGGATTCGCCGGGTTCGCGGTGATAGCAATCCGGGCCGGGTACGGTGATGACGTCCATCAATAGTGGCGCGTAAGTTTCTTTATACAGAGCCACATTGCCGACGGCCAGCGCGCCTAAAGTTTCGCCGTGGTAACTGTTTTCCAGGGTGATGAATTTGGTTTTTTGGGTTTGCCCGAGGTTGCGCCAATAATGAAAGCTCATCTTGAGCGCGACTTCTACCGCAGCAGAACCATTGTCGGCATAAAAACAGCGGTTTAGTCCTTGCGGCGTTATTTCGACCAGTTTTTCCGCCAGTTCGACCGCTGATTCATGGGTAAACCCGGCGAAAATCACATGCTCCAGGGTATCGAGTTGGTCTTTTAATGCCGCATTGATTGCAGGATTGGCATGCCCGAATAGATTCACCCACCAAGAGCTGATCGCATCGAGATAGCGGTTGCCGTCAAAATCTTCCAGCCAAACGCCTTGCCCTTTTTTGATCGGGATAACCGGAAAAGTTTCGTGATCTTTCATTTGCGTGCAGGGGTGCCACAATACGGAAAGGTCACGGTTGGAAAAGGAGTGATTGGACGACATAAGCTGAACGGCTCAGGTTGGTAGACGTTCCCAATCGGAGCTTGGGAACGATGTAATGCTTGCTGAAAATGCGGGTTTGGAATGTGACCTTGTGTTCAGTCTTTGGGTTTGACGTGCAAATTTTCCAAAATCGCCAAGGTAGGCGCAGCCTGGTTCATCGTATAAAAATGCAGTCCGGGCGCGCCGCCTTCCAGCAAACGTTGACAAAGGCTGCTGACTACGTCCAGACCGAATTTCTGTATTGATTCCCTGTCATCGCCAAAGCTTTCCAGACGTTTTCTGAGCCAACGGGGGATATCCGCTCCGCACATTTCCGAGAAGCGGAACAATTGCGCATATTGGGTAATCGGCATAATACCGGGGACGATGGGGATGGTTATGCCGTTTTTTTCACAAGTATCAACAAAATAAAAATACGCTTCAGCATTGTAGAAATATTGGGTAATGGCCGCATTGGCGCCTGCTGCCACCTTACGCTTGAAGTTGCTAAAGTCTTCCATGCCGCTGGAGGCCTGTGGATGCACCTCTGGATAGGCCGCAACATGAATCTGGAAGTGCTCGCCGGTTTCCTGGCGAATGAACTCGACCAGTTCATTGGCGTAGCGGAATTCTCCGGCTGACATGGTGCCGGATGGCAAGTCGCCTCTTAATGCGACGATTTTAGTAATGCCATGATCCTGATAGTCTTTCAGAATCGCCCGAATGTTGGCTTTGGTTGAGGCAACGCAGGATAAATGGGGGGCGGCAGGGATGCCTCTGGCTTGAATATCAATGACCGTAGAGAAGGTTTTATCGCGGGTCGAGCCGCCTGCGCCAAAGGTAACGGAAAAAAAGTCGGGATTGAGTTTTGCCAGTTTGCTATGAACAACCTGCAGGTTTGAAGCGCCTTCTTCGGTCTTCGGCGGGTAAAATTCGAAACTAAATAGTTGGGGATGCTTTTGCATTTTTACGGTCTCACTGCCGGGAATCAAACGACTGCAGATACGGATGTCTGTCGAAATGTATCGTTCCCGCGATCTCTGTCGAGATACCGCTGTGGACGCGTTGTAGTCCGCATCGCTGGAGCAATACGGACTACATTCCCACGAAGGCCGTGGGAACGATGATTAATCAATAACGGTAATGATCGGCTTTAAACGGTCCTTCTACCGGAACATTGATGTATTTGGCTTGTGCTTCAGTTAACACGGTCAGATTGACGCCCAATTGTTTCAGGTGAGATCTGGCGACTTTTTCATCCAGCTTTTTAGGCAGGATATAAACCTTGTTTTCATACTGCTCGGCATTTTTCCAAAGTTCAATTTGCGCCAGAACTTGGTTGCAGAACGAGTTAGACATCACAAAGCTAGGATGTCCTGTCGCGCATCCCAAATTAACCAAACGTCCTTCTGCCAAAATAATCAGGCGCTTGCCGTCAGGGAAAATGACGTGATCGACTTGTGGCTTGATATTTTCCCAAGTGTATTGACGCAATGAGGAAATTTCGATTTCAGCATCGAAATGGCCGATATTGCAAACAATCGCCTGGTCTCTCATCGCCAGCATGTGCTGATGAGTGATGATATTGAAGTTGCCGGTTGCGGTAACAAAAATATTGGCCAGCGGGGCGGCGTCTTCCATGGTTACGACGCGATAACCTTCCATCGCTGCTTGCAATGCGCAAATCGGGTCGATTTCGGTAATCCATACGGTTGCACCCAGGCCGCGTAATGATTGGGCACAACCTTTGCCGACATCGCCGTAACCGCAAACTACGGCGATTTTGCCGGCAATCATGACGTCGGTGGCGCGCTTGATGCCGTCGACCAACGATTCGCGGCAGCCGTACAGGTTGTCGAATTTCGATTTGGTGACTGAATCGTTAACGTTAAAGGCTGGGACTTTTAATGTGCCTTTGGCGACCATTTCATACAGGCGTAATACGCCGGTAGTGGTTTCTTCGGATAAGCCTTTAATGTCGGCCATTAATTCAGGGTATTTCTCATGCATCATGACGGTTAAGTCGCCGCCATCATCCAGAATCATGTTTGGGCGCCAGCCATCAAGGCCATCAATTGTTTGGGCGATACACCATTCGGCTTCTTCCTCTGTTTCGCCTTTCCAGGCAAAAACAGGAATACCGGCCGCTGCTATTGCCGCAGCGGCATGATCTTGGGTAGAGAAAATATTGCAAGAAGACCAACGAACCTCGGCCCCTAATGCGGTCAGGGTTTCAATTAATACCGCTGTTTGAATAGTCATGTGCAGGCAACCGGCAATACGAGCGCCTTTTAACGGCTGCTCTGCACCGAATTCTTCGCGCAGAGCCATCAAGCCCGGCATTTCAGTTTCGGCAATATTGATTTCCTTGCGACCCCATTCTGCCAGAGCAATATCGGCAATTTTATAATCTGGTTGACTCATTGCTTTTCCTTTGTTTAGTGTATTTATTTAAGACCGGCCGCATCTTTTAATGCGTCAACTTTATCGGTTTTTTCCCAGCTAAAAGAATCTTCGGTGCGGCCGAAATGACCATACGCCGCGGTGGTTTGATAAATAGGCTTTAACAAGCCCAACATTGCAATCAAGCCTTTGGGTCTTAAATCAAAAATATCTCTGATAATTTCCACCAGCCTGTCTTCGCTGATTTTTCCGGTACCAAAGGTTTCGACAGTGATAGATGTAGGTTCGGCAACGCCAATCGCGTAAGAAACCTGAATTTCACAGCGCTCAGCCAGTTCGGCGGCAACAATGTTTTTTGCTACGTAGCGCGCCATGTATGCTGCGGAGCGGTCTACTTTTGAGGGATCTTTGCCTGAAAATGCACCGCCGCCATGTCTTGCCATGCCGCCGTAAGTATCCACGATAATCTTACGCCCGGTTAAGCCGCAGTCGCCGACGGGGCCGCCGATAACGAATTGACCGGTTGGATTAATAAAGTACTTGGTATCTTTATGCAGCCAGTCCTTGGGTAGAACCGGCAGGATAATTTCGTCCATTACCGCTTCGTGCAATGCTTTGGTAGTAATTTCAGGCGAATGCTGTGTAGATAAAACAACTGCATCGATCGCTACGGGCTTATTGTTCTCGTAACGGAAAGTAATCTGGCTTTTGGCGTCGGGACGCAGCCAAGGCAAAGTTTTATTTTTACGTACTTCCGCTTGGCGTTTAACCAGCAGGTGAGAATAGGTAATTGGAGCCGGCATCAATACATCGGTTTCATTGCTGGCGTAGCCAAACATTAAGCCTTGGTCACCCGCGCCTTGTTCATGATTTTCGGCTTCATCGACACCCATCGCGATATCAGCCGATTGTTTGCCGATAGCATTTAAAACCGCGCAGCTTTGGCCGTCAAAACCGATATCGCCATGATCATAGCCGATTTCACAAACAACTTTGCGAACCAGAGCTTCAAGATCAACCCATGCCTCGGTAGTGACTTCGCCGGCCAAAATGACCATGCCGGTTTTTACCAGTGTTTCGCAAGCGACGCGTGAGCGAGGATCTTGCGTCAATAAAGCATCAAGTACCGCGTCTGAAATTTGATCGGCAACCTTGTCAGGATGCCCTTCTGAAACCGATTCTGACGTAAAAATGAAATTATTGCTCACAATACCACCTTGCTAAAATATAGCTAAAATGTAAAACTCAGATGTAAAAAAGGCTGCCGAGGCAGCCTTCTTATGTATGGTGGGCCCTGTAGGACTTGAACCTACGACCTGCCGATTATGAGTCGGACGCTCTAACCAACTGAGCTAAGGGCCCTTTGTATTATTTACTCGCCATCCAAAAAGCACCTTAATTGCTCTGATCTTGATGGATGTCTCAGTTTTCTCAATGCCTTGGCTTCAATCTGACGAATCCGCTCACGAGTTACGTCGAACTGTTTGCCAACTTCTTCCAGCGTATGATCGGTATTCATGTTAATGCCAAAGCGCATACGCAGAACTTTCGCTTCTCTTGCGGTTAATCCAGCTAACACATTTTGTGTTGATTCACGCAAGCCGGCGATTGTTGCCGCTTCAACCGGGGACAATACTTTAGCATCTTCTATGAAATCTCCCAAATGAGAATCTTCATCGTCACCGATTGGCGTTTCCATTGAGATAGGTTCTTTGGCGATTTTTAATACCTTCCGAACTTTATCTTCCGGCATTTCCATGCGTTCCGCCAGTTCTTCCGGTGTTGCTTCTCGTCCCAATTCCTGAAGAATCTGTCTGGAAATCCGGTTTAATTTATTGATCGTTTCGATCATATGCACCGGAATGCGAATAGTTCTGGCTTGATCCGCAATTGACCGAGTGATGGCCTGTCTGATCCACCATGTGGCATAGGTCGAGAACTTGTAACCGCGCCGGTATTCAAATTTATCGACGGCTTTCATTAGGCCGATATTGCCTTCTTGAATCAAATCCAGAAATTGCAGTCCACGATTAGTATATTTTTTAGCTATTGAAATGACCAGTCTTAAATTGGCCTCGATCATTTCCTTTTTCGCCCGTCTTGCTTTGGCTTCGCCGATAGACATACGTCGGTTGATGTCTTTTAGTCCGCTAATGGTTAAGCCATAGTCGGCTTCAATATCAGCCAAAACTTTTTGGGCTTTTCTTATGTCTTTTTCGCGTTCTTTCAATAGTGCCGCATACTTGCTGCTTGGGCTCAAATACTGATCCAGCCATTCTGAACTGGTCTCGTGCTCAGGAAAAGAGGCAATAAACTCCTTGCGTGGCATTTTTGCGTGATTAACGCAAATATCCATAATGAGCTTTTCCTGTTCACGCACAGCGTTAACGCCATTAGGAATTATAGCCGTCAATTTCTTTAAATATTGTGGCGTCCATTTAAACTCCATGAATAAGTCGGCTAATGCCTCAAATTCATTTTCCGTTTTCTCACTCAAGTAGCCGTGCTTTTTGATAGCGGCGGCGGCAGTTTTTAACTGTTTTCTGAGAGCCTCAACTTTCTCTTTGACTTCTTCGTAATTCAGTCCTTTGGGCTCTTCTTCGGTTGGTGCTTCTTCAACATCCTCGCTTACTGGCAGGGCGTTAACAAAATCTTCGGGTTCGGTTAAATCGACAAAACCGGAAATTAAATCGGTAAGGCGAATGCTGCCTTCTTCGCCGGAAATATTGTCAAATGATTGTAAAAAGTCTTCAACTACGATACAGGAGCGAGCGATGGCTTTTACTAGTTGTTGTTGGCCTTCTTCAATGCGCTTGGCGATTTTTAATTCGTCTGATCGAGTCAGCAATTCTACTGAGCCCATTTCCCGCATGTACATGCGTACTGGGTCCGTGGTTCTGCCAAACTCGCTGTCAACAGAAGCTAAGGCCGCGACTTCTTCAGCGTCTTCATCGTCCGTAGTTACGGCTGCTGAATCGGTGATAAGGGAGTCTTCATCAGGCGCAACTTCATAAACCTGAATTCCCATATCATTGATCATGCCAATAATATCTTCAATTTGCTCAGGATCAACAATATCACTTGGCAAGTGATCATTAACCTCTGCATAAGTCAGGTAACCCTGGACTTTGCCTTTGGCTATCAATTGTTTAAGTTGGGACTGCTGTTGTTCTTGATTCATCATTTACTCACGGAAGACTCTGCTTCGGCCTGACTTCGCCGAACCAATGATTATACTACGAATTCCTATTATTTGGCACCAAAATTTTGGGCTGTCAGCATTTTTCGTAACAGCTCTTTCTCCTGTGCATCCAGTCCTTCTGTCTTGCCTTTGTTTAGTAATCTGGTTAAGGCGGTTTCTCGCGCTTGGGTTAATAGCCTGTCCAGAGAGTCGGAAAATACGGCTTCAACCTTGTCGTCTGCAACCTGGGCATCTAATAAAGCTAATGCTTTTATAGATTTTTCTTCGGCAGTATCTCGGTAGCATTCCATTAAAACGGCCGTATTTGACGGACTCTTATCTGCAATCATTTGCAGGATATTTTTAAACAGGGCGGCGCCTGAAAAGTCCAGTCCGTTCCAGTCAATTTCACGCTGCTCGACCAGTTCAGCCAAGCCGGGATTCTGAACCAGCAGGGCAATAGCGACTCGCGCAGAAGATAATCTGCCGCTATCCTGGGGCTGATTTCTGCCTATTTTCCGATATTGTTTTGGGTCTTGCTTAGGAGTAAGTGTAGCTGCATTTTCCAAAGCATTCAGGCTGGCCCATTTGGATAACTCCTTTAATCGTGCGAACATCATTTCTTTAAAGACACTCTCCGGTAATTTATCCAGATACGGTTTGGCTTTATTTACTAATTGCGCTCGTCCTTCCATTTCGGATAAATTCAGTTTCTTCGAGAAATGTCCGAAAAAATACTCCGATAGGGTCTCGGCGGTCTGTACTCGGCCAATAAATCTATCAACTCCTTCCTCACGCACGAGCGAGTCAGGGTCATGATTTTGCGGCAGCAGCATGATGCGAATCTGTCGCCCATCTTTTAGGCTGGAAAAAGCCGGTTCCATGGCTCTCCATGCCGCTTCTCGTCCCGCCTTGTCGCCATCAAAACAAAATACCAGCTCCGAAGAAATCCGGAATAGCAAATCCAGATGTGCTTGCGATGCGGCTGTTCCTAAGGCAGCAACTGCGTAATGAATGCCGAACTGAGCCAAGCTAATAACATCCATATAACCTTCAACAATCAGTATCCTTTGAGGTTTTGCATTCTTTTGCAGAAGCTCGTACAGGCCGTAAACTTCTTTGCCTTTATGAAATAGGGATGTTTCTGGGGAATTCAAGTATTTGGGTAAAGAATTGTCGAGTACTCGTCCGCCGAAGCCTACAATTCGTGCTCGCTTGTCTCTGATAGGAAACATGATTCGGCCTCGGAACCGGTCATAGAGTTGACCGTTCTCGCTGCTGACCAGTAATCCAGCTTCAAGCAATAATGTCTGGTTAAAGCGGGTTGCCAAGGCTTTCCATTCGTCAGGTGCGTAGCCCAGCATGAAATCGCCGGCACAATCGCCGCTGACCCCTCTGGTTTTTAAATACGTGGCTGCTTTTTTTCCTTCATTGCTGGCTCGCAGCTGCTCGGCATAAAAGGCGGCCGCCTGTTCCATGAGTGCATGCAGGCTTTTTAGGTCGTCTTTTTTTTGCTCTGGCCGATGGTATTCGATTGATTCTCTGGGTACCTCAAGCCCGGCAAATCCTGCCAAGTCCTCAACAGCTTCAACGAAATCAAGATGGCTAAAATCCATCAAAAAACTAATGGCGTTACCGCTAGCGCCGCAGCCGAAACAATAAAAGAATTGTTTTTTTTGGTTTACGGAAAAACTGGGGGTTTTTTCGGTATGAAATGGGCAGCGGGCAACAAAGTTATTGCCTGTCTTTTTTAGAGGGACGTGCGAATCGATTAAGTCGACAATATCAACCCGCACCAAAAGCTCATCAATAAATTCGCGAGGAATTCTACCGGACACAACTACGCTCCGACTGCTGCGTGGATGTAAGGCAGCGCGGGGAGCGCTTGCCGATAAAAACCGGTAAAAACAATCTACCCAGCTAGAGCTGCCTTGATTTTGTTGCTCACAACAGACATGTCGGCGCGCCCCTGCATTTTTGTCTTAAGCAAAGCCATTACCTTGCCCATATCCTTGATGGATTCGGCGCCGGATTCTGTGACGGCGTCTTTAACCATTAAGTCAATTTCGGTTTCGGTCAAAGCCTGAGGTAAAAAATCTTGAATTACCGGGATTTCGGCTTCTTCGATGGCTACCAAGTCCTGTCGACCGGCTTCGGCATATTGGCGAATAGATTCCCGGCGTTGCTTGAGCATTTTATCGAGCACCTGGATAACGCGTTCGTTATCCAAGGTAATGCGCTCATCGACTTCGACCTGCTTAATAGCGGCCAAAATCAAGCGGATTACGCCTAGCCTTGCTTTATCGCCGCCTTTCATGGCGGCTTTCATATCTTCCTTGATACGATCTGTTAACAAATCCATCGTATTGACCTTGGTTTTACAGTGCAGGACGGCCGCGACGTAAGTTTTTCAGTGCATAACGCTCGCGCGCTAATTTTTTCAAGTGACGCTTAACGGCGGCAGCGCCTTTGCGTTTGCGCTCTGCAGTTGGTTTTTCGTAAAACTCGCGGCGACGTACTTCAGCTAATACACCCGCTTTTTCACAAGCGCGTTTAAAACGGCGAATTGCAATATCAAATGGTTCGTTTTCTTTGATTTTTACTGACGGCATTATAATGACCCGAATATGTTAATATTTAAAAAGTTAGGATTTTTTAATCCACTGCACAAACAGAACCCTTAATTATACCTTTACTTTTAAAAATTTCAAAAATCAATGTACGTTTTAGGCATAGAGACCTCTTGCGATGAAACCGGTGTCGCAATTTATCACTCCAAAAAAGGCTTATGCAGCCATCTTTTATACAGCCAGGTCGATATGCACAGCGAATACGGCGGTGTTGTTCCGGAGCTTGCCTCGCGCGATCACATTCGAAAATTAGTGCCGCTGATCAAGCAATGCTTAAAAGAAAGTCAATTGACCGGCAACGATATTGGCGGTATTGCCTACACGGCAGGGCCCGGGTTGATGGGGGCTTTGCTGGTCGGTGCGGCAACAGCCAGAAGCCTGGCCTGGACATGGCAAGTCCCGGCACTTGCCGTTCATCATATGGAAGGGCATTTGCTGGCGCCTATGTTGGAAGAAAATCCGCCGGAATTCCCTTTTATCGCATTGCTGATTTCCGGAGGACATACCCTGTTAGTGCATGTTGAAGATATCGGTTGCTACCAGCTATTGGGAGAGTCCCTGGATGATGCGGCCGGTGAAGCTTTCGACAAGACTGCGAAAATGCTGGGTTTGGGCTATCCCGGCGGCCCAAGACTATCCGCACTTGCAGAGCAAGGTAAACCGCAGGTTAAATTCCCCCGTCCGATGACCGATCGCCCCGGATTGGATTTTAGCTTTAGCGGCTTAAAAACATTCACGCTGAATGCCGTTAACGCCTCTGAGAAAACCGATCAGGATAAAGCCAATGTCGCCGCCGCGTTTCAACAGGCGGTTGCTGAAACACTCAGTATTAAATGCAGACGGGCTTTGCAACAAACCGGGCTGAAAAGATTGGTTATTGCCGGGGGCGTCAGCGCCAACAAGCAAATTCGCTCATGCCTGACGGATATGGTGGCCAAGGAAAATGCCCAGCTCTATTTTCCAAGACTTCAGTTTTGTACTGATAACGGCGCGATGATCGCCTATGCCGGTTGTCAGCGTTTAATGGCAGGCCAGCAGCAAGGGCTGGAGATTTACGCCCGTCCGCGCTGGCCTATTGGTGAATTATCGGGCTGCTGAGCTGCCTTCCTGTCCGGCCAACAAACGCTGAATATTGCCTTTATGCCGCCATAGCAGGAAGACTGTCATGAGCGCGGAAGCTGCGACAATAGTCTCATCGCCGACTAAGAGCCAGGCGAAAATCGGCGACAAGGTCGAGGCGACTAATGCGGATAAAGAGGAGATTTTGCCCAATTTATAAATCAGGTACCAAGTTGCCATGAACGCAAGACCAAGCGCCCAGAAAAAGCCGAGCAAAACGCCAACCGATGTCGCAACGCCCTTGCCGCCTTTGAAGCCAAAAAACACCGGATAGAGGTGGCCCATAAAGGCTGCCAATCCGGTAGCGGCAACCAACTCGGCCGGCAGTCCCAACGCATTCGCGGCATAGACCGGGATTAAACCTTTTAGCGAGTCGCCCAGCAGCGTAATTGCGGCCGCTTTTTTTCCACCTATGCGCATGACATTAGTTGCGCCGGGATTACCCGAACCCTGTTCGCGGGGATCCGGCAAACTCATCAGGCGACAAATAATAATTGCACTGGAAATTGAGCCTATCAGATAGGCAGCCGGAACAAACAACCATTCAATCATTCTATACCCTTTTAATCATTCAGAACTTGTAAGCACAGTGCGTTTCCCTGATACTTAACGTTTTTTAAAAACACGCATCATAACCGGAAACCACAATGGATATCATATTTTTAGGCGGGCTGGAAATCGAAACGATCATCGGCATTTATGACTGGGAAAGAGTGACCAAGCAAACCGTCATTCTTGATATTGAGATGGCTTTTGATATTCAAAAAGCCGCTGAAACCGATGATATTCAGTATGCGCTTGATTACAAAACAGTTTCTCGTCGCATCATTTCTTTTGTTGAGGGCAGCCAGTTTTTTCTGGTGGAAAAACTAATTTCGGAAATAGCCGACATCATACGCAATGAATTTAATGTGTCTTGGGTGAAAATAATCCTGAATAAAAAAGGCGCTATCAGCGGCGCCAGTGATGTCGGCATTATCATTGAGCGGGGCGAAAGAATATCGTGACCAGAGGCTATATCAGCATAGGCAGCAATATAGATAAAGACAAAAATATTCCTGCCAGCCTCATTGCGCTTGAACAGGTCTTTGGTGAACTGACGGTTTCAAGTATTTATGAATCCGAGCCTGTGGGTTTTACAGGAGATGTTTTCTATAATCTTGTGGTGGGTTTCGATTCTGACTTGGAGGCGAAAGCTGTTGCCAAGCAACTTAGGCAAATTGAGCTGGATAATGGCCGCGCCCGAGATAGTCAAAAATTTTCTGCGCGCACCCTGGATCTGGATTTGATCCTGTACGGCAATCTTATTTTCAACGATGGGCGTCTGCGGATACCTCGGGACGAAATTGAACATTACGCTTTTGTGCTTGAGCCTTTAGCAGAAATTGCTCCGACCCTAAAGCATCCGATCAGCCACATCAGCTATGCCGAACTTTGGAATAAGTTCGACAAGACCGGCCTCAAACAAAAGCGCGTCACGCCGCCTTGGGCTTCAACAAAATAGGGTGCGCCCGCCATCGACTGTCAATATCTGGCCGGTCATGTAATCGGCGTCCTTAACCAAAAAAAGCACGGCCTTGGCTATATCAAGCGGTTCGCCGCTGCGCTTTAAGGCTACGCGCTGCAAAATCTCCAATTTGGCGGTTTCGGACAAATCGTTATCGGGCCAAAGTATGGCTCCAGGGGCTACGCCGTTCACTCTGACGGCAGGCCCCAATTCCTTGGCTAAAACTTTGGTCATGGCGGCCAATCCCGCTTTTGAAATGCTGTATACGGAATAGCCGTTGAGCCCGCGTTCGGCGTGGATGTCGATAATATTGATGATGCAGCCCTTCTTATCGGTTAAGGTCTTTGCCAAGGCTTTTGAAAGAAAAAACGGCGCTTTTAAATTGCTGCCCAATAATTCGTCCCACTGTCGTTCGGTAACATCGGATACAGCCGTTGGATAAAAGGATGAGGCATTATTCACCAATACATCTACGCCGCCCCAGACGGTACTGGCTTCACGGGCAACCGCTTCCAATCCGGCCATGTTTAGCAAATCCGCTTGAATAAGTTTTGCCGAATCGGGGCGCTGCCGATTCATGTCATCGCAAAGCTGCTGAGCCTCATCTGCGGAAGACCGGTAATGCAACAAAACATTGCAGCCCTCGCTATGCAGCAACCGTGCGCAAGCCGCTCCTATCCGTTTGGCGGCTCCGGTAATCAACACATTTTTTGCGGCAGTATTCATTAGTCTTGATGGGCCAAGCTTTTGCTCGCCACTTCGTACACATCTTTGGAAATTGCTTCTGTAGCTATAATCCGTTCCAGTTGCGCTTTCATCAGCGCTTGTCTGCCTTCATCATATCTTCGCCATGACGTTAATGCGCCGATCATGCGGGATGCAACCTGCGGATTCAGTGTGTTCAATGCAATAACTTGGTCGGCGAGAAATTGATAGCCTTGGCCGTTGGCCGCATGGAAATGCAGCGGATTAGACTGGCTGAATGCTCCTATCAACGACCTGACGCGGTTTGGATTTTTCAGATCAAATGCCCGGTGCTGCATTAAAGCCTGCACGGTTGCGAAAGTGTCCGGCATGCTGCTGGAAGCTTGCAGCGCAAACCATTTGTCTACAACCAGTGCCTCCGCTTGCCATTGATGATAGAAGCTGTCCAGGCACTGCCGCTTGGCAGGATGCAGGTTATCGACAATGACCGCTAATGCCGCGAGTTGATCCGTCATATTTTTCGCGGTGTTAAATTGCTGTTGCGACAATCGGTGGATCTCCTGTCTTTCCAGCTTGCTCAGATAGCTTAAACAAGTGTTCTTAATCCGTCTGCGACCGATCGCGCCGGCATCGAACTTGCCGGATTCGTCCTTGTGATTTTTGCGGTATAAAGCCAGAAACTGGGTTTGCAGTTGTTCGGCTAAAGTCAGCATGACAAATTCGCGCGCAGCATGGATAGCGTCCACATCCACAACCTGCATTTGTTCGGCCAGATAGGTTTCCGAGGGCAGGCTTAACAGCAATGAAAAATACGACAAGTCGTCCCAGGGTTGCTCCAGCACCTGTTTAAAAGCGCCGACCATAATGGGGTTGACTTGCATCTCCCGGCTGTTTTGCAAGTCGGCAATCAGCCCGGCAATAATCTGCCCGGCCAGTTGTTGTCCTGCTTCCCAGCGGTTAAAGGTATCGCTGTCGTGGCTCAATAAGAACGCCAGCTCATCCAAGCTGCGTTCCATCGCCAGTTTAACCGGCGCTGAAAAACTTCTTAGTAAAGAAACTACCGGCTGTTCGGCTAAGCCTTCAAAGGTAAATGCCTGTTCGGACTGGGTAAGCTGCAAAATGACTTCATCGCAGGTTCGATCGCTGCCTCGCTGCTTGCAAGGCGCAACGGAACCGTCCTGATTAAGCAAGCCCATAGTGACTGGGATATGTAACGGCTCTTTAACAGCCTGTCCCGGAGTTGGCGGGCAGCTTTGATGGATGGTTAAAGTCAGGGTTTGCGCAGACGGATCATAGTGCTGTTGGACGGTAAGTGCAGGCGTTCCGGCCTGGGCGTACCAACGGCGGAATTGGCTCAGATCAACGCCGTTGGCATCTTCCATGGCGCTGACGAAATCGTCGCAGGTAACGGCCTGTCCGTCATGGCGCTCAAAATATAAATCGCTGCCTTTACGGAAGCCCTCGGGGCCCAATAGGGTATGAATCATGCGTACCACTTCCGCGCCTTTTTCATACACGGTCAAGGTGTAAAAATTGTTGATTTCTATATAGGCGTCAGGCCGTATCGGATGCGCCAGTGGGCCCGCGTCTTCGGCAAACTGGCGGGTGCGCAGCATGTTGACATCTTCAATGCGTTTAACGGCTTTGGAGGTGCGGTCGCCGGTAAACTCCTGGTCGCGAAATACCGTAAAACCTTCTTTCAGGCTGAGTTGAAACCAGTCCCGGCAGGTGATGCGGTTGCCGGTCCAGTTATGAAAATATTCATGGCCGATGACGCCTTCAATATGCTCATAATCCGAGTCGGTCGCGGTATCGGGCCGGGCCAGCACAAATTTGGTGTTGAATACATTCAGCCCCTTGTTTTCCATTGCGCCCATGTTGAAATGGCCGACTGCGACGATCATGTACAAATCCAGGTCGTATTCGCGGCCATAGACCTGTTCATCCCAGCGCATCGCGTTTTTTAACGATTGCATGGCATGGTCGCATTTATCCAGGTCGTGCTTTTCGACAAAGATTTGCAGGTCGATGTTGCGGCCGGATTGCGTGGTAAAGCGATCAGCGATGCATTCGAGCTGCCCCGCAACCAGTGCAAACAAATAGCATGGTTTGTTGAACGGGTCTTCCCAAGTTACCCAATGGCGGTTATCCGGCAGTTCGCCTTGAGCAACTTTATTGCCGTTGGATAATAAAACCGGATAACTATCCTTATCGCCGACCAGCGTGGTGGTGAATAGGGTCATCACGTCGGGCCGATCCAGAAAGTAAGTGATTTTCCTGAAACCTTCCGCCTCGCATTGGGTGCAGAGCATACCGTTGGACAGGTACAGCCCTTCCAGAGCGGTATTGGCTTTCGGGTTAATCGTATTTTCGATGGTCAGCGCAAAACGTTGCTGCTGCGGAACATTGTGAATAATTAGCGCATCTTGGGTTTGCAGGTATTGATCTTTGCCTAAGTCATTGCTGTCATCCAGGTTCACCCGGAGGAGTTTCAGGTTTTCGCCCGATAAGGTCAGCGATGTGTTGTTTGACCGGCTGGCCGGATTGCGGCTCAGGATAAGCCTTGAACTGACCAAGGTGTTCTCATCATCCAGATCAAAATTTAAAGTAACGCTGTGGATCAGGTATTCGGGGACGGTGTAATCTTTTAGATAGATAGTTTGTGGGTTAGAGTCACGCATTATTTATACCTGCTGTAGTGATCGGAAGATCTGATGTTTGGGGCGGCGGAGGCTGCGATTAATAGCCAAGCTGCTAAAAAACAAACGCCGCCGAAAGGAGTGATCATGCCTAGCCAAGTATGGTTGAGCAATGCCAGAGCATACAAGCTGCCGGAGAACAGCAGGATGCCGGCGAACATCAAGCATCCTGCCCAGCGCAATAATTTGGAGTCGGGCGCTTGTTGACGGATCAGGGCGACAGCGATCAATCCCAGCGCATGCCACATTTGATAAGTCACGCCGGTTTGGTAGATGGTCAACATTTCCGGGCTGATGATGGTTTTTAGGCCATGGGCGCCGAATGCGCCCATGCCGACGCCAATTAATGCGCTTAATGCGCCGAGCAATAAAAAAGTCGATTTCACTATTTCTCCATGAGTCTGGGCATCAGCTGCACCAAATTACAGGGGCGAGTGCGGTGATCAAGTTGCTCCTTGATTAAAGCATCCCAAGCGGTGCGGCAGGCTCCCGATGAGCCGGGCAGGCAAAAAATATAAGTCGCATTGGCAACCCCGGCAATCGCCCTGGACTGAATGGTTGAGGTTTTAATATCCTGATAGGAAAGCATTCTGAAAATCTCGCCGAAACCGTCCAGTATTTTGTCCAGCAACGGCGCCACCGCTTCAGGCGTACCGTCCCGGCCGGTTACGCCGGTGCCGCCGGTGCTGATCACGACATTAACGTCATCCGCGGCAATCCAGTTGGAAACAGCCGCCCTGATTTGATAAACGTCATCAGGCACTATTTTTTTTTCGATAACCTGGTGCCCTGCGTCGGTTGCGCGTTCTGCCAGTGTTTTGCCGGATATGTCGTCGGCATCTGTGCGGCTGTCGGAAACGACCAGTATGGCGATATTTAAAGAGATGAAATTTCTATCTGCAGGCATGTTTTTTTTAAAGGCAAAGGGCAAAGGGCAAAGGGCAAAGGGCAAAGGGCAAAGGGCAAAGGTGCAATATTCGAAAGTACCTACCTTTCGCCCTTCGTCTTTCATCTGATTACTTTAACACAACAAAGAAGCCTTCCTGTCCTCGTTGGACGTTAATCAATAACGGGCCATTCGGATTAACCACCTGTTTTAATTCTTCAATATTGCGAACGCGATAACGGTTTGCCGACACGATAACATCGCCGGGACGCAGGCCCGAGCGCCATGCATCCGACGCGGTGTCGATTTTTTCAATTAAAACGCCTTCAATCTGGTTTCTCTGCGAGGTGCTTAGTAGCGCGCCTTGTAGCGAGTGGTGCAGCTGACTTCCTGCCAGTCTTGGCAGCTCCTGTTTGCCGACTGTCGCGGTAACCTGTCTCTTCTCGTTGCCGCGGAAATATTCCAGGTCAACTTTATCGCCGATTTGCATCATGCCTATGATGTTGCGTATGTCATGGCTGTTTTTAATGGGGTGGCCGTTAGCCGAAACGATAATGTCGCCAGGCTCCAATCCGGCTTTAGCTGCAGGTGAGTTGGCTTCAACCCGGCTGATCGCCGCGCCTTGTATGTTTTTTAAATTAAAGGCTTTAACCAGTTCAGGTGTCAGATCCTGGGTCGTTACGCCCAATAAGCCGCGCCGGACCTCTCCGTGCTTGACCAATGATTCCTTGATGGTCATGATCATAT